>SXGS01277842.1_pt1 | contig 16673 bp, 15 predicted proteins | sample 3174681 | NCBI WGS metagenome assembly SXGS01 (sample SAMN11356861, study PRJNA531348) | freshwater metagenome | isolation source: freshwater sample F1-80 | place: China: Fuxian Lake, Yuxi | collected 2017-12-25 | reverse complement strand
CTTTTGGTCCTAGCCATTTCGTCGTTTAACGAACGTGGGATAAGCTTCCAGCTTGTCAACCTGTAGCGGAGTTTCACCATTGCTTGCACAAGATATTGACAAGCTGGAAGCTTATCCCACGTTCGTTGAACGGTATTGGGGTTAAACGATTTCGCTGCAACGACTTGTTCTTTCCAATGCAAATGAAAGTGGCGCTGTCCATATAGATTCCATGAGCTGAGTTTAGCAGTGAGGATGGCAGTAAAGGTGTCCGCAATATATTGGATGTCGTTGAATGGCGCACAAGCGTGCTTTGCCATCATACTATTGATGCACTTGGTTGTTAACGCAGATGCGTTGGCTAATCAAATCGATAGGCCGAACATTGTTCTCATCATGCTCGACGATGTGGGATACAGTGATTACGGTTGCTTTGGTGGGGAGATCGCGACTCCGAATATCGATAGTCTCGCGCGCGATGGGCTGGCATTTACGCAGTTTTATAACAATGCGGTCTGTGTTCCCACGCGGGCTTCGTTGATGACGGGACTCTATCCCCGCTATGTCGGCCCCAATCGCTCGATCGCATTGACTGAGGACATGGTCACATTAGCAGAAGCTCTTAAGCTGGCGGGGTATCGTACTTCGCTGTCCGGCAAATGGCACCTAGGACGCGAGGCACCTGATCATCCGTTGGATCGAGGATTCGACAGCTTCTACGGACTATTGGATGGTTGCTGTAACCATCACGATCCGGGGCTCCGCGACCCTGCGTTCGAAGGCGGTCGACTACGTGTCTGGTCCGATGGCCGGCAACGCGTCACCAATTTTCCAAGCGATTTCTATTCGAGCGACGCGATCACCACTCATGCTTTGCAGCAGATGCACAGCTTCCACACAGCCAACCAGCCATTTTTCGCGCATATTTGCTTCACCGGGGCTCATTCTCCGCTGCACGCCAAGCCCAACGACATTGCCAAGTACCGCGGCAAATACTCGATGGGATGGGAATCATTGCGCCGCGCCCGATTCGCACAGCAAGAAGACTTGGGGATCTCGAATCCCGCCTGGCCGCTGTCGATCGGTGAACCCGAGTTTCCCAGTTGGCAGGCCGAACCACTCAAGGCGTGGCAGGAGGGCCTGATGGAAGTGTATGCGGCAATGGTAGATTCGCTGGATCAGAATATTGGGCGCGTGCTAACCAAGCTGCACGAACTAAATATCGAAGAAAACACGCTGGTCATCGTATTCAATGATAACGGTGGCTGCGCCGAACAAGCTGGCGGGAATGACCCGGCCAATATCGCCGGTCCGAAAGAACACTACGTTTCATGTGGCGCGGGTTGGGCTCACGCTCAGAACACTCCCTGGCGACGTTACAAGGCGTGGTGCCACGAAGGAGGAATTGCCACTCCACTGCTGGTTCGCTGGCCCCGAGTAGTCGCCAAAGGACGCAAGTCCAATCAAGTCGGCCACCTGATCGATTTGATGCCAACCCTGCTGGATGCCGCGGAAGTCTCGCTACCAACGCACCGCAATGGAGAGGCCGTAATGCCCATCGAAGGCATGTCGTTAATGCCCCTTCTGCGAGAACAGCCTACGAATCCGATCGCGCGCGATCTGGCGTGGGCGTGGCTGAACAACCGCGCAATTCGATCTGACGAATGGAAATTGGTGTGGGATCAAGACGTCGGTCAATGGGAACTGTACGATTTTAGAATTGATCGAGTCGAATCCCATGATCTTGCAGGTAGCGAGCCTCAGCGCGTCGCAAAGATGGCTGAAAATTGGCAAGCCTGGGCCGAACGAACTGGTGCGGTGCACAATCTCGAAAAACGAGTACGGCTGAATCCGAGTTCCTCGCCGCGCAAGTAAAGTTAGACGTTGTTTCTAGGAGAACATTTTGTGATTACGCCTCCACGAATCAGTAAGTATCGTTCGAGAAATAAGTGTCAGGTACGTTTTGCGAGAAACTCGCCCTGCGGGTGCTGCGCACAAAAGGTAACTGAAACTTATTTCTCTTATTTCTCGGCTATTCCAAACGTCCTGCTTTGGGCGGCAATAGCGGCCACACTAGCGTCTTCGCAGATTGCAGTCGCTGAAGATTGGCCAAATTGGATGGGGCCACGTAGGGATAACACTTGGCGCGCCGACGGAATTCTTCAGCGATTTCCGAAGTCGGGACCAAACATCGTCTGGCGGACACCAGTGTCGGGAGGCTATGCGGGTCCGGCTGTTGCCGACGGCAAACTGTTTCTGACGGACTATGTCACCGGCGACGATGTCCAGATTCCGAATCTCAATCGTCAGCAGTTTACCGGAATCGAACGAGTATTCTGTTTGGACATCGCAAACGGCCGGGAGTTATGGAAACACGAGTATCCCGTGAAGTACACCGTGTCCTATCCCTCCGGCCCACGATGTACGCCTGCCGTCGACCAACAGCGTGTGTATTTCCTGGGAGCAGAGGGCATGTTGCTGTGTTTGCATACAGAAACTGGCCAAGTGTTATGGAAGCATGACTTACCACAACAATACCAAACCAAAGCAGCGCTGTGGGGTTACGCTGGTCATCCACTGGTCGACGGCGACAAATTGATTTGCACTGCGGGCGGCCAAGGGAGTCATACAGTTGCCTTCAACAAGGTCACCGGTGCCGAAATCTGGCGCTATGGCACCGCGACCGAACAAGGATATTCGCCTCCATCGATCATGGAATTTGCAGGCAAGCGACAGCTAATTCTCATGAGCCCGGATTGGATCGCATCGGTCAATCCTGAAACCGGCCAGCCCTATTGGACTGAGAAATACGAAGCCAACAACGGCTCGATCATTATGCAGCCGGTCCGTTCGGGACGATTTTTGTATGTCGGCGGATTCAATAAACGATCGCTGATGCTGGAGCTGGACGAGCACCAGCCCGCTGCCAAAGTATTGTGGCGCGACAAAGCAAAGATGGCCATTGCGCCGGTGAATGTTCAGCCACAGGTGGACGACGACGTGATGTATGGTTTCGACACCGATGGCGATTTCATGGCAGTACAGTTTCCCAACGGAAATCGCGTTTGGTCTTCGTATGAGCCAGTGGGCCAGCGGTCGGCCAACAGCGCAACAGCGTTTATAGTTCGCCATCAAGAGCGTTACTTCCTGTTCGCCGAGAACGGCGACTTGATCATCGGCCAACTCAGTAAATCGGGCTTCACCGAAATTGATCGAGCGAACATCATTCAGCCCAGCAACCGAGCATTCGGACGGCGAGTCGTCTGGTGCGCGCCTGCACTGGCCAATCAACGGCTCTATGTGCGCAACGACAAAGAATGCATCTGCGTAGACCTGTCGGCTCAGTAGGCTCGCCCGTCCCGCCATGGTCTGACAAAAGTGAAGGGCGCTTACGCAGCGGTGTTAGAAATAGTATTTCGCAATTCATCAGCCGTCATCACTTCGCAAACTAACTGCAGTTAACTGACCGCTTGACCAACCGTAATCCCCAGTTGGTGGGCGTATGCAATTCCAGCAAATGGCAGTCCCATTGAATTCTCTCGTTGCTACTCATGCCCCATGTTCAACTTCGCGAATTCATGGCTGCACTGATGGCATTGATCAGGGTTCGTAATCTTACTACGTCGTAGGTAGTCGCTCCTGCAGATGCTCGCAGTTCGTCGGTCCATGGGATTGGTTGACCTGGCGTAAGTTTTTCTAATGCGAAAGCTCGCTTGCTGGGAACTCCAAGAAAGAACTCGTTGCCGTCGACGTGAATGGCGCGATCTTCGTAGGTGGCTTCGGCGATCAATTGAAGTGGTTCGGTTTCGACGATGTTTATCCCGGTTCCAAGCTGACGAAGCAACCAGACCAGAGTGGCCGTCCTGCCACTGTCGGGATCAATCCAAATCAGGTGCCTGACGGTCATTTCCTGATGTCGCTGGTCGCGAACCATGATTGCAGGAGCATCAAAAATAGCCAAGGTGGTCGTGTGAACCAACGAGCGCAGTTGCTCTATCTGCTTCTCATTTTCTGCTAACATTCGCGACTCGACGAAACTCAGTTTCAATCCCAGTTTGGAGGCCGCGTCGCTGGAGATCACTATGGACTTGGCACCTACTTCGGCAACATAACCGACCCCAATTTCGCTGAGGATGTACTTGCCGCGTGCAGGTCCGCTGTTGACTGCCCCGTCCTCCGGAGCAGCCTGTTGTAAATTAACTGTGGCGAGTATCGATAGAGTAAACTTGGCAACGGAGTTTTTGATGCTGGAAGATATCGCATCGGTGTCCCCGCTGGCAATTCTCGGGCGAGCCAGCAGAATGGTGCGGTTCCACCGTCGCGATTTTTGGTTGCCCACTTGAGTGCCCGGCTCGATGATCGCCAGGGGGCGTCCGCGTCCGGTCAATTCGCTTTCTTGGCTGTAAGCTACAGCGGTGCTCCATGTGAGGGCCACAGCGAACAGCACGACCATCAATCGAGTGCGGCCATTGACTTGGTCAGGTTGCAGCCGACTACAACGCCAGGCTCTGGCCAGAAGAAGTTGATCGCAATTTTTTCTACAAAAGCGTCGCCCTTGATTCGATCTTGGCGATAATACTTTACTCTGTGCCATGATACTGCCTACACTGTTTCCGCCGATTCGAGCCACGATCTCAGCCACACAAGCTGCAGATCGAGGGCCATTTTATCACAGAGTAGGCAGTGGACAGGGAAGATGCGCTTCTGTGGAGATGCTGTGCGAATCTGGTTTCGTCAGATTAGGGAACGACAGGATTCGCCAATTCTGCACCTGTTTGCCCTACCTGCGATTTCAGCACCGCGAAGTTGTTTCCGGTGAACAGCCCGTGGTTGGCGATCAGCAGTGATTTGCTAGTATTGTCAAACGCGATTCCTGCTGGCGAGTCAAGTGGAATTGGGGAAGTAACGTCGTTGCTGAATCGCTGGAGTTCATTGCCGTCAACGTCGAGCAGCGAGATTTGGTTGGCGATTGCTAGCGAAACATACAGCCGTCCATTCTGGCCGAATGCTAGCTGGTCCGGAACTTCGAAAGCGAAATACGTTTTCACCGACTCCAGTTCGGACTCCAGGGGATGATCGACTAGCGGCAAGCGATAAATTGTTCCTTCGTTAAAGGCCAATACCGTTCAACGAACGTGGTATAAGCTTCCAGCTTGTCAATATCTTGTGCAAGCAATGGCGAAACTCCGCTACAGGTTGACAAGCTGGAAGCTTTTCCCACGTTCGTTGAACGGTATTGCGTTAAAGGCCGCAACTGAGGTTGACGACGCAAAGTAAACAAAGGAGTGCGTCGGATCGATGCGGATACCATTGGTGCCGAATGGAATCGGACCGCCCCCTTCCAGTACCGAACTTTGAAACCAGATGCTGGGATCTCCACCGCCTGGTGCATAGCGAAAGATGGTTGCTTGCAACGAGTCCGTAACATACAGATTCCCCGCTTCGTCGAAAACGATATCGTTGGGCAGCGGTGGAAAGCCGATCGTGGTGGGCGAACAGTCTTCACCGGGCAGTGCGGCGCCACACGCTGGTAGGTTCGGCAGCGGACTGCCGTAGGAATCCTGAACGTATGAGTGGCCAACCTTGGTGAATCTCACAATTCCCAATTGTGTGCTCAACGCATAGATGCGTCCATCGCCGTCGATCGCAATGTTGCTCAACGCGTGTTCTTGGCTCAAGTCTTCGCCGACAATACTAATTGTCTGTATCAGTTGTCCTGTTTCGCGACGGAACACTCCAATGGCAGATGGCCCTCTCCCCGCTGTACCGAAACGAGCCGGACCTGACACGAATGGGACTCTTTGCGATTCGCTCATCTCCAGGATTAGCGTCCATGGAAAACCTGCACGGAGACAACTCGTAGTACCAAGTGCCCAGCGATATGGCTACAATCTAGCCCAACCGTGCAACTTTTGACGAGCGATGTCTAAGTATCGCTCGAGAAATAAGTGTCAGGTACCTTTTGTGCGCAGCACCCGAAGGGCGAGTTTCTCGCAAAAGGTACCTGACACTTATTTCTCGGCTGTTCCTAAGTAGATTTCGGCTGATTTCTGGTTTCAGGGTGTGCCCATGTCGGACTTTGATGCGTCGAAATTACCCGAATCCGTTGCGAGATCCGCTGAATACCAACTGGATATTGTCAAGTTTCAGATCGCCCGCGAGTATGCGCCACGGACTTGGCACCGAGCGTTTGATGATTTGATCTATCAGTTACAACGTGGTAGACCTTGTGCTGAAGTTGTACAAACCGGGAACTGGCAGGGTGCTGCTCAATTGCGTGCTACGTTGCACGAGGCGATCAATACGACCGACCCTGGTCATACGCTGCTGGAAATGATGCAACTTCGTCAACGCACTCGGCGGCACTGGGGAACAATTACTTCCAATCTCGCCTATCCGGTAATCATCACGCTCGTTTCACTGATGGTGGGCACGTTCTTTGCCTATGCGCTGGTGGGTGGTGGAACCGGCTTTTCGGATTTTGTTGACGGCTATGATGGTTGGGGGGCTCAGGGCATGACTAGTACGGCTAGTTTGTTCAAGGATCAAGCCAATGCGTTTATTGGCATCAGTGCCGTTGTGCTGTGGTGCCTAGCTATTGCGGCAGCGCTGCGATTATTCGGATCCAAGTGGGCCATTGTTTCCGTGATTAGTGGCTTGCCTCTATTTGGGCGCCCCTATCGCTGGCTGGCTTTATCCGAGATCCTGGGGCAGTTGCATTTATTTATCAGCCAAGGCAAAACGGTAACAGAGTCGGTTCGCACCGTTGAGCGAAGCATGCGCCACAGTGGCCTTGCGCAGGTCGTACAAGCTGTTGGTGATCGCATCGAATCAGGCATGTCCATGGGCCAAGCCTTCCGGTTATCGACTCTCAGCGACGGCCTGAGTCGACCGGCGCTGGGTGCGCTGGATCGTCTTACGGAAAACTCGGAACGAGGCGTTATGCAAGTCAGTGATTTGCTGGTGAACATGGCCGCACGCCGGTGTCAATTGCTGTCTGCCACGATGCCCGTGATCGTGCTGTTGCTGGCGGGCAGCATTATTTGGAATACGCTGCAGTGTTATATCGTTTGCTTTATGGCGTTGGTTTCGATCATCACTTCGCTGGCGTAATTGCATGACTAACTTATCGCTTGCCAACTGGGTGCTGTTTTTTCCGATTGCGGTGACGATCTTTATCGCGATGCGCATTACCGGTGGTGCAGCGGTGCGCAGTGAACAGGCTCTATTTCGTAACGCCATTGAGTTGCTTATCAAACTCTCAATCCTAATCTCTGTCGTGGGAATCTGCTGTCGAGGTTCCATAGTTGGTATTTTGTGGATTTTTTTGGCAGTGGGTTCATTCATAGTGATCGCGATCAAGAGCCGCGAAATGAAACGCTCGGCTTTTTTACTGACGTTGTTTCACTGCGCCGATCAACCCAATCACGTGCAAATGATCACTCGCAGCTTTGTCGATGAGAATCAAGGCTGGCTAAGGCGGAGATGTATGCGACTGCTGAGAGTACTATCGCTGACCAGTGATTGGGGGCAAGCCATCGAAGTTGCCGGATTGGTGCGCGGCACGCGCCACAAGCTCGCCATACGCATGCTCAGCCGCTTTGGCAATCCCGGTTTGGTTCGCCGTCAAATGGTACATGGAGATGCTGCCGACAATTTCGTGGAAACACTTATGGGGCGACTGTGCTTGATGCTGGTGTCGCTGAAGTGCCTGGTCATTGTGATTCTGGTTGAGACGTTCATCATCCCAACTTTTGTAAAACTGTTTAAGGAATTTGGAGCGGAGCTGCCATTCATGTTGCAGTGGTTCAGCAACCACTACCGTGAGGTTAGTGTGCTGGCAATCGCAATTCCATTTTTGGCATTGTGCTCTGCAGGTGCGGTGTGCCTGCTGTATGCGTTCCCCCACGCCTTAACCTTCGGACCGCAGCGGTGGTTGTTGCGGTCCTATTTCCGAGCTTTATCATTCGAGGCGCTCGGGGAAACTTGTCAGGCAGGGACGAATCTGATTGACGCAATTCGACAAGTTGCGGCCGTGCATCCGGTGGACTGGGAATCTCGCGGATTGATGAGTGCGGCCAACAAGATTGAAGCGGGTATGAATCCGGGTGCTGCGTTTCGCCGTGTGTTGATGGCTGGTCAACGGGAAGCTGCTATGTTGGATTCCTCTCTGAATCGAGAGGACCTAAGCAAGACCTTTGCCCAGCTTGGCAATGAGCGGTTCGATCGCTGTATGATTTGGTACGCATGGATCGCACAGATTGGCGTGGTTCTGTTCGTTTTTGCGCTGGCAATCGTCGTGGGATTGTTGGCCTACACCGTTATTACAGTACTGTCAGATATGATCAAAATCGTCGTGTAGCTCGCATGTTGAATCAAACTCACAATCGCCGCAAAGATGGCCGCCAGATAGTCAGTATTTGGCGCAGAGCCTGTCGAGCCAACGTGCGTGGTACGACTCTATTCGAGGCCATGATGGCTTGCGCTCTGCTTAGCGCTGTCGCAGTGTCGGTGGCGGTTGTGAACATGCGAATGAAGCGAGCATTCCAAGATCGCGAGCGTTTGCGGCAAGTCTGGAACGAAGTCAGCAGCGCGCGACAGACGATTGGCACTTGGGATTTATCGGACGTGGACAAAGCTCGCATTGATGCGTTACCGATTTCCGCTTCGTTGACGGGAGCTTGGTCAGATATTCACTGGGTCTCGCGGATCGATAACCTTGACAAGCCCCTGGATTGCAAACGCGTATTCGTCGGCTTGCAGTGGACTCAAGCGGAACAGCGCTTGCCACCGCTGGGATTGACCTTCTGGGTAGTTTCTCCAAATGTTGAGCAGGCCAAGCCATGATTTCGAGACTCGACCAGCGCTCCGCGTATACTTTGATTGAGATCTCGGTGGTAACCATGATCGCCGGTATTATCGCTAGTAGTACCGCAGTTGTACTGCGCAATGCTTATCTGGTGCATCGCGATTCGCTAGCGGCGGTAGTCAGGATGCATTTCCTCGATCGATTGCGTGATCGCTTTGAGCGCGACGCTGCTGTTGCATTGAATGCTCGAGCGACCGACAGCTTGGAATTGCAGCTCGCCAGCGATACGCGCATTCGCTATTGGTTCGAAAGCGGAGCGATTCATCGCGAAAAGATGATTGGCGGAGTTACTGCGTCGCGCGATCGCTGGACATTCAGCGCGGTCAGTGGCATTGCAGCGTCGGTCGACCAATCTCGGCCTACGACTTTAGTTTCGCTAACCGTTAACTTCGAGTTCGCACCGACGAAATTGGACTCGTGGACTTGTCGCGCTAGAATTGGGGCTTGGAATATCGAACAGCTCGCGCGGGGAGTGGGCAATGAGTAGGCAGGCGAAACAAACGCAACGAGTTGGCTCGACCTTGATCATGGTGCTGGTCGTGATGATCGTCGTGGGACTGATCGTCAGTCAGACAAGTCAGTTATTAACTGCATTTCATACTAATGATCGTCTGCACAGGAACCAACAGCAAGCTCGCGAGTTGATCGAATTGGGAATCGTACAGGCAGGTCGCGCGCTGGCTAGGGATGTCGATTACGCTGGGGGAGCATTTTTGGTAGATGTATGGGATACTTCGCGGATCGAAGGCGATTTTCTGGCTTCGAAACAAGGACGCATCCAGATCGAGATGCTTAAAAGCAGCTCGCCCAAGAATAATATTCGCGTCACCGTCAGCTTTCCGGTTGGCCAGCCGGGTGAAGTGGTTTCAACATGGGATAGTTCACCATGACAATATACTTCCAATCTCGCCGTGAGGATGGGCGCGGATTCTCGTTGGTTGAGATGCTGGTGGTCATCATTATTATTGGTGTGCTGGTCGGTTTATTGCTTCCGGCGGTGCAATCTGCTCGGGAAGCTGCCCGGCGAATGCAATGTTGCAATAACCTGGCGCAAATTGGGATCGCTCTGCACAATTACGAAATGGCGCATACGGTTTTCCCGCCCGGGACGATCGACGCCAGCGGTCCGATTCGGCACTTGCCAGTCGGCTTTCACCATAGCTGGCTCGTCCAAATACTGCCGTTTATCGAACAAGAAAACGCTTACAATTCCATCGACCACTCCCAGTCGATTTATGCCCGAGCCAATGTGCACATTCGTGTTCATGATTTGGCATTGCTTCACTGTCCTTCAGATGCTTCCCTTGGTCCCTATTCGAGTTACGCAGGTTTGCATCACGATGCGGAAGCGCCAATCGATGTGACCAATAATGGAGTGTTTTTCCTGAACAGCCGCTTGCATGCGGACCAAATCGCAGACGGAATCTCGTTTACTCTATTTGTCGGAGAAAAGATACCCGAGACCGCTGATCTGGGTTGGAGCAGCGGTACGCGTGCAAGTTTGCGAAACCTCGGGCAAGGAATCCGTTTAGGAGCGACCGTTCTTACAAATCGCGCATCGCCGCTTCCTCCGGGTATTGAATGGTTTGGCGACATGACCGGCATGGGAATGGGAATGGGTATGGGAATGGAGGGCATGGAGGTCATGGAGGGCATGGACATGAACGTGGATCCAAGCGAATCGGACAATGTGGCCAATCCAGGTGAGCCGCCACCCGATGAAAGCGCTGAACCAAGTGATGGCAGCGAGCAAACCCAAACGATGGTCGATACGCTTATTGGTCCAGTGACGATCAGTACGAGTGATCCAGAGACTTGGGTGAGCCTTTTACCGGAGAGCGTTCCAGGTGTTCCTAACAATGGAACTGGGGTTGGTGGTTTTGCAGGTGCACACACGAACGGTTGCCAATTCCTGTTCGGCGATGGAGCTGTCAAATTCATCGCAACGACGATCGACTTGAATATACTGAGGCAACTCGGCGACCGGAGCGGCGGTGAGTTTCCAGCGCCTCTCAACTAACGCTGCTTAAAAGGTAAGGTTATTCCAACATGACTCGATCGATGCACTCCAAAAAAAAATCGTCGCGCGGAGTCTTGGCCAATCGCCGACGTTGCGTTGCTTTTACGCTGGTGGAATTGCTGGTCGTGATGGCGATCATCGGTGTTCTGGTTGGACTACTGCTCCCTGCAGTTCAAGCCGCTCGTGAAGCCGCGCGGCGCATGCAGTGTTCGAACCACCTTGTGCAACTGGGTATGGCGATCCACAACTATGAAATGGTGCATCAAGTGTATCCGCCGGGGACTCTCAACGATCGAGGTCCTATTCAGCACTTGCCTAATGGCTACCATCACAACTGGATCGTGCAGATTTTGCCGTTCATCGAACAGAGGAACGTCTATCGCAATATCGACCAGAATCAAACGATCTATGCCAAGGTGAATGCCAGAATACGCGCGCACGAGATTAGTTTGCTGCGTTGCCCGTCCAATGCGTCCACGGGACCCTACTCCAACTATGCTGCCGTACATCACGATAGTGAGGCACCTATCGACGTGACTAACAACGGAGTCTTCTTCTTGAACAGTCGCGTGCGCTACGACGATATTTCGGACGGGACTTCGCACACCTTGTTCGTCGGCGAAAAGGACGTCGATCCATACGACCTCGGGTGGAGCAGCGGAACACGCGCGAGTTTACGCAACCTCGGATTAGGCATTAACAGATCCGGAGCTGGAATGATGGGAGCTGTCCGTCCGACGCCTCGCATCCAGAGTCCACCTCCAGGCGTCGAAAGGACTTATACCGTTGACTCTGGCATCAGCATGGAAGGATTCATGTTTGAACAGAGTTTTGAAAGCGAATCGTATGGCATGGAAGACTTGGACCAAACCAGGGATAGTCAAGCCAGTGATAGTAGCGACGAGGAAGGAAAGCCCTCCAATAAAGCTGACTCAGAAACGACCGCGCAGGATCGGCCCGCCGAAACTCCGCCCAAGAGCGCACCTGAAGTGGCCTACAACCAAGATGATCCTACGACATGGGTGCCAATTTCGAAACTACCTGGCGTTATTCCGGCAGCGCCCAACAACGGCACGGGAGTGGGTGGATTTTCAAGCGCTCACACAGGGGGCTCGCAGTTTTTGCGCGGCGACGGATCGGTTCATTTTTTGAGCCAGAGCATCGATCCCAAAGTGCTTAGAGGTCTGGGGAATCGCAGCGGCGGCGAGCTGCCCAGCGCTGAATATTAGCAAAGAAATTTGATGTACGACGATACGGACTTTGAAACAGATTCTAACACCGACAAGGCTGCGTCGGTCGCGCACAGCGATTCGATCTCGCTAGCGTTTTTATTCTATGTGGTGACTCTGTCGGGAATCGTGGCGGCTTGCGTGAGGATGGTGATTGGCAATGAATTCGCAACGTGGCCAACGATTTGGGCTGTTATCGGCGGCTGTGGAGCGATCTGTTGGTTAACGGGCCAGATCATGGCCTACCAACGGAATCGAACGGTCGCTGGGACGATGATCGGTGGAGCAATCGGTGCTCTGTTAGGAGTTGTCGCGGGATTGGTAACGTTGATTCCCGCCGAGAATTACTTCGATCTGCTAAACGCCGCGTTCGGCGGTACCTTGGTGTTAGTGGCTGTGATGCTGGTCCTAACTCGTTTTCAGCGCCAGCCCAATTTGTAGTATTCAATTCTAGAATCATCGGTACCATTAGAGCCTTTGAGAGATTACTCGGCTAAACGCAAGAGTTCAGGCCATGGTTCTTCGCCGAAGATTGCGCCGATGTAACCGAGGTTGTATTCCACCAAACTATCGGCCCTCATGGAAAGCTGGAGCACAAGTACGCGATGAAATTTCGATTTCCCATAGTGATCATTGACGAGGATTTTCGTTCAGGAAATGCGTCTGGATTGGGAATACGGGCGCTAGCGGAAGCGATCGAGCAAGAGGGGAAGGAAGTTGTTGGCGTCACCACCTACGGCGACCTATCTCAGTTTGCTCAACAGCAGAGTCGAGCGTCTGCGTTTATCTTGTCGATTGACGACGACGAATTTGCGACCGAAGCGTCGATGGAGCCAGCACTGAAGAACCTGCGCGCTTTCATCACCGAGATCCGCTTCAAAAATGCCGATATTCCCATATTTTTGTACGGTGAGACTCGCACGTCGCGGCACATCCCGAACGACATCTTGCGTGAACTGCACGGGTTCATTCACATGTTCGAGGATACGCCTGAATTCGTGGCTCGGCATATTCTTCGCGAAGCCAAAGCCTACACCGATGGATTGGCGCCGCCGTTCTTCCGAGCGTTGATCAACTATGCCAAGGACGGTTCCTATTCCTGGCATTGTCCGGGGCACAGCGGTGGTGTTGCATTTCTAAAAAGTCCTGTCGGGCAGATGTTCCATCAGTTCTTTGGCGAAAACATGCTGCGCGCTGACGTGTGCAATGCCGTCGAGGAACTGGGCCAGTTGCTTGACCATACCGGTCCTGTCGCTGCATCGGAGCGCAATGCCGCGAGAATCTTTTGCGCCGATCATTGTTTCTTCGTCACTAACGGAACATCGACTTCGAACAAGATCGTGTGGCATTCCACAGTGGCCAATGGCGATATCGTGGTCGTGGACCGCAATTGCCACAAATCGATCTTGCATTCGATCATCATGACCGGTGCCGTGCCAGTATTCCTGACCCCAACCCGCAATCATCTGGGAATCATTGGCCCCATTCCCATGGAAGAGTTCCGGCCAGATAACATTCAGAAGAAAATCGAAGCCAACCCGTTCGCTCGCGAAGCTCAAAAACAGCATCCGGATCGCAAGCCTAGAATTCTGGCGATCACTCAGAGCACTTACGACGGCATTATCTACAACGTCGAAGAGCTCAAGAAATTGCTCGACGGTCAAATTGGTACTTTGCACTTCGATGAAGCTTGGTTGCCACACGCGGCGTTCCATCATTTTTATAAAGATATGCATGCAATCGGCAAGGATCGGCCACAGCCCAGACAGTCGATGATCTTCGCTACGCATTCGACGCACAAATTGCTGGCTGGAATCTCTCAAGCCTCGCAAATCCTGGTGCGCGAACCGATCGATCGCAAATTGGATCGCCATTCGTTCAATGAAGCATACCTAATGCACAGCTCGACTTCGCCGCAGTATGCGATCATTGCCTCGTGCGACATTGCTGCAGCCATGATGGAACCGCCCGGCGGAACCGCACTAGTTGAAGAGTCGATCATGGAGGCCATCGATTTTCGCCGCGCGATGCGCAAAGTCGATGACGAGTGGGGAAGCGATTGGTGGTTCAAGGTCTGGGGCCCGGACCATTTGGTCGATGAAGGTATTGGCGAGCGTGACGATTGGGTCTTGCGCGCGGACGAGAACTGGCACGGGTTTGGCAACCTGGCCAGCGGATTCAATATGCTCGATCCGATCAAGGCCACCGTAATTACACCCGGCTTGGATGTTTCAGGACAATTCGCGGACACTGGTATTCCCGCATCGATCGTGACTCGATATCTGGTCGAGCATGGTGTTATCGTCGAGAAGACGGGCCTGTATTCCTTCTTTATCATGTTCACGATCGGAATCACAAAAGGGCGTTGGAATACTCTCCTAAGCTCACTGCAGCAGTTCAAAGATGATTACGACAAGAACCAACCCATGTGGAAAATCTTGCCGGAGTTTTGCCAGCAATATCCGCGGTACGAGGGAATTGGATTGCGGGACCTGTGCCAACAGATTCACGGAACTTACAAAGCCATGGATGTTGCGCGCGTGACCACAGAAATGTACTTGTCGCCCATGCAGCCCGCCATGAAGCCGTCCGACGCGTTCGCCATGATGGCTCACGACGAAATCGATCGCGTCGAAATCGACGAACTGGAAGGGCGCGCGACGGCAGTTTTGCTTACGCCCTATCCGCCTGGCATTCCGCTGCTGATTCCTGGCGAACGATTCAACAAGACCATTATTGAATATCTGCGATTCGCTCGTATGTTTAACGCGAAATTTCCTGGTTTTGATACCGATATTCACGGATTAGTGGAAGAAACCGTCGATGGCGTAACCAAGTACTACATCGACTGCGTGCGCATGACATAAACTCCAAGATTTGGAATTCGCGCGTTCAAAATGGCGGCGAAAGAGTTTGGCGTACAGTTGCGTCCGTACCCATTTCCAACAATGCCGAGGTGGCTCGCCGTTGGTGGCTACTGTTTCCCAAACGACGCAACGAAGATGGAGTCGGGACGATACTGGTACACGTTGTTATGCGGCTTAATGAGACATTTATTTGGCATTTATTTCGAATTTTTGATGTCGATTTTTCTAAATGCTTTTCGCGTTGGTGAGACGGTTCAATTAGCGGACGTGAAAACGCTGGATACACTTCAGCAAGAATTTTCCGACCGACAAATTATTGTTCCCAATATGTCACAATACGCCGGTCTCCGCGTTCAAATACGACAGGCAGACCGAGCGGATGGGTATCAGTTTTTCGAGATTGATGGACGCTGGATGGAAAGTGCTCTTTTAGACATTTGCCTGCAACCCGAAATACAATACACTGATCCAATTAGCTATGCACTAGCATCCGAAACTTATATAGCAAGTCCAGAGTCAAACGTGAGTCCTGGTTTTGTTTCAATCGCAGACAAGGCGGGTGAACTTTTCTTTCGATTTAGAAGCTTTTGCCCAGAAAGCGATGCCAACACACTCAATTTGATCGCAATAAAGCGGTGTAGAATTGCTTTTGAATCTAATCTCGGCTTCTACCCTAAATACTCTGAGTATGACCGCTAGTCCGGCAGGATTGCACTGAAGCATTGTCCAAATGCGACGGGTGCCAGTGTGAACGGAGCGTGAAAAAGAAAAGGTGTCAGGAAAAATAAAAGGTATCAGCGACGGTCTTAAGTCTGGTCAATAGGTGATTTCAAAACATTTTGAAATTCCTTTTTGTTGGCGAGAGGGATGTAGGATTTTTTGAGGCATGGCGACGGTGTTCAAAGTTAGTTAGTTATGTGGTCGCGCGGTTGCGGAACGCGAGTTTAGCGAAGTATAGTGCACGTGCTCGGTGAAACGGAGCAAGGCACTGTGGGGACACAACCTTGCAAGGGATAACCGAGTCGACGGTGCGTCAAAGACGTGTCGAGAGCGTTTGGATGGGCGACCGTTCAGACGCTCATTTTGTTCTCCCACAATTGGTCTGTCTTGATCAGCAGATTCAGGATGCCAATGAACTTTCTCATGCAGGCGACGATGGCTACCTTAGACTCTTTGCCTTTTGATTTCAGGTGGGCATAAAAAGTTTTGATGGCCGGATTGTGGCGGATCGCGACGATGGTAGCCATGTACAGCACACGCCGCACTTGGTTACGTCCGCCACCGATGAATCGCTTGCCGGATTTGCTGCCCGAGTCACGATTGATCGGCGCCACGCCAACCAGTTTGGCAATTTCTCCGCGATTGAGCTTGCCGAGCTCAGGTAGTTCGGCGAGTACAGTGGAGATCATTACCGGTCCGACTCCCTTGACGGACTGCAGGATCTCGATGGTGCGTTTATTCTCATCGTCCTTTTGAAGCATCTTGGCAAGTTTCGCATCCAGATCTTTTAGCTGCTTTTTCAGGGTTTCGAGCACATCTTGAATGCTCTGCTTGGCATCCTCATCCCAGGCTTGCTTGAGACGATTACTCTCCTGATTGATCAGCTCCAGCAGTTGGTTACGTCGAGCGACCAGCGCCCCATGTTTCAAGTCATGATCGGACTTGGTGGCCATAGGCTGAGGCACAACTACGTCGGCATACTTCGAGAT
>SXGS01402784.1_pt1 | contig 16676 bp, 20 predicted proteins | sample 3174681 | NCBI WGS metagenome assembly SXGS01 (sample SAMN11356861, study PRJNA531348) | freshwater metagenome | isolation source: freshwater sample F1-80 | place: China: Fuxian Lake, Yuxi | collected 2017-12-25 | reverse complement strand
GGCAGGACGAGCGCAGCGAGGACGGGTGAGGGTCGAATGCGGCTTCACCCTCATCGAACTTCTCGTTGTACTGGGCGTGCTGGCGCTTTTGGGTGGCATCGCTTTCGTACAATTTCCGCCCATCTTGGCGCAAGCACGATTGAACAGCGGAGCGCGGCAGGTGGCAGAGGATCTGCAAGTCGTGCGAGCCAGAACGATTGCCCAAAACCGACGCTTCCGCGTCACGTTCCGCACCAGCACCCACGACTATCTCGTCGAAATGGAAGACGGTGCTTCTTGGACGCAGCTCGTCCTTCATGGTCACATCTCGGAAGAGGCGGATGAGGCGCTGATTACTCTCCCGCCTGGAGTGACGATCAATGCAGTCAACTCCGGTGGCATCGTCACGTTCCTGCCGCGCGGGCACGTTGATGGCGGAATCACCGTGACTCTTGGCGCTGCGGCGACTGCTGAGACTAGGAAAGTCGTGGTGAACCTTGCCGGGCGCGTGCGAATCGAATAGAAGAGTTGTGAGTTTTTAGTTGGTAGTTGGTAGTTTCAACGTTTTCTCTTCATGATCGACACGCTTCCTTTCTCCTTGATTGTCTCGTTGACCTTTCTGCTCGGGGTCGTGCTCGGCAGCTTCCTCAACGTCTGTATTTATCGGCTGCCGAAACAAGAGTCGGTGGTGTTTCCCGCCTCGCACTGCCGCTCGTGCCTGCGCGTGTTGTCCTGGCACGAGAATGTACCGCTGTTGAGTTATCTGGTGCAGCGCGGGCGCTGCCGTGGCTGCGGCGAGCGCTTTTCCCCTCGCTATTTTTGGATTGAGTTGCTGACCGCTCTACTCGCCATCGGGCTGGTGGTGCGCTTCGGCTTGACAATCCCTGCGTTGATCTACTTCGTTTTTGTCGCGGCACTGGTGACGATCTCCGTCATCGACATCGACCATTTCATCATTCCCAACCGCATCAGCCTGCCTGGGATTGTGGTCGGCTTGGGCGCATCTCTACTCTTGCCGGCACTGACCTTCTGGGATTCGTTGATCGGTGCTGTCGCCGGGGCGGGTGTCCTGCTGGCTGTCTTTTGGAGTTACTACCTCGTCACGCATGAGCAGGGTCTGGGCATGGGCGACCCGAAGCTATTGGCCATGATCGGCGCGTTCCTCGGCTGGCAAGCGCTAGGATTCACACTCTTCTGCGCCTCGCTGACTGGTTCACTGATTGGCTTGGGGATGATGCTGACCGGTGGTGCCGACCGCAAGACCGCGCTCCCCTTCGGGCCGTTCCTGGCCTTCGGCGCGGTCTGTTATCTGTTCTTTGGCGAGGAGATCATCGGCTGGTATCTGGGCATGTGGTGACGAGGGCGTCGCATGCGCCGACGAATGCGGACGACTCCAGAGTCCGTAGGCCAGCCATAGCGCGACCAGCAAGGTCACGAGCACAATCGGCAGTGCCAGACGCCACCGCCCGGGCTGCTCTTTCTTCTCTGGTTTTTTGCCATGCTCGCTATGCCCATGTTTCCATGGCTGCAAACTGACAAACGCAAGCCCACCGCCGAACATCGCCCAGGACAGCGTCGTCCACGCTGTGTAGCTGTGGGCGAAGCCGAACGACTCAGCCAAAATGTGGGACAGTTCGGCAGAGTAGAACGACACAAAGAACACCTCCAGCCATTCCACTTTGCGCTGGACGCCAGCCACGGTCTGCAGGCTGTCGTTCACGCTGTGAGTCAGTGCTAGTTGCTGGCGTGCTTGTTGCGCGGCGTCCAGGTCCACCAGCGCACGCCGCACATTGTCCAACGCTTCTGGCACGCGCAACCCCTGCCGCGCCAAGGTGTAGAAACGGTTGAGCGCCTCGCGGCTACTGACGACGAAGAAATCACCGCTGACGGCGAAATTGAGCAGGTCCTCGTGCAACTGGTTCGAGGTGGTGTCGAACTGCGGCTGCTGGTCGTCGCGGGGGCGGACGCTCGCCGGCGCTTCGTCTCTGATGCGCGCCAGGATCAAACGCTGCAAGGAGGCGAGCAGATACGGAACGAAGTATTTATCCCGCACGCTAGGCATGCGCTGCTCGTCGAACTGGTGCGGTGGGTCTTGGTCCATGACCAGATGCGCCGCGCCGAGAAACCCGACTCCCGCCCAATGGTGGGAGTTCAAGATGCGCTGCTCGACATCGACCTCGCCTGTCAGTGCGCCGACATGCGTCGGTTCTTCAATCTGCGCTAAGCCGGAAAGAAACGGACCCAGTCGCGCCCGCGCCTCCTCGCGGTCTAGCCTCGCAGTCGCATCGAACCGCGCCACGGTGTAGAGCGAAAAACTGCCTTGCGCCGGCCTCGGTTGTAGCGGTGACAGCAGAAACTCCACCAGCTCGGGCAGGGTAAAGCGGCCGCCCAGTGCCCCCAGGCGCTCAGAGAACGGTGCATCTACGGCTGGCGGTTCCGGGGTGTTCGGATTGAAGCGTCCGGATTTCTCTGGATCGTCGCGCGGGTGAGGGATAAACAACGTCGGCGTCTTTTTCGCCAGTTGCTGCGCCAAGCGGTAGTTGAACCATTTCGCCGCGTCGGGAGCGAGCTGCTGGCCAGCGATCCGTCGCAGGTCCGGTTGCACGCCAAGAGAGAGCAAGCCGACGCCATTTGACGACAAGAACAGCTCAATCTGTACGCCGGGAATCCACGCCAGTGGAACCTGCGACTTCTCTCGGTCGGGATACTCCACCAACGTGGGCGAGCGCAGCCAGCCATCGACGGTAGCCTCCACGCCACGCAGATAGCGGCACGCGCCATCGCCAGCGGGAAAGAGAAACTGCTCGACGGTAGAGAGCAGCTCCTGACGGTAGAGTTCGTGCGGCGTGGCTTCCAGCCGCCAGACCCCGTGTTCGCGGTGACGCAACGCCAGCAACGCAGTCGTCGCCGCGTCCAGCGTCGAGGCATCGAAAAAGAACGGGTAAAGGAAACGCGTGTGCAGCGCCTTCAGCGTGAGCGCCGGTGTTGCATCGAGAAATGTCGTTGACATAGCCGACAACATCGCATCTGCGGCGGGACGTGTCCACCAGCTTTTCGTCATGCCGGGCCCTGAGCTGGTCGAAGGGCCACCAACGTCCCCCATGGCTCACGCCATGGGCTTTATTCTGTCGCCCAGGTGGCTCCTTGTGGTGGTCTGGGCTCAAGACTGCCCCGTCTCCAACCTTCCGTCATGCCGGGCAAGCGCAGCGCAACCCGGCATCCAGGCACTTCAAGTAGGAGTCCCTTCGCCGTGGATTGAAATCCACGGCGACCCTCGTGTCCGCACACCGTGCGGCCTGCGCCGCGTGGCGGCGCTCAATGGTAGGCCGGTCTTTCAAGGCCGGACTTCTGTGGGGAACCTATGACATCGAACCCCTACGCCTCACCCCGTTTCACCAACCTCCGCACCACCTCGGCATATTCCCCCAACGCTGCATACAACCGCTCTCGTTCCTCCGGTGTCAAATCCCGCAATTCTTTCACCAACCCGCCAAACTCTCGTCGCACCAACTCCGCCAGCCCTTCTCCCTGAAGAAACGGTCTCGTCAACTCCAGCGCCCGCACCACATCAGCCGCTGATACCGTCCACTGACCGAGCTGCCAGTAGGTAGCGAAACGAATCCCCAGCGCTTCGACTAGGTCTGGTGTGAATTGCGTCCTGCCAGCGGTGATGTCTTGTTCCCAGAGGGTGATGGCTTCGTCATAGCGGGCTACGGCCTCGGGCAGGCGGCCCACGGCACGGGCGGATCGTTCGCCAGCTTGCGGCAAAATTGCACCGTCTCATCGTTCAGGGCACGGGCATAGTCGACGCGATCATGCATGTTCAAGGTGTCTCCTACGGATAACTGGCTTTCTCTCAAGGTGGACGCAATCTGATTCGTCCCGATGCAACAATGGCGAGCCGTCCTTCAAGTTTGCCCAGAATCTCGGAGCTTTGCAGTAGGGATTCGACAAGTTTCCCGATGAATACGGCTGTTGCGTTACGGGGCAATTCCAGGACAACAATTCCAGCGTAGGCTACTGGGGAATAATTCCGAATGTCGGCGAACCCGAAATCCCCAGTCAGGAGGCAGCTTCGTTGGTTCTGCGCATGCGCTGCAATCTGCGGATCTTTTGCGCTTGCCAAGCCAATATCGCGCACGTCAATGGCCGAATGTCCGTAACGCTCAATCAGCGGCTTCACTAACCGAGGCAGGTCCGCATCGATTAAGAAATGCACGGGATTGGCTAGGCAGCAGGGAGGAGATGATGTTCTTCCTGCTCAATGACCTCGCTGGCGTAGGCCAATGCGGCACGAACATCTTCTTCTGTGACTTCGTACTCTCGAATAATTTCATCGACGTGCATTCCTCCAGCTAAACCTCCGAGGATGCGCACGACTGGGACGCGAGTGCCATAGATGATGGGTTTCCCGTGCTGGATGGCTGGGTCGATAACAATGCGGCTGTTCATAATTTTCGTCTCGCTTGGCAAGGGATGTTCCGATGTCCACTTGATAGCCCGTCCCTGGGAAGAGGACAAGAGGCAACAGCTTCTCTCTTCCCGTCGTGCGTGGTCCTCGGTAAGATAGGCGGCCATGACCGGATTCTTCATCACATTCGAGGGCATCGAAGGCTGTGGCAAGAGCACGCATGTGGCCGCGTTGGCGCAGTCGCTGCGCGAGTGTGGCTATGATGTCGTTGCTACCCGTGAGCCAGGCGGCACAGCGACCGGGCAGACGCTGCGCAACATTTTGCTGCACCCAACCGGAGCCCCGCTGGCGACCGGCGCGGAGCTGCTGCTGATGCTGGCGGACCGAGCACAGCACGTCGAAGAGGTGATCGCTCCTGCGCTCCGTGCTGGGAAGGTGGTGATCTCTGACCGCTTTGTTGACTCCACGCTGGCCTACCAAGGGCATGGTCGTGGCATTGAGCATGATCTGTTGCTGCGCTTGAACACTTTCGCCTGCGGAGGCTACATGCCAGCGCTGACTATTCTTCTCGATCTCTCAGTAGAAGAGGGACTGCGACGTGCGAACAAGCGCCGGGGCGCGACGGAAACTGTGGACCATTTTGAGGCGGAATCGACGGCATTTCACGGACGGGTGCGGCAGGGATTTCTGGCGGTTGCTCAGGCCGAGCCGCAGCGGGTTCGCGTGATCGATTCGCTGCGTCCGTTGGCAGAGATCAGTCAGGAAATTCTCGCTCTTGTCCTCACGCATCTTACGCCCCACGCCCCACGTCCCACGTAACATGTACGCCATGCTCTTCGATTCTATCCACGGCCAAGACCAAGCCCTGGCTACGCTCCGTCAAGCGCTGGCGAGTAATCGCTTGGCACATGCCTATCTCTTTATTGGTCCAACCGGAGTAGGAAAAAAGACCACGGCACTGGCGCTGATGCGAGCGTTGTTGTGTCGCGAGCGGCCCCAGGAAGGCTGCGGCATCTGCTCGGCTTGTGCGTCGGTTACCGCCGGCACGCATCCCGACATGGCGATGGTCGCACCGGAGGTGGGTAAACGCTCGATCAGCATCGACCAAGTGCGCGAGCTGCAGCGGATCCTCAGTTTACGGCCAGTCTTGGGCGGAAAGAAAATTGCGGTAGTTGATGATGCCCACCTGCTCACGCCGCAGGCGCAGAGCGCGTTGCTCAAGCTGGTGGAAGAACCCTCAGGAGATGCGCTGCTCATGCTGCTGACGGTCAATGCGGCGACCCTGTCGCGCCCGTTATTGTCTCGCTGTCAACAGGTGCGGTTTTCCTTGCTTGCGTCAGAAGTGGTCGAAGCCCAGTTGCTGCGCGACTACGACAAAGACGCGGCCACGGCTCATGCGTTGGCGCTCCATAGTCGCGGTAGTTTGGGCCGTGCAGTCACGCTTGATCCAGAGTTATTTACTGAAGAGCGCAAATACGTCGAGGAAGAATTGCACAAGCTGCCGAGTGCGTCATTCTCCGAGTTGTCGCGGTTTGCCGAATGGCTGGTGGCGGATCGGGTGAAGAAGTCGAAAGCTCAAGTCGAAGCCGGCGAAGAACGCCCAACCGGCAATCGCTTGGAACTGGTGCTGTCGTGGTATGAAGAGGTCCTGCGTTGCGTCGTGCTGGGGCGCGAGGGGATCGTGCGTCATCAGGAGAACGCTGCCGTCATGTCCCAACGCGCAGCCGCGCTGGGTGTCGAGGGAGCACTGCGACAACTCACTCTTGTTTATGATACGATCCAAGCCCTCGGTCGCAATGCCAACCGGCAGCTCGCGGTCGAAGACTTGCTGTTACAACTGGCGCGGGAGTGAAGGGGAGCGCCCCCTTCGAGGACATATGCCACGGATTTACATTACCACTCCGATCTACTACGTGAACGGCGACCCACACTTGGGGAGCGCTTATACCATGCTGATTACCGACACTCTCGCTCGCTACTATCGGGCGCGTGGCTGGGAGACGTTTTTCCTCACCGGCACCGACGAGCACGGCGATAAAATCGAAAAAGCCGCTGCTGCCGCCGGCGTCTCGCCCAAAGCATTGACGGATCGAGTCAGCGCTTCGTTTCGCGCCGCGTGGGATGACTGCGATATTACCTACGATCATTTCATCCGCACGACGGACGAGCATCACATCCGCTACGTGCAAGAGGTGCTTGCCCGGCTCTACGACACCGGCGACATCTACTTTGGCGGCTATCAAGGCTTGTACTGTTTCGGCTGCGAGCGCTTTTACACGCCGAAAGAACTCCGCGACGGCAAATGTCCCGATCATCTGACCGAACCGAAAATGATCGAAGAAGAGACCTACTTCTTCCGCATGAGCAAGTATCAGGAGCGGTTAATTGCGCATCTTGAAGCTCATCCTGACTTCATCCGCCCGGAAGGGTTTCGCAACGAAGTCGTGGCCATGCTGCGCGAGCCGATAGGCGACCTGTCGATCTCCCGCCCCAAGACGCGCCTGACTTGGGGCATCGAGATGCCCTTCGATAACCGCTACGTCACCTACGTCTGGTTCGATGCACTGCTCAACTACATCAGCGCGTTGAAGCACAAAGGCGAAGACGTGTTTGAGCGTTTTTGGCCCGAGGCGGAACACTTTATCGGCAAAGACATTCTCAAGCCGCACGGCGTGTTCTGGCCGACCATGCTGATGGCCATGGGCGAGCCGCTCTATCGTCATCTGAACGTGCATGGCTTCTGGACTGTCGAAGGGCAGAAGATGTCCAAAAGTTTGGGCAATGTGATTTCGCCCCTGGACATGAAGGCCAAGATCGGACTCGATGCGTTTCGCTATTTTCTGCTGCGCGAGAGCGTCTTTGGTCAGGACGCGGATTTTCGTGAAGACAGCCTGCATGCCCGCTACAACGCCGAGCTAGCGAATAATATCGGCAACCTCGTGAGCCGCTCGCTGGCCATGCAGGATCGCTACTTCCAAGGCGCAGTGCAGCCGTTGAGCGACCCGATGCCAGAAATCGACCAGCGCTTAGTTGCGGCGTTTGCCCAAGCTGCGGCTGAGGTCGAGCAGCACGTGACGAATCTGTCGCTCAGCCGCGCGTTAGAGGCGGTGTTCCGTGCGACCGATCACGCGAACAAATACATTACCGAAACCGCACCCTTCACGTTGGCGAAAGATCCGGCCTCGCTCCCACGGGTCGGCGCGATTCTTCACAACTTGCTCGAAGCCTTGCGCGTCTCCGCTCAGCTGCTGACGCCGTTCTTGCCGGATACGTGTGAAAAGATCTTTGCGGCGCTGGTGCTGCCGGACGAACGCAAGCGTGTGTACGACCTGCCGTGGGGTCGAGCATTTGCACCCGGGCACCAAGTGCAGAAACCGCAAGCTCTGTTTCCGCGCCTGCCGTAAGGTGTCCATGCTCATCGATTCACACTGTCATCTCACCGACCGCCTTTTCGACGAAGACCTTGAGGCGGTTCTTGCCCGCGCCCATGCCGCTGGCGTGGGGCGCTTCCTCGTCATCGGTGCCAACGGCGACTTTTCTCATAACGAAAAGGCTGTGGCCTTGGCCCAAGCACATGCGTCGATTTTCGCCGTGGTCGGCGTACACCCGCACGATGCCAAGAGCATCACCGAAGAAACCTATACGCAGTTGCGTCAGCTCGCCCAGCATCCCAAGGTGGTCGGCTTAGGTGAAACCGGGCTCGACTTTTACTACGACAACTCACCAAGGGAAGACCAGCGCACGCACTTTCGCCGCTTCATTCGTTTAGCAAACGAACTCGATTTACCGCTGTCGATGCATGTGCGTGATGCCTATGCAGAGGCAGCCGCCACTTTGCGAGAAGAAGGCGGTGGAAAAGTGCGCGGCGTGATGCACTGCTTCACCGGCAGCGAGGCTGAAGCTCACGACCTGCTCTCGCTGGGGCTGTACATTTCCTTCAGCGGCATCGTCACCTTCAAGAGCGCCCACGAGTTGCGCACCGTGGCGAAAGCCGTGCCGCTAGATCGTTTGCTGGTAGAAACCGATTGCCCATTGCTAGCACCGGTACCCTATCGTGGGAGGCGTAACGAGCCTGCCTATGTTGCGCAGGTGGCACACACCATCGCCGAGGTTCGAGGTTGCGGCCTGGAAGAAGTTGTGGCAGCAACCAAACGCAATACCGAAGCCCTGTTTCAACTGATGGCTTGACGAGATTCTCGTCCTTCGCGACATTCCTGACAGATGCCGTAGATTTCCATCTTGTGATCAGTGGCCAAGAACCCGTATTGCCGCGCCACCTTGGCTTGCATTTGTTCGATCTGTGGATCGACAAACTCAATGATGCGACCGCAACGCTCGCAGATGATGTGGTCGTGATGGCGCTCTTCTTCCACCTTCTCGAACCGCGCCTGTCCATCGGCAAAGTGGCGCTCCGCCGCAAGACCGCACTCGATTAACAGCTTCATGGTGCGATACACCGTGGCATAGCCGACGCGGGGATTCACGTGGCGCACCTCGTTGTACAGCTCCTCGACACTGATGTGGCGATTCGCGTCCAGAAAGACCTGCGCAATATCCTCGCGCTGCGAGGTCGCCTTGAGTCCCTGTTCTTTAATCCACTGCCGAAAGATTTCCAGGCGGTTGTTCACGAGGTCACTCCTCCGCCCAACAAGCGCCGCGCCGCTGGCGACAATTGTGTGGTATCCACAGGATGTCGCCCGAGTTCGTCCAGAAGAATTTCGATACGTTCTGATGGCGGTTGATCACGATCCAGGAAGACCATGTTCTGATCATGCACCCGGCATCCACCACCCCGCACCCGATAGCCCACTTCTCTGAGGAGTTTTTCCTCGCGCACGCGAATGCCCAGTTGCTTCGCCAATGCTTTGAGTTCCTCCAGAAGCGCGGCACCTTTTCCGCCCGCCGTCTGTTTTTTCGCCATAGGCTTGCATTCTGGCCAAGGAGGACTGCCTTGTAAAGTAGTCGGTGCGGGAAGAGCAAAAGGCGAAATGCTCAGGCGCTGAGCAAATGGCCAGCTCTGCTCCGAGTGTACCTCTGTCCAAGGCTATCGCAGTGTGGTACAGGTCGAAACAGCCCCGCTGAGGAGAATGGCCTGTGGGGATAGGTCGGAGGGCGGGACCAGAGCAAGCTGTCAGCTATGAGCCGTTAGCTTTCAGCCACACCAGAAAGTTCGGGCATCGCACCAGACCTTCGTCCTTTGCCAAGCTGAGTGCTGACCGCTGATGGCTTCCGGTTGGACCTGAGAAGCAAGTTGTCGTAACCACGAACCCGCTCGCAAGAGCGATAAGGAGGGTTGTATGGCGGATTACGATACTATCATCAAAGGCGGTACGATCATCGACGGCACCTTGATCCCACCGTACCGCGCCGATGTCGGCATCAAGAACGGCATCATCACCAAGATCGGCCATCTAAAAAGCAGCGATGCGACGCGCGTGCTTGATGCCTCTGGGCAAACGGTGGCACCAGGCGCGATCGACCTGCACGCGCATTACGATGCGCCGATTCACTGGGACCCGCACTGCACGATTGGCAGTTGGCATGGCGTGACTTCGGTCACGAACGGCAACTGCGGCTTTGGCTTTGCCCCCGTGCGCCACAAAGACGCCGACCGCTCGATGCTGTCGATGGAACGCAACGAGGCGATTCCTTTCGAGGCGATGAAAGCCACCATGCCTTTCGATTGGGAAACCTTCCCGCAGTGGATGGATCACATCGACCGCATGCCCAAAGCGATCAATATGATCCAACTTGTTCCTGTCACGCCGCTAGTAAGCTACGTCATGGGTGGCTGGAACGAAGCCAAGGCGCGTCAGCCCAACGACAAAGAAATGGCCGAGATTATCCGGGTCATGCACGAAGCGATGGCCTGTGGTGCTGGCGGTTGGGCGGCGCAGCGGCTCACTGGCTACGGAGCTTCGGTGCAGCGCGACTACGACGGCACCTTGATGGTGTCGGACCTCATGGGCGACGAGTTCTATCTCAACATGGCCAAGATGTTGGCAGACTATGATCGCGGCTCGATTCAATTCGCTCAGGTCTCTGGTGCATTAGACGAGGGGACTGACGGTCCACGCCGCGACATGGGCTTTGCCGGTCGTCTGGCCGAGGCGAGCGGGCGACCGACCTTGTTCAACGCGGTACTTGTCACCGACGAACGCCCGCAAGTGTTCCGTGCCATGCTCGACGTGGTGGATTCCTGCAACAAACGTGGGGTGCCGCTGGTAGCGCACGGCTTGACCATGCGTCTCGATTTCCGCTTCTCACTGGAAGAACAGTGGACCCTTTTTGATAACGTTGATGCGTGGCGTGAGGCGACCCTAGGGACGGCAGAAGAACGTAAGGTCAAATTACTCAACCCGCAATTGCGGCAGTCGATGCGCGAGGAATATGACCGCACGAAACAACCGAAGGCGCTGGGCGATATTGCCGAGTTCGTGTGCCGCAAGATTGAGAATGCCGACTTGCGTAAGCAGTATCGAGACCGGACGATCCGCGACATCGCTAAGGAAGAGAACAAACATGTGGTGGATGTGCTCATCGACATCTCGGCTGCCGACAACTGGAAGACGGAATGGCTCACGCCAGTTCGTAACCAAAGCCCGGAGTATTGCAAAGAGTTGTTAAGCCATCGCACGGTGGCCGGGTTCTCCGACGGCGGTGCCCACACCAAGTTCCAAACCTTGGGTGCCTATGTCACCGACTTGCTCACTTGGATGGTGCGCGACACCAGCATGATTACCCAGGAACAAGCGCATTATCACCTCAGCTACCTGCCTGCGTGGGTAGCAGGGTTCCGTGATCGTGGCGCGATTAAGGAAGGGCTCGCGGCGGATATTCTCGTCTACGATCTCGCGAAGCTGGCGGTCAAGCCGATGGAAGTGCTCTACGACGTGCCGCCCAACAACTGGCGTCGGGTGCAAGGAGCCGAAGGCTATCGCTGGATCATGGTCAACGGCCAAGTCACGTTCGAGAACGGCCAAGCGACCGGCTCGCTGCCGGGGCGGCTGTTGCGCTGCTAGTAAGCGTCAACAGTCATGCCGAAACGGTAGGGCGGCAGTGTCCGCCCTCCGTCCCCATCAAGAATCTTTTGTTTCAAGTTCCGATATCTGGCGGAGTGATTCCTGGTGTTGGACTTACCCCAAGAGAAGTGTGAGTATTTGCTAGTAGCGCTTGAGGCGGAGGCAGCTTAACTGATAGAGGAACCCCCAGGAGATTTGCTTATGGTTCAGAAGACGATGATTGGCCGCTATATCGTTACCGATTCCCGCGTTTGTCACGGGCAGCCTACCTTTCGCGGCACCCGGATTATGGTCCGACAAGTGCTGGAGCAGGTTGCCCGAGGTATGGCCTGGGAAACGATTGTGGAAGAATGGCGAGGGAAGGTGCCGAAAGAAGCCATTGCTGAAGCTGTTCATTTGGCTATGCATGCATTTATGGAACATGCGGACGAGTATGTGGTTGAGATGCCTGCAGCATGATTATCTTGGACGAAAATTTTCCCGAGAGTCAGCGCCAATTGCTGCGAGGTTGGCGTATACCGATTAGACAGATTGGCTATGAAGTCGGCAGAAGTGGGATGCAAGATGAAGAGATCCTCCCGTTTTTATTGCAACGCCGTCGGGTAACGTTCTTCACCCTCGATCAAGGGTTCTCCAAACGGCATCTGTGTCATGCGCGGTATTGTCTGGTGTATCTCGACGTAGAGCAATACGAAGCTGCGGCGTTTGTCCGTCGCGTGCTCCGCCATCGGCAGTTCGACACGGATGCCAAACGCGCGTCGACGGTCATTCGTGTTTCGCATAGTGGGCTTGCCGTATGGCGACTTCCTGCCCAAGAAGAACTCCGCTTCAAATGGCTGTAATGAACAAGCAACAAGAATCTTAACACCTCATTTCGTTATGCCACCCACCCACACTCGCTGGCTCATCGTTGCTCTGATTTTTGTCATGGGCATGTTGATGTTTATTGACCGGGTGAACATCTCCATCGCCGCCAAGCACCTCATGCCCGAGTACGGCTTGAGCGAGGTGCAGATGGGGGCGATGTTTAGCGCGTGAGACGCTGCCCTCCCTGCCCGTCGAGTTTCACGCGCCCGTGGAAGGGCGCAGTGAGAGCGAACGCTCTCGTCAACGGCAAGGCTTACTCTACCCCCAGCTTCTTCTTCCCTTCGGCAGACATCATGTCCGGGTGCCAGGGTGGGTCCCAAACGACGCGCACATCGGCTTCGGCGACGCCGGGAAGGACTTCGATGCACTGCTGAGCATCACGAGCAATCGACGGCCCCATGCCGCAGCCTTGGGCGGTCAGTGTCATCTGGACCAACACGCGGCTGTCGCCATCGGCGATAGGCTCGATCTGCATATCGTAGATCAGACCTAGGTCCACGACGTTAATAGGAATCTCAGGATCGTAGACATTGCGGAGTTGTGCCCACACCATCTCTTCAGTCACCGGACCATCAAGGTCTGCGACACCAACCGGATGCGCATGAGGGGCAGAGTCTTTTCCCAAGGCATCAGCGTCGCGTTGAGCAACGCGATACAGTCCGCCATTTGGCAAACGTACGGTGTAGGTCTCGCCCAGTGCTTGGGTGATGACCACAGGCGTACCTTGGTGCAGGGTGATGATGGTGCCGAGCGGAATCTGTTCCGCCTGACAATCGCGAGTGAGTTCGATTTCTTCTAGTGGCATGGGAGTCCTATGGTTGTGGGGGCGAGCGTTGGGCGTGATTTAGTGCAGGGCGTGCGGCTCGCTTAGTGTAAACGGCGCAATCTGCGCGTCGAAGCGTTCGCCAGTAGCGGACAGCATCTGATATTCCCCGTGCATGGTGCCGAAGGGCGTGCCTAGCGGACATCCTGACGTGTACTCAAACGCCTGCCCCGGCTGGAGAATAGGTTGTTCACCGACGACGCCTGGGCCACGGACTTCTTCTTCCTTGCCGTTGGCATCGGTGATGACCCAGTGCCGGCTCTGGAGTTGGACGGTTTGTGTGCCTTCGTTGATGATTTGCACGGTATAGAGGAAAAACCACTGCTGCTGTTGCGGTCGCGACCGCGTAGGGTCGAACCGCGATTTCACGTGCACACGCACGCCTTGAGTAATGGCTTCGGAAGTAAACACAATGGCCTCGCTCTTCTCGGGTAGTGTGTTGGATAGTGGAATGTTGGAGACCGCCAGAGTGTACTGACCACCCCACGGCCCGTCAACAGTGGCGAGAGGGGCCGCCGCTTGACAGCAGCGGGTGTCTAAAGGCACTACGGAGAGCAGTCTTGCGAAAGAAAGAGGCGCACATGCACACCCATACCCTCGTCGTCCTCAAAGGCGACGGCATTGGGCCGGAGATTATTGACGCGGCAATCCAGGTGCTGGCCGCAGTCGAAGCCCGCGAGCAGAAGTTCCATTTCAACTTCCAGTTCCATCCTGCCGGGGCGGATTACTACCGACGCAGCGGAACAAATCTGTCGCCGGAGACCTTTGCCGCCTGTCAGCAAGCTGATGCCATTTTGAAGGGGCCGACGGGACTGCCCGAGGTCCGCAAGCCTGATGGTACTGAGGCTGGCTTGCTTGGTGGCGTGCTACGCAACGGACTCAACCTCTACGCCAATATCCGCCCGATTCGCCTCTTTCCTGAAGTCAGCTCGGCTCTGGCAGGAAAACAGGCAGGCGACATCGACTACGTCATCGTACGCGAGAACACGGAAGGTGCGTATTTCTCGCGCGGCCAAGGCGAAGTGACAGAGGCAGGGGTGCGGGACATCATTTCCATTACCCGGGCAGGAACCGAACGCATCGTGCGACGCGCCTTCGATCTGGCACGGCAGCGTCTCGGTGCGCCGCACGACGGCATCCGCCGCGTCACTTGCGTCGATAAGAGCAACGTCTTGCGCGGCTTCGCATTGTTCCGCCAAATTTTCTTGGAGATTGGCGAGCACTATCCTGACATTGAGAAGCACTGTCTCTATGCCGACGCCGCAGCCCAAGCGCTCGTGTTGTGGCCTGAGCGCTTCTCGGTCATCGTGTGTGAAAACTTTTTAGGCGATATTCTCAGCGACTTGGGCGCAGCCACCGCTGGCGGGCTTGGCTTCTGTGGGTCAGCGAATATCGGCGCACAGCACGCGATGTTCGAGACCACGCACGGCTCGGCACCCGCGCTGGCTGGGCGGAACAAAGCCAATCCCCTCAGCGCCATTCTGACTGCGGCAATGATGCTGGAATGGCTCGGCGAAGCACGGGCTGCGGAGCGCGTCATGACCGCAGTGGAAAGCGTTTGCCGAGAGAAGAAAGTGTGGATTGATGCCGACGGCTGTCCGGTCGAAGGTACACGCGCCGTGGCTGAGGCGCTGTGTCAAGCAATCGCCGACGCCTGACCTACGTTTCAGCTAAAAGCCAGCAGCTAAGAGCTAAAAAGGGGAGTACGCAATGAAATTCGGATTGCATTACCAACTGCCGTGTCGGCCCGAACAATCGCCGGTACAGCGCTATCGCGACACGATTGAACAAGCCGTCCATGCCGAAGCGCTGGGGTTCGAGTCGGTGTGGCCGGTCGAACAACACTTCAACGCCGAGTTGTCGATCTCACCGGCTCCGTTGCTGACGCTGGCGGCAATTGCCGAGCGCACCCAGAACCTTCGCTTGGGAATCGCCATCGTGCTCCTCTCTTTATCCCACCCTGTGCGGGTGGCTGAAGAGATCGCCACGCTCGATGTCATCAGCAATGGTCGTGTAGAGTTTGGCATTGGCCGTGGATCGATTCCCACCCACTTTACCGGCTATGGTCTGCAACAATCCGAAAGCCGTGAGCGCATGTTGGAGAGTCTCGCACTGATTTTACAGTCGTGGACAAGCGAGCGGGTGTCGTTTCGAGGACAGTTCTGGAATATTGATAACATCGCCGTCGTTCCCAAGCCTGTGCAACAGCCGCACCCTCCCGTGCGCGTGGCAGCCAACAGCGCTGATACCTTTGAGTGGGCAGGTCGGCAGGGACACCCCATCTTCGTAGCTTCGCAGGTCAACCCTTTCCGTAAAATCAAAGAACTGTTGCCCATCTATCGCCAAGCGCGTAGTGCGGCTGGACTGCCTGCGCCTAGCGCCGACGATGTCACGTTGCTCGGCCCCGTCTACGTGGCCGAAGATCCCGCGCAACTGCGGCGCGAACTTGAGCCAAGCATCAAACGCTTTCTGGCCTCGATTTCTTCGATCTATGCCTCGGCGGGGCCGCTGCCGGAAGGGCGTATCAAAGAAGTGATGGAGCGCGTACGACAAATGACCTACGAGAAGGTGTGTGAAGTGATGGCGATCTTCGAGACGCCAGACGCCTGTGTGGCACGCTTGCAACAGTATCAGCAAGAGTTTGGCATGGGCCGGGTGATTTGCTGGTTCAACCCTGGAGGCCTAGTCGCACACGAACACGTCCTGCGTAGCATGGAGTTGTTCGCCAAGAAAGTCATGCCACACTTCGAGTGCCGAGTGCCGAGTGCTGAGTAACGAGTCACGAACCACGAATCACGAGCCACGAATCATGGATTACAAACGCGAATTTCTGGATCTCCTCATTAAGAAAAATGCCCTGAAGATTGCTACGGACACGAAATCTTTCTTCAAGCTCAAGAGCGGGCGCATGAGTCCGACGTTCGCCTCAATCGGTGCGCTGACCGACGGCGAAAGTTTAGCCATGCTCAAGCAAAGCTATAGCCATGCTGCGATGGATGGAGTGAAGAGCGGGGTGCTGCAAGATTTCCAATACGTCTTTGGTCCGGCCTACAAAGGCATTAATCTGTGCGCCCTTACCTGCGAAGGGCTGTACGAACTCTTTGGCAAGAACACCAGTTATCTCTACGACCGCAAAGAAGAGAAAATCTACGGCGAAGCCACGCAAGGCACTGATGCCAGCAAAGTGCTTGTTGGTGCCGAGAAGTTTGTCCCCGGCGGGGCGATGATTTTAGTCGATGACGTGATTACCACCGGCCAAGCCAAGTATGAAGCGCTGGAGAAAATTCGCCTGTTGCAGGATTATACGCTGGCTGGAATGGTCATCGCCGTTGATCGCCAAGAGCTGATGGGCAACACGCAGACTCCCGGTGCCTACAGCGCTGTGCAGGCCTTAGAGCAGGAGCTGGGGCTTAAAACCGTGGCCATTTTAACCATGCAAGACGTTTTCGCATTCGTCAAAAACACCTTGGACAAGCCTGTGCGCCGCGCTTGGGTCGAATATTACGAACAGTATGGAGCCGTGCGGATGGAATAGCGGAACGCTCGAAATTACCTAAAAGACCTGGATTCCGGC
>SXGS01133070.1_pt1 | contig 16678 bp, 10 predicted proteins | sample 3174681 | NCBI WGS metagenome assembly SXGS01 (sample SAMN11356861, study PRJNA531348) | freshwater metagenome | isolation source: freshwater sample F1-80 | place: China: Fuxian Lake, Yuxi | collected 2017-12-25 | reverse complement strand
TGCACCGCTCGACCTTCGAGGTGCGCGCGCTGCTCGACGAGGTGGTCGCGACCTTCGGGCTGCTCACGGCTGAGCGCGGGATCGCGCTCTCGGCACACGGGCCGCGCGAGCTCTACGTCTCAGGCGATCGGGCGCGGCTCCTGCGCGTGCTCGAGAACCTCGTCAATAACGCCGTGTTGCACGTGCGCGCGGGCGGCAAGATCGCGCTCGAGAGTCGCCAGCTCGGCGACGGGCTCGAGCTCTCGGTGCGCGACGACGGCGTGGGGATCGACGAGCGCGACGTCCCGTTCGTCTTCGACCGCGCGTGGCAGGGACGCAGTGGCAGGGCCCGCGGCGCAGGGCTCGGTCTCTTCATTGCCCGCGGTGTCGTCGAGGCGCACGGCGGAGAAATTCACGTCGAGCGTGGGCGCCGCGCGGGCGCGACGTTTACCTTCGTGTTGCCGGGCGTGCTGCGACCGCAGCCCGCGACCTTGCCGCTCGGTCCTGCCGCGCCTTCGTGAAGCGAACGCGCGCGGAGGCAGCTCTGCGCCCGCGGCCCCGCGGCGGGCGCTCTTGCCCTGCGCTGTCCCCACGCGACTAAGCGCGGCCCGTCCGCTCCGCGAGCTCGCGCAGCTCTTCGGCGAGCCGCACGCTGAGAGAAGACGCGTCCGCGAGCCGAAACGACCAGTTGCCGTCGGGCGTCGCCGGATCGTTCATGCGCGCGTCGCTGCCGAGCGAGAGCACGTCCTGCACCGCGGCGATCGCGAGCTCGGCGGGCGAGGCGAACGCGTGGCGCACCATGGCGCGGGCGATGTCCTCGCTGGGCGACAGCTCGAGCTCTCGGGCGACGATGCGCCTCGTGTCGGCCGAGGCCGCGGCCCACCAGCCGACCACGGTGTCGTTGTCGTGGGTGCCGGGGTAGGCGACGCAGTCGGTCGGGTGGTTCCGCGGCAAGTGCGGGTTCATCGGATCGCCGTCGAAGGCGAACTCGAGCACGCGCATGCCCGGCAGGCCCGCGCGCCGCCGCAGCTCGTGCACCGGCTCGTCGATGAGGCCGAGATCTTCGGCGACGAGCGGCAGCTCGGCTCCGAACGCGCGCCGCAGCGCCTCGAAGAACGCGAGGCCGGGGCCCTCTCGCCACGCGCCGCTCCGCGCGTCCGGGGCGTCGCTCGGCACTGCCCAGTAGGCCGCGAACGCGCGAAAGTGATCGATGCGCACGACGTCCGCGTGCACGAGCGCGCGCTCGAGGCGGGACTTCCACCAGGCGAAGTCGTCCTCTGCCATGCGCTCCCAGCGGTAGAGCGGGTTGCCCCAGAGCTGCCCCTTCTCGCTGAAGTAGTCGGGCGGCACCCCGGAGACGCTTGCCGGCCGGCCCTCAGGGTCGAGCTCGAAGAGGTCGCGGTGCGTCCACACGTCGCAGCTGTTGCCGTCGACGTAGATCGGCAGATCGCCGAGGAGGCTCACGCCATGCTCGCGAGCGAAGGCGCAGAGCTCGCGCCACTGCCGCTCGAAGAAGTAGAGCTCGGCGATGCGGCGATCGATGCCGGCGGCGAGGGCCCGCGTCGCGCCTTCGAGCGCCCGTGGCTCGCGGTCGCGAAGCGCAGGCTCCCAATCGCGCCACGCACGAAAGCCGTGTCGCTCTCGCAGCGCATCGAAGACGGCGGCATCGCGCGCCCAGGTCTCTTCGTCGTGGAAGCGCTCGAAGTCCTCGGCCCAGGGGTGGTGGCGCGCCGCCAAGAGTCGCTCCGCGGCGTGCCCGAGCCGCGGGAGTTTGTGGGCCTTGGCCGCGAGAAAATCGACGCGATCTGTGTTCGGCGCTTCGCTCGCGTCGTCGAGCAGCCCCGCGCCGCGCAGCGCCTCGAGATCGACGAGCAGCGGATTGCCGGCGAGCGCCGACCAGCCGACGTAGGGACAGTCGATGTGGCTCGGCACGAGCGGCAAGATCTGCCACGTCGAGCAGCCCGCCTTGGCGAGCCACGCCACGAACGCGCGCGCCTCGCTCCCGAGGTCGCCGATCGCGCCCTTACCGGGGAGCGACGTCGGGTGGAGCAGGAGCCCACCGCGCCGCAGGCGAGGCGTGTCGCTCAACCGAGGTCGAGCTCGCCCTTCACGCTGATCGGGTACCTCCGCACGATCGGGTGATCGGCGATCCCCGCGAATTTTCGCAGCCACTTGTGCACGTGGCCGAGCTTGAGCGCGTCGGCGCCGCCGACCTCGAGCGAGCCCAGATCGAGCTTCTTGTGGCGGAAGGTGTCGTCGGTCGCGCCGATGACGCGATCGCCCGGGATTTCCGGCGAAAGGATCAGCATCGAGCCGACCGTCCAGTGGTCCTTGCCGTTGCCGTCGTTGTAGCTCGGCGTGCGGCCGAAGTCCGAGCCGACCACGGTGAAGAGCTCGTTCGCGCAGCCGAGGGCCTCGGCGCAGTCGTAGAGCGCCATGACGCCGGTGAGCAGCTCGCCGAGCCGCGTCTCGTGCTGGTTGTCGTGGTTGCCGTGGGTGTCGAAGCCGCCGAGCGTGAGGTTCACCGCGCGCGTGAGCCCGGCCTTGTAGGCGGCGACGGCGATGCGCGCCTGCCGCGTCATGCCCTGCCCGAGATCGCCGAACGCGTCGGTGACCTTCGTGAGCTCGGCGCTCATCAGCTTGAGGTCGTCCATGCCGAGACGCGAGGTGTAGAGCAGGCTCATCGCGTTCTCGATGAGCGGGAGGTGCTGCGCGGTGCGGAGCGTGTCGAGGCGCTCGCTGCGCGCGGCGCGGATCCGCTCGAGCGTCGGCTCGGTGACGAACAGCTGGCTGTTTTCGTCGTTCGGGTTCGTGCGGTTCGGGTGGAGCAGCGACTCGAGCGCGCCGCCGTTGCCGAGGCGCGTGGGCGCGACGACGCCGTCGGTGTAGTCGTACCCGCCGTTCGTGAGGAAGCCCATCGGCAGGCCCTCCCCCGTGACCGCCGCGAGCAAGGCGCCGAACGCCGGCGTGTTGTTGTTGAGCCGGCCGGCCCAGGCGTTGCGCGTGCCGGTGTCGTGCCCGTTCGTCTCGCAGTCGATGCCGTTGAGCACCGTCATGATGCTGCGGTACTTCGCGTCGCCGAAGAACGCGGCGTTCTGGCCGATGGGGGCGTAGGACACGTTGCCGGACGTCAGGATCTCCGAGGGCGCGAACGTGTTGTTCACGACGAAGCCCTCGCTGTTCATTTCATTGCCCTTGGGATCGGTGAGCAGCGTCGGATCCCAGCCGCCGCTCGCGTGCACGAACACCCAGAGGCGATTCGATGCGGCGCGCGCGCGGGAGACCGTGCCCGGCGCGGCGAGGCTGACGACGCCGAGGCCGGCGAGCGAACAGAGCTTGATGAAATCGCGGCGATCCATGGTTTTTCCTCCGTCGCTCACTCGTAAAGGAAGTTGTAGTCGCCGAGCAGGTAAGAGACGACGCTGGTCCAGGCGCGGATCACGTAGCTCTCGTCGCGCGTGACCTGCTGCGCTTCGGGAAACTCCTTGCCGCTGTACACGTCGGCGCGCGCGCCGCACTCGGACGGCAGGTCGGCGGACAGCGGCTCTTCGGCTGCGGCCATGCCGTCCTTGCCCTCGCGCCAGGTGTCGCGAAAGAGCTTGAACGCGCGGTCGACGTCGGGGCTGTCCGGCGCCACCGTCACGCCGAGCAGCCGCGCATGGAGGTGCACGAGCGTCTGGCGAATGCCCGCCTCGGCGAGCTCGATGGGCAGCCCGCTCTCGGTCTCGGGCTCGAGCTCGCCGGGATCGACCTCGGTGCCGTCGAGCACGAGGTGCGGGAAGAGCAGCCGCGACGCCGCGTCCCGGGTGAGATCGTACGGCACCGCGCGACACGCCATCTGCAGCGCCATGCGCTCGGCGACCGCGGCCATGAGGCCGTTCGGCTCGCCGATGCGCGTCGTGACGTTGTTGGCATCGACGCCGCCGTAGAGGAGCTGGAGCGCGCCGAGCGACGCGGGGTTGCGTAGATCGCTGCGCAAGAGCGGCCGCCTTCCGCCGTCGAGCCAAGGCATGCCGAGGACCGCGGCGATCTTGTCGTGCAAGTGCTCGGGCGCGAGCAGCTGCGCGTGGCCGACCTCCGCGAGCTTGCCGGCTTGCGTAAGGCTGAGCGCGACGCTATTTTTCGCCCGGAAATACGGCGAAAGTACGAGCGCGCGCACCACGCTGCGAAGATCGTAGTTCGACTCGCGGAAGCTCGCCGCGATGTGGCGGAAGGTGTCCGCCTGCGCGAAGAAGGACCGGTACTGCCCTTCGTACGCCGGATCGGTCGTGTCCGTCGGCGCGATGAGCGCCTCGCGCCCGGTCAGGCCGCGGTACAGATTGATGACGACGCCGAGGGCGAAGCGCTCGTCTGCTGCGATGCGGGTAGAGAGCCACCGCACGCCGTCGCCGCTCTCCTCGAGCGGGAGCGCGTCTTCGCCGAAGCCGGCCGGAAACATCTCCGCGTACCAGGTCGGCGCGGCGCTGTGGCGGCCGTTGTTGTCGAACGCCTGAAAGCAGCCGGCGATCGGATCCACCTGCGCGTGGCACACGGTGCAGGTCGGATCTTCGCGCGTCGGGTTGATCGCCGTGACCTTGGTCTGGTCGAGCGGCTGCTCGGCGGTGAGCAGGATGTTCGTGCCGAGGAACCAGAGGATGGTCTTGCGTGCGCGCGCGCGGTTGCGGTTCGTGTCGGTCGTGCCGTGGCGCGTCAAGAGCACGTGCGAGGTGAGCACGCCCGCGTGCGGATACGGCACGCCGTCGACCTCGGGCAGCCTGCCCTCGGCGAACTCGAGCGGATCGTTCTCGTTCTTGAAGGTCGCGTCGGTGACGCCGTACGATTTCGCCGAGAGCGGCGAGACCATCATGTAGTCGGCCGTCAGGATCTCGGTGAAGGGGCGCCCCTCGCGCACGACGTGGGCGATGAGCTCGAGCGGCGCGCGCGTGATGGCGATGTTCGTGAAGCGACCGAGCTCGCTCGCGTCCTTGAGACTGTACTGATCGAGCACGGTCTTCGGGGCGGACTCGAACCAATAGGGATCCGCGTACTCGAAGTTGTCGAGCAGCGCGTTGCCATTGTTGTTGAGGTAGAAATCCGTGACGAACAGATCGCCGTAGATGCGCTTGACGAGCTCGTAGAACGGCTCCTCGGTCATCAGCTCGGTGAGCACGCGCTCGAGCTCGGGCCGGCCGCCGCTCCGGACTCGCTCGAGCTCGGACGTGCGCGGCAGTCGTGCGCCAAGCAGGAGCGCGGCCTTGCGCAGCGTGCCGGCGTCATCGAGCAGCTCGACGCCGGTGAAGTGCGCGGTCGGCGTCGCCTCGCAGGTGGCGCCGCTCTCGACCAGCGCGACGAAGCCCTCGAGCGCCTTGTACTCGGGGCCATCCTTCTCGATGACCTTGCCGCCTTTGTGCGCGATCTGTTGGCTCGGCTTGAGCAAGATCTGCGAGGTGCCGTCCTTCTGAAAGGACGCCACTTCCGTCACGACGGCGAGGTTGTGGTCGAGGAAGCCTGCCTCGGCCGAGCCCTTCAAGAGGTACGACGTGTCCTTCGCCATCCCGGTCGGGTTGTGGCAGGGCCGGCAGCTCTTCTCGATGACGGGCCAGACGTCGGTCGCGAAGTAGTCGTAGGTCGAGATGCACTCGGCCTCTTCCGGCGCGCAGCCGCCCCCGAGCGCCGCCGCTGCCATCGCCGCCGCGAGTCCGATCGCGATGGCTTTGAGTGAACCCGCGCCGTCAGGCCTCATGGTGTCGCCTCCCGCTGGAAGTCATGTCGCCAAGCAGAGTACGCGCGGCTCCCGATCGCCAAGCTGTGAAATCGCGGCCGCGCCGCGTTAGGTGGCAGGCTGGCCTACACGACGTGGCGAGCCCGGGGTGGGCTACCTGCCTGGGCCACATGACCTCGGCGACGCGACGTGGGCTACATGCCGCTCGAGCTGCTCGCCGCTGCGCCGCCGCTCGCGGTCGTGCCCATGCCGCCGGTGCCGCCTGCGCCGCTCATGCCGCCTGCGCCACCCGCGCCACCCGCGCCACCCGCGCCACCAGCGCCACCCGCGCCACTGGCAGGTGAGCTCCCCGTGGTCGTCGCCGCGCCCCCGCCGCACTCCATGGTCGGCTTGCAGTCGGCGCACGAACAGCCCTCGCTCCACGGTACGCACTCGCCATTGTCCACGCAGTTCTGCTGGCAAAAGTCGGTGCTGGTGCAGTCGGGGCAGAGGCAGCTCTCGGCGAACGTGCAAATCATGGCGCCGTCGTCGTCGTCGCAGCCGTTCACCTGCGGATCGCAGCTGCCCATCGTGACCTTGTGAAAGCAGTCCTCGCAGGAGCAGTCCTCGCCGGCCTCGACGTCGCACGTCCCGTCGTTCGTGCACCCGCTGGCGCATTTCGCCAACGTCGCGCAGTCCGCGCACGCGCACGACTCCTCGCTCGGGCCGCTCGGCACACAGAACCCGTCCGGGAAAGGTCCGTGGCAGCCGGTGCCGCCGCCCGCGCCCGTGACCGACGCGATGCTCGAGGACGCCGTCGCGGCCGGCGCCTCGGACTTCGAGCAGGCCGCCGCGAGCAACGTCGAGCCAAGGGAGAAGAGAGCGGCGAAGCGAAGCGAGGTGTGCACGCAGCGACGCTACCGCCTTGGCGCAGGAGAATCGAGGAGCAAACCAAACCTCGTGAGTTGTGGAGTACGCTCCGCGCCCCATGGTGCGACGGCTTTCGGTCGCGGGCGCGGCGGCGCTCGTGTGGACGCTCGGGCTCTCGGCATTCGCTGCGCCTCCGCCGCTGCCGCCCGGGGCCGCCGAGCTGCGCGAGGGCAAGCTGCTCATGGCCCAAGGCAAGCTCGAGCAGGCCTGCACCAAGCTCGCCGAGGCGCAGGCATTGAGTGCCAAGGCGACGACGCAGCTCGAGCTCGCCACTTGCCGCGAGAAGCAAGGCCGGCGCGCCGACGCCCATCGGCTCGTGACTGCCGCGCTCGCGCAGGCGCGGAGCACCAAGGACCGCGCGACCGAGCAGCTCGCGACCGCCCGGCTCGGCAAGCTCGCGCCGACGATCGGTACCCTCGTCGTCACCGCGGCGGATCCCGACGCGGCGCTCACGCTCGACGGGGCGGCGTTCGGCGCGGAGCTCCTCGGCACGCCGTACGCGGTGGACCCGGGGGAGTATGTAGTCGCGGCGAGCGCGCCGAAGAAGCGACCGCGTACGACGACCGTGAAGGTGGCCGCGAGAGAGGAGCAGCGCGTCGCGATGCCTGCGCTCGAGCCCGAGTCGGTGGCTCTGGCGGCGGCGGCCGATGCGATCGCTCCGAGCGCTCCGGCCGTGGGGGAACCCGAGCGCGAGCCCGAGGAAGAACAGGCTTCGAGCTCGCGCCTCGTCGTCGAGGTCGGAGGCATCGTGGGCGTGCTCGTGAGCGGCGTCGATCGTGCGCCGACGTCCGCGCTCGGTGGGCTCGAGTACCAGCTCCCGACGCCGGGCGGCGGCGTCCTCATCGCGGGCTGCGGCGACACGACGACGGTCCCGGGAGCGGGGGAGTGCGAGGGCACGTTCGACGTCGCGGCGGGCGGAGCTGCGGGCGGCACGCTCTTCGTCGGCTGGTCCGTGCTGCCGCGCCTCCACGTTGGCGCTCGAGGCTTCGGTGCCGCGGGTATCGGCGGAGGCTTTGCGTTCGGCGGTGGACCTGCGGCGTCGTGGCGCGCAGCCGGGCCCGTGTGGCTCGGCGTCGAGGGCGCCCTCGCGTACGAAGAACATCCCGCGGCCTTGCGGGGCGCCCGCGGGAGCGTCCCCGAGGCCTACGCCTCCGCGGCGGGCGGCGCCGAGGTCGACGTGCCGCTCGGCGCTGCGCTCGGGCGCGAGGTGACGGTGAGCTCGGGGATGATGGGCGCCGTCGCGCTCGACGTATCGCTCGCGTTGTTCGGGATGTCGGAGCCGGCGCTGCTCGGAGCCGAGTCGCCCGTCGCGCTGCTCGACGGCGCGATGATGCTCAGTCTGCGTCCCACGCTCTTCATCGGCCCGGGAGGGCTCGGCGCGAGCGTGCCTCTCTCGCTCGGCTATCGGTTCTTCTGACGCGCCGTCTCCGCATTGGCAGCTTCGTTCGCGGGGCGCTCGTGAGCTTGCCAATCGGGGTGCCTATTTCGTAGCGCGCCTCCGCATTGGCAACTTCGCTCGCGGGGCGCTCGTGAGCTCGCCAATGGGGGTGCCTATTTCGTAGCGCGCCTCCGCATTGGCAACTTCGCTCGCGGGGCGCACTTCGCTCTCGACGCGATGCGAAGGCACGGGCTCCTCGGGCTGGGTTTCGGGGTCGTCGCGGCGCTCGGGTGCGCCCGGACGACGCGCACCTTCCCGCTGCGCGAGCCCGTGTGGCGTGACGCGGACGCGGCTCCGTTCGCGAACAAACCCGCGGAGTACACCACCGGGATGTACTGGGACGGCGCCGATCAAATGGTGTTTCGTCCGATCACGCGCCTCTGGGCGGTGAGCCCCGGCGGCGAGTCGGTCAACGTCAACGCGCTCGACGAGGTCCCGGACTCGACGTGGTTCGAGAACCGCATCGGCCGGCGCAGCATGCGGCCGGAGGAGGTGGCAAGAGGGCCCTGCATCGTGCCGCCGCTCGAGCCGCAAGAGGGCCTCGTGGCGGTGCGCGGCAAGCCGGGCGGGGCGAACCCAGGCTTCGTGATCCGCGCCGCCGACGGGCGGAAGTACCTCGTGAAGTTCGACAGCGCCGCCTCGTTTCTCTTCACCGGCCGCGCCGGCGCCGATGCGCGAGCGACGTCGGCCGAGGTGCTGGTGTCGAAGCTCTTTCACGCGGCGGGCTACCACGTGCCGTGCAATCGCCTCGTGTTCTTCGCGCGCGAGCAGCTCACGATCGAAGCGGGGGCGCAGGTAGAGACTCACCTCGGCGAGAAGGTGCCCATGACGGAGGCGCACGTCTCGGAGATCTTGAGCGGCGCGGTGCGGCTCGCCGATGGCACCTACCGCGCCAGCGCGAGCCTCTACCTCGAGGGTGAGCCGCTCGGTCCGTTTCGCTTCGAGGGGACCCGCAAGGACGATCCGAACGACGTCGTGCCGCACGAAGATCGGCGCGAATTGCGCGGCTATCGGCTCATCTCCGCGTGGACCGGTCACACCGACGCGCGCGAACAGAATAGCCTCGACACCTTCATGCGCGAAGGCGCGAGCGGCACGCCGAGCGGCAGCAGCGGCACGAGCGCAGCCGGCGGCGGCACCCACAAGGGCGGCGGCGGCACGCGCAACGGCCGCGGTTTCGTGCGGCATCAGCTGCTCGACTTCGGCGACGCGCTCGGCAGTCTCTGGTCGCCGCCGATGCTCGGGCGCCGCATCGGACACGCCTACTACTTCGATGGCGTCGACGTGCTCACCGACTGGCTCACGCTCGGCCTCGTGCGACGCCCGTGGGAGGAGCTGCGCTTCGGTCCGTCGGGGCGCGTCTTCGGCTACTTCGACGTGCAGTCCTTCGAGCCTGAGCAGTGGCGCTCGGGCTACCCGAACCCCGCGATGATGCGCATGACCGAGCGCGACGGCGCGTGGATGGCTCGGATCCTGGCGCGCTTCTCGACCGAGCACCTGCGGGCCGTCATCGCGGAGGCGCGGGTGCGCGACGCGTTCCTCGAGTCGGAGATCTTGCGCATCCTCGAGGGGCGCCGGCGCCTCGTGCTCGAGCGATACCTCTCACGCCTGTCGCCGCTCGCGTCGCCGGCCGTGACCGTGCGCCACGACGCGAACGTTGCGGAGCTCTGCCTCGAGGATGTCGGAGTCACGAGCGGGATCTGGTCGCGCACGCGGCGCAGGTACGAGGCGCGCGCGTGGCACGGCGACGGCCTCGCGCGGCTCGCGGTCGCTGAGCCGGAGGCGCGCGACGGCGGGCGCGTGTGCGTGGCGCTGCCAGCCCTCCGCGAAGCGAGCCGCGAGCGGCCGACGTACGCGATCGTCGACGTGTTCGCCCGTCAGCATGGCCACCCGCGGGTGCCGGCGCGCGTTCATCTCTATGCTCTTGGCGCGAGCGACTGGCGCACGGTCGGGCTCGAGCGCCCCGCGGACGACCGGCGCCCAGAGTAGCTGCACTTCGGCGGCGGCGGCGCGCCCCGGTGGATCGATCGGGATCGAGCGGCGGCCGGAGTTCTCCCTGCGTCTCGGCGGCGACGGCCCGTTTTGCAGGGGACGCGCTCGCGGCTTCTCCGTTAGAGTGTCCGCGATGGCTTTCCCGCGCTGGTGGCGCTTGCTCGCAGCACCCGTGCTGTGGCTCTCGGCCTGCGGCCTCGGTCGCTACGGCACGAGGCCAGACGGCGAGGGCCTCGCGGCCACGGTGGCATCGACCGGCGCGAGCTCGACGAGCGGCGCCGGCGGCGCGACGGTGTGCCTCGACGCCGCGAGCTGCGGCGCGCCGTCGTGCCAAGACGGCGTGCTGACGACCTGGGCGTGCCAGTCGGGCAACTGCGTGGCGACCGAAGCGCCGTGCGCGCCGTATGCGTGCGACGCCGCGAGCGACCAGTGCGTGACCGACTGTGGCGGCGACGACGCGAAGTGCGCCGTCACCCACACCTGCGACGGCGCCGCGTGCGTCCTCAAAGAGGGGCTCGGAGAAACCTGCCGCGGCGACGACGACTGCGAGGACGGGCTCACGTGCGCCGATGGCAACTGCTGCGCCGAGGCGTGCGACGGCGTATGCGAAGCGTGCGTCCAGGGCGCGTGCGTGCCGATCGCGGCGCTTGCCGATCCCGCGGGCGAGTGCACCGGCAAGCCCGCGCTTGGCTGCGACGGCTCCGGGATGTGCGCCGAGTGCGGCTTCAATCAGCCCGTCGCGCAGCTGTCCGACTGCCCGAGCCCGTGCGACGAGTGCGAGCTCGGGACGTCGAAGTGCATCATCCGGTGCAAGGACGGCGCGTGCAAAGACAAGACCGTCACCTGTCCGCCCGACCGCGACTGCGACCTCACCTGCCAGGGGAACACCGGCTGCGAGAACGCGACGATCGCGTGCCCCGACGACCACGGCTGCTTCGTGCACTGCACCGGCACGGCTCACTCCTGCAAGAGCGCCATGATCGCGTGCCCGGACCACGGGACCTGCGCGGTGACCTGCGAGAACGATGAATGCGAAGGCGCGGCGATCACCTGCGGGCGCAACGCGTGCAAGGTGGAGTGTGTGTCGTCTCCGGACAACAAGCCTCCGAAAATCGACGGCACGCTCTCGTGCAGCGTCAGCCAGACCTGCACACCGCCATAGACGCGCTCGCCCCCGCCTCGCTCGAGTCGAGGCATCCGCGTTGCGCGGTTCAGCGCCTGCGGTGGATGCGCCTCTTCCGACTGGGCTGTGCCCGGATCGCTCGAGTCGCGGGCACTGTGCTTACGCGCATCAGAGGTCCGGGCTGTACCCGACGATGCGCGCCGGGACCGCGGTCCACTCGAGCGCCATCGAGACGCTGTCCGCCGTTCCGTCGCCGTCCGCGTCGAGGTCCGCCTCGATGAGCCCATCGACCACCTTCGTCACGAACTCGACGCCGCCGAACTTCGCGATCGTCTCCGGGGGCAACGTGTCCACGGCGAGCAGGAGATCCGCCTTCGGAACGGCGGCGCACAGGCGTCCGTCGAGCCGCGGCCCGAGGCCAGGCCCAGTGACGACCGCCTCGCTGAGCTTCGCGTCGAGGCGCGCGCCGAGCAGCTGGAGCAGCCACCCGCCGGTGCCCACGGGCACGACCATGTCGAGGGCCTTGCCTGGTGACGGCGACGCGACCTCGGCGCCATTGCGCGACAGGCCGTCGAAGCGCAGCCACGGCGCGCACTCCGCGCCCAACGTCGCCGGATCGTAGCTCGCGCGCGACACGGTATAGGTGCAGAGGGCGTCGGGGCTCGTCGTCGAGCACTGCTTGCTCTGCGGCGCGAGCGTCCCGAACCACAGGGCCGCCGCGAAGCTGTCGGGCGAGGCGTCCCACGCGGCATGGGTCGGCTCGAGCAGCATCGTGACGAGGTCGGCCTCGATCCCATTGGCAAGCTCGGCGTTGAGGTCGACGTCCTTCGTGACGGCCGAAAGGCTGTTGTCGGGGTCGCCGTCGCCGTCGAGGTCACAGCCCCGTTGCTCGGCGGCGATCGCCAGGGAAATCAGCTTCACCGCGCCGTCCTTGAAGGCTTGCTGCGCCTCGCAGCCGCCCTTGACGCACGTGGGGGCGGGAAACGCCGGCGAGCACACGAACCCGTCGCTGCACGACTGGCAATCTGCGATGCCGGCGTAGATGCACTCCCCATCAATGTAGTGGCACTTCTGCGTCGTGGGACAGCCCCCTTCGCACGCGACGGGAGCGCCTCCGCCGCTGCCGGCCGGGCCGAGGAGCGTGGGCGCATCGTCGCAGGCGGCCATGGCCACCGCCGCGAAGAACGCCATCGCCACGACTCCGCCGAGGGTCCCATGCATGGGACCCTAGCTACCAGGATCCACACGGCGGCCGCAAGCCATGTTGCGTGCCACGCTTGGGTCGAGGGCGGCGCGAGGGCGATCAGGACCCACACGGCGGTCACGAGCCGTGTTAGGTGCCAGGTTTGGGTCGGAGGCGGCGCCCATCGTCGTGACGCTACCCGCCCGACCAGGAGCTATTTGCCATGTCCGTCCGTTCTTCGCGTGTTTCCCGCGTGCTCGCCACCGCCTCGATCGCGGCGCTCTTCGCCGCTTCGGCTTGCGGGCCCGCGTCGGGTCCCTGGGGCACCCTCGGCGGCGAGTGGAAGTACGTCTGCGACGCCTACCGCCAAGCGGGTGAGAGCTGCGGCGACGTCGACACGTGCGCGGCGGGGCTCTATTGCACCGAGGCCGGCTCCGGCAAGCTTGGTGTCTGCGAGTCGCGCATCGCCCTCGGCGGGGACTGCAAGCTCACGGAGGACTGCAAGGACGGGCTCGTCTGCAAGAGCGGCGCGCTCGAGGGCGAGTGTTTCTTGCAAGTCTGCGACAACAACAACGTGTGTACGCAAGGCGCCGCGTCCGGTGCCAAGTGCAACACGACGGGGCTCGACTGTCCCAAGGACCAGCTCTGCAGCCTCAACAATCCGCAGCCGGGCTCGTGCGTCACGGCCCCGAAGGTGGGGGATGACTGCAGCCAGAACGCGGCCTACTTCCAGTGCGGACCGGCGCTCGCCTGCCAGCGTGTCTCGCAGAAGTGCGTCACGCCGCCGAAGGCCGGCGAGCTGTGTGGGCTCCCCCCGCTGTCGTGCGCCGCGGGCCTCGTCTGCCTGCCATCGAGCGACCCGAACAACATTCCGGACAAGTGCGGCAAGCCGCTCGCCGTCGGCGCCCACTGCGACTTTGGCGGGCTCTGCGCGAAGGGCAGCCACTGCGATCTCGGCAAGCTCGTGTGCACCGCGAACAGGCAAGTCGGCGACGCATGCAAGAATGGCAATGAGTGCGGCGAGAAGCCGCTCGACCTCCACCACGGCGTCGAGTGCGTGCAAGGCGAGTGCGTCGACACGAGCGTCGTGGGGGCGAAATGCTGGCCCGGCATCGACAACCAGTGCTCGAACGGCCTCACCTGCGTGCCGAAAGAGAGCTGAACGCCGCGAGGGCGGTGCGCGAGCGGGGCGCTCGATGGCGGGGCGTGGCTCGATGGCGGGGCGTGCCTCGATGGCGGGGCGTGCCTCGATTGCGGGGCGTGCCTCGATTGCGGGGCGTGCCTCGATTGCGGGGCGTGCCTCGATGGCGGGGCGTGCCTCGATGGCGGGGCGTGCCTCGATGGCGGGCGCGAGGGGTGCGTGCGGCGTGAACACGGTCGATCCCCGGCGGCGCGCGCGGTAGAGTGGCGACTCCCGTGGCAAGCGAGACCGCCATCGACGCGACGCTGCCGCCCGGCGCGGTGTTCGCCACGCGCTACGAGGTCGTGTCGCTCCTCGGGCGCGGCGCGATGGGCGCGGTCTATCGCGTCGTCGATCGCGAGCTCGGCGAGACGGTGGCGCTCAAGGTGCTCACCGCGGCCGCGACCGAGGAAGCCCTCGCGCGCTTCCGGAGGGAGGTGCGGCTCGCGCGGCGCATCACGAGCCGTCAGGTCGCGCGCATCCACGACATCGGGGAGGAGCGTGGGCTCCTCTACCTGACGATGGAGTGCGTCGCCGGCGAGAGCCTCGAGAGCTTCGCGGCGCGCGCAGGCGGTCCGCTCGCGCCGTCGTCCGCGGCCCGCTTTGGGATTCAAATCGCCGACGGGCTCGCGGCCGCGCACGAGGTCGGCGTCGTGCACCGCGATCTCAAGCCGGCGAACGTGCTGCTCGAGCACGCGCGCGACCCGGCGCACGAGCCGCGCGTGGTGCTCACCGACTTCGGCATCGCCCGCTCGGCGGAGGACGTGGCGCTCACGCAGGTGGGGGCCACGTTCATCGGCACGCCCGCGTACATGGCGCCCGAGCAGGTCCTCGGCGAGCCCGTCGACGCCCGCACCGACGTGTACGCGCTCGGACTCGTGCTCTATGAGCTGCTCACGTTTGCCCTGCCATTCGAGACCCCGGGGATCGGCGTGATGGCGCTGGCGCTCGCGAGGTGTCGGGCGCTGCCCGCGGATCCGCGCACGCACGTGGCCATCCCGGACGAGCTCGCCGCGCTCGTGATGCATTGTGTGGCGACCTCCCCCGCAGAGAGGCCGCGCAACGTCGTCGAGGTTCGCGAGCGACTTCGGGCCTGGGTCGCGCGCGCCTCGGGCGTGCGGCGCGCCGAGGTGCCGGAGGGGACGGGCGCGATGCCGGGTGGCGCTGGCGCGATGTCGGGCGGTGCTGGCGCGATGCCGGGTGGCGCTGGCGCGATGCCGGGCGGTGCTGGCGCGATGCCGGGCGGCGCTGGCGCTGGCGCGACACTGGGAGAAGGTGGCGGGGCGCTTTCTTTCGCAGCGGCGATGCCGGCCGAAGAAAGTGACGTAGACGTCAGTTTTGAGACCAACGCGCTGCGGCCTCGCTCCTCGGCAGGTCGCCCGTGGTCGAGCTCCGCCCCGTACGCGCCGATCCCCGAACGCACGCGCCTCATCGCGATCGCGCCGTTTCGCTTCCGCGGGCCGGCGGACGACGGCTATGTCGCCGAGGCGCTGCGCGAGGAGCTCATCGACGTGCTCTCCACGACGAAGGGCCTTCGCGTCCTGGCGAGCTTCGCTTGCGCGCACCTCGGAGCGGACGCCGATCCACGAGAGGTCGGCCGCGAGCTCGGGGCCGACGAGATCGTCGACGTCACGCTGCAGCTCATGCGCCGTGGCGACGGCAGCGGGGACGTTCGCGTCACCGCGCGACTCGTCGACGTGAAGAGCGGCGTGCAGTCGTGGCAGGAGCGCTTCGACTCGCGGTACGAGGACGTGTTCGCGCTGCAGGAGTCGATGAGCCGGCGGATCGCCGAGGCCCTGCGTGTCGAGGTCGACTCGGTGCCGGTTGGCAGCGAGATCCCCCATGAGGCGGTCGACCTCTACTTGCGAGCTCGCAAGCGCCTCGCGTCGCACAACCTGCTCGACAGCTGCCACGCCCTCGGGCTGCTCGAGCAGGCGCTCGCGCTCGCCCCGAAGTTTCCGACGGCGCAAGCGGCGTACGCCATCGCGTGCGTGCGCGGGTGGTGGACCGACCCCGTCTCGACGACGCGCGACTGGCGCAGCCTCGCGGGGCTTGCGGTGGCGCGGGCGCTCGACGGCGCGCCCCACGCCGCCGAGACGCACCTCGCGTCCGCGATGTACTCGACCAACTGCGGCGACCTTCCGGCGGCCGCTGTGGCGCTCGGCCGCGCGCTCGAGCTGGCGCCGACCTTCGCGCAGGCGCACGCCTACCTCGGCCAGCTTCAGTGTGAGGCCGGGCGCGTCGACGAGGGCACGCGCCGCTTGCGGCTGGCGCTCGAGCTCGCCCCAAACTCCTGGCAGCCGCGCCTCACGCTCGCGCGCGTCGCGGCCTTGCGCAGCTCGTGGGACGAGTCGGAGCACCACCTGGTCGAGGTCACGCGCATCCACGGGGAGCATCACCTCGCGGCGTTCGGGCTGCGCCTGCGCCTCGCGGCGTGGTCGGGCGACCATCAGCAGCTCGAGGCGCTTACGCATGTGGCGATCTCGGGCGAGCATCCGCTCGGGCATCTGTTCGGCGCGTATGCCCAATATGTGCTCGGGCACGCCGAGGGCTTCGAGCGCATGCGCGATCTCACCGCGCACCAGAACAACCCGCGGATGGCGTCGATCATCGAGCAGCTCTGCGCCGAGGCCTTCGGCGCACGCGGGCGGCACGAGCTCGCGCTCGATGCCATGGGCCGTGGCGCCGAGCAGGCCCTCGTCGACATCGACTGGGTCGAACGCTGCCCGTTGCTCACCGGCGCCCGAGCCCTACCAGGGTACGCTGCCGTCGCCGCCAAGGTCCGCGCGCGCTCGCGTGAGCTCTGGCGCGCGTAGTCCCCGTGAGTCCGAAATTCGCTGACAATTTCCCTCGCCCCCGATCGCCGGACGCGCGGCACAATCCCCCTGTCCGCGGGCGAGTTTCGCGATAAGGAACCTCGGCGCAGCGCGAGCTTCCCGAGCCTCGGCGAGGCGTCGGGGACGCTGGCCGAAGCGGGAAGAAGCTGGGCGAAGATGCACGACGACGAGACGAAGCGCGCGGTCTCCTCGATGTTCTCGAGGGCAATGGTCTCGGTGATCTCGACCAGCAGTCGCGGCGCGATGCTGGGATGGTTCTTAACGCTCGAGCTGACCTGGCGCAGCCACGAGGAATCGGACTCCGTGACGGCGGAAATGTTGATGGCTAGCGAGATC
>SXGS01345306.1_pt1 | contig 16685 bp, 7 predicted proteins | sample 3174681 | NCBI WGS metagenome assembly SXGS01 (sample SAMN11356861, study PRJNA531348) | freshwater metagenome | isolation source: freshwater sample F1-80 | place: China: Fuxian Lake, Yuxi | collected 2017-12-25 | reverse complement strand
CGCCGCGCATCCTGATCGGCAAGGACACGCGCATCTCCGGCTACATGCTCGAGACGGCCATCGCCGCGGGGATCTGCTCGATGGGCGGGCGCGTCATCCTGTGCGGGCCCATCCCGACGCCCGCGGTCGCGCACCTCACCACGAGCATGCGCGCGGATCTCGGCATCGTCATCAGCGCCAGCCACAACCCGTACATGGACAACGGCATCAAGCTGTGCGGGCAGGACGGCTTCAAGCTGCCCGACGAGGTCGAGGCCGACATCGAGCGGCTCATGGAGTCCGACACGCTCGGCCACCGCACGACGGGCCCGGGCATCGGACGCGCCGAGAAGTTCGAGGACTCGCGCGGGCGCTACGTCTCCTTCGTGAAGGGCACGTTCCCGCGCGAGCTCACGCTCGAGGGCGTGAGGATCGCCGTCGACGCCGCGCACGGGGCGGCCTACCGCGTCGCGCCGCTCGTGTTCCAGGAGCTCGGCGCGCACCTGTTCGCGACCGGCGTGAAGCCGAACGGGGTCAACATCAACAAGGACGTCGGCGCGCTCCACCCGGACAACCTCCGCGCCGAGGTGGTGAAGCGCACCTGCGACGTGGGCATCGCGCTCGACGGCGACGCGGACCGGCTCATCGTCGTCGACGAGAAGGGCCAGGTCGTCGACGGCGACGTGGTCATGGCGCTCTGCAGCGCGGCGCTCATCCGCGAGGGCAAGCTCGCGAAGAAGACGCTCGTGGCCACGGTCATGTCGAACCTCGGGCTCGAGCGTGCGATGAGCGGGCTCGGGGGCAGGCTCGTACGGACGCAGGTGGGCGATCGCTACGTGGTCGAGGCGATGCGCAAGGGCGGGTACAACCTGGGTGGCGAGCAGTCGGGGCACCTCGTGTTCCTCGACCACGCGACGACGGGCGACGGCCTGGTCGCGGCCCTGCAGGTGCTCGCGCTGATGGTCCGCTCCGGCAGGCCGCTCTCGGTCCTCGCGACCGAGGCGATGGAGCGCGTGCCCCAGCTCCTCGAGAACGTGAGCCTCCCCGGGCGGCGGCCGATCGAGGAGATGGCGCTCTTGTCGAAGGGGATCGCGAAGGTCGAGCGAGAGCTCGGCGACGAGGGGCGCGTGCTCGTCCGCTGGAGCGGCACCGAGTCCAAGCTCCGGATCATGCTCGAGGGCCCCGACGAGGACGTGCTCCGCGCCCGGTCGAAGGATCTCGCCGAGCTGGCGCGCAAGGACCTCGCCTGAGCCCACGATGGAAGCGGAGGCCGACGACGCGGAGACGACGGTGCAGGGCGCGCGTGCCCAGGCACGCCCGCGGCTCCGCGCGCGGCTCCGCCGCTGGGGGGCACGGCTCGCGCTCCTGGGCGTCCCCCTCGGCATCGCGGTCGTCGACGCGCTGTCGCGCCGCGAACGCCTGGGCCACTGGGACCGCCGCGAGCTCTCGTTCTACGCGTTCACCATCTTCCTGAGCCTCGTCCTCTGGGCCTCGCTGCTCGTCGTCGCGAGCCGCAGGTCCGGGCTCGCGCGCTTCGGGGCGCGGGCCGTCCTCGTCGCGGGGGCGGTGCTCGCGGTCGGCCTCCAGTTCTACACGCACATCCAGTTCCACACGTACCTCGACCACCGAGCGGTCCTCGTCGGCACGTCGATCCTCCCCAGCATCGGGCACCAGATCTGGTTCGACCGCTACAACGTGCTGCGCGCCGTCCTCCCGCCGCTCGCGATCGCCCTCGCGGCGCCCCTCCTCCTGCGGAGGCTCGCGCCCGCGAAGCGGCTCGTCTCGTACCACGCGATGGACTGTGGCGTGCTCGCGCTCCTCCTCGCCCTGTTCGTGGGCCCGGACCGCGGCGCCGAGCAGGGGGCGGTGCCGGACGTGATGTACGTGTCCTCGATGGGCCAGCTCGCGCGCGCGCTCTGGGACCACAACGAGACCGTGGAGCGCCTCCACCCGGGCGCGCGGTCACCCGTCCCGGTGCCGCCGCTCGTCGCGCGCCCCCCCGTCCGGCGCAACGTGATCTTCGTCATCACCGAGTCCGTGCGCGCGAGCTCCGTCTGCCTCGAGCACACGGAGAGCTGCAAGTGGACGCCGTTCTCGAACGCGGCCGTGCCCGACCGCATCCCGTTCATGCAGATGCGCGCGCTGGACTCGACGACGGCGATCTCGCTCGCGGTGATGTGGAGCGGGATCGTCCCGACGGAGTCACGCGCCGAGATCCACTCCGCTCCGCTCCTGTGGGAGTACACGCACGCGGCCGGCATCCACAACGCCTACTGGACGAGCCAGAACCTCCTCTTCGGCAACCAGAACAAGTTCCTCGCCGGCGTCCCGCTGGGTCGCACGGTGAGCGCGACGCAGCTCGAGGACAACCCCACCCACGAGACGGGCGCCGACGACGGCAAGGCGGCCGACTGGGTCGTGGCCGACGTCGGCAAGCTCGAGGAGCCGTTCTACGGCGTGGTGCAGCTCGCCAACACCCATTTTCCCTACCGGATCGACGATCGGTACAGCCCCTTCCAGCCCCAGCAGGAGGCCACCGGCCCGGGCTACGAGAACGAGATCCTGAACCGCTACCAGGACTCCATCTACCTCCAGGACGTGGCCATCGGCCGCATGCTGCGCGGCCTCAAGGCGCGCCCCGAGGCGGCGCGCACGGTGATCGTGTTCGTGTCCGACCATGGCGAGCAGATGCGCGAGAAGGGCGCGGTCGGCCACACCGGGACGCTGTTCGAGCCGGAGATCCACGTGCCGTTCTGGATCGACGCCCCCCCGGGGACGCTGACGGCCGATGAGGAGGCGCACCTCCGCGCGCTCAAGGACGTGCCGCTCACGATGCTCGACGTGTTCCCGACGATGATGGATCTGCTCGGCCTGTGGGACGCGCCGGAGATCGCGCACCTGAAGGGGAAGGTCCCGGGCCGGAGCCTCCTGCGCGGCGGGTCGCCGCCGGATCGGACGCTGTACCTGTCGAACTGCACGGAGCTCTGGGCGTGCGCCTTCAAGAACTGGGGCGTCATGCGCGGGTGGACGAAGGTGATCGCGCACCAGGCGGATCGGCAGTGGAACTGCTACGACGTGCGCGCCGATCCGGGGGAGCTCATGCCGCTGACGAACGAGAACGAGCCCGCGTGCGCGGAGCTCACGGAGGCGGCCATGAGGAAGTTCGGGCGGCCGCCGTTCTAGCAGGCTGCCACCCGGGTGGTGCTGTTCGCCGCGGACCCCCCATTTCTTGCTACGTTTCACAGGTGCGCCTTCCCTCCGGGCTCCTCCTCGCGCTGGGCCTCGCGGCCTTCTCCTGCGGGCGCGATCCCGGCGACCCCGCGCCGCAGGCGACCCCGCTCGACGCCGGGGCTCCCGCTCCCGGGCCCGGCCCCGGCGCCGACCGCGACCCTCCGACCACGCGAGCGACCCCGCCCGGCGGTGAGATCGGGGGCAAGATCTCGGTCAGCCTGTCGGCCAGCGAGCCCGCATCCATCCACTACACCACCGACGGCTCCACGCCCTCCCGCCAGTCGCCCCTCTACACCTCGCCCATCCCCATCGAGCGCTCCACCGTCCTCCGCTTCCTCGGTGTCGACCTGGCCGGCAACGAGGAAGAGCCGCAGCGGGAGACGTACGCCTACGCGCCCAGCGTCCGCTACGACGAGGTCCGCCAGAAGTCCATCCACAACGCGTACGGGCGCAACGAGCCCCTCTTCGACCAGCTCGTGTACCACCGCGCGCGCTCCGTGGAGCTCGACCTCCACACGGGCAAGAGCCTGAGCCCGAACGTGCCGCGCGACTGGTACGTCTACCACGAGAACATCATCGACGCCGGCACGAGCTGCCAGCGCCTCTCGCACTGCCTCGAGGTGATCGCCGCGTTCCACCGAGCGGTCCCGCGGCACGAGGTCGTGACCCTGCTCGTCGACCTGAAGGACGGGTTCGACGCGGATCACGCGCCGGCCGATCTGGACCAGCTCGCCCAGGATCGGCTGGGGAAAGGCGCCCTGTTCACACCGGCCGATCTGCTCGCGGCGTGCCCTGCGGCGAGCCTCCGTGGCGCGGTGACCCCTCCCTGCCGGTGGCCCAAGCTCGCCGATCTCCGCGGCCGGGTGATCGTGCTCGTCACCGGAGGCACCGCCTGCCAGAAGAGCAACGTCTCCGACTACGGCGGCACCACGCCGCGTGCGCGCTCCTTCTTCATGGCGCCCAACGTCGACGCGGCGTCGTGCGCATTCGCCGCCTACGCGACGCGCACCGACGTCGTGTTCTTCAACATGGACGACGGGAACCTCCCGCAGGCGAAGCCCGTCGGCGCGGCGGGCCTCGTGTCCCGGGCGTACCACGGCGGCCTCAAGGGCGGCTTCGACACCCCCGCCGACTACGGGCGCGCGAAGGACGCGGGGGTGCACCTCGTCGCGACCAACAGGGTGAGCTACCTCGCCGATCCCTTCACGATCCTCCACACGAGCACCGGGTGGCCGTTCCAGTGCACGTCGACGTGCGACCCCGGTTTCGTCGAGCCCGCGGACGTCTTCGGCGTGAAGGTCGACTCCGGGGATCAGTGGGGATCGGCGGACTCGTTCTCGTTTCTCTACGACACCGTCGCGGAGGCATCCGTCAGCTGGACCGCCTTCGTCTCGACCCCGAGCTCGAACGTGGAGGCGTGGGCCAAGGGGTGCATCATGGCGCGGGAGAGCGAGCGCGCCGACAGCCCGCACTTCTCGGTCTGCCGGCCGGCGGACGCCCACCCTACGCGCAACCAGTGGCGGACCACGCAGGGCGGCTCGACCGACTCGGCGGAGGTCGGCGGCATCACCGGCCTGTCCGACGACAGCGCCTTCTTCGTGAGACTCACGACGAAGCCGGAAGGCGCGGGCACGCGCGCCACCGGCGAGGCCTCTGCCGATGGGCGATCGTGGAAGACCATCGGCGAGCAAGTCTTCAAGGTGAAGCTCCCGCTGCAGGGCGTCGCGCAGAGCTCCCACGGATCGGGTCCCGTCCACTTCCTCTACGGCGGCGTGACGCGGAGGAGCACGAGCACGACGGACAGGCTGTACCGCGCGAGCACGTTCGCGAAGCACGCGAAGATCGGCGCCGCGTCCAGCGTCGCGTTCGAGGGCCCCCTGCCGTGAGGACGCGGGCCCGGGTCGCCGCCGCCGGCGCGCTCGCCGTGGGGCTCGCGTCGTGCACCTTCCTCGTCGAGTTCGACGAGGCGTCCCCGGCAGCGGACGCCGGGGTCACGATCACGCGAACCGACGCCGCGACCGTGGATCGCCCCGACACCGGTCCCTTCGACGCGGGGCTCGACGCGCGCCCCTGCATCCGCGTGGACGGCGGGAAGCCCTACGCCGACGGGAAGTACTGCGCCGGCAACGGCCTCGCGCCCTACCCCGGGTCGCCCGATGATCTCATCACCTGCAAGGCGGGTGTCGCGTCCGCGGTGCCGTGCGACGCGGGGTGCATCTTCTTCCGCCTGGGAATCCCGGACGCGTGCAACGAGTGCTCGGGCCGGCCCAACGGGAAGTACTGCGGCTCGGTCTTCCCCGGCTGGAACGACGCCCTGCTCGACAAGCTCCTCGTGTCCTGCCAGGGCGGACGCATGAGCACCTACACCGAGTGCCCGACGTCCTGTGTGGTGGACGGCGGCGTGTGCAAGTAGCGATCAGAGCCGCGGGCGGACCATCCGCTCGACGATCAGCTTGCGGATCCGCGTGACATCGTAGGGCTTCTGGATCACGACGTTCGTCGTGTCCTCGATGAAGGCGCGGGCGCGCGGCGTGAAGGATCCGCCGGTCAGGAACACGAAGCGCTCGCGGAGCTTGGCGTCTCTGGCCACGGCGCGCTCGAAGATGAGCGGGCCGGACATGTCGCTCATCATGAGATCGCAGAAGATGACGTCGTAGGGCGCGACGACGAGCTGCTGGAGGCCCTCCTGCGCCGACACCGCGACGTCCACGTCGTGCTCGCTCCGGAGCGCGCGGGCCAGCGCGAGCGCCACGGGCTTCTCGTCGTCGATGACGAGCACCCTCGCGCGGCGAGGCCCGCCCTGCGCCGCAGGGGCAAGCGCAGCGTCCGCTCCGGGCGGGGGCGCGCGCAGGTCCGCGACGGGGAGGATGACCCGGAACGTGCTCCCCCGCTCCGGGTCGCTCTCGACGGCGAGCTCGCCCCCGAGCTCCTGGATCGTGGACTGGGCGAGCGAGAGGCCGAGGCCCACGGCCGAGCCGGACCGCGTCGTGAAGAACGGGTCGAAGATGCGCGCCTGGGTCGCCTTCGGGATGCCGGGCCCGGTGTCCTTGATCTCGAGCACGACCTTGTTTCCTCGCGGGCCGAGGCGCACGAAGATCTCGTGATCGGTGCGCCCGTCGTCCGGGAGCGACTGGACGGCGTTCACGAGCAGGTTGAGCATGACCTGCTCGAGCTGCGACGCGCGCGCGAGCACGGCGGGCACGTCCGCTATCTCCGTCCGGAGGTGGGCCTTCGGCCGGATCTGGCTCATCGAGACGCGCAGCGTGGCCTCGACCACGCTCCGGAGATCGATCAGCCCCTTGTCCGAGTCCGCACCGGACGAGAGCTGCTTCATGTCGCGCACGACGGCGCGCACATGCGAGGTGCCCTTCTCGGCCTCGCGGAGCAGCTCGCGGACCTCGTCCTTGCGGTCCGCGTCCTGATCCTCGAGCGCCTCGATGGCGAGCTCGAGGTTCGCGAGCACGTACGCCAGCGGGTTGTTGATCTCGTGGGCGATGCCGGCGGCGAGCGTCCCGATCGCGCTCCTCCGGTCCGCCTGGACGAGCTTCCGGATGAGGCGCTCGCGCTCGGTGAGATCGCGCGCGTAGAGGAGCGTGGACGGGCGGCCGTCGAAGTCGACGGACAGCTCCGCGATCTCGGTGGGGACGCGCGCCCCGTCCTTGCGGAGCATGTGGCGCTGGTAGGGGAGGCCGCTCACGCGCACCTCGGGGCCGCGCTCCTCCTCCAGGCCCGTCGTCAGCGCCGACCACTCCCGGGAGGGACGCACCGGCGCGCCGGAGAAGAGCGACGAGGCCGGGCGCCCGACGATCTCCTTCGCCGACTCGTAGCCCAGGAAGCGCACGAGGGCGGGGTTGGCGTAGGCGACGCGTCCGCTCGTCGTCACGAGGACGGCGTCGGGCGCACCCTCGATGAGGGTCCGGAAGCGCTCCTCCGAGCTCTTGACCTGGGCCTCCGCAGCCTTCTGGGCCTGCACGTCGCGGGCCGCGAGGTGGATCTCCGTCCCGAGATCGCCGAAGAGGAGCTTGGCGGTGGCCTCGACCCAGACGGTCGAGCCGTCCTTCCGCCTCGCGCGGAGGTCGACGCGCACCGGCGCGGTCGCCTCGTCGAGGCGCGCGAGCTCGGCGCTCACCCGATCGAGATCGCGAGCATCGCAGATGGAGGCGAGCGGGAGCCCGACGAGCTCGTCCGGCCGGTAGCCGTACAGCGCCTCGCACGACGGCGTGACGTAGAGGATGGTCCCGTCGCGGGCGTGGCGGGAGATCACGTCCGTCGCGTTCTCGGCGAGGAGGCGGAAGTCGCCCTCGCTGCGCCGCAGGGCGTGCTCCATCTCCTTCCGGCTGGAGATGTCCTCGCTCTGGTAGATGAAGAACCGCGGCTCCCCTGCCTCGTCGCGAACGACGGACGCGTGGAGGTCCACCCACACCTCGCGGCCGTCCCGGTGCACGTAGCGCTTCTCGATGCGATAGGTGTCGATGACGCCTGTGAGCATCCTCTCGACGTACTCCGCGTCGAGGTACAGGTCGTCGGGGTGCGTGATCGCGCTGAAGCCTGACGAGCTCGGCGGCATCGATCCCACCGGGGTGACCTTGAGGGCCTGCGCGGTCGTGCGCGCGGAGGGCGCCGTCGAGCGGCGGCCGCCTGGCGCGCGGCGGTCGACGAGCTCGTCCTCTCCGTACCCCACGAGAGCGCACATCGAGCGGTTCGCGCGCAACCAGATGCCCTCCGCGCTCACGAGCAGCGTCGGCACGGGCGCGTTCTCGAAGGCTTCGTCGAGGAGGTCACCCAGCTTGTGCTTGTCACGCGCCATCAAGGGTCACGGGCCGAGGCCTCGCGCGATGTTACCACAACACGCGCCCTCCACGCGGGACGACGGTCCCGCCCTTGGACGTTGCCAGGGAGGCCGAGGCACGCGAAGATGCGCATGGAGAGGTATCGTCCATGGCGCAAGATCGCGCCAACCCGAAGAGCGACAAGACGGAGCCGGATCGTGCGAAGGAGCCGCCCCGCGCGCCCCCACTCCCGCCTGCCCGCGACGCGTTCAAGTCCGTCGAGATCCTCGACTTCGACGACGCCGACATCGAGATCGAGGAGACCGAGAAGAACTCGATCGACAAGCTCCTCGTCCTCACGGACGAGCGGTGGTCGATCGAGGGCCAGGTGAAATCGCTGCAGACGGCGGCCGACGCCGACCGCCCCGAGCGGCGATCGCTCCACGACGTGCGTGGCCTCACGCTGCCGACACCCTTCGACCTCGGCGGGGAGCGCGCGCGGGCGAGGCCGAAGAGCGATCCGCCAGACGCTGCGAGGCCGCCACCGCTCCCGCAGGCCCGCGCCGGACGCCCGCCACCACCGTCCAGACGCCCGCCGCCGCTCCCCGGGCAGGGTCCGCCGTCCATTCTACCCGCGGCCGCGCCCCCCCCCCCTACTCACCCGCCCCCGCCGAGGCGTCCGCCCTCGAGGGCGCCGCCACCACCCGTACCGGCGCCGCTCCCCGCGAAGCCCATCCCGGAGGAGATCGTCCAGCTCTCGGAGCTGCTCGCGGCGCGGGTCGCGATCCTGGAGGACGGGGACGATCGCGTCGGGCTCGCGCGCGCGCACCTCGAGCTCTCGATCCTCGCGGAGACCTACGGCGACGACGCGCGCGCCACCGCGCACGCGGAGGCCGCGCTGCGTGTCGACCCGGAGCTGTCGACAGCCCACGGGATCCTGCGCCGGCGCCTTCACGGCAAGGGCAACCTGCAGGCGATGCTGGGGCACCTCGATCACGAGATCTCCCGCGCGGGGACGGAGACGGCCGTCGCAGAGCTCCTCGTCGAGCGCGCGCGACTCCTCGAGGCCGCCGGCGCGCGGGACGCCACACAGGCCGCCTGGGAGGCCGCCCTCGCCCGCGCGCCCGGCCACGCGGCGGCCCTGAAGGGCCTCGAGGCGGATCTCGCCGCGCGCACCGCGGAGCAGACGCCGGACGCATACGAGGCGTACATCGTGCACCTCTCGGCGGTCGCCGACGCGTACGCCGGGCAGCCCGAGCTCGCCGCCTGGATCCACGTCGAGCGCGCGCTCATCCTCGACTGGAAGCTCGGCCGGCCCGACGCGGCGAAGGGCGCGCTCGGACGGGCCGTGCGGATGGCGCCGGACAGCCTGATCATCCGGCGCGCGCACACGCAGCTCCTCGCGACCCATGGGGACCTGATGGGGCTCGCGCGCGCGCTCGAGGACGAGGCGCGGCTCGAGACCGATCGCGCCCGGTGTGCGCGCCTCGAGCTCGAGGCCGCGACGATCGCCGAGAAGAAGCTCAACGACGACTCCCGTGCGATGGACCTCCTCGAGCGCGCCGCGGGCCGCGCGCCGACGACGCCGCTCGTGGATCGCCGCGTCCTCGACGATCTCGCGCGGCTCCACGAGCTCGCGGGCCACTGGAACGAGGCGTCCCTCGCGCGGCGACGTCGGCTCCACCACCTCACGGACAACGCGTCGATCGTTCACGAGCTGCGTGCGCTGTCGGCGATCTCGGAGCGCCTCGGCGATCTGCCTCAGGCCACGCTCGACATGGACCGCGCGCGCTCCCTCGCCGAGGGCGACGCGCTCCTCCTCGAGGAGCTGGATCGCCTCCTGGCCGCCGGGAGCCGCGACGACGAGCGTGTGTCCCTCTGGTCGCGCGAGGCCGAGCGCGCCACCGAGCCCGCCCGCCGGGCGAAGGCCCTCGTGCGCGCCGCGCTCCTGGCGGAGGTCCAGCTCGGGCGGCCGGAGGAGGCGACGCGCCTGCTGAAGCTCGCGTGGATCGCCGCGCCGGGCGATCCCGAGGTGACCGACGCGCTCTCCCGCATGATGGCGCCCGCCGTCGCGGCCCACGCGGATCGCGACCTTCGCTCGCTGATCGAGCTGTACCAGCAGGCCGCCAAGGTCGCGACCGACCCGGGCCGGAAGGTGGCGTACCTCGAGAAGGCGGCGTTGCTCTGGGAGGATCTGGTCGGCGATCCCCGCCGCGCGGCCCGCATCTTCGAGGAGATACTGGATCTCCAGCCCGGGCGGCGCGGCGCGATCCTCGGCCTCGCCCGGACGGCGCACCGCCTCGGCGACGAGCGCGGCGCGGCGAAGGCGCTGCTCGAGGAGGCGCGCCTCGCGGAGGACGGCACCCTCTCGCTGGGGCTCCAGGTGCGCGCCGCCGAGGCCCTCGCGCGCACGGACGCCACGCGCGCGCTCGCGCTCGTCGGCGAGGTGCTCGCGGTCGACACGGCCCACGCCGCGGGGCGCGCCCTGGAGACGCGGCTGCACGAGGAGGCCGGACGCTGGGAGCTCGTCGCGCAGTCGCTCCGGGTCCGCGTGGAGCACGCGCTCACCACGCAGGAGAAGATCCCGCTCTACCTCGCGCTCGCCCAGATCCAGCGCGTTCGCCTCCGCGCCCCCCTCGCGGCGCTCGAGTCCCTGAAGGCCGCGCGCGCCCTCGATCCGACCCACCCCGTACCTCCCGAGGAGATCGGTCGGGTCCTGGAGGAGGCAGCCGACGACGACGCCCTCTCGGACGCCTGCGTCGCGCTGGCGAGCGACGCGATCACGCCGCTCGAGCGCGCGCACCATTACATGCGCGCCGCCGAGATCGCCGAGCTCCGCCTCGGCGACGACCCGCGGGCTGCGTCGCTGTGGGCCAAGGCACTCGCGGAGCTCCCCGAGGAGGACTGTCTGGTCGAGCGCATGGACCGGGTCTACCTCCGCCGCGCGCTCGCCACGGTCGAGCGCGTCGAGGGCGGGGCAGCGTTCACGTCGTCCGGGCTCATGGACCGGAAGCTCTTTCTCGAGAACCGGATCCGCCGCTCGCACGGCGCCGACCTCGCGCGCCACCTGCGCACCGATCTTGCGTGTATTCTACACATGGTGGATCAGGACACGGCCGAGGCCGTCGCCCTCGCGGGGGCGGTCCTCGAGGCGAGCCCGGCGAACGTCGCCGCCCTGCGGCTCCTCGAGGCGCTGTTCCGCAAGGCGGGCGCGTGGCAGGATCTCGCCCGCGCGCTCGGCCGGCAGGGGGCCGCGTTCATCGACGCGAAGGCGCGGCTCGGCGCCCTATGGAGCCTCGCGGGCCTCGAGGAGTGGCGCACGGGAGGCGGCGACTCGACCGCGACGTACGACCGCATCCTGGAGATCGACCCCACCGATCAGGGCGCCCTCGACGCCGTGGTGCGCAAGGAGCTGCCCCGGGCTCGACGCGGCGACGCGGTGGCCCGTCGCGCCGTGCTGCGGGCGCTCCGCGCCCTCTCCGGCCTCTCGACCGACGAGGGACCTCACCTCGCCGTCCAGCTGCGCACTGCGCTGCTCCTCGAGATCCACGAGAAGGAGGTCGGCACCGACGAACCCGGTCTCGTCGACGAGACGCTCGAGCGGTACCGCGTGGCGCTCGGTATCGAGCCCCTCAGCGTCACCGCGGCGACGGGCCTCGCGCGCCTCGCCAACCGTACCAAGGACGTCGCGTGCGCCGTGCAGGCGTCCATCTCGCTGGCCGATCTCGCGATCCAGCCAGCCGCGCGCGCGCTACCTCATCGATGCCGCCGACCACCTCACGGGGCCCGTCGAGGACGAGCGGCTGGGCTCCAAGGACGCCCGCGACCACCGCGCCGCGATGCTCCTCGAGCAGGCGCTCGTGGCCGACGCCGACTCGCTGGGCGCGGCCGCGCGCCTCGCGAGGGTTCGCACCAGCCTCGGCCAGGCCGAGCGGCTCGTGGACACGTTCCGCGGCGCCCTGTTCCGCGCCCGCACGGCGCCGGCGATCATCCAGCTCGGCACGGAGATCGCCAAGGTCGCCCGCGACGAGCTGCAGGATCTGGTGGTCGCCATCGACGCGATAACCCACGTACGGCACCACGCGCCCGACCACGTGCCCACCCTGCTCACGCTCTCCGAGCTCTACATCGCCCAGCGCGTATGGCCGGAGGCGACGCGCACGCTCGAGGAGGTGGTCGTCAAAGCGAAGGATGTGCCGCCGCGCCTCACGGCCCTCTTCGCGCTCGCGAGCATCTACGACAAGATCCTCGGCCGCCCGGACGACGGCGAGGACGCCCTCCGGCGCGCCCTCGGCGTCGACGGCACGAACCCGCGCGCCATCCGCGCGCTCATCCACCACCTCGCGGCGAAGGCCCAGGCCGCCGAGGAGCCGTCACGGAAGCTCGCGCCCAAGCTGGAGATCGCGAGCCTCCTCGAGCGCCTCGCCGACGTCGAGAAGGACCCCGCGCAGAAGTGCGAGATCCTGCTCGAGCTGGTCGACATCCGGACGCACCTCAAGGACACGGCGCAGGCCGAGCGCGCGCTCATCGAGGCGGTCGCCCACGATCCCCGACACGCCCGCGCCTTCGCGCGGCTCGGCCGGTTCTATCGCGGCGCTGCGGGGTTCGACGCGGTCTCCTACGCGCGCGCCCTCGCGACGGTCATCGGCCGTGGCCAGGCCCTCGGCCACGAGGACGCGCGGTGGTACGCGACGCTCGGACACGTGGAGGTGGAGTCCCTCGCGAGGCTTCGCGACGGGGCAGCACACCTGAAGCGCGCGGTGCAGATGCAGCCCACCCTGTACGAGTCGCAGCTCCAGCTCGCGCAGGCGCAGGCCCGCATGGGCGCGAACGACGAGGCGGGCCGCACGCTGATGACGATGATCTCTCCGACCGCGGATCCGCTCGCGCGCCTCGCGAAGCCCGCGGTCCACCTCGAGCTCCTCGAGAAGACGCTGAACGCGGAGCGGCGGCCGGAGGAAGCGATCGTGGTGAGCGAGCTCCGCGCCATCTGCGGCGAGCTCGACGAGGGGCGCCACGCGTGGCTCCGCGCGCGGCGGCTCGGCATGTTCGAGCCCCACCACGCCATCCTCGACCGGCAGACCCTGGTGAGCCACGTGCTCCCGGTCGAGGGGCGGCACGTCCTCCTGGAGATCGCGGCGGCCGTGTCCGGGCTCGAGACCCGACTCCTCCGCGCGGATCTCTCGGACCTGGGCGTGACGTCGCGCGACAAGATCGGGCGCCGCAGCGGGCACCCGACCCGTGTCGTGCTCGATCGCCTCATGAAGGCGCTCGGCCTGTCGGACGTCGAGCTCGTGGTCACCGATCGCGTCGCCCGCGCCCGCGTCGTGGTGCAGGACGCCCTGTGGGTCCTCGTGCCGCGAACGCTCACCGAGCTCCCCGAGCCCACGCAGCTCGCCGCGCTGGCGCGCTCCCTCGCGCGGATCGCGCTCGCGGTGCCGTGGCTCGAGGAGCTGCCCGCCGCGCACATGGAAGCCTACCTCGTCGCCTGTGGCCGGCAGGTGCAGCCGCACTACGCGTCCCAGGAGCTCGAGGCGAAGTCGCAGCAGCTCTCGGTTCAGTACGAGGAGCGCGTCGCGAAGGAGATCTCGCGCAAGCAACGCCAGGCGCTCGAGAAGCTCGGGCCGCACCTCGGGACCACCGCGGCGCGGCCGGTACCCGTCGAGGTGCTCGTAGGCGCGCTCGCCAAGGCGGAGCTGCGTACGGCATACCTCCTGACCGGCGACGTGCTCGCCACGATCGACGAGCTTCGCGGGCTCGACGCGGCGCTGCTCGAGGCCACGGAGGTGCCCGGACGCACCGCCCTCCTCGCCGTGCTCGATCACCCCTTCGCGGGAGACGTGGCGAGGTTCGCGCTCAGCCCGGAAGCGACCGCCCTCCGGCGCCGTGCGGGGTCGACCTGGGCCGGATGAGGTGGGGGGTGGATCGCACGATCCACTTCATCCAGCCCTCACGGCGACCGTGTGGGTGAATCTCCTCCACAGCGGACCGGCGCGTCTCTTGCTAACGTGTCCTCCATGCGCTCCACCCACCTCGCCCTCGCCGGACTGATGCTCCTCACCTGCTCCGGCCTCGCGTGCTCGGGGAACGAGGAGGCGATCACCGGTGAGGAGGACGAGCTCACCAGCCTCACCGCGCGGTCGCGCGTCCTTCGCTTCGAGGGCGTGGTCTACGTCGATCCCCAGGCGGCCGATTCGACCATCCTCGAGGTCGCGCGCAAGCAGAGCCAGACCGGCTTCGGGGCCCTCCTCGGCCTGGAGATCTCCGTCAAGCACCGTGAGCTCGCCGATATCGACACCGCGACCTTCAAGAAGCGACCCGTGAAGGTCTTCGACACGAACAACCCGAGCGATCGTGGGCGGTCGAAGCTCGAGGTGAGGTACCAGTACAAGGACACGGCGCTCGTCCCCGTGAAGCTCTCGCGAAGAACCGCGCTTCCGCTCGCGCTCCTCGGCGGCGCCTTCAACACCGACGTGAACCGCAAGGTCATCGTCGAGGCGTGCACCAAGAACGACAAGGAGGCGCGCGACGACGCCGAGAGTGGGCTGCTCTGGTACAATTTCAACCCGAGCAAGGCCTCCTGCAAGAAGGCCATCACGGACGAGCAGGCGCGGATCGAGGCCGACACCGCGACGCTCGAGGATCCACGCACGCAGATCACGCAGTCGCGGCTCGATCGGCTCTACGTCCCCGTCACGATGAGCCTGGCCTCGGACCGGACCGAGCAGGGCGCCACGTACCCCGAGTACGACAAGCTCTTCACGCAGGGCGTGGCGCCCGGCAAGTTCACCATCGGCATGCTCTCCGGCCGCCTGGAGCACCACCGCGTGGAGGCCTACAAGGACGGCGGCTACTACGAATGGCTCGACATGCTCGGGACCATCTTCGAGAAGCACCCGACGATGGCGCTCACCAAGATCGAGCCGGCGGAGAACCTCACGACCCTCACCGTCGCCGGAAAGCGGCTGGACGGGCTGAAGTTCTCCGACGTCATCCAGTGGATGGTCTACGACACGGGCTACCCGACGGGCCTCTCGAGCGCCGAGAAGACGGAGCTCAAGCTCAAGATGGGGCAGAAGCTCGACAACCACTGGCTCACGTTCCAGATGCCCGTCACCGTCACCGTCGGCGGCGGCGCCCCGAAGGACATGATCGTCGAGCTCAACACGAGCTTCGGCGCCGACGACGATCCGGCACCGCACAAGCGCGCGATCAAGACGAGCGACGTGTTCATCTACAACGGTCACTCGTACATCGGGTACGGGCCGCTCGATCCGTCGAACTTCAGGGCGAGCGACTTCCCCCCGACGTATCAGCTCTTCTTCATCGACGGCTGCGTCTCGTACAACTACTACAACGAGGGCTATTTCCTGCTGAAGCCGGGCGGCACCAAGATGCTGGATACCATCACGAACGGCATCGAGGCGCCGGAGTACCAGAGCGGGCTGGCCAACGGTCTCTTCATCTCGAAGCTCATCGACGGCTCGGTGCCGAGCTACCAGTCGCTCCTCCTCGCGGCGAAGGCGACGGACTCGATGCGCGCGGCCGACGGCGAGGTCGACAACGGGTATCACCCGTCGCGGACGCCCATCCGGATCGTGAAGCGCTGATCATGGGCCCCGGCCCTGGCCGACGCCGCCTCGCGCTCGCCGCCACCACGCTGGCGGTCGCGATCGCGGCGTGCTCGGCGCCACCGGGCGACGAGGCCTCGGGCGACGAGGAAGACCTCACCTCGTTCGGGGGCCGGCGTATCGACGGATACGATCGCACCCTCCCCGACGTGGACGCCATCGGGTACGCCGTCACGATCACGGTCGACGAGCGCGCGAGCGGCGGGGAGGCCTACACGGCCGAGGTGAAGGGCACCTACACCGCCACCCGCGACCTGACGGCGCTGGACCTCGACCTCGAGGGAAACGAGATCGATCGGGTGCTCGTGAACGGCAAGACGGCGCGCTACCGCCGTGACGGAGCGCGCCTGACGGTCGATCTGTCCGCGCGCGCGGGCCAGTCCTTCACCACGACCATCAAGTACCGCGGCAAGCTCTTCCAGGCAGACGGGCAGGACAGGAACGACTTCGGCGGCTTCGGCGGCCTGATGGTCGCGCACGGCGGCCGCGCCGGGCAGACGATCTACGCGAGCCTGAACTGGCCCGAGAAGGCACGCCGCTGGCTGCCGCTCAGGGACCACCCGCGCGACGGAGCGATGCTCACGATGACGGCGACCTTCCCGAGCCGCCTCACGGTGGTCTCGAACGGGAAGCCGGTCTCCTCGGTGGACGGCCCGAGCGGGTCGCGCACCTGGCGGTTCGCCGCGCTCACGCCGATGCCGACCTATGACTTCTTCCTCGCGGCCTTCGACGGCTGGAAGGAGGACGTCCTCACGGCGCCCGTGTCGAAGCTCCGCGTCCACGCCCACGTGTACGGCCGCGACATCGACGCCGGGAAGAAGATCTACGCCGACGTGCCCGCCGTCGCCGACTTCTACGCGCGCACGTTCGGGCCGTACCGCTGGGGGGATCGCGTGCAGTACCTCGAGATCCCGATGTACGCGGGCGGGATGGAGAACGCGACCGTCATCGGCATGGACGAGACCCTCTTCCCGAAGGCCGAGAGCGCGGAGGCCCGGCAGGTCGCCTTCCACGAGCTCGCCCACCACTGGAGCGGCAACCTGGTGCGGTTCGCGAGCTGGAACGACTTCGGCGG
>SXGS01495356.1_pt1 | contig 16693 bp, 12 predicted proteins | sample 3174681 | NCBI WGS metagenome assembly SXGS01 (sample SAMN11356861, study PRJNA531348) | freshwater metagenome | isolation source: freshwater sample F1-80 | place: China: Fuxian Lake, Yuxi | collected 2017-12-25 | reverse complement strand
GTGATGTCGGTCTCGGTCGCGATCACGTCGAGCACCTCCTCATCGGTGAGGAGGTCGTCCTCGCTGCTGCGCTGCCCGCCGCCCACGAGCTTCGCGACGACGTCCGTCGAGCGCGCGAGCAGCCACACGATGGGGCGCGCAAACCGCGCGATGAACGCGACCGGCGGCGCCGCCGTGAGCGCCCACTGCTCGGGGCGTCGCATCGCCACCCGCTTCGGCACGAGCTCGCCGAACACGAGCGTCACGAAGGTGAGTGCGAGGGTCACGAGCACGAGCGCCACGCCAGCTGCTGCGTCACCCAGGAAGCCGAGCGCCGGCTCGAGCGGCTCCGCGAGCGAGACCGCGGCGGTCGCCGACGCCAGGAAACCGGCGAGCGTGATCCCGACCTGGATCGTCGACAGGAAGCGCGTGGGCTCCTCGCTGAGCGCCAACAACGTCCGCCCCCGTCGCCCGTGCTCCTCGGCGAGGCGCACCAGCTGGCTCTTGCGCAGCGACACGACCGCGAGCTCCGTGCCGGCGAACGCCGCGTTGACGAGCACGAGCACGGCGATGACCAGCAGGTCGATGGCGATCGGATCCACGCGAGTGTTCTACCCGATCGGGGCGGTTCGGTTCAGCCAGCGGCCGGTCGCGCCGCCCCGCGGCTGCTCAGTGCTTGAGCAGCTGTGCGTCGCGATGGCGGTCGATCGCGAGCTGGATGAGTCGGTCGACGACCTCGTTGAAGCTGTGGCCCGACGCCGCGAACAGCTTCGCGTACGCGCTCGTGGGCGTGCAGCCCGGCATCGTGTTGAGCTCGTTCACGACGACCCGACCCTCGGGCGTCACGAAGCAGTCGACGCGCGCGAGGCCGGAGCACTCGACCGCGTGGAACACCGCGAGCGCGACGCGCTGCACCTCGGCGGCCACCTCGTCGGTGATCCGCGCGGGCACGCGCAGGGTCATGCGGCCTTCGACGTACTTGGTCTCGAAGTCGTACCACTCGGCATCGTCGGCGATCACGACCTCGCCGGGCACGCTCACGATCGGGTCGTCGTTGCCGAGCACGCCGCACTCGACCTCGATGCCCTCGATCGCCTGCTCGACGAGCACCTTGCTGTCGTGCTCGAACGCCAGCTCGAGGGCGGCGCGCAGCTCGTCCTCCGTGGTCGCTCGGCTGATGCCGATCGACGAGCCCAGGCGGGCGGGCTTCACGAACATCGGGAACTGCAGCTCGTCGATGCAGCGCGCCACCACGGCGTCGCGCTCGTCGCGGGTGCGGTGCGCCACGACCTCGGGCGCCACGTCGATGCCCGCGTCGCGCAGCACTGCCTTGAAGATCGCCTTGTCCATGCCGACCGCGCTCGCGAGCACGCCGTTGCCGACGTACGGGACGTTCGCCGTCTCGAGCAGGCCCTGGATCGTGCCGTCCTCACCGAACGGACCGTGCAGCACCGGGAAGATCACGTCGACGCCCTGGAGCGCGTTCGAGGGGCTCGTCACCGTCGCCGGGCGCACCTCGCTGCGGCGCACGACCGACATCGGGCGGCCGTCGTCGCTCGGCTCGTCGTCGTCATGCGAGGTCGCGGGGCGCGGACCCGCGCCGAGCGCGAGCTTCGAGGCGCTCGTGAGGCGCCAGTCGCCGCTTCGCTCGATGAGCACCGGGACGGCCGTGTACTTCTCGCCGTCGAGTGCCTCCATCACCCCGAGGGCGCTCAGTCGGGAGATGTCGTGCTCGGACGATCGGCCGCCGGCCAGGATCGCGACGTTCAGCTTGCGCACGGGGTCGGTTACCTCGGAACGTGTCGGGAGTTCGGCGGCCCGTGGGAGGGAGCCGCTGAGGGAGGAAGGGTACCCGTTTCGACATTCGTCAGGCGAGGCCTGCTCGCCTATGGTGGCCGCTCTGTCCCCGCGGTGCCTCCGAAACGGAAGCGATGGTTCGCGAACCCGCGGCGTGCCGTCGAACTCAGCCGACGGTCGCCCGCTCGACCTGCGGGAGGCGGTGGCGGCTGGCGTCGTCCCAGCGGGCGGCGAGGTCGCCGCCGAGCTCCTCGAAGCTGCGGTCGTGGCGCTTCGCGAAGGTCGGGATGCCCGCGCCGCCGTGCAGCGATCGCGGTGGCAGCTCGAGAGGCGAGAGGACGGTCGCGTCCTCGCGCGTGGTGCCGGCGCGGCGCAGCCACTCGTCGAGCTGCATGACCCCGTCGTCGGCGTCGGCGAGCAGATGGTCGATCACGAGGTAGTCGCCATCCGTGGTGCGCGAGACGACGGCAGTATGCAGGTTCGGGCGGTCCGACAGCCGCGGGCCGTACTGCACGGCAAGTGCAGCGGCGCTCGCATCGCGACGGGCGAGGCCCGCGACCGCGTCGTCGATCGTCCCGGCGACCGCCTGCTCGATCGACAGCGCGCCGAACGCGGCGCGCTGCACGCAGTGCTGGTCGTTGCGCCACACGAAGGCGTTGCGCAGCTCCCAGCCCTTCGCGTGCACGAGCTCGCGTGGAATCGGCTTGAGGGACGCGAGGCCTGCCTCGATCGACTCCGGCGTGCGGTTGCGCCACGTCACGCCAGCGGCGCGGAGGGCGTCATCGGCCCTGGTGAGCGCGTCGTCGACGAGCCCGCCCCACGAGCGCAGCGCAGCACCCTGCGTGGCGGCCTGTGCCGCGTCGACGATCACCCCAGGAATCCCCATCACCGCTCTATCGGTGTGAGCAGGCATGTCGGTCCACGCGCCGCCGCCCGCGTCGATGCACCGGCACGGTCCGCATCGGTGCCCACATGCGTTCAACGATCCAGCACGATCGTGGGCGCCGACGCCGGCGATCGCCCACGACGTCCAAGTTCGCCCGCGTTCGGCACACGGAGCTGGACGTCGTCGTGGTCGGTGGGCGCCCCGCGGCGGTCAGACTGGCCCCGCGGTCACCCCGCGACGGTCACCCCTCGATGGGGGCGGGCTCCTCGCTCAGGTCGTCGCCGGAGTCGCCGGTCGCCTCGCCGTAGCGGATCGTGATCGTCGAGCCCAGCTCGGGCGTCGCGCCTGCGCCGGGCTCGGTGGCGATGACGACGCCGATCTGGCCCTGGTCCTCGGTGGGCTCGGCCACGCGCTCGGTGGCGAAGCCCGCCTGGCGGAGCGCCGAGTCGGCCTCCTCGATGCCGGTGCCGACGGTCTCGGGCACGGTGTTCGTGCCGTTGGCCACGTCGAGGATGATCGTCTCGCCGGGCGCGAGGTCGCTGTTCGCTGCCGCCGACTGCGCGACGACGGTGCCCTCGGGCTGCGAGCTCGGCACGTCGCGGCGCTCGACCACGAAGCCGTACTGCTCGCCCTCGAGGAGCGCTTCGGCCTCCTCGAACGACATCTCGACCACGTTGGGGACGGTCGCCGCTTCGGGGCCGCTGCTCGGGATGATGCGGACCTGGCTGTCGGGCGGGGCGCTGCCGGTCGGCGAGTAGCGGATGACCTTGCCCTCGTCGACTGTCTCGCTCGGCTCGGCCTCGCCCACGACGGGTCGGAACCCGGCCTCGGTGAGGCGGTTGCGCGCCTGTGCGACCGTGAGGCCCTTCACGTCGGGGATCTCGACGGCCTCGGGACCCGAGCTCACCACGAGCTCGACCGGCTCGCCCGGCTCGAGGTCGTCGCCACCCTCGGGCGACTGCGAGATGACCTCGCCCTTGGGCACGCTGTCGCTTGCCTCCTGCTCGACCGGCGTCGCGACGGTGAAGCCCGCCTCGGTGATCTCCGCGCGCGCCTCCACGAGCGTCTGGCCGACGACGTCCGGCACCGGATCGCCCTGCGGGCGCAACAGGAAGTACGCGGCGGCGCCGGCGAGGATGAGCACGATGAGCAGCGGCAGCAGCCAGCGCCACGGGCCGCGCTTGCCGTCGCCCTCCTCGTCCCAGCCACTGTCAGGCCATGCGGGTTCGGGTGCGACGGGAGTCTCGTAGCGGCGCGACGACGCCGGCGCAGCGGCCGGCACGATCGGCGTGACCTGCGTCTGCACCTGCGTCGAGCCCGCGAGCGGCACGGCCGCGGCGCCCATCACCTGGGTCATCGCCTGCGTCTGCGAGCCCTCGCGCGCGCGGTCGAGGTCGGCGAGCATCTCGTCGGCCGTCGAGTAGCGCCGCGCCGGGTCCTTCTCCATCGCCTTGAGGACGATGCTCTCGATCGCCGGCGACACGTCGCGCTTGAGCGACGAGGGGCGCGGCACGGGATCCTTCACGTGCTTGAGCGCCACGTTCACGGGGCTCTCGCCGTCGAACGGCACGCGCCCGGTCGCCATCTCGAACATCACGACGCCGAGCGAGTAGAGATCGGACGCCGCCGCCACGTCGTGGCCCTGCGCCTGCTCGGGCGACAGGTACTGCGCCGTGCCGACGATCGAGCCGGCCTCGGTGAGCCCGCTGTCGGCATCCGCAGCCGCCCGCGCGATGCCGAAGTCGGCGATCTTGAGGCGGCCGTCGGTGTCGACCATCATGTTGTGGGGCTTCACGTCACGGTGGACGATGCCGTTGCGGTGCGCGAATCGGAGCGCGTGGAGTGCCTGGCGCCCGTACGCGAGCACCTCCTGCTCCGTGAGGCCCCCGCGCCGACGCACGAGGTCCTTGAGCGTCATGCCGTCGACGAACTCCATCGCGATGTAGTACGTCGCGTCGCTCTGGCCGCGGTCGTACACCTGCACGATGTTGGGGTGGTTGAGCTTCGCGGCGGCGCTCGCCTCGCGCAGGAAGCGCTCGACGAACTGCGAGTCCTCGGCGTAGCGCTGGTGGAGCACCTTGATCGCGACGCGTCGGCCGAGGGTCTCGTCCTCGGCGAGGTAGACGTTGGCCATCCCACCCTGGCCGATCCGCTTCTCGATGCGGTATCGGCCGTCGTAGACGGTTCCAACCAGGTTGTCGTTCACGGTCGTCACGATAGTGCTCCGCGTACCCGTTCGACGTGGAGGTGCCGAGTCATTCCCCGCACCCGTGCGCGTTGCTCGCCATGCTTGCGGATTCCTGCCCGGTCATGCGTCACCAGCTCGTCCAAGCAGTGCTTCCATCACCTGGCGGGCGATCGGCGCGCTCACCGCACCGCCCGTCTGGCCCGACGACTGGCCCTCGACCGCCACGGCGATCGCGACCTCGGGATCGTCCGCCGGGGCGAACGCGATGAACCACGTGATGTTGCCGCCCGATGCCTCGGCGGTGCCGGTCTTGCCGGCCACGTCGACGCCCTCGATCCGCGCGGCCGTGCCGCTGCCCTCGTTGACGACGTTTTTCATCATCTCGGTGAGCGTGCGCGCGGTGTCGGTCTGGATCGCCGTCTTCCACGGCTCCGACTCCGCGCGCTCGACGACGCGGCCACCCGAGGTCTTCACGTCCTCGATGAGCGTCGGCTCCGGCACGACGCCGCCGTTGCCGATCCCGGCCGCGACGAGCGCCATCTGCAGCGGGCTCACCGTGAGCTTGTCCTGGCCGATCGCGGTGCGGGCCTCGTCGATCGGCGAATCCTCGGGGAGCGGCTTGCCCGACCCATCGGACAGGCCGCTCGCGCGCACCTCGTCGGCGGGGATGCCTCGGAGCGGCGGGCGCTCGAAGAACCCGAACGCGCCCATCTGCTCGCGCAGCCGCGCGTCGCCCAGCTCCGTGCCGAGCTCCGCGAAGGTCGTGTTGATCGACTTGGTGAGCGCCTCGGTGAGGTCGTGCCCGCCGTAGCACTGCCCGCCGTAGTTGGAGAGGTCGGGGCCCGGCGTCGCGAACGTGCAGCCGCCCTCGAAGGTGCGGTCGGGCGAGGCGATCCCGTCCTCGATCGCCGCCGCCGCGACGAGCACCTTGAACGTCGAGCCGGGCGGGTACGCCGCCTGCGTCGCGCGGTTGAAGAGGCGCGAGCCGGTCGCGGCCGCCTCGAAGTCGCGAACCACGGCCGCCGGCTCGAACGTCGGGTACGACGCCATCGTGAGCACCTTGCCGGTGTCGGGGTCGAGCGCGACGACCGCGCCACCCTCGGGTGCGTTCTCCGCGAGCTCGCGCTCGGCGATGCGCTGCGCCTCGGCGTCGATGGTGAGGCGCACGTCGTCGCCGATCACCTCCTCGTCACCGTCGAGCAGGCCCACCACCGCACCCAGGTCGCGCGACGACGCCGTGAGCGCGTCGTTCATCGCGCGCTCCACGCCGGCGCGGCTGTGCCCGCGCGTGTCGTAGCCGAGCACGTGCGCCGCGAGCGAGCCCGCCGGGTAGCGCCGCGTGTAGATCGTGTCGCCGTTCGCGCCCGTCCGTGCCGTGCGGCCCGCGATGCGCACGCCGTCGCGCGTCGAGACGAATCCACGCTGCACGCGCTGCTCGTAGTACGCGGTCTGGTTGTTCTGGTCCTTCTGCTTGAGCTCGCCGGCGACGACCACCTGCCACCAGGTGAGCATCACCACGATCCCGCCGAAGCCGATCGCGAGGCCCGTGAAGACGGTCGCCATGCGGCTGTTCATCGTCCCCTTCACCGGCGCCCCCTCCCCCCACTCGCGACCACGGATTGCCCGGCTTCCGGTGAATTCGTGGTCGAGAGTGCGGTGGGAGCGGCCTCCACGGCCGCCTGGTGCGACACCATGAGCAGCAGGCCCACGAGCAGCCAGTTGGCGAGCAGGCTCGAGCCGCCGTAGCTCACGAACGGCAGCGTCTGCCCCGTGAGTGGCAACAGGCGCACGACGCCGCCGACGATGATGATCGCCTGCATCGCGAACACCGCGCTCAGCCCGAACGCGAGCAGCTTCGAGAAGCCGTCGCGGCACGCCGCCGCGATCGCGAAGCCACGCCACGCGAACACCACGAAGAGCAGCAGCAGGCCGACCGCGCCTACGAAGCCGAGCTCGTCGGCGATCACCGCGAAGATGAAGTCGGTCTGGGCGTCAGGGATGAGCGTCGCACCGTTCTCGCCCACGACGTAGGCCTGCCCGAGCCCGCGCCCGAGCAGCCCGCCGTCGCTCATCGCGAAGAGCGCCTGCAGCGGCTGGTAGCCGGTCGTCTCCGGGCGCGACCACGGGTCGAGCCACACGTCGACGCGCTCCTGGATGCGCCCGCTCGTCGAGTAGATGAACGCCGCGCCCGCCGCGAACGCGCCCGCACCCACGAGCGGGTACCACGCGCGACCGGTCGCGACGTACACGAGCAGCAGGAACGAGCCGTAGAAGAGCAGGCTCGAGCCGAAGTCGTTCATGAGCACGAGCAGCCCGAGGCTCATGAGCCAGAAGAGCACGAGCGGCCCGAGGTGCTTCGGCGAGAAGGTGAGCGACAGCAGCTCGCGGTTCTCGCGCAGGTACGCCGCGAGGAACACGACGATGCCGAGCTTCGCGAACTCGCCCGGCTGGATCTGCATCGGCCCGAAGTCGATCCACAGCTGCGACCCGTTGACGGTCGCGCCGAGCGGGCTCACGGTGACGAGCAGCGCGAGCACCGACCCCGCCCCGACCACGTACTTGTAGCGCTCGAGCACGTGGTGGTCGCGCACGAGGAGGACGAGCGCCGCGAGCATCGCGAGCGCCACCACGAACCACGCCGTCTGCTTCGGCGCCAGCTCCGGCTTGATGCGGTACACCATGGTGATTCCGAGGCCGGTGAGCAGCCCGGCGCACGGCAGCAGCCACGGGTCGGCGAGCGGGAGCGCACGGCGCACCACGAGGTGTGCGGCCAGGAGCAGCGCCAGGAACGTCCCGCCCCACACGAGGCCGTCGCCCGACAGCACCTTTTGCCGCGACAGGAAGACCGTGCCATACGCCGCGGCCACGGCGATGCCGACGAACACGAGCCACGTGGCCTCGCGAACGCGGGGGGTGAGTCGGGAGCGGCCCGACGCCACGTCACGCCCCTCCGGTCGCGGGATCGAGGCGCGCCGAGGTGGGCTCGAGCTGCGAGGGCAGGTCCTCGAGCACGCGTTCGGCGTCGTCCTCGCTCAGGATGCGGTGCGAGTCGACGAGGCGCTCGCGGTCGGCGCTCGAGAGGTCCTCGGCGACGACGTCCGACGAGCGGTGCGGCGTCGCGAGGCGCGCGAACGGGAAGCCGCGGTTGATGCCGACGGTGCCGTCCTCGCGCTCGACGAGGAAGTACGACTGGCTCCAGATGGCGCCGCCGATCACCGCGGCGAGCACCACGAGCAGGGGGAGGACGATCCACGCGCGGCGCGAACGGCGCGGTCGGTCGTCCTGCCAGTCCATGTCGCGCGCGATCGGCTGTAGCACGGGCAGGTCGCCGGAGGTTGCTTCGCGCGAATCGGTCGTCGCTCGGTCATTCGAGCGAGCTCGATGACCCTCGCTCCTCGGATTCGTCTCGGCGGGCGAGTGCCCGGCCGGCACGACGCGCGGGAGCGGGCCGGAATCCTCCGCGGGCGCGTCGCTGATGGCGGGCCGCTGGATCTGCGAGGTGGTGGCGGCTGCGGCGTGCAGCGCCTGGATGCTCAGCTCGCCGCTCACGTCGCTCGGCACGGGCTGCGCGATCACGACCGTGATGTTGTCGCTGCCGCCGCGCTCGTTGGCGAGGTCGACGAGCGCGCGCACCGCGGCGTCGGGATCGTGCGGATGCTCGAGCACCGCGCGGGCGAGCTCGCCGTCGGCGACGTGCTCGGTGAGGCCGTCGCTGCAGGCGAGCAGCCAGTCGCCCGGGCCGACATGCACGACGAAGGAGTCGACCGACACGTCGCCCTCGGGGCCGAGCGCGCGCGTGATCACGTTGCGCTGCGGGTGGTGCGCGGCGTCGTCCGCGGTGATGCGGCCCGTGCGCACGAGTTCGGCGACGACGGTGTGGTCGTCGGTCACCTGGCGCGCCTGCCCGCCACCGCCGCCGATCGTGTAGAGGCGCGAGTCGCCGACGTGCCCGACGACGACCTCGCCACCGTCGCGCACCACTGCCGCGACGATCGTCGTGGCCATGCCGCGGCGGGTCTCGTCGGCGAGCTGAGACTCGTACACCGCGCGGTTGGCCTCGAGCACCGCGCGCTCCATGCAGCGGGTCGCCTCGTCGGCCGAGCCGGCGCGCACGATCGCCGCGGTGTGCTGCGCGAGGCGCTCGATCGCGGTCTGCGACGCGACCTCGCCCTTGGCGCTGCCGCCCACGCCGTCGGCGACCGCGAAGCACGGCGGCTCGACGAGGTAGGCGTCCTCGTTGTGGTCGCGGCGGCGGCCGACGTCGGTGAGCGCGGCGTGCGGGATCTGGTGCGCGGTCATCGCGGCACCTCGTAGCGGAACACCGTGCTGCCCACCTGCACGCGGTCGCCCGAGCGTAGCGCGGTGCGACCGTCGATGACGCGCCCGTTCACGAGCGTGCCGTTGGTGGAACCCTCGTCGACGACGGTGCCGGGCGGCACGCTGCGCGCGTGGCGGCCGCTCACGACGCCCTCCTCGAGCACGACGTCGTTGGTCGTGGCGCGGCCCATCGTCAGGCCGCCGCCGATCGTGAACGGGATGCCCGCGCGCAGCACGTCGCTCTGCTCGACCACGAGCCGCGGCTCGCCGAGCCCCGCCTCGCGACGCGCCGCCTGCACGTCAGCCGCCGGGATGATCGTCGATTCCTGCGCCTCGAACGCGCCACCGGCACGCGGCGACGTGGAGCCGCGCACCGCGAGGTCGGCGCGGGCGCCGCGACTGACGCGCCACACGAACACGTACACGAGCACGACGACGAGCAGCTGTCCGGCGAGCAGGACACCCTGGACCATCAGTCAGCCCCGCCGGCCCATCGGTCGAAGCGCACCTCGCAGCTGCCGAACGTGATCGTGTCGCCGAGCACGAGCGCCTGCTCCTGCACCTTGGCGCCGTTCACCGACACGCCGTTGGTGGAGCCCAGGTCGCGCACGCGCCAGCCGCGGCCGTCGGCGCTCGGCACCAGCTCGGCGTGCTCGCGCGACACCGAGGGGTCCTGGAGGACGAGCTCGTTCGAGCGTCCTCGTCCCACGCGCACGCGCGCACGCGAGAGGGGATAGGGGCCGTCCGGTCCGAACACCGCGCACGCGTCGCTGATCGGGGCGGGCTCGGGATCCTCGGGGATCGGCGTGGCCGCCTGGTAAACCATCGTCTGGCCCGCGGGCTCGCTCGCCGGGGCGTCGGCCGGCAGCGCGGCGTCGACCTCGTTCGGCTGCTCCATGCGCACCGCGATGCCGAATCGGCCGAGGCCGAGGTCGCGATCGAGGTGGAGCGCCACGCGTGGGCGCGTGAGCAGGGCGTAGCCGTTGCGGCGCGCGTGCTCGGCCAGGTACTCGGCGAGCTCGGTGGTGAGCGCCGCGGCGTACTGCGACAGCTGGCGGTGGTCGTCGCGCGACAGGTAGACGTCGAAGCGGTTCGGCACGTAGACGTTGCGAACGGTGCGCTGCTGGTGCTCGTCCATCTCCTTCACGAGGCGACGGGCGAGCTCGACCGGCTGCACGCCGGTGCGGAACACCTTGCCGAAGGTGCCCTCCACGATTCGTGCGAGTCGCGTCTCGATGGTGCGAAGCAGTGACATGGCCTCGGCAGGACGTGTGTGTGGGCGGCCCGGGTCCCGCGACGGCCGCGGGTGGTCGGCGAGCCGCCACGTGGCGCGACTATACCGACGAACGCCATCCGTGCGGGCGAAAGGCCTGCACCACGGCACCGAGACTCAAGTACCTCCACAGAAGGCACGCCCTCCATGAGTTCTTTCAAGGATGACTTCAACGAGTTCGACCTCCTGCTCGAGGACGACGACGCCCCGCAGGGCGGCGCCGCCACGCGCACCGGTCGGATGCCGAAGGTGAAGGCGACCCCCGCCGCCGCGCCGGCTCCCAAGCCCGCACGCGCCAGCGTCGGTCGGCCGAACATCCGCATCACGCCCGACTGGAACCGCCTGGCCGCCGTGCTGTTCGTGGCCGCCGTCGTGCTGTTCCTGCTCTACTTCGTCGTGACGAGCATCATGAGTTCACGGCGCGAGGGCGCGTACAAGGACTACATGGGCGAGGTTCGGGACGTCGCCTCGCAGTCTGCGGCGATGGGTGACGAGCTCGACTCGATCCTCGTCGACCCGAACGCGGGCGACCGCACCGAGCGCATCGCGCGCATCGAGCAGCTCGCGGCCCGCGCCGAGAAGCTCTCGAAGGAGGCCGCGACGATCGAGGCGCCCGAGCAGATGCTCACCGCGCACGCGTGGTTCGAGACGAGCCTCGACTACCGCGCCTCCGGCCTCGACGCCGTGCAGCGCTCGCTGAGCGCCTCGATCGAGGCGAAGGACCAGACGGCGTCGGCCGAGGCCGTCGCACAGGCGATGGCGCGCCTCGTGGCAGCCGACGTGCTCTGGGCCGACAGCTTCGCGGTCGACGCTCGCACCGTCCTCAAGGAGGACGAGGTGACCGGCGTCGCGGTGCCGGATTCGGTGTTCGTGAAGGACCTCGAGTCGCTCAGCCCCAAGGGCGTCGCCTCGATGCTCGACCGCCTCGCCGTGAGCCCGGCGGCCACCGACGCGGAGACGCAGCAGGTGCCGGACGACGGCAAGGTGCGCGGTGGCCAGCTCGAGGGCGGCCAGCTCACGATCTCGCCGAGCGGCCAGACGCTCACGCTCGGTGGCCTGACCGAGGTCAAGGGTGGCGACGACATCTCGTTCGAGGTGCCGTTCACCAACCAGGGCGAGGTGCAGCTCACCGAGGTGCCCGTGAAGATCACGCTGCGCGGCGAGGAGAGCGACCCGGTCGAGCTCATCGGCGTCATCGATCGCGTCGACCCGGGCCAGACCGCCACCGCGCAGGTCTCGCTCGACGAGATGCCGAACTTCGGCGAGGTGCTCGACGTCGACGTGCTCGTCGGCCCGATCCCCGGCGAGAAGACCGCCGACAACAACCGCGCCTCGTTCCAGGTGCAGTTCACCCTCTGATCGCCAGCGCGCCCCTCGGCGCCACCATGTTCTCGACCGACGCCCGGGCCGTGCGCCCGGGCGTCGTGGTTTCCGGATCCCGCGTCATCGCACCGCGCCGCGCCTCGGCTGACGATATGCACCGCATGCGTACATGTCGTCAGTGATCGTTGCGCTGCGACCCGGGGCGACACACGGGTGCGACGGTGGGTCGTTCCGCGATCGACGCACCTGTGCGCGAGGGGCCCGGTTGCTGCCGCGGCCCTGCGCCCGGGCGCTGGTGTTTCCGGTACCCTGCTCGACGTGACGACGGGCTCCCCCCAGGTTGTCGCGGGCGCGGTCACGCCCGCTCCCGTGCCTGCGACTGCGGGCGCACCCGCGCGATCGCGCCGCGTGCCCACGGCGGCCGCCGTCGGCTGGCGTGCGTGGCTCGAGCTGACCAAGCCGAAGATCGTCCTCCTCATGCTCGTCACGTGCATCTCGGCGATGGTCGTGGCGCAGGGCGGCCTGCCCGACCTCCGCCTCGTGGCGCTCACCCTCACCGGCCTCGCCCTGTCGATCGGCGGCGCGAGCGCGCTCAACCACGTGCTCGACCGCGACCTCGACCGCCGCATGGCGCGCACGCGCTACCGCCCCGTCGCGAGCGGCACGATCGGACCGGTCGCCGCGTCGGCGTTCGGCATCTCGCTCTTCACGCTCGGCGGCGCGCTGCTGTGCATGTACGTGAACCCGCTCACCGCGTGGTGCGCGCTCGCGGGCGGTGCCTTCTACGACGTCGTCTACACGCCGCTCAAGCGCATCACCGTGCACACCACCGTGCTCGGCGGCGTGGCCGGGGCGATGCCGCCGCTCGTCGGCTGGGCCGCGGTCACCGGCAGCGTCGACTCGGTGCTCGCGTGGACGCTCTTCGCGATCATGTTCCTCTGGCAGCCCGCGCACTTCTGGCCGCTCTCGCTGCTCATCCAGAAGGACTACGCGGCTGCGGGCTTCAAGATGCTGCCGGCCACGCACGGCGAGCGAGCCACCGTGCGGGCGACGTGGCGCTGGACGCTCGTGACTGTCGCCGCCACCGGCGTGCCGGTCGCGACGGGCGACGCGGGCATCGCGTATGCCGTGGGCGCGGCCGCGGCCAACGTGTACCTGCTGCGCCGGATGTGGCGGCTCGTGGCCGCCGATCGCGCCCGCGGCGCCGACGAGGCGACCGCCGAGCCCCTCGTGTCGAGCACCGACCAGCGTGGCCGCCTCGCGGCGCGCGACGCGTTCCTCGGCTCGATGGTGTGGCTCGCGATCGTGTTCGTGGCGCTCGTCGTCGACGCCCTGGTGCGCTGAACCGCAGCGATCGTCCGCCGGACGATTGATGGAGCGCACGAGTGGTGAGAAGGGGCCCATGAGCACCTTCCCTCGCACCCTCGCCTCGCTCCTCACCCTCCTCGCCGCGGCGCTGCTGCTGGCCGGCTGCGGTGGTTCCGACGACTCCGGCTCCGACGATTCGGGTGGCGGTGGCTCCGATTCGGGCAGCGAGACGAGCGGCGGCGGCGACAGCGAGGCCAAGTCGGTCTTCACCGATGCGTGCGGCGGCTGCCACACGCTCGCCGATGCCGGCACGAGCGGCGCGGTGGGCCCCAACCTCGACGAGGCGAAGCCCGACGCCGACCGCGTCAAGGAGATGATCGACAACGGCGGCGGTGCGATGCCCGCCGGCCTGCTCGATGGCGAGGAGCGCGACGCGGTCGCCGAGTACGTGGCGGGTGCGGCCGGCGGCTGAACCGGCGCGCGATCGTCCGCCGTCACCGCAGGAGGTGCCGACCCCGCTCCGGGCCCGTTTTCGGGCATAGGAAAGGGGGCTGGCGGATGACGGTCCTTCCAGCCCCCTCCCTCGCACATGTGCGCCCGGGGAGGTCAGTCCGGACGCCCAAGGAGTAGGCCACAGCCCGCTCGCCCAGTTGTCGGGATCGGCGGCCGATCCGTTTCACCCTCGTTCGGGGACGGCCCGCGACCGGCGCAGGTTGGCCGTGCCGGCCGCGCTGCGTGGCGGCGCGATCGGGGTCAGCGCAGCACGTTCGTGAAGCCGCGCTTGGCGCCGCCGCCGTCGACCACCACGCGTGCGGTGACCGCGCGCAGGCGCGCGCCGCGGGGGACGTTCGCGCTCCATGAGAAGGGCGACACGACGCCCGGACCGCGTGTCTTCACCGTGAGCGACTTGCGCGTGAGCACCTTCCGCCCCACCTTGACCTGTACGGCGACCTTCACCGTGGGCTCGGTCGACAGGACCTGTCCCGCGAACGAGCCGCGGCGGCCGCGCACGCGGATCGAGGTGAGCGTGGCCTTGTGCTCGGCGCTGCGCGCGAAGGCGCGGCACTGCTCGCCGCCGGGCGCGCCGTTGGTCTGGTCGACCGAGGCGATGCACCACTGGTAGCTGCCCTGCTGGTAGCGACCCACGGGCAGGCGGTAGCCGATGTAGCCGCCCATCGCCTGGCGCAGCACCTCGGCGCCGTCGCGGCGCACGACCAGGTCGCCGGCGCGCTGGTCGGCGCGCAGTGCCCAGCGCATGTCGAGCGCGGCCTCGAAGCCGTTGAGCGTGACGCCCTCCTCGGGCGTCTCGATCGTGATCGGCTCGCCGGGCGGCAGCACGTTGCCGCGGCCGGTGACGGCGGGAGCGGGGAGCGCGTCGGGCACGGTGCCGGTGCCGACGGGCACGCCCTGCTGCTGGAGCCAGGCGCGGAAGGCGGCGACCTTCACGTAGACGGTCGGCTGCTTGCCGTCGCAGGGCTTGGCGCCGTAGCTCGCGACGCCCACCACGCGCCACGCGCCGTTGGCGCTCGCCAGGAGCGGGCTGCCGGAGTCGCCGTTGCAGGCGCTCGAGCCGGCGGGGTCGTCGGTGCGCTCGCCGCCGGTGCAGATGTTGAGGTCGGCGCGGAACGTCGGGCCCCAGTAGAACTGGCTGCAGCTCGTGTCGGGCAGGATCTGGGCGTGGGTGTCGTTGGCGATGCGCGGCATGTTCACCGGGCCGCCACCGGCGACCGTGTTGCCCCACCCGACGAGCCACGGGCCGCGCTCGGGCGCCTGCGTGACGCCGCGGCCGGCGCCCCAGATGTTGTCCTCGCCGGGGCCGACGACGGCGGCGGGCGCGACGGTGGCGGTGGTCGCCATGGGGGCGGCGAGCGTGATCACCGCGAGGTCGTTGCCCTTGCTGACGTCGAGGCGGTTCCACGAGGGGTGCACGACGACCGATTTCGCGGCGACGAGCTGCGTGACCGCGCGGCTCGTCTGGTCGAGCGAGGCGGAGCCGGCGAGCACCTTGAGGCTGGCGACCGGCACGCCGTCCATGCAGTGGGCCGCCGTGAGCACCTTGGTCGGTGCGACGAGCGTGCCGCCGCAGCCGAACTGCGCGTACTGGGTGGTGCCGCGGCGCGCGTCCTGGAGCGCGACGATCGACGGGTAGCGGGTCCGGAACGTGGCGTCGTCGACCTGCTTGCCGTTGATGACGCGGCCGTTCGCGGAGCGCAGCTCGCCGTCGTCGGACTCGAGCTCGTAGCTGTCGCCGGAGCCACCGGTACCGCCGGCCGGACCGCGGTCGCGCGTGTCCTTGGTGCCGAGTCCGCCGAGCATCGCCGCGAGCACGCCGAGCAGCAGCACGAGGGCGAGGGATCGAGTTCCGGAATGGCGCACGCGAGCTCCTTGCAGGTGAACGCTGGAGCATCGGCGGCCGCCCGAGCGGGCTTGAGGATTACGCAGGTTCGCGCGTCAGCGCGCGATGGGCACGAGGCGGATCGCGCGCGTCGGGCGCACGAGCACGTTCGAGTAGGGCGCCACGGGCTGGTCGCCGGGCACGGGCGACAGGCGCCAGCGGCGGTGGAGCTCGGCGAGCACGATCACGGCCGACTGCGTGGCGAGGTGCATGCCGATGCACGTGCGGCGACCGCCGCCGAACGGGAAGTACGCGAAGCGCGGGCGGTCTGGGTCGGCGCCGAGGAAGCGCTCCGGGCGGTAGGCGGTGGGGGACGGCCACCAGCGTTCGTCGCGGTGCACGACCCACATCGAGGCGAGCAGCTCGTGGCCACCGGGCACGGTGATGCCGGCGTGGTCGAGCGGCAGGTCGTGGTCGGCGCCGCGCGGGATGAACGTGCCGCCGAGCAGTCGCAGCGCTTCGTCGAACGCCGCGCGGGTGCGTGGCAGCTGGCGGAGGTGGTCGGCGCCGACGGGCTCGTCGCTCGCACCCACGACCTCGTCGAGCTCCGCGAGGACCGCGTCGTACGCGAGCGGTGCGCGGGCGAGCTCGTGCAGGGTCCAGGCGAGCGCGAGCGACGTCGTCTCGTGCGCCGCGAGCAGGAGGCCGCGCAGCTCCTCGCGGATCGACGCGTCGTCGTCGAGCAGCGCCTCCCCGTGCGCGTGGCCGGTGAGCAGCTGGTGGAGCACGTCGCGCGGCCCCTCGGGCGGTGGCTCGCTGCGGGCGCGCTCGACGAGCGCGGCACAGAGCCCGTCGAACTCGCGCACGAGGTCGTCGACCGCGCGCCCCCAGCGCGGCCAGAGGCGTCGCTTCACCGGGTACGCGGGGTCGAGCACGCGCGGCGTGAGTTCGACCGCGTCGTGCACGAGGCGTGCCACGCGATCGCGCTCGTCGTCGTTGGGTCGTCCGAGCACGACACGACCCATCGCGGCGAGCACGAGCTCGTCCATCGCTGCACTCACGTCGACCGGCGTGCCCGCGCGCCATGATGCCGCGGTCGCCTCGGCGTGCTCCCGCGCCCAGCGACCGTGTGGCGCGATGTCGCGCGGCCGGAAGATCGGCGTCAGCAGGCGCCGCCGTGCGGCGTGCGCCTCGCCCTCGAGCGTGAACAGGTTGCGACCCATGCTCGACCGCAGCGCGCCGAGCGTCGGACCCTTCGAGGTCGCGCGCGCATGACCCACGAGCACC
>SXGS01299025.1_pt1 | contig 16697 bp, 15 predicted proteins | sample 3174681 | NCBI WGS metagenome assembly SXGS01 (sample SAMN11356861, study PRJNA531348) | freshwater metagenome | isolation source: freshwater sample F1-80 | place: China: Fuxian Lake, Yuxi | collected 2017-12-25 | reverse complement strand
GCGACGGCAAGCAGATCCGCGACATCCTCTTCGTGGACGATCTGGTCCGCGCCTTCCAGATGGCATCTGCGGCGCTCGACACCACCGGAGGCCAGGTCTACAACATCGGAGGCGGTGCCCGGAACACCATCTCATTGCTCGAACTCCTGGCCCTGATCGAGGCCCTTCTCGGCCATCCGGTCCCGGCTACTTTTGGAGATTGGCGACCGGGTGACCAGCGAGTCTATGTGAGCAATGCGGCGCGCGCCCGGGCGGACTTCGGGTGGGCGCCGCAAGTGGATCGGGAGCAGGGTATCCGCCTGCTGCACGAATGGATCGTCGCCGAAACCCGAAAATGACCCCCCGCCGCGTCCTCGTTGTGAGCACCGACTACCCGCCTCTGCTTGGCGGAATCGCCACACTCTCGAGTCAGGTGGTGCGCGAGTTCGCGGCACAGGGGTGGCAGGTAGAGGTGGTGTGCGGCTCGCCCGGCGGGCAGGACCCGGTCACCGGCGATCCGTGTGACCGGACGGCGCCGCACCATCCGGTCGGCGAAACCCTGGGGCTCCGCGAAGCCCGCCTGTGCCGGACCCTTCGCCGCCTGATCCCCGCGTTCGATCCCGACTTCATCTGGTCCAGCACCTGGTTTCCCGGCCACGCGATGGTCACACTCTGCCCGGAGCAGCGGCGCGGGCGAGCGGCCTGCTTTTCCGCCTATGCGTCTGAGATCCTGCCGAACACGTCGGATCTGAAGCAGCGGGTCAAGGCCATGCTCGGCCCCCTCCGCACCCGCACCATTCGGGACGCGGACCGGATTTTCGCCATCAGCAGCTACACCCGGGAGCAGGTCATCCGCCTCGGGGGCGCTCCCGACCGGGTTGACGTGGTGCCCGGCGGTGTATCGCAGGAGTGGTTTCGTTACCGGCGCACGCAGTGGGACCCGCATCGCATCGTAACGGTCGCCCGGCTCGATGAGCACAAGGGCCATGATGTCGTCCTGCGTGCGCTGCCCCGGCTCGTCCGCCGCTGGCCCGACCTCACCTACGACATCATCGGGCCGGGGCCGCAGGAGCGCCTGCGCGCCATCGTGACCGAGCTGGACCTGGCTCGCAACGTGGTGTTCCACGGCTCCGTCCGGTTCGAGGACCTGCAGGCCCGCACGGCTCGCGCGGCGGCGTTTGTCATGCCGAGCCGGGAGATTCCGGGCCGCCCGGACTTGATCGAGGGGTTCGGTCTGGTCTATCTCGAGGCGTCGGCGCTCGGAGTCCCGTGTGTGGCCGGACGCTCGGGAGGCGTGCCGGACGCCGTACCCGATGGCGAGACGGGATTTCTGGTCGAGCCCACCTCGTCGGAACAGGTCGAGCACGCGCTGGCAAAGCTATTGGGGGACCCGGCGCTTGCAGCTCGGCTCGGGGCCGCCGGTCGGCATCGTGCCGAAGCAGAGTACACCTGGCCCCGCATCGTCGAGCGCATGCTTTCGCTGGTCGAGCCCGACCTGGTCGCACAACGCCGGCGACCCTGAATCGCAGGCGCGCCTGTAGTTCGGAGAGGGAGACGTGCCGGCGGCAGTGAAAAGACTCTCGCACCTGCCGGTAGAGCAGGCGCCGGACACAACGGGAGCAGAAGCATGCGGTTCTGGATGGTGAGCGTTCTGGCGGGAACGCTATTCTTGGGAAGCGGCGCCGTGCGGGCCGAAGATTGGGCGCGGTGGCGCGGCCCGCGCCAGGACGGGATCTCCCGCGAGACGGGGCTGATCAAGACCTGGTCGGCCGAGGGCCCGAAAGTGGTCTGGCGCAAGACGCTCCCCGGCGGCTACTCCGCGGTCGCGGTGGCGCGGGACCGGGTGGTTACCCATGCCCGGGAGGGCGGCGAGGAAGTCGTCCGCTGCCTGAGCGCCCGGACCGGCGACGTGATCTGGGACTACCGGTACCCGGCCGACTATGAGGCGCACCCGACCCTGGATCGCCGGTTCAAGAGCGGCCCGCGCTCGACTCCGATTGTAGACGGCGATCGGGTCTATGCGCTCGGTACGTTCGGCGTGCTCTCCTGCGTGGACTTTCGCACCGGCAAGGCCGTCTGGAGTGTCAACCTGATGGAATTCGCGCGCCGGGCCTGCCCGGAGTTCGGATACTGTCATTCTCCCGTCATCCTGGGGGACCGGGTCTTCGTGCATCCGGGGGGCAAGGACGGCCGCTCGATCGCCGCGTTCGACAAGCGTACCGGACGCCTCCTGTGGTCGGCCCTGGATGATCCGATCGGTTACAGTTCTCCCTTCGTGTACCGGCAGGGAGCGCAAGATCAGGTCATTCATTTCACCGCTGAGGGGTTGGTGGCGGTGACCCCGGATGAGGGCAAGGTGCTGTGGCGCTTCGCCTGGAAGACGAACTTCGATCTGAACTGCGCGACGCCGCTCGCCTTCGACAACCATCTGTTTCTGTCGTCGAACTACGGGCGGGGCTGCGCCGTCATCCGCCTGGACCCGGGCAAGGAGCCGACGGAGGTGTACCGCAACCTCCAGATGCACAACCACATCTCCACTTCGGTCGTGTACCAGGGGCACGTCTACGGCTTCGACACGAACCGGCTCAAGTGCATGGAGGCGGCCACCGGCGCCGTCAAGTGGGAGCAGCCCGGACTGGGCCGGGGTTCACTCCTCATCGCGGATGGGAAACTGATTGTCCTGGGCGAACGGGGCGATCTGGTCCTGGCGGAGGCGACACCCAGCGCCTATGTGGAAACGGCGCGGTGGAAGGCGCTGGAAGGCACGTGTTGGAGCGTTCCCGTGCTCGCGAACGGCCGCCTGTACCTGCGGAATGAGAACACGATTCTGGCAGTGGAAATGCGCGATCGCTGAGCGTTCCGGGAGAAGACTGCCGGACGCGGTACCCCTCGAAAAGAAAAAGGGGAACGGGAAGGATCGTTCGATCCTTCCCGTTCCCCTGTGTAGTGGAGGCGCCGGGAGTTGAACCCGGGTCCAAAGGGACGCGCAACCGACGTCTACGAGCGTAGGCGGTGATTTAATCTTACGCCAGGTCCCCCACCGTCAGGGTACCTTTGGCGCCAGCCCGTTATTACGCAAGGAAGCCCACGGGCGCAGCATCCCTGGTGACCGGGTTCATTGACGTCCTACGCCGCGCCCCCGGTCAGGCTCGGATCGGACGGGCTGCTAGTTAGGCAGCCAGCGCGTAGCTAGGTGCGTTCGCGTTTGTGTTTTTTGCCGCTTTTTACGAGGCCAACGGCGCCTCGGCTCGCAATCTGGCACGCAACCGCCTCTGTCGACACCCATCGCCCCCAGAGGACAACCGCATCACTATCCTATTGGATCGCGAGGTTGGTGTCAACAGTTGTCTGACTGCCGATTAATCCGTCGGTGCTCCCGCTTCGATCCAGGCTCTCAGCAGTGCGAGTTGCTCCGGGGTGGAATCGCGTTCCGGGGGCATGCGGGGGTTGCGTTCGCCGGTCATGGTCAGGTACAGGAGGCTTTCGGCGGGTTTGCCGGGGACCACGGCCATGCCGCGGCGGCTTCCGCGCAGCAGGCGCTCCCGCGAGGAGAGGGAGTACCCGCTCCGCGCGTCACCATCTCGATGGCAGGAGAGGCAGGCTGCGTCGAGGAGCGGCTTGATGTCGTTGGGATAGCTGACCTGATCCCGTACCGGGCGGAGGTGGAAGATGCGGCCGGGGCGGGCGCCGGGAAGCGGGCCGCTGAGTGTGAGCGTCTGCTCCTTCTGGGCGGTGACGGTGAGGCGGGCGCCGCCGTCCGCGCGTCCCGGCTCCAGGGCCTCCACCGCCGTGCCCGGCGTGAAGCGCATCGCTGCCTCGGCGTAGTCGGGGAACAGGCGCATCTGTTTCCCGCCCCCCGCCGTGGTGACCACCCCCGGCGCTCCGCCGACGAGCGCGCGCGCCAGCATCCGCAGGCGCTGCCCCACCCGATAGCGCTCCCGGCTGACCTCGTCGAAGACCTCGCGGGCGATGGGGAACTCGGCGCCGGCCTTGCGTGCCGTGTTCATCCAGAGGTCCGGCATGCCCCGCACCCGGAAGGTGTAGATCGGCTCTTCGCGCAGCACGAGGAAGGTGCCGCGGCCGTATTCCAGGGCGAGGGGCCCGCCGTTCGCCTGGCCGTTGACGCGCCGATCCACCGTGAAAGTGTACGCGTTGGTGTCCTGGGCGGTGATCTGGCACGATTCGCCGTGCCGGATCTGCTCGGTGATCTCGTCGCGTACCTCAATCACGTACGGGATGGCCCTGGCGCGTGGGCGGGGCGGCACGGCCAGGGTGCGCACCAGGAGGCGATCGTCCTTGCGGTATTCGGTGGGCAGCGACCCCGCAGATCCGAAGCGCCAGTAGGCCGCATAGGGCAACAGGCGCAGCGTGATGGGCTGATCCTTGCCTTCGGGGCGGAGCGTGATGGCGCTCGTCACGGGGTCGAGGGTGTCGAGATAGCCCCACTGTTCGGACGCTGCCAGGCCCGGCATCCCAGGGGCCAGCAGAACCCCGGGCCGCGGGTCCGCCGGTTCGACGGCCGGAGCAACGGGCGGCTTTTGCAGGCTGCTTGCCGGGAGCGCGACCAGAGCAGCGCCCAGCGTTCCCAACAGGAAGTATCCGGTGGCGGAAGCGAATCGCAGTTTCACGAGGGGATTCCCAGTTGCAGTTCCAATGCGGACAGCCGCTCCAGATAGGCTGCGGCACACTCCCACACCCATTGCTCGCGCGTCGCCAGGCTCTTGCCGCGGAGTGCGGGTTCCTCGGCCCGGAGCGACGCCTCCCAGTCGTCCCAGGCAGCGCGGACAGCCGGAAAGCGGGCCCAATCCTGCGCCAGTGCCTCAGAGGCCCGGCGGACCCGCCACCAGGTGGAAGACGGATCGAAGCCGGCGTCTCCGCGGGCCAGAAATTCCGGCAGGTCGCAATCCACCCACACCGGCAGGAAGGCGGTGGTGCAGGGCGTGGCCAGGCTGATCCAGCAGGTCGAGCCGTCCGGGTGCAGGGCGGCGACCAGACTTGCAGCCGTCTGCCCGCCGCCGGGATGCACGCAGATCGTGGGTTGCCCCAACACGGTGGGATGGGGCGCGCCCGGTACTTCGCCTGCCTCGCCGTGATCGCGCAGGAAGCGCATCATCGCCTCGGGTGTGAGGTGTCCTGCCGCTTGTTGAAGGAGGAATCGGCTGCGCGCGCAGCGAGTCTGCCCGCTGGCGGCCGGGTGGTGCTCGAAGTCGGCCAGATCTCGCGTGAAGTCCAGTTCCGGCCGGGATCGCAGGCCGGGGCTCAGGCGGTCGAAATCTGCGCCCAGAGTAGGGGCATTGGAAATGGAGTAGACGCCCTCCACGCGCTTCGCGGCCCACTCCCGGCCGCTGGTCTCCAGCACCCACGCTTCGGTCGGGTCGGCGATGATGAATGAGTTGTCGTAGGACTCGGCCGCCGGATCGCTGTGCCGGGGCGACCCGCCCTGGCCGTGTGTCTCCAACAGGCAGGTCATCGCCTCCAGCGCTTCTGTGGCCGTCGCCCCCCGTTCGAGCCCGAGCCGGATCAGATCCATGCCGAGGAGTCCCACCGTCTCTCGCGGGGCCCGCGTCCAGATCGCTTCGTTCCCGATGACGACCCCGCGTTCGTTCACCCCCTGTTCGAATCCCCAGAGCCAGAAGGGTTGCCCTCCCAGCACTCGATAGGTGTGCGGGACCTGCGGCAGCGTGAGGTACTGACAGCGCAACTGCGTCCCACCGGGCCAATCGGCAGCCGGGTAGACCTTCCAGTGCTGGCACTCGTCCGCGTGGCGGTCCGAGTTTTTCGCGAAGAGCACGCTGCCGTCACGGGTAGCGGATGCAGTGGCGACGAGTGTGTCACAGCCCAGCGAGCGGAAATCTTCCATCTCGACCCTCTTTCCTTGTGGGTTCACTTCTTCACCGGAGTTTATTCTTCCTCTCCGCGGCATGGATCGCAGGTTGACCGGGGACTTCCGGGAGGCTAACCTATTCTGGGAAGTAAGAGGGGCAAAGCCGCGGGCCTCGGGCCGGCGATTTCTCGATTGCTATCCCGCTGCCTCCCCCGTGCGCCTGGAGAATTCCGTGAACGATCGCACCCGTTTCCTGTGGCTGACCGTCCTCCTGACGGTGTTTCTGGGCGTATTCGCGCGGGCGGCCGAGTCGGCCTTCAAGCTCTTTCCCTACAATACTCGCGCGGCGATGTCGGGGCGTCTGTGGACCGGCGGGACCTGGGCCGCGTTCTGTGTGGATGAGACTGATCGGAGCCTGAACGAGGACACCGACACCGACGACGCCGTGCTCATGTTGTGCGACATGCGTTCGTTCACCACGACCTCCAGCCGCCTCGCCCTCGACTTCGCCGAGGTGGACAACGAAGAGGGACCGCCGGTTGTCTTCGGGCGGGGATACGCTGCATTCCTCGTTTCGGAATCCGATCAGGGGGGCGTGGACCTGAACAAGGACGGGAAGGTGGACGGCAGTGCCATTGTGGTCTGGAACCTGGCCACCCGTCAGTTCACCCCCGGTGTTTCCGGGCACGGAATGCGCTTCATCGGGGACACGCTCTTCTTTGTCCACGCAGAGGCCGCAGCAAAGCGGGACCTCAATGGGGACGGTGACCTGCGCGACTCAGTCCTCTGCAGCTTCGACCCGATCGAGCGTAAGTTCGAGACGCTGGGGATGGAGGCCGATGCCGGATTTGTGGTGGCCGGGGATTGGATTGCGACCTACACCGCGGAAAGCGCGCAGGGAGCGAAGGACCTGAACGGGGATCGGGACACGCTCGACCTGGTCGGCATGCTCCATTCCGTGAAGCAGAAACAGTGGGTTCCCTCCGGGCTGGAGGTGTCCGGCGGGATGGCGTTGACTCCCCAATTACTGGCGGCGGCGTGCGAAGAGGGGCGGCAGGGAAAGCAGGATCTGAACCTCGACGGTGATGCCACCGACACCGTGTGCCAGGTCTTCGATCTGACGACCCGCAAGGGTTTCAATACCGGACTGGACTGCGGCGCCGGCCTCGTCGCCGACCGCGGTGTGGTGGGCCTCGCCTGCCGGGAACGCGCCCAGGGTCAGAAGGACCTGAACAAGGACGGCGACCTGTCGGACGATGTGGTCCACGGCTACACCCTGGGAACGGATGTGGCCCGCAACCTGGAACTGGATGGCTCCGGGGGCGTCGCCGCCACCGGCGGGAAGATCGTCTTCTCCTGTGACGAGCTCAATCAGGGCAAGCGAGATCTGAACCGGGACAAAGACAACAACGACATCGTGCTTCACGTGTACGATCCGGCCCAGGCTTCAGTACACAACACGGCGGTTGCCTGTGAGGGGCCGCTGCAGGCGTCGGGCGGCCGGGTGCTGTTCAAAGTGCCCGAAGCAGACCAGGGGGAGCGGGATCTGAACGGAGATCGGGATCTGGACGATCTGGTGCCGCACGTGATGGACGTCGGGACGCACTTCGTGGCGAATATCCGTCTCGCCTGTTCGATGTCCATGACCATCGGGTCCCAGGCGGTTGCCTTCCCGGTCACCGAATTCGACCAGGGCGACTCCGACCTGAACCGCGACGGTGACAGAGACGACGACATTGCATACGTGGTGCGTGTTGACGCGGTCCGGCCGTAGGCTTCGGACGGGCGCGCCTCCCTGCTACGCTGCGGAAGGGGACGGCCCCGACCACCTGTGCCCCGGAAGGTGGTCCCGAAGAGCCCCGAATCGGAGTTGTGGAGCGGTCGTGGGGGAAAGTGGAGGAGAGCGGCGCTGGGTGGGATGCAGCAGCGACTGGTGGAGGCCGGCGGGACGCCGGCGGTCCCGGGGGCGCCGCCGCGGGGAACGGAACGGTGGACGCTGGGGGGCCGGCGGGACGCCGGCGGTCCCGGGAGCGGCGCTTGCGGGGAACGGACCGGCGCCGGCGGTCCCGGGAGCGGCGCTTGCGGGGAACGGACCGGCGACTGGTGGAGGCAGGCGGTCCCGGGGGCGGCGTGGTGGGGTGTGGAGTGGCCCTGGGACAGCCGGCGTCCCGCCGGCTGTGGGCGTAGCCGCCAGGCGATCGGGATGCATTGCAGGCCCCGTACTGCCTGCCGGCGCCACTGGGCGGCGGTGCTCCGCCGCGGCCGGGATCGTGAAGGCTACGGGCTGAGCACGTCACCCAGGACCGGCTCGACGATGACGCCGGCGTCCTGGAGATAGCGGATCCCGGATTCTACCGCGCCGGGTTCACCGGACATCTCCAGCACCATTTCGCCGGCGGTTTCGGTCACGCGCGCGCGGCGGATGTTGGCGAGGATCCGAAAGCGGAGAATCATCCGGCTGAGGAGGGGCTCGCGGATCAGCCCCTCCGGATATTGCAGCCGCACAATGCGCCTCTCTCCGGGGCGGTCGGCCCCGCAGTTGTCCGCCCCGGGATCATGGCTCACGTCAGGCACCTACCCGCCGGCGACCGCCGGGACGATGGAAATCTCGTCTCCATCTTTGACGGCGGTTTCCTCACCCTGCGTGTGGCGGATGTCCTCACCGTTCAGATAGACGTTCGCGAACCGGCGGAGCTTTCCGTTTGCGTCGCACAGCCGCTCTTTGATCCCGGGGAATTGCACCTCCAGGGAATTGACGACCGCTGCGATCGTCGCACCGTCCGCGTGGACCTCCCCCTGCCCGTTGGTCAACCGCTGCAGCGGGGTTGGAATCAGTACTATTGCCGCCATCGTTGTTCTCCTTATCGTGCGGCTGTTGCCGCAGGCACCAGGTGGTGCGCGAGCACCCGTTCCTCAAAGCTGCGCAGCGTGGGGGCGATCGTCGTCGCGGACCCGATCCGGTCGCGCACGGCCTCCAGCGTCTTCAGTCCGTTGCCGGTGATGCAGACCACCGTGGAGCCGTCCGGGTCCAGCTTGCCGGATTCGATCAGCTTCTTCGTTACAGCCAGAGTGGTACCGCCTGCCGTCTCGGTCCAGATGCCCTCGGTGGCGGCGAGCAGCCGGATGGCGCTCACGATCTCTTCGTTGGTGGCCACTTCGGCCCAGCCGCCCGTCTCCTGCACGGCCTGCACGACGTAGAGGCCATCGGCCGGGTTGCCGATCCGCAGGGACGTATCCACGCTTTCCGACAGCGGTCTCGGTTTCACCGGCAGCACCGCGTCCGTCCCCTTGTGGATCGCCTGGACCACGGGGGCGCAGGTCGCCGCCTGGGCGGCAAAGATCCGCGTCCGGCTCTCCGGAATCAGCTCAAGCTGCTCAAATTCCTGAAACGCTCGCCGGATCTTGGGCAGAATGGTGCCGCCTGCCACCGGACAGACCAGACTGGTGGGCGTCCGCCACCCCAGTTGTTCGGCGACCTCAAACCCGTACGTCTTGGCGCCCTCCGTGTAGTACGGCCGCATGTTCACATTGACGAACGCCCACCGGTACTTACTCGCGATCTCGCTGCACAGGCGGTTCACGTCGTCGTAATTCCCCTCGACCGCCACCAGGTTGGGCTGGTAAATGAGCGATCCCACCACCTTGCCGACCTCCAGGTCGTAGGGAATGAAGATGAAGCGCCGGAGCCCCGCCTTCGCGCCATGGGCGGAGACCGAATTCGCCAGGTTGCCGGTGGAAGCGCACCCGACGGTGTCGAACCCAAGTTCCTTGGCCTTCGAAAGCGCTACCGGAACCACCCGGTCTTTGTAGGAGAGGGTAGGGAAGTTGACGCCATCGTTCTTGATCCAGAGTTCCCGCACTCCCAGGACCCGGGCCAGGTTATCGGCCCGCACCAGCGGCGTGAAGCCGGATTGGAGGCCGTCGGTCGGGTCCCCATCCAGCGGCAAAAGTTCCCGGTAGCGCCAGAGGCTCTGCGGCCGCTTCATGATGACGTCGCGCGAGATTCGTCCTGCAATCCGCTGGTAGTCGTAGACCACCTCCAGCGGACCAAAGCACCACTCGCAGACGTACACCGCCTCTTTCGGGTACTCGCGCCCACATTCCTTGCACTTCAGCCCCTGGACCAGCGACATGCGGAACCTCCTCTGGCGATATCCTACCTGGGACCCACGCGGGGCAGGCAGGGTCCGCCTACATTTCTATCACCAATGCATCTGGAGACCTTCTGTGTGCAGGTCCGCGAGGACGTGCCCTCCGAAACGCGGCCCCTGGTCGCTCCGATCTACGCCTCGGCGGTGTGGAGCCTCGAGTCGGCGGAACAATGCGATGCCCTGTATGCGGGAGAGGCGCCCGGGTTCATTTATACCCGCGACGGGAACCCGAACCACAACGCTCTGGAGCGGGCCGTGGCCGGGTTGGAAGCGGCGGATGACGCGGTGGTCTTCGGCTCCGGGATGGCGGCCATCGCTGCGGTCGTGACTGCGTTCTCCCGCGCCGGTGGGCGGGTGGTCGCAGCCCGGCAGCTCTATGGCGCCACCTGCCGCCTGCTGGAAGGGGAACTCTCCCGCTTCGGCGTCCTGACGGACTGGGTGGACATCACGGATCTGGACGCAGTGCGCACCGCTCTGGAACCCGGCGCCGATCTGCTGCTCGTCGAGACACTGGCCAACCCGCTGCTCCAGCTCGCGGATCTGCCTCGCCTTTCCGCCCTGTGCCGTTCAGCGGGCGCCCTGCTGGTTGTGGACAATACGTTTACTTCGCCCTGGTGCTGTCGCCCGCTGGTTCACGGAGCGGACATCGTGATCCACAGCGTGACCAAGTACCTGGGAGGGCACAGCGACCTGACGCTGGGAGCCGCGGCCGCCTCGGCGGCGCACTGCGCTGAACTGCGACGGCAGGCCCGGTTGTGGGGTGGGTCCGCCAACCCGCTCGAGTGCTGGCTCGCGCTGCGGGGGATCGCTACCCTGCCGCTGCGCATGGAACGAAGCTGCGCCAATGCGCGCGAGCTGGCTCGTCGGCTGGCCCACCACCCCGCGGTCCGGCAGGTGTTCCATCCTGATCTGCCGCAGCACCCTCAGCACGCGCGCGCGGCTGAATTGCTGAAAGCGGGAGGAGCCATGCTGGCTTTCGAGGTAGCGGACGGGGACGCCGCCCGCGCCGTGCTGCGCCGCCTGCGCCATGTCCGATTTGCCCCCAGTCTGGGAGATACGGCCACCACGATTTCTTATCCGGTCGCCACCTCGCACCGGGGACTCGCTGCCGGCGAACTGGCGGTCATGGGCGTGTCGGCCGGACTGCTGCGACTGTCCGTCGGGATTGATCACGTGGAAGATGTTTGGGAAGACCTGGAGCAGGCTCTTCAAGATGAGGAACGGTAGGAGCGCATGGACCGGATACGAAGCAAGGAACTATTGGAGCGGGCTCGGCAGGTCATCGCCGGGGGGGTGAACAGCAATGTGCGCCTCCTGTCACTGCCGCAGCCGCTCTTCTTTCGGGAGGGCCGCGGGTGCCGGATTCGCGATGAGGATGGAAACGAGTATCTCGACTACGTCCTCGGTCAGGGTCCCCTGATCCACGGGCACTGTCACCCCGCCCTGCTCGCGGCCGCCCAGGAAGGCATGTCCCGTGGGATGATGTTCGCGGGCCAGCACGTGGGGGAGATCGAGCTTGCGGAGCGGATCTGCCGGCTGGTGCCGGGCGCGGAGCTGGTGCGCTTCGGCTCGTCCGGCTCGGAGATGGTCCAGGTAGCGTTTCGGCTGGCGCGGGCCCACACCGGCCGGCGCCGCATCGTGAAGTTCGAGGGCCACTACCACGGATGGTTCGACAACGTGCTGGTCAGCGTGGCCCCGTCGCTGGAAGAAGCCGGCCCGCGTGAGAGCCCGCGGGCGGTACGGGCCTCCCGCGGGCAGGACACGGCGGCGCTGGACAGCATGCTGGTGCTCCCGTGGAACGATCCGGAGATTCTGGAAAAAACGCTCCGCGCGCACGCCCACGAGATCGCGGCGGTCATCACCGAGCCGATCATGGCGAACGTCGGGTGCATCCTGCCGGAGCCGGGCTACCTGCAGCACATGCGCGCCCTCTGCGACGAGCTGGGCAGTGTCTTGATCGTCGACGAGGTCATCACCGGCTTTCGCGTGGCGCCCGGGGGCGCCCAGGAGTACCTCGGCGTCACGCCCGATCTCTGCACGTTCGGCAAGGCAATGGCGGGTGGCTTCCCAATCGCCTGTCTTGCAGGGAAGAAGTACCTGATGGACCAGTTGACTGGAGGAGTCAACCATTCCGGCACCTACAACGCCAACCTTCTCGTGGTCCATGCTTCCATCGCCTGCCTCGACCTGCTGACCGCGCGGGACGGCGTCGCCTACCAGCACCTTTTCGACACCGGGCAGCGTCTCTGCCACGGGGTTGCCGCCCTCATCCGCGAGAAAGGCGAGTGCGTGCAGGCGCAGGGACCGGGACCGATGTTTCATCTCGCGTTCTCCGAGACCCCGCTGCGGGACTACCGATCGGCCGTCGGCTGCGACACCCCGCGCTATCACCAGATGACGCGCCGCTGGATGGAAGCAGGAGTGCGGGTATTGGAGCGAGGCCTCTGGTACGTCTCTACCACACACAGTGCGGCCGATGTGGACGAGACGCTCAACCGGATCGCGGACTCGCTGCGCGAGGAGCACGCTGCCCCGGGTTGATCCCACGGGGCCGGTGGAGGCGGCGTGCCGGCCCGGCATTCCGGCGCGCGGGGACCCAGGGCAGGGTCCCATATGCGCTAACTTCAGACCCTCTTGGGGATGGAGGTCCGGTGCGGTCACCCCGCCAGGCCCCTGTTGGGCGAGGATTTATGCGAACAGACTACGCCAACCGGCGGCATCAAGAGCGCTCCAATGCTCGGCTTTGCCAGTCAAAATTAGCGCACATGAGGCGATGCCTTGGGCTGTGGTTGGGCCAGGCCGATGGCCTTCCGGAAGGTTGGTGATGTGCACCGCTGGAGTGGGGGCTCACCGGATCCCGATACTGACCGAGCCGCGAAATGTCTCTTCACCACCGGCCCATCCGGCCCCCGTTCCAGTGCCGATCGGGCCCGCGAAACACTCCATGCCTCCCCCGGTCCAACGGACCCGTTCCCAGCGAGGGATTTCGAATCCCTCGCGTCCCGCGCATCGTGTCGCGGCGGACAAGCAGGGCTGATCCGTACACCCTCCCTGACGGCTCCGCACCCAATCTCGCCGGCATCCCAGGCGACAGCCTCGTCCACTCTCGCCAGTGAGCATGTCCTCAGAGGTCATTGCACCACTCCTGGGGCCCGCCAGGCAAAGCAGGCCCAACGGGTGGGGCGCGCGACCCGGAGGTCTTGGCGGCGAGGCGCCGTGGAGGGCGTGAAGAGCCACGGGGGGGACGAGGCTGGCGCCTCGGACTGCGAGGTAGTGCGGTAGTCCGTGGGGCGGCGCCAGCGAGACTCGCGAGGTGGCGCGGCGGTCCCTCGGGCGGGTCCGGCGAGACTTCCGAGGTGGTGCCGTAGTCTCTCGGGTGGGTCCGGTAAGACTCGCCGGAACGGACTGTGGCGCGGACGGGAAAAGCGGGGACGGACCCAATGGGTCCGTCCCCGCTTGTTTCCAGGAAGCCGCCTGTCGCCGGGGGGCACGAAGTGAGTCTCCCGGCCTTCGGTCTACGCACCGTTCAGCGACTTCGCCGGCGCAGACCGAAGCGGCGGAGGAGGCGCTGGGTGCCCAGTTGCAGGGCCACATAGATGACCAAGCCTGAGGGGACCCCCATGGGATCAAACAGAAAAGTGCCCAGGAACCGGACGGTCCCGAGTTGCACGGCAAAACCCAGGCGGTTGTGCCCTCCCCGGCGACTGGCGATCCGCTCGCGGTCGGCATCATCAAGATGGAAGTAACGAGCCAGTTGCGCGGGAGAAGGTTCGCCGGGTGCCCCATGGGCGATAGCGCGCATAGCGTTGTTCCTGCTCCGGGGTGAGAAAATCAACGGGCACCGGGGCTCCTTCCGGCTCATAACTCCCGCGGTCGAGCCGCACGGGGCGCCGGGACAATTCAGGTGAGAACATTCCTTACCACAGGAATAGTCGGCCGCCCCCCCAATCACCCGCGTTTCACCGCGAATTCGGGGGTGGGGCGCAGGACTGGATGCATCGTTATCACAGGAATGAGAAGGAGCCGATGCCGCTGGCCAACTTGTCGGAACCGTCACTGTCGGCCGCAGTCGCCGACTTCCTGGCGGACCTCACGCACGCGAATCGCTCCGCGCATAAGCGCCGTGCGTATGCCACGGAGCTGCGCAAGTTCGAGACCTTCTATGCAGGGTCGGTCGCTGGCATCACGGCGGAGGTTTTGCGGGCCTTCCTGGCCACCGGCTCCCACCTGCAACCGGCCAGCTGAGCGCGAAACGAAGCCGCGGTCGCCAACTTCTTGACCTGGGCGGAGCGCCACGAGCTCATCGCGGCCAATCCGATGTGCAAACTGGATCGGGTGAAGGCGCCGCCGCCGACGCTGCGGGGGTAGGGCGGGAGCCGGTCGAAGGCATCCTGGCCAAGATCCCGACCGCCCGACTGCGGGACCGCCTGCTCTTCCGGCCGATGTTGGAAACCGGCCTGCGGGTCGGCGAAGCGCTCGCGCTGTATGTCGAGGACCTGGATCTCACGCCGGACGACGAGCACCTGCGGGTCCTCGGCAAGGGCGGGAAGCGCCGCACGGTGCTGCTGGACGATCCGCAGGTGGTGCGATAACTGCGGACCTATCTGAAGCGCACTGGCTACCGATACGGGCCGCTGTTCCGGGCCGACAAGAACGGGAAAGGGGGACCGCTGTGCTACCAGTCGGTTCAGGAACGCTGGGCGTACTACTGCGGCCAGGCGGGCATGGGTTGCACAACTGCACCAGCTCCGCCATACTCATGCGACCGAGTTGGTCAATGACGGAGTGAGCCTGGCGACCATCCGCAAGCGGCTGGGGCACCAGAACGTGCAGACGACCCTGCGTTATGGCGAGCAGTCTGATACGGCGGCGGATGCCGAACTGAGTGCCTGGAGGCGCCAGCGGAACTCGCGCCTATAAACCCAGGGATAGCGGGCCCGCAACTCAACCCGGTTTTCTGTTCCATTACGACTTGACCCCGATACTGGAACATCAACTTCTTGGGCCGCTACTCCTTCTCCCTGACCGAGCCGGTAGCCCGAGGCGAGCTGCGTCCTCTCCACAACCCGAACGGGGAAGCGGGGCTGGAAGAACCGCTTCCTTAGCGTAGGTTTCTGTTCTGTTGCTTGTGGAACCCCGTCATCCCCGGGATCCACCTGGTGCCCGGACAGCTCACCGCACGCGGAGCAGGTCGGTAGGCACAGTGTCTCTTGTTCTTACCGGCATGAGCGGGTCGAGGGCGGTTCCCAGAGGCGTGTTGCCCGTTGCCGGGAGTTTCCCCACCGTCGATGCCGGCGCCTGAACCGGTCGCTGTGACGACGCCGGGTTGCGGAAGGGCGGGGCCTGCGGGGGGGAGACAGGTCCACCGGCCACCTGCAGCGGCTGGTCCCGAACCGGGCCCTCCGCGGGGGTCAACTGCACCCACTCCTCGCTGACAACAGTCGTCCGGTGGCCCCCGGCCTTGGCGGACGTCGCTGGGCCCAGGACTACCGCGGGTTTGCTCATATTGCCGGCCGGCGCCGGTTGGGACGCGTCGGACGGAGGGGGAAGTACCCCCGGTGATTGAATATTCGACAGCAGGGTGGCTGTTGTGCCGTCGAGCGGAAGCGGGGGGGGAGGCCGATGTGCTCGGGAAACCGTCGTCATCACAATGATGCCGATCAACGCACCGCACAGCGTGGCAAGAACGAACCCGGCCGCGAATCCTGACTGGGGAGCGTCTACCAGCGACCCCATTGAGAGGCGCCAGCGTAACTGCGGTCCCGCGCGCAACTGGCTCTCCGTGGCCACGTGCAGCGCCAGCGCCCAGCTCTCGATGGCCCAGCGGGCCAACTCCAGGTTCGTCCCCTGCTCCCCATGCATGCGCCGGGCGAGCTGCTGCAGCCGGACTTCGACCCGCCCCCCGGGGCTCCCGCGGATCTCCTCTGGAAACTTCCACTCCGCCGCCTGCACCAGCAGCCCGATCTCCAGCCGTCCGTTTTGAAGGAGATCGATACAGCGCTCACTGCACAGGCGGGCGCCGTACTGAGCGTCGAGGCGCTTTCCCAGCCCCGCGGGGTCTTTAGCCAGGGATACGCCTCCCTCCCGGATCACGTCCCGCAGAACCTGTCGAGCCCGCGCCTGCGCTTCTGGATTCATCACTACCTTCCTCTCCACGGTCCCACAGGATGTTCAGCGTCCTACCGCTGGCTCTGACAGCGTTTGGCTACCTTGAGGCTGTCGCCGGGCGTACAGCAGTCCGAAGTCCAACTTCACGCGCAGGACCCGACGGACCGCCTCGTCCAATCGCTCGGTCGTGATTCGCCCCGTCCGCACGGCCTGCCCCAGGATCTCGAATGCCTGCAACTGCTTGCTCTGGTCCGCCTCCGGGGTCAACAACAGCATATCTACTCCGGCAACCCCCCGCCTTCCCACCACCCCGTACAGTGCGGTCGGGGATTGGTACTTTCCACCGGTGATGCGCCAGAGCCACTCCTCCAGCACGGTTCCGGCAAGCGTCTGGTGGTCCGGACCCGTCGTGACTGCCACTAGTACACCTAGGCGGAAAAGAGCACCTGGTATTGCCAGAGTGGTCGAATCACAGTGCGTTTAAATAGAGGCGGGATGAGCGAGCGGGACTGGCTGGGTTGGGTGGGGCGCCCCGCCCGGGGCGCGCGCCACCCGCAAAAAGTGTTAGGGACTGTTGAAAGATAAACGAGTCAATTGCCCCCGGCTTGTGATTCCATAAAGGGATGCCCAACCTC
>SXGS01781766.1_pt1 | contig 16699 bp, 16 predicted proteins | sample 3174681 | NCBI WGS metagenome assembly SXGS01 (sample SAMN11356861, study PRJNA531348) | freshwater metagenome | isolation source: freshwater sample F1-80 | place: China: Fuxian Lake, Yuxi | collected 2017-12-25 | reverse complement strand
GGTGTAGCCGACCAAGGATATCGAGAAAGTCTGGTTCCGTTCGCGGGAACGCCGCTGCGTGTTGCGCTGGCGCTGTAGCTTGTCCAACTTGCCGCGCAATGCCTTGACCCGATCGCCAATCAGCCTTCGGTCGGTCTCCAACTGGGTCTCACCGGGCCCCCGAAGACCAATACCGCCTTTTTGCCGCTCAAGATGGGTCCAGCCGCGTACCAGACGCGTTGCTAAATGCTGCAGCTGAGCCAACTCGACCTGGACCTTACCCTCATGACTTTGGGCGCGCTGGGCGAAGATATCGAGAATAAGACTGGTGCGGTCGATCACGCGTATCTGCAGGAGGCGCTCGAGATTACGTTGCTGCGCCGGTGACAGAGCATGGTTGAAGACAGCGATATCCAGAGACAGATCAGAAACCGTATCTCGTATTTCTTCAGCTTTGCCAGATCCAACGAAAAGCGCGGAGTCCGGCGTTGCGCGCCGGCCGGTCACACTGGCGACCGGCTCGGCACCAGCAGATTTTGACAACAGCGCGAGTTCCTCCAGACTGGCCAGAAAGTCACCCTTGCCAAAATCAACACCTACCAGGACTGCGCGCATGACACCGCCTTGGCAGGAGGGAATGACTTATTCAGCCTCGGACTCCGAATGAAGATTCACCGCACGCGCGGGTACGACGGTGGAAATCGCATGCTTGTAAACCATCTGGGTGACGGTGTTACGAAGCAATACAACATATTGGTCGAAAGATTCCACGTGTCCCTGCAGTTTGATCCCGTTGACCAGATAGATGGAAACTGGAACGTGCTCTTTTCGCAAGACGTTCAAAAATGGGTCTTGTAGCAGTTGCCCTTTGTTACTCATGGAGGCTCCGTTTTTTTGTTAGGTTCGGGAGATGGGGTTGGCGGACCAAAATACAAGCGCCAGAAATCACTGCCTGCCGAGAATGTAATCGATTTTGCCACACACTGGCAAACACCAACGCAGAAAATGTGTGCTATTCCTGCTTGGAAAAAGGGTTTTTTTCTGAGCGCAACTCTATGCGTAGCGGTGTACCAACCAAAGAGAAACTTTCCCGAAAATGTTTCTCCAGATACCGCTTGTAGCTGTCATCAATTGCGTTGAGTGTATTGCCATGAATCACAATGACGGGGGGATTTTGACCACCTTGGTGTGCATAGCGCAGCTTGGGGCGAACCGAGCCTTTACGCCGCGGTTGTTGATGATCCAGTGCCTCTTGCAGGGCACGTGTGAGCTGAGGCGTGGGCAGTTTCACCATGGCGGCAGCATAAGCCGCATCAATTGATTTCATCAAAGGCGAAATGCCTGTACCTTTCAGTGCGGAGATGTAATGGAATTTTGCGAACGACAAAAAGCTCAGCTTACGATCCATTTCGCGCTTGATGTGATCTCGCTCGTCGCTGGTCAATCCATCCCACTTGTTCACGCTAACAACCAGCGCTCTACCAGCCTCAAGAATAAAACCGGCGATATGCGCATCCTGCTCGGAAATATCCTGCTGCGCATCAAGCAAAAGCAGCACGACATTCGCCTCTGAAATGGATTGCAAGGTCTTCACAACAGAAAATTTTTCGATCGCTTCGAAGACCTTTCCTTTGCGGCGTATACCTGCGGTATCAATCAGCGTGTAGTGACGTCCGGAGCGTTCGAATGGAATCTCGATAGAATCTCTTGTGGTGCCGGGCATATCAAAGGCAATCACGCGCTCTTCACCCAACAATGTGTTCACCATCGTTGATTTGCCCACATTGGGACGGCCCACGATGGCAATGCGCACGCCCCGCACGCCGGGTAATTCATCGGCCTCCTCGGTTTTGCCTGCAAGTGCACTATCGAGCGCTTCGTCGACCAAGTCGGCCACGCCATCCCCATGCGCCGCGGAAATTACATAGGGGTCACCCAAACCAAGCTCGTAGAAATCTGCGGAGACCGTGGTGTATTTCATACCCTCGGCTTTGTTAACCACCAGCATGACCCGACGGCCGGATTTACGCAGAAAATCCGTGATGGTCTTGTCATGCGGCGTGAGTCCCTGACGGCTATCGACAATAAAAATCACCACATCCGCCTCGGCTACAGCCTGACGCGTCTGCTTCGCCATTTCATGCAAGATGCCGTCTTTGGCAACAGGTTCGAAGCCACCCGTGTCGATAACGATAAATGGTCGCTGTCCCATGCGACCTTCACCGTAATGACGATCACGCGTCAACCCTGGCAAATCTGCAACCAGCGCATCTCGCGAACGGGTCAGACGATTGAAGAGTGTGGATTTGCCAACGTTAGGGCGGCCGACCAGTGCAATGACCGGCTTCATCGGACATCCTGATGCTTCATGCCTTTGCTGGGGCGCTTATTCGGTTGATATTGCAAGCAAACTTCCATTCTGTGACTGAACAATGAGCGTGGAGCCGGCCACGATAGGCGTCGCGCGGATCGCGCTTCCATCCGTTTGCATGCGTGCCAGCAAGGCACCTTCCTCACGCGAAAAGAAATGCAAGTAACCTTGGCGATCCCCAACAACTACCGCACGACCAAATGACACAGGTGAGGACAGACCGCGCCAGCTAAGCGACGTATTGCGCCACAAACTGCTCCCGGAATCGCGCGCAAAGGCCTGCAAGTTACCGAGCTCATCCGAGGCAAATACGTATCGCTGATCAAGACCCGGGCCTACATCAGCGGATAGTTCCCGCGCCCAGCGTACCGAGCCGTTACCCGCATCGACACAGGCCAGTCGGCCTTGGTAAGCAGCAGCACAAACATCACGCCCCATCAGGGCCGGCATACCGGAGACGTCGGCGACGCGTTCAAGTTCTGTAGCACCACGAGGCTCAGCGATAGGCGCATCCCAGCGCGGCGCACCCGTTTGCGCAGCCAGCGCGAGCAACCGCCCAGCCGGCAACGCAACGAAGGCGATGCCATCATTCATCAAAATACCGGGCGAGGCGCGCAGCGCTAGTGCCGGCGCAGTGCGCTGTACAAACCATCGCCGATTGCCTGACTCAAGATCGTATGCGGCTATGCGATTGTCCATGCTGCGAATGACGACCACACCGCTACCCAGTGCGGGCGGTGACAGTACTTCCGTTGATGCCTGAGCTCTCCAGAGCGGTTTTCCATCAGCGGCAGCAAACGCCAGAATCACGCCATCGGCGCCGACAACGACGAGTACCTTGCCATCCGTACCAACCCCAGCAGTGAGCTCGGTCCCCGCTTTGATCTTCCAGATGAGCTTGCCATCGGCGGCCTCCAGACAGAAGATTTCGCCATCGGCACTCGCGGCATATACGCGCGCGTCGACAACTGCAGGCGCCAGCGGGTTGTCGCCCAACTTGCCAATGCGCGCGGTCCAGACTGTACGGGCTGCCATGGATGGTGTGAACTGAACCAATGGTGCTGGCTCGTTACGAGGCACTTTGCGTGAAAATGGATTCAGCGAGGAGCAACCGGCCAGCAGCACCAAAGCTGTAACGAGTATGCAGCGAAAAGAAACACGCATCTTCGCTCTCCGCTCAACCGGCCTGGGTGGTGCTACCACCAATCGCGTCCAGCTTCAGCTGGATCAGCTGCCGTGCGGGACTCTTGAGGTCAGTTTTCTCAAGCGCCAGCTGATACGCGGCGCGCGCGTCTTCTATTTTGTTCTGCGCGAACAGCAAGTCACCGCGGCGGTCGGCAACTAGTCCAGCAAACTGATCAGGGAAAGGCGCGGCAAGGAGGTTAAGACCCTCGTCGTAGGCTTTTTCATCGAGCAGTAAGCCGGCCAGACGCAGACGCGCGATAGCCTGATATTCTTCACCGCTGCTCTGATCAACGACCCATTGCAGGTAGGCCTTGGCTGATTTCAGGTCGTTGACATCAAATGCTGATTTTGCGGCCAGCAAGGCGCCCATCGACGCATAAGGTGTACGAGCATAGCGTTCGCGGATGTCGCTAGTCGCGCGTGCCAGACGATTCTGATCCTTACCCTCAACTGCCTTCACGATTTCCTCGTACAGCAAGGCGGCCTTGGACGCCTGTTCGCGCTGATAATATTTCCAGCCCGACCAAGAGGCATAAGCGGCCAGCACTGCGATGACAAGCCAGGTCACCAGATTGCCATATTGTTTCCACCACGCTTTCAGCGTTGCGAGTTGTTCTTGCTCTTCAAGATCGTATGCCATAGTCGTTTCAGTGATGAGTATGTAACTGGCCTGCATGCAAATGACCGTGATCGTGTTCATCGTCGCCGATCATTCGATCGATCAGATGATCGGTCAGCGATTCGAGGCTGACGCTTTGCTGATTATTCGTCATGTCCGCTTCGCGCAGATGCTTGACGATTGCCGTACCGCTGGCGATTTCATCCTCGCCGATGATGATGGCGTAAGCGGCTCCACTGGCATCTGCACGCTTCATTTGCGATTTAAAACTGCCCAAGCCGCCGGCCGCTGCGCAATGTAGCACAACATCAAGGCCAGCATCCCGCAAACGTTCAGCGATCACAAAGGACCGCAGCTGAGCTTCATCGCCCTGGTGAACCAGATAGACATCGCACTGGCTGCGGGAAAAATTACCGCCGGCGACTTTCATGAGTTCAAGCAGTCGCTCGACACCCATCGCAAAACCAACCGCAGGCGTTGGTTTGCCACCGAAAATCTCGACCAGCGGGTCGTAGCGACCACCACCACAGACCGTGCCTTGCGATCCCAGCTGATCGGTGATCCATTCGAATACGGTACGGTTGTAATAATCCATACCTCGCACCAAACGCGGGTTGATAGTGAACGGCACGTTGTTATGACGCAGGAATCGCTGCACACCTTCGAAATGTGCTCGGGATTGTTCTCCTAGGTACTCAAGCAGCTTCGGCGCTGCGTTAACAAGCGCTTGCATTCCGGAATTTTTGGTATCGAGAATGCGCAATGGGTTGGTATGCAGCCGACGCTGAGCATCTGCATCCAGCTGGTCATGGTGCTGTTCGAAATACGTAATCAAATCTGCACGATGACGCTGGCGTTCTACGGCATCACCGATAGAGTTGATTTCAAGGCGGATGTCAGCCAGACCTAGATCATCCCAGAGTCGCTGGCACAACAGGATTAGCTCAGCATCGATATCAGGACCCGCAAAGCCCAACGCCTCTGCGCCTACCTGATGAAACTGGCGATAGCGTCCCCGCTGAGGCCGCTCATGCCGGAACATGGGACCCGCGTACCAGAGCCGCTTCGGGCTGTCGTAAGTCAGATTGTGTTCGAGCACGGATCGCACCACGCCGGCGGTACATTCAGGCCGTAGCGTCAATGCATCGCCATTCATGCTGTCGGTGAATGAGTACATCTCTTTCTCAACAATGTCGGTGACTTCGCCAAGACCACGCGCAAACAAGGCCGTGGGCTCCACAATCGGTGTGCGTATCTGCTGATATCCGTAACTACGCAGCACGGATTGCACCGTATTCTCGAAAAGCTCCCACAAAGGTGCATCGTCCGGCAAAATATCGTTCATACCTTTGACGCCAACAATTTTTTCAGTTTTTTTAGGATCTGCCATAGCGTGTCTTTACATAATCAAGCACGATGGCCTGAAACTCTTCTGCGATATGCTCGCCTCGCAGGGTGACGGATTTCTGGCCGTCGACAAACACCGGAGCCGCCGGTGACTCCCCTGTGCCAGGCAGGCTGATACCAATGTGGGCAGGCTTGGATTCACCGGGACCATTGACGATGCAGCCCATGACAGCCACATTCATTTCCTCGACGCCGGGGTAGGCGGTCTTCCAGAGAGGCATCTGCTCACGTAGATAGGTTTGAATGCGATCCGCGAGTTCTTGGAACACGGTCGATGTGGTGCGTCCGCAACCTGGGCAAGCGATGACCATCGGCGTAAATTTGCGTAAGTCCATGGTTTGCAGGATCTCCTGCGCAACGATGACTTCGCGTGTTCGGTCTCCACCTGGCTCTGGCGTGAGTGAAATCCGTATGGTGTCGCCGATACCCTCTTGCAGCAAAACGGACAAGGCAGCAGTCGATGCAACGATGCCCTTGCTGCCCATGCCCGCTTCCGTAAGGCCCAGATGCAGAGGGTAATCAGATCGCTTGGCGAGTTCACGGTACACCGCAATCAGGTCTTGAACGCCAGAGACTTTGCAGGAGAGCGTAATTCGATCACCAGGCAAACCAAGTTGCTCGGCGCGCTGCGCGTTCTCAAGCGCAGAGGTGACCAAAGCCTCATACATGACCGACTGCGAAGAAAAAGGTTCAGGTCGCTGCGCATTTTCGTCCATGATGCGCGCCAGCAGCGCTTGATCTAGGCTGCCCCAGTTGACGCCGATGCGCACCGGTTTGCCATGCCGGCAGGCGACTTCAATCATCTGCGCGAACTGCGTATCGCGCTTCGCACCCTGCCCCACGTTACCTGGGTTGATTCGGTATTTGGACAGCGCCTCGGCACAGGCAGGAAACGCCGTGAGCAGCTGATGTCCGTTGTAGTGAAAATCTCCGATCAGTGGCACATCGACATCCGTGCGATCGAGTTGCTCACGTATCGCGGGCACTGCCGCAGCGGCCTCAGGTGTATTGACAGTAATGCGAACAAGTTCGGAACCGGCACGTGCGAGTTGCTTGACCTGAATCGCCGTAGCGATCACATCGGCTGTATCGGTGTTGGTCATCGACTGAACAACCACCGGCGCGTTACCGCCGACGAAGATCTCCCGCGCACCATAATGAATCCTGACCTGCCGAGTCAGGCGTCGCGCAGCGGGGCCCGAGGGAATCTCGTTATCTGTTGCGTGCTTGTTCATGCGCAGGCTCACTTAAGCCTAAGCTTGGAAACATTATCTCGCGCAACAGCACGCAGATTCAGCGGCTGTCCTCTCAAGATGGCATCGACGCCATTTGCATTGCCAACGACCAGTATGATTGGCTCGCTCATGTCGAAGCGCTCTGTGGTTCCCGCTTTCATCAGCCGAGATACAAGCTTGTCGCCATTCATGGCGCTGATCTCGACCCAGGCATCCTCGCGCAACTTCAACTCCAACAAACGGTAGGGCTCAATTGATTTACTCTCGGCGATCGCCGGCGCCATCGGTGGCGACACCTGCTGATCGGTCGCCTCAATCCCAGGTTCAGCCACGCCCTTGCGGAAATCAAAAAGCGCGCTCAAACCCGACATATCAAAGCTGCTCGTCGGGAGACCATCACGATAAGCCGTATAAACCAACGCACCAACAAAAACCATCACTACCAATGCCAAAGCAGATAGCCGCCGAGATCCACGGCGATGTCCGCTGGCGGGCGCGTAACGATGGCCCGGGAAACCGCGCGACGGTAGCGGCCTGCGAAGCACAATTGGGTCCAGAGCAGGGTTGGCTTCATTGGACATCATCGCCAGCAGAGGCACCGGATCAAGCTCGAGCAATCTCGCATAGGCGCGAATAAAACCGCGCACACTGGCCATGCCAGGCAAGGACGCAAAATCATTAGCTTCGAGCGCTGTAATCTGTCGAGGGGCAAGCTTGAGGCGTTGCGATACATCTTCCAGCGTCCAGCGCAATTCATTACGACGTGCGGCTAACAGCTCACCCGGCAACGCCGTCGGTGGTGCAAACTGTCCTTGAACAGCGCCGGCAGTCCCTTGCGCCTCCAATGATGGTAGTACTCCGGCCGCTGCGACATCCACGACGGTCGCCTCGTACACATCCTGCAGCGCCGTAGTCACTACCACCGAAGATTGCTGATCGTTCTCGTTACTTGTCATCGGTTTCGCCACGAAGATATGGTGTCAACTGAGGGGACTCGGGAAAGCGCCGACGCCACTGTGCCAAAAGGCTCTGCTCGAAGGCAGCGTCGCCACGCTTGCGCTCAACGAGAACCGCCATCAAAAAATTCTCTGCGACTGCCTGCTCGCTCTCGATTATTTTCAGCAAATGCCTGCGTGCACGCGTGAAATCGGCACTGTCATAAGCGAGTTGTGCGAGACCGGCGTGCGCCTGGAGATTCATCGGTTCGATTTCAAGCGCACGCCTCAAGAAAGCCTCGGCCTGGGCACCTTGGCCCTGGCGCATACGGCACAGGCCAGCGTTGACCAGTGCCTTCTCTGGCGAGGCGCAGGATCTCGTCGACAGCGCGTGCTCGAAATAAACCATCGCCTTGTCGAACTCACCTCTTTGGCAGAGGAACCAGCCCATGTTGTTTTGAAGTGCGGGATTTTGCGGCTCAATACGCAGTGCATCGCGCAGACTCTGACCAGCAGCCTCGATTTCACCAACCTGCATCAGAACTAAGCCCCGCATACCGAGAACGTCAGCTCGACGGGGACTGAGCTCAAGTGCGCGATCTAGTTCCTGCAGCGCGATCTCGGCCTGACCACCGGTGAAGTACGCAGTAGCAAGCTCAAGTCGAATATCAGTGCGCCGTTTGACATCGGTCTGCCCGGTCTGGGTGGGCAACGACAGGTTTGGGGCAGTGCATGCACCAAGCAGACCCGCGAGCAGCAATAAACCGAAACGCCTCACCCTGAAATCTCCACGATACGACCAAAATCTTTGCCGTACTTTTCCTGATAAACGGACATGGTTTGCATGCGCTCGTTAACCCGAGTGCGGTCCTGAACTTCACCAGCGAGCTGACCGCAGGCAGCGTCGATGTCTTCGCCGCGCGTCTTGCGAATGGTGGTCACGACGCCGCCGTCCATCAATATCTGTGCGAATGCTCGTATACGAGCATTCGATGAACGCTTGAGTCCGGATTTAGGAAAAGGATTAAAAGGAATCAGATTGAATTTGCAAGGCACTGAAGCGACCAGCGCGAGCAGTTCGCGCGCATGCTGGTCACTATCATTCACACCATCCAGCATGCAGTATTCGAACGTGATGAAATCGCGCGGCGCAAACTCGAGATAACGCTTGCAGGCCGCCATCAGATCGGCAAGACGATACTTTTTATTCATCGGTACCAAATCGTCGCGCAGCCTGTCGTTCGATGCATGCAACGACACCGCCAACGCTACCGGGCAGTCCTGCGCCAGCTTGTCAATCATCGGAATGACGCCGCTGGTCGAGAGCGTGACACGCCTGCGCGAGAGTCCGTAAGCGTTATCGTCAAGCATGAGTTTCAGGGCAGCTACGGCTGGCCCGTAGTTGAGCAGGGGCTCGCCCATACCCATCAAGACCACGTTCGTAATCTGGCGCTCGCCTTTTGGCCCAGCGACAATATCCTTGCTTTGGCGGAGCATGGACTCTGCCGCCCACAATTGCCCGATGATTTCTGCAACGCTCAGATTGCGCGAAAATCCCTGTTTCCCGGTCGAACAAAAACGACAATTCACCGCACAACCGGCCTGCGTCGATACGCAGAGTGTGCCGCGATTGTCTTCCGGGATAAAAACGGTCTCGACCGCATTGCCATGCCCGACGTCGAACAGCCATTTGCGGGTACCGTCTGAGGAGGTTTGGTCACTGATCACGGCAGGCGCCGTTACGGTAGCAAGACTGCGCAGTTTATCTCGCAAGGACTTCGCGAGATCGGTCATTGCGTCGAAGTCGCTCTGGCCGAACTGATGGATCCATCGCTGCAATTGATGGGCACGGAACGCTTTCTCACCATTCGACTGACACCAGCGCATCAGGGCATCCGGGTCGAGCTCCAAAAGATTGGTGATTGCCGTCATAAAAGGTGCCTCGCGTGAGTCACGTACATCCGGGTCAGAGGGTTCGGTATCGGGAACCCCAGGCGGGCCGGCATCAGCATGAAAACCTTAGGCCGACGAGACCCGTACCGAGCAAGCGTTGATTAGCGAAACCAAGCGCTTTTTGTCGCTAAACAAATGACACCTATCCCTTGTTTTTTGGTCCCCGCAGCGCGCAGCTGTACTGGCTCGCCGTAAAATGCCGATTTGTTCAGTATCTGCCGAACGCTCAGCGTGAATACACGTTCAGCGCAGGAAAGAAATAACCAATTTCACCCTTCGCGGTTTCGGGTGCGTCCGAACCGTGGACGGCATTGGCGTCGATGGAATCGGCAAAGTCCGCACGAATGGTGCCTTTGTCTGCTTTCTTTGGATCCGTTGCGCCCATCAAGTCACGATTTTTCAAGATGGCATTTTCGCCTTCCAGTACTTGCACCACCACAGGACCCGAAATCATGAAATCCACCAGATCCTTGAAAAATGGACGCTCGCGGTGCACCGCATAAAAACCTTCTGCCTCTGCGCGGGACAATTGCGCCATGCGGGCAGCAACGATTTTCAGGCCCGCCGCTTCGAAACGGCTGTAGATCTGACCGATAACATTTTTTGCGACAGCGTCAGGCTTGATGATCGACAGTGTGCGCTCAATTGCCATCTGTAAAAACTCCAATGAAATTAGTAGGTTAAAGGTTCGTTTGAGCGCAGATTCGAGCTCTGATTAGCCGAATAGTCTAGCATGAAAGCCGTGTAAGATGGTGGACGTTTGCCGGCAAACGCCGCTACAGCCCTTGAAAACCGCGAGTAGACGCACCATCTCAAATTCGGTTAAATTAAACTTTCGACAGCCACGCTGAATTTGGCCTGTTACTAAATCCACAACAGGAGGACCCATGAACCAACCCTTGCAGACCGCTTACGAGCCATTAGGCGAGTCGATCGCGGTTCGCCACCGCGTACTCCGCAACACATATTGGCTGCTGGCGATCTCGATGATTCCGACCGTTCTGGGTGCCTGGATAGGCGTTCAAATGAATTTCTCATTCATGAGCGGCAGCCCATTCCTCAGTTTTCTGGCCTTCATGGCGATCGCCTTCGGATTTTTCTATGTGATCGAACGAACAAAAAACTCAGCCTTGGGCGTGGCGGTATTGTTGGGTTTCACGTTCTTCATGGGTCTGATGCTATCTCGCATGATCGGACACATCCTGCACTTTTCCAACGGGGCATCACTGATCATGACCGCCTTTGGCGGTACCGCGATTGTGTTCGCGACAATGGCAAGCATCGCCACCACCAGCAAACGTGATTTTTCAGGGCTCTCGAGCTGGCTGTTTGCCGGCATGATCGTGATCCTTCTGGCAGCGGTTGCCAATATCTTCCTGCAAATGTCGGTCTTGAGTATCGTGATCTCGGCAATTGCGGTCGTGATTTTCTCTGCGTACATCCTGTTTGATGTTCAGCGCATCATCAATGGCGGTGAGACCAATTACATCTCGGCGACACTGGCCATCTACCTTGACCTGTACAACGTATTCGTCAATCTGCTGGCATTGCTGGGTATTTTCGGTGGCGAGCGAGACTGACAGGTCTTCGGCCCGACCTTAGAACGCCGGCTGTTTGCCGGCGTTTTTTATGGGCGGTCGAAAACGGCGATGGATTCCACGTGGGCGGTGTGTGGAAACATATTAACCACCCCCGCTCTGCTCAATACATACCCACCGACGTGAACAAGCACACCGGCGTCGCGCGCAAGTGTGGCCGGGTTGCAAGATACGTAGACAATCCGTTTTGGACTCGAATCGGGATCGCCGCTGGAGAGCTCGGCAATCGCTTTACAAACGTCCATTGCGCCCTCGCGCGGCGGGTCAATCAAGACTCGGTCGAAGCGTCCCAGTAGTCGCAAATCCTTTAATGAAAATTCGAAAAGATTGCGGTTGAAAAAAACCGTTTTATTGTCAAGTCCGTTGACACGGGCATTTTGCAGTGAACGCTCAGTGAGTGCCGCACTGCCTTCGATGCCGATGACCTCGGCCGCTTTGATAGCTAACGGCAAAGTGAAATTACCCAGCCCACAAAACAAATCGGCAACACGATCCGTGGGCTGCACATCCAGTAAGCGCAGCGCCTGTTCGACCAAGACGCGATTGATTTGTTGATTGACCTGCGTAAAGTCGGTCGGCCTGAACGGTATGCTGATACCAAACTCAGGTAACGCATAAGCCAACGCGCTGTCGGGTGGGTAAAAAGGCAGCGCAGTATCCGGGCCCTTTGGTTGCAACCAGAAATGTACAGACCATTGTTCCGCAAACACCTTCAGCTGCACTTTGTCGTCTTCAATGGGTGGCTCGATCACGCGCAAGACCATCACAATGATTTGCTTTCCCTCCTGCTCACTCACTGCCAATTCAATTTGTGGCAAGCGATCGCGAATGGACAACTCCGCAATCAGTGACCGTAACGGCACCAACATACGCGATACCGGCGGAGGTAAAATCTCGCAGCTTTTCATATCTGCGATAAAGCTAGAACGGCGCTCGTGAAAACCAATCAGAACACCCCCTTTTTTAGCGACGTGACGCACCGACAAGCGAGCGCGAAATCGATATCCCCAGTCAGGACCGTGTATGGGGCGAAGTATCATTTCCGCATCGACTTTGCCCAAATGGTGCAACGCATCTTCCAGCACACGTTGCTTGATCGCTACTTGGGCGGGGCCATTAAGGTGCTGCATCGCGCAACCACCGCAGAGACCAAAATAAGTACAACGCGGCTTGGCGCGCAGGGGGGATTCGCGCAAGAGCTCCGCCATATCGGCCGCCTCCCACTTTGCCTTTTTTCGGTATGACTTGAAACGGACTCGCTCACCCGGAAGCGCGCCTTCGACAAAGATCACCTTTCCGGGGCTGCCGTCCTCATTGACGAGATGCCCCACGCCGCGCGCTTCCATGTCGAGGGACTCGATGTCGAGTAAATTATCGTGCATAAACTGAACGGAGAAAAACGGAGATTGATTCAGCGTCTCGAAGGTGGGATTTTACCGTTTGTGCGTGACAATCCATTAAATCACGAGACCTGAGCACGTTTTGCCAGCAGGACCAAGGCAGACTAACCGCCAGCAACCAGCAAAGACATCAAAGCAGCGAATCTTTGCTGATGCCACGTGCCATCATGGTTTTTTTCAGTCGAACCAGACCCTCCTGCTGAATCTGCCGCACACGTTCTCTGGTGAGCCCCATCTCGTCAGCCAACTCATCCAGTGTGGCCGGGTGGGCATGCCCCAGACCAAACCGGCGCATGATGACTTGTTTTTGCTTGATAGGGATGGTTTCGAGCCAGTGGCGAACCAATGAAATCATTTCGTGCTGCTCCGCATCAGTTTCAGGCCCAGCCTCGGAAGCATCGGCCAGCAGATCCAGAAGACTGGACTGAGGATAACCATCGAGCGGCGTGTCCAGCGACGAGACATGCTCTGCCATACTCAGAATGACGTGGACCTCTTCGACACTGCGCTCGACCAAGTGCGCGATATCTTCGATCCTCGCATCATGGCCGTCGGAAAGCCTCGCCTCGAGGTGATATTTGGCACGCAAGACAAGATTCAGTTCTCGAATCCGATGTACGGGCAGACGTATGGTGCGAGCCTGATTCATGATGGCACGTTCGATACTTTGACGTATCCACCAGGTCGCGTAAGTGGAAAAACGAAAGCCGCGCTCGGGCTCGAACTTTTCGATCGCGTGCATGAGACCGAGATTACCTTCCTCGATCAAGTCAAGCAGTACGACACCACGATTGATGTAGTGCTTGGCAATGGACACAACCAGCCTGACATTATGTTCGATCATTTTCTGACGCGCAGGAAAATTTCCCTGTTTGGCCAGTGTGGAAAAGTGAATTTCCTCATCGACAGTGAGCAAAGGCCGCGAACCGATCTGGTTCAGATAGCGCTGGGTTGCGTCTGGGGCAAGCTCTGAAGTGAGTATTGATCGGAAATCCTCATGACCCTCCGCGGTCTCCTCGACCTCAGCAATCTCCGAGTCCTGTTCGAGTGCTTCGTGCTCGGACGCAAGCGGGGTTCGTTCCGGATCTTCCAAGGCAGGTGTTTCCGAAGCGTCTCGTTTGGATTTCATTAGGCCGGGACTATTGGCACTGCAGAGGCGGCAATTGTGTCTTAGGATCGACTGGTTTTCCCATCAGGCGTACCTGAAAACGGAGCTTGACTGTATCAGCGTCAGAATCTCCCATCTCCGCGATTGGTTGCCTCTGGGTGACCATTTGACCTTCCCGAACCAAGATGGTTTTGTTGTGAGCGTAGGCTGTTACCATGCTGTCGCCATGCTCGATGATGATAAGGTTCCCGTATCCGCGCATATTTTTCGCGTAAAGCACCTTGCCATCGCCGGCTGCAACTACGGATTGCCCCGCCGTGCCGGCGATATCAATGCCTTTGCTGCTCGAATCAAAATTACTGACGACCTTACCTCGGGTTGGCCAAGCGAAACGGCTCGTGCCAGGCTCGCTGCATTCCAATTCAACGAGCGCCTCATCGGAATACGCAATTTTCTGGACTGAGGGCGTAGTCTTTTTAACGGGAAGGGCACGAACCGCTGTCTGTGGCGATGTTGGCGGCTGGACGGGGCGGCCGGCGCGACGAATTTCCATGTCGGGATCAACTGGCATGCGTATGACTTGCACATGATCGGGTGGCGCAACTCGCAAAACCTGCCCTGCTTTGATGGTGTCTGGATTCGTTAATGGATTCCATTCAGTCAGCTCGCTGACCTGCCGATTGAACTGGCTGGCAATCTTCAGCAGCGCATCACCTTCTTTCACTGGATAAAAACCTGCCGGGTCAGCATTAGGAATCGGCGCCGCATCAGGGGACGAAGATTTTTTTGCATTTGCGCTGCTTTTGTCCGAATCGCCGGGCGCTGGTTGGTTCGTCTGAACAGTCTGTTGCGTAGCCTTTTGAGCATTATTTTGAGGTTTTGTCTCCGCTTTGCTCTCGCCTTTGGACGGGGATGTCCTCTGCGCCGTTGTCTGGGGTGTAGTCTTGCTGGCCTTTGTACTTGGCGATACAGCGCTCGATGTGCTGCTGTTGCGACGATCGGAATTATTCGGTCTGCGAGCATCAATGACAGCATTCGATGGCACCCTTGCACAGCCTGGGATGAGGAGGACTACAGCAGTTGCCAGTAAAAAGATGTTTCGCAAACTGTGGCTATTCGGGTTGTGGAAAGCGTCTATCTTCATACCTGTGTAAGCAAGAGTTCAGCCAAATGTGCCCGGCTTGAGCGGGACAAAATGGCAAGGTTCCACAGTCTCGGCCATCCACTCATTTCGCCCGGTGCGGCGTATGAGCTTGAGCACCTGATTTCGGTGACCGACGGGTGCGATCAGCCGTCCGCCAACCGACATCTGATCCAGTAAGGCCTGCGGTACATCGAGCCCGGCTGCTGCCAGAATGATGCCATCAAATGAACCGATCTGTGGCAAACCCAGCATACCATCCCCATAGTGCAGACGCAGGTTCGGTATACGCAGGGTGCGGAGGTTGGTGCGGGCAAGCTCATGCATTGGACGAATGCGTTCTATCGAATAGACCTCCTCGGCCAGCTGCGCAAGCACAGCCGCCTGATAGCCGCAACCGGTGCCGATTTCGAGCACCCGAGCCAGCTTGCCGCTGATACCGCCGCGCATCACTTCGATCATGCGAGCCACGATATAAGGCTGGGAGATAGTCTGGTGATATCCAATCGGCAGCGACGCGTCAATGTAAGCCTGACTGGCCAAACCGGGCTCGAGAAAATAATGCCGAGGCACGGCCTCCATCGCACTCAGCACTGCAGTGTCTCGAATACCCTTTTGCGCAAGCCGCTGCACCATGGCTTTGCGAACCGCATCCGACACCAGGGGCGAGTTGGCTGTACGGTCCGCTGCGGGCCGCGTGTGGTTGGCAACCGGCGACGGGGGGGCGCTGTGGCGCACTATATTCTGGGTCGCAGTCTGAGTATTTTTCATCTGCGGCATCGCAGTCGTCTTCTTGCGATCTGCGGCGCCCGTGATGCTGTCCAGTGTCAGCGGAAAGCACTTTTGAGACTGGCTTTTACCCTCGCTCATCGCAGAACACGCTTGAGACGTTCGAGTTGAGATGAATGGGTAAGGTCGATCTGTAACGGTGTCATTGATACCCAGCCGTGGCTCGTTGCATGAAAATCTGTACCCTCGCTCGCTTCTTTCGCCTGCCCCGGGGGCCCAATCCAGAAAATCTCGTTACCGTGCGGGTCGCTGCTTCTTATCACGGGCTCGGACTGATGACGCTTGCCCAGACGGGTCGCAACAACGGTGCTCAATTCACTGTAGGACCGATTGGGAATGTTCACGTTCAAAAGGTAAGGCGTTTGCAGCTCATCCAGCCGGCGCAGAACAATATCTTTTGCAAGTCGCGCAGCAGCATCAATATGCGCCCACCCGTAATCCACCTGTGAAAATGCGATGGCCGGAATTCCAAAAAGAAAACCCTCGGTGGCTGCTGCCACGGTCCCTGAGTACAAGGTGTCATCGCCCATGTTCTGACCTTGGTTAATGCCCGACACCACCAGATCTGGCCGCGTATCAAGTATGCCCGTCAGTGCGATGTGGACGCAATCGCTGGGCGTACCGTTAATCGAGTAAAAACCGTTCGCCGCACGCATGACCCTGAGCGGTCGGTCCAGCGTCAGCGAGTTCGAGGAGCCTGAGCGGTTGCTGTCTGGCGCAACGACCACGATCTCGGTAATGGTCGCGAGCTGCTCGGCGAGCGCGTTGATACCCGGGGCCAGATAGCCGTCGTCATTACTGATTAAAATTTTCATGGCGTTGATTTTACCTGAAGGCAGACTGACCTTGCCCCCGTAAAGTGGATCCCATAACGAGATGCATAATCTTGTTCATGGGAGGTGTTATGGGAAAGACAAACCGGGCGCGGTATACGCTGGAATTCAAGTTGGAAGCGGTTAGATTGATTGGTGCAGGACAG
>SXGS01199566.1_pt1 | contig 16703 bp, 15 predicted proteins | sample 3174681 | NCBI WGS metagenome assembly SXGS01 (sample SAMN11356861, study PRJNA531348) | freshwater metagenome | isolation source: freshwater sample F1-80 | place: China: Fuxian Lake, Yuxi | collected 2017-12-25 | reverse complement strand
GGAGGCGTACGCCTGTCGTTGGAGTGACTCGTCGAATTGTCGGGCCGACAACATGATCAACCACGCTCGGTACGTCAACGCCTCGACGTTGTCGGGGTCGGTCTCGAGGACGCGCCCGTACAGTTCGATTGCCGCCGATACATCGCTTGCTCCGGCGAGGCGCGCTTGCGCCAGCAGGGAGGCCGTGCTGTCGGCTATTCCGCCCGTCGCCGACCCGAGCGGAAGTCGTTGACCCGCCTGCCGAGCCACGAGCAGCCCGCCGACCACTCCCACCACCAACACCACCACGATGCCCACGAGCCGCGAACGCCGGCGCGAGATCCGCGCGCTTGGTGACGTGCCGTCGGGCAAAACCGAGGTCGCCGTCGGAGGAGAATCCGTGTCACCGCGGACGGCGAATCGGGCAACCACTGCGCCAATGAGCGCCACCGCAACGACCACGGGCAGGACCCAGATGACGGCATCCAATCCTTCACTTCGCGGCACCAACAACACCTCACTTCCGAATCTGTCCGCGATATAGGCGACGATCTCTTCGTCGGTACGTACGCCGTCCCCGACTTGTCGCGCCACCTCGGCCCGAATGGCCTGCGCCGCAGCGGCCCGCGACACGAACACGCTCTCTCCATCGCAGGTCGGGCAGGCGATTCGCTTGGTCACGGCGTCGATTCGGTCTTGCTGAGTCAAGGGTCCCGTGTCCCGCAGCGACCCGTACGCCAGAAAACCGATGCCGACCACGGCGAGCACACCCCACACGATGCGACGAATCGACTTCTTCATCCCACCCACCCGGGCAGGCTTCCGCGTGATGTCACCCATCGTAGGTACGCAACGAGGCCATTTGTTCCTCGAGGACGCCTTCCGTTACCGATCCCATGATGCGGAGGCGCACGAATCCGTTCGGATCGATGATCCATGTCTCGGGAACCTTTGCCACGCCGAAGGCAACCGCAATGGCACCGTCATCGTCGCGCAATTTCGGCCACCCACCTGCATTCGTGGTGAAGAAGTCGCGAACGGCCCGATCGTCGTCGTCGTTCACCACGGTGTAGAACTCGACGCCGTCGACACGTCCCGCTTCGTCGTCGACGAAGGCAAGGAGTGCCGGGTGTTCGGCGATACACGGAACGCACGTTGAGTTGAAGAAATTGAACACCACCCATGATCCCTTGCGGCGCGCCAGGTCGAACGGCGCGTCATCGATCGTCGTCGTCACGACTGCAGGGGCCGGCTCACCGAGGAGGGGCGAACGCGCTCCAACGTCCGTATCACCGTCGGTGCGCAACAACACCACGAGGAAGCCCGCAAGTGCGATGGCAACGATGCCCGAGACCCAGCGCACCGACTTCATGCCTGGAGCACCTCGTCACGAATCGCGTGGATTGAGCGGCGTCGACTCGGTAGGACGGCGAGGAGCGTGCCGAACGCCATCACGAACGTGCCGATCCACAACCACACGATGAGTGGTTTCACGAACACCTTGATGCGCGCCCTGCCCGAGTCCTGTCGCACCGGTGGCTCGAGGGTGAGATAAACGTCCCGTGTCAGACTCGTGCGTACCGACGGCGTTCCGACGTTCATGCCGATGCGGGTGAACTTGGTGATCGACGGAGCGTACGGCTTTCCCCCGTCCACACTCACGAGTGCGCGCACCGACGTACTGCGCTCGTCGCGAAACTCCTCCAGACCAACGAGTTCGAATGTGTGTCCCGCGAACGTGGCACGTTGACCGGTGACGAGGTCGATTTCCTGGCTCTTCGTGAACGAATTGGAGGCGGCCAGTGCGATGCAGATGAAGATCACCCCGAGATGCACCACCATGCCGCCGTTGGCGCGACCCACGAAGCCTCGCAAGCGTTGAACCCGCACGGCTCGAACGAGATGCTGCAGAGCGCTCCCGGCGGCGAAACCACCGAGAGCAAACGCGAGCAGCGGTGCCAACCCCGACGCACCTGCCACGACGGATGTCGCCAACGCCAACACTCCGAGTGCCGCGGGTGCCAACAGGCGTTTGGACATCGCATCACGACCGTCCCTCCGCCAGGGCAACACCGGTGCCACCGCCATGATGAAGAGCATCGTCAAGCCGATCGGCGCCGTGAGTCGATCGAAGAACGGTTCACCCACCACGATTTGGCGTCGCTGCAGCGCTTCCACGATGAGCGGGAATACGGTCCCCAACAACACCACGAATGCGAAGATCGCGAACAACACGTTGTTGACGAGGAATGCACCCTCGCGCGAAAACGGGGCGTCGATGGTGTCGTCGGACCTCAACTGATCGCCCCTCCAGAAGACGAGGACGAGCGACAGCGCCACCACGGCGGCGAACATCGCGAGCAGCCACGGTCCAATGTCGCTTTCGGAGAACGCATGAACGCTGTTGAGGACACCCGATCGGGTGAGGAACGTGCCGAGAATCGTGAGACTGAACGTTGCAATCAACAACGACACGTTCCACACGCGCAGCAGACCGCGCCGCTCCTGCACCATCACCGAGTGGATGTACGCGGTACCCGTGATCCACGGCAGAAGCGACGCGTTCTCCACCGGGTCCCATGCCCAGACTCCACTCCAGCCGAGCACTTCATAACTCCACCAACCTCCAAGGGCGATTCCGAAGGTGAGGAATCCCCACGCCACCACGGTCCAGCGCCGCGTGAGATGGAGCCAGCCGTCCTCCACCCTCCCGGCGATGAGGGCTGCGAGTGCGAACGCGAACGGCACCGTCATACCGACGTAGCCGAGATACAGGATCGGCGGATGGAACATCACGAGCACGTGGTTCTGCAGTAGTGGATTCGGTCCGGGTCCGTCGGTGACGCCCGGCGGACCAACCACGAACGGATTCGCCGGACCGAATGACAAGAGGAAGAAGTAGGCGAGCACCGCGAGCAACACCGACAACGCCCAACCGATGAGCGGTTCGGCGAGGCGTTTGCGCACCCACCACGTGGTCGCGGCTACGTAACCGGCGAGCACCAGCACCCACATGAGGATGGATCCCTCGAGTGCGCTCCACACTGCAGCAAAGTTGTACAACGCCGGGGTGCTGGTCGATCCGACTTTCTGTACGTAGAGCAGCGAGAAGTCTCGGGTGATCATCGCCCACTCCATGACGCCGAATGCCGCGAGAGCGAGCGCGGATGCCAGCGCGACGAAACCCGGGACCAGGCGCAGGGTTCGTACGTCGGCTCGACGTGCACCGACTGCCGCCGCGAATGCACCGAAGAATGCCGCCAGGAATCCGCCGAGCAGGACCGCCCGCCCGACTTGTGCCGTCAGGCTGGCTACGAGCATGCCGACTTTTCGGCCTGCGCAAGTCGATCGGCGTTCTCGGCCTCGTACTCGTTGGAGTGTTTCACCTCGATGCGTGTCGCAACGAGCACCCCATCCACGATTCGACCGTGTGCCACCACCGGAATGCACTCCTGAAATACACCGCCGGGTTCGCCCTCGTAGTCGACGGGCAGGGAAACTCCGTTGAACGACATGACGAACGAAGTAATCCCTCCCCGTGACTGGAGACTCCCCTCGTCGACGGCACCCTGCACCCGAACGCGTCGCGCATCGTCACATCCGTCCCTCACGCCGATTTCGTCGACGTTGCAGTAGTAGTCGATCGAAGATGTGAGGAACACCGCGACGATTGCAAGACCCACCACGGACGCCAAGACGGCAACTGCGATCGGCAGCACTCGTCGCCGCGTCGATCGTTGCCGAGGCGATTCACGGGGTGAGAGATCCATCGACTGGGTCACACCCAAGGCTTGCGTTCGTCCGGAACCCGCGAAGACAATTCTCTTGCCCGGCGAATGGTGACGAGCGCGAGCAGGCCGACCGAGCCCAGTGTCAGCGCCCAACTCGCGACGATGAACCCGAGATCCTTCATCGAGCAACCTCCGCGCGACGCACGGCAATCGCCGAATCCAATCCGATGACACGTTCCGTGTCGGCGAGCGCAGTGAGTCGCTGACGATGGATCACCAGCCAGGCGAACACCAGAGTGAATGCCACCACTCCGGAGAACAACGTGAAGAGCATCAAGTCGTCCAACCGAACGTCACCGTCGGCATTGAGGACGCTCGCCTCCTGGTGCAGTGAACGCCACAACACCACCGAGAAGTGCACCAGTGGAATCTCGAGCACCGCCAGGAGCGCGATGACGGCACTTCGTCGTGCGCGTCGTTGCGGGTCGACGTCCACCTGTCGTACCGCCAGATAGCCCACGTACGTGATGAAGAGGAACAGCGTCGTCGTCAGTCGTGGGTCCCATTGCCAGAACGTTCCCCACGTGAGTCGACCCCACAGACTTCCCGTGACGAGGGCCATACCCATGAACAACACACCAACCTCCGCCGATGCGCCAGCAACGCGATCGAACCCGAGCGTGCGGTGCCGTCGCACGAGCGAACATCCCGACGCAACCGCCGTGGTGATGAACGCGAGATACGCGACCCAGGCGGCGGGAACGTGCACGTACATGATGCGAACGGAATCGCCCTGCACCACGTCGGCGGGCGTGAGAAAGAGTGCGCTGACGACCAACCAGACGAGGAGCGCGAGCGAGATTGCACCGAGGACGCGCGTTGCCCCCGTTCCGGTGCCACGAATCGATGCAACTGCTACGTGCGACGGCGCGGTGTTCATGTCACGAATCACCCTGGGCTAGTGGTGCGAACGCGACGGCTCCAGCCGAACCAAACACCACCGCGTACACCGCGAGGAGTGCCGTCCATGCCCAACCATTGGACATGTCGATGGTCTGACTGCCGAAGGCCGCTTCGGTGGCTCGCGCGGCACCGATCAACAACGGCGCCAACACGGGGAGGGAGAGCAGTGGCAGCAACGAATCGCGCCCGTTCAATCTGGCAACCACGACGCCATAGAGAGTACCCACGAGGGACAGTCCGGCGGTCGCCGTGAGCATCACCGTGACCAACAGCACGAGTCCGTCGCCGTCCACTCGTGACCCGTACAACACCACCGAGCACAAGACGAGCAACGTTGCGAGAGCGAACAGTTGCACGAAGGTAGCGAGGGCCTTGCCGAAGTACACCCGTGAAGGTGATGACGTGCACGACAGGACCGAATCGAGTGCCGCATCGGACGTTTCGATCTCGAACGAGCGTTGCACCACGAGCATGGTGGCGAACAACATTGCCATCCAGACGAGACCGGCCGAAGCACGCAGGATGAGTGGCTCGCTGTCGAGGGCGACGGCGAACAGCACGAGCACGAGCAGCGCAAACGGCACCACCCTGGCAAGGAGCGTGCGACTTCGCCCTTCGATCCGGAGGTCCTTGCGTGCCACCACGATGATCGACTTCATGGAGTCCTCCGTGGAGCCACGCCTTCACCGAGACCGGCGCCGGCAACGTCGCTCGTCACCGTGCCTCCGGTGAGCGTGATGGTACGCGGTGTCGATTCCGGTCGTGATTCCACATCGTGCGTGGTGTAGACCACGGTGGCTCCACTTCGTGTCGCATCACGCAGGATGGAGTCGAGTTCCTGTCGAGCCGCGGAATCGAGTCCCGCGTGCGGTTCGTCGAGCAGCCACAATCGTGCGCGTCGCACCACCAGCGACGCCAACGCGGTTCGACGGCGTTGTCCCGCCGACAGTGCGGCGGCACGCGTACGAGCGACACGCCCATCGATGCCGAGACGTGCGAGGGATGATTCGACGTCGTCGTTCGGTGCACCGACCATCTCGGCGATGAATCGAACGTTCTCTCTCGCGGTGAGATCGGCGTACAAGCCGTTGTCGTGACCCAACAATCCGACCAAGGTTCGAGCGGCGTCACGATGATCCGCCAGGTCGACTCCCAACACGGTTGCGCCCCCGCGCGTCAGAGGAAGGAGCCCGGCACAAAGCCGCAGGAGCGTCGACTTGCCGCTCCCGTTTGCCCCGCGCAACGCGACCAACTCTCCCGTTCGAATCTCCAGCGTGACGCCGGCAAGTGCGGGAAATCCACCGAGTGCCACCACCGCATCATCGAGGTGGATTGCCGTGGCGTCGGCCACGGTGGAACTCACGGATTCGCTACTGATGACTCATCAGCCTAGATTGACCGTTGCATCGTGAACTCTGCGCACACTGGACATGACACCGTTGATCCGGTCGTAGCTCGACGAGATCGTATCGATCGGTTGAACAGGGTTGCGTCGCGCGTCGGCTACGGCTTGTACGCAGTCTCGGTGGTGTCGTTCTTCGTCGGGTTGTGGACCTCGCTCACCGCACCGATGCACTTCGTGAGCGGCGCCTCGTTGGTGGTTGGATCGATCATTCTGGCGCCGAGCATCGTCATCACCTACGGCATTCGAGCAGCTCGTCGCGAAGAGCAGACGAATACGAACCCGAAGGACCCGCCGACATGAACCTGCGGCTGCCTGCGGCCGAACGACGAACCGCCATCCTCAGCGTGGCTCGTCGCGAATTCGCCGAGAAGGGTTTCCACGTCACCTCCATGGACGACATCGCCGAAGCCGGTGGTGTCACCAAGCCGGTGCTGTACCAGCACTTCGAGTCCAAACGGGCGCTCTACCTCGCGCTCATCGACGAGTTGGCCTCGGCCATGTTGGAGACGATCGGCAAGGCCACCGCGAACGCCCCCGACGGACGGGCACAGACCGAGCGCGGCATCATCGCGTACTTCGAATGGATGGCAACCAATCGTGATGCGTTCGTCGTGCTTTTCGGCAGCGGGTCACGCAACGATGAGGAGTTCGCTTCAACGGTACGCAACGTCGAACGCCTGGTCGCCGACGCCATTGCGCCCCTCATCGACGCCGGACTCGACCGCGAGCACCAACGACGTTTGGCGTATGCGCTGGTGGGTATGTCGGAGGGTGTGAGTCGGTATCTCATCGCGAGCGGCGAGAACTTCGATCCCGCACTCGTCGGTTCGCAACTGGCGAATTTCGCCTGGGCCGGACTCCGAGGCGTCGAGCCACAATCCGCTCAGTCACGCAACACCCATCCTCGATAGCCGCGCACGAACTTTCGTTGCTCGAGCAACGCACCGATGTGGAGCATCATGGGTGACGTTTCGCCGAATGCGGCACCGTTGATCTTGCGAATCTCGACCGACTTGGTTCGGCCGTCCTTCACGAGCGATCCCAGTGCCTCGACCAATGCTGAAACATTCGTCGACTCGAGACTGTGCGTGAACGTCACCAGGTGGTGGCTCCGTACGTCGTACCACCCGAGCACCTCGCCGCGCCTCAGCAGCACCAGCGCTCCGGCACTACGGACCGGGCGGCCCTCGGTGGGCGGCCAATCGATGCTCGCCCCGTACGGTTGAGCGGGATCCGTCGCCGCCAACACCATCACTTCGCCGGTCGACTCCGAGTCGGGTGCCGTCGATGTTGCATCGACGATGTGGTCTTCCTTGCATGCCCGCAGTCGATCCACCGCACCGGGCACGGCGAATTGTGCGGCACCGAGTCCGTCGACGAAGTAACCACGGCGAACGGTGCCACGCTCCTCGAGCGCTTTCAATACGCCGTACACGCCGGCAAACCCACCGCGAACGTGTTCGGCGAGTACTGCTTCGCGCGTCACCACTCCGTGTCGTTCGAGCAACTGCATGGCGAGTGCGTGCATGGATTGGGTGGTGGTGGCCCGTTGATCGACGAGCTGGGTCACCAAACTCCACCGTCCCTGTGCAGCGGGTGGCCCAACACGACTTGTGCTTCCCCCACGAACGTGTCGCGGTCGAACCAATCGTGCTGCGGCACGTCGGGCTCCGCCGGTGACGGGTAACGAACGTGCCGACTTGCCGCTCCGAGCACCGAGCAGCACTGCGCGCAACGGTGTGAGCGAGTCGTTGGTGACCTCGCCGGACCACACCAAGTCCCATAGGGCTGCCAACAACTCGGAGTCGGTTGCCCCCGTCACCCCGGCGCGAAGTTGGCCCCAGAAACTTGCACCGCGTTGGTCGAGGGCGGCCCGCACCCGGTCGTGTACGGCGCCTTCGGGTGCATCGAGCGGTTCGAGTGCCGGCAACATGACGCCGAGTTGATCGGCGAAGAACAAGCGGATGCGACCGTCATTGCCGCCGAGCGAGCCGGCGCCAACCCACACCACTTCGCCACTCGTGCAGAGATCGTCGAGCATCGACGCGCGGTAGCCACGCACCCGCAGGGGCAACACGTCGGTCTCCAGAGTCGATGCGACCAACGCAGCACCCGAGAGTGCCGTCAGTGCTTCGGCTAGTGCGTCGCTGCCGTGCATCGGAGCCGTGATGCCGTGCCACTCGGAGAGGAACCGCGCGAACGTTCGTTGGTCGACGGGCTCCACCTCCTTGCGCAACTTGGCGAGCGATCGGCGACGCACCAGGCGCAAGACTTCGGTGTCGCACCATTCACGTTCTGTGCCGAACGGTCGGAATTCCCCGCGCACCAAACGGTTTGCGCCCTCCAGTTCGGCGAGCGTGACGACGATGCGCTCGACACTCACGCCGAAGCGTGTGGCGACGTCCCGCGCGACGAACGGCGCGTGCGTTCGCGCAAATCGGCCAACGAGTTCACGCAACGGAGATGCGACCGGCTCGGTGAAGGCCTGTGGCAATCCGAGGGGCAGTGCACAACCGATCGCGTCGCGGAATCGCGCGGCATCCTCGGCTGCCACGAATCGCCGCTCACCTGCCACCACCAGATCGATGGCCCGACGTTGACCGACGAGTGTGTTGATTCCTTCCTCGACGTCGCCTTCGAACCGCAGTGAGAGTTCGTCGAGCGAAAGGTCGCCGACGCGACGCAACACGTCGTGGAGTTCGTCCACCGTGGTGGCTCGTCGCGATTCGGCGACATGTTGGAGCTCCAACTCGATGTCGGCGAGGACTTCCCCGTCGAGCAGTTCGCGGAGTTCCTCCGACCCGAGCAGGTCGTTGAGCAGATCGCGGTCGAGTGCCAACGCCGCGGCACGACGTTCGGCCAACGGCGCATCACCCTCGTACATGTATGCGGCGATCCAGTTGAAGAGCAAACTCTGGGCGAACGGTGAGGCCTTCGGTGTGTCGACACTCACGAGTCGGATGGAGCGCGAGCGAAGCTGCGTCAGTACGTCTCGCAGGGCCGGAACGTCGAACACGTCCTGCAGACACTCGCGACTGGTTTCGAGCAGGATCGGAAAGGAGGGGTACTTCGCCGCAACTGCCAGCAGGTCGGCGGCGCGTTGACGTTGCTGCCACAACGGAGTCCGCTGATCGGGACGCCGACGCGGCAACAGCAGGGCCCGCGCCGCACATTCACGGAATCGCGCTGCAAAGAGTGCCGTTTGCGGAACTGCCGCCACGAGTGCGTCGGTGATGTCGTCGGGGTCGATCAGAAGTTCCTCGACGGGAATCCGATCGACTGCCTCGGGTAGGCGGAGCACGATGCCATCGTCTCCCCACATCGTCTCCACGGGGATGCCGAGACGTTCGAGGAGTCGTTGCTCCAGTGCAATGGCCCACGGCGCATGCACCGGTGTTCCGAACGGCGAATGGATACAGACTCGCCAGTCTCCGATCTCGTCACGGAACCGCTCGATCACGATCGTGCGATCATCGGGCAGGGTGCCGGTGGCCTCGACTTGTTCATCGACGTAGGCCAACAGATTTCGTGCCGCCAACGGATCCAGACAATGTCGGGTCGTGAGGGTACGTTCCGCCCCCGTGAGTCCCGTGTCGTCGCGACCAGGCGATCGCACTTGTTCGTCCCGAATCGTGCGCAGGAACTGGCCGACGGCGCGACCGAGTTCGAGCGGACGTCCCAATCGGTCTCCGTGCCAAAACGGCATCTTGCCCGGTTCGCCCGGTGCGGGAATCACGATTACCCGATCGAACGAGACGTCCTCGATGCGCCAGGTGGATGCGCCGAGGACGAACGTCTCGCCGGGTCGCGTCTCGTAGACCATCTCCTCGTCCAACTCACCCACTCGCGTGCCATCGGGAAGGAACACGCCGAACATGCCACGATCGGGAATCGTCCCACCGTTGGTGACCGCCAGTCGTTGCGCACCGTCGCGCGCCCGCAAGGTGTCGGCGATGCGATCCCAGACGATGCGGGGTTTCAAGTCACGGAACTCCTCGCTCGGGTAACGACCCGACAGAAGGTCGAGCACGTTGTTGCGCACCTCGTCGGAAAGTTCGGCGAAGTTGGCGCAACGTCGAATCATTTCGGTGAGTGATGCCACCGTGCAGTCGGGGTGCATCGCCACGTGGGCGACGATGTGTTGAGCCAACACATCCAGTGGATTGCGCAGGTAGCGGGTCGATTCGATTTCTGCGTCCATCATGCGCTGAGCAACGACGGCCACCTCGAGCAAATCGTGCCGGTGCTTCGGGAAGACCTTTCCACGACTCGCCTCACCGACGCTGTGCCCTGCCCGTCCGATTCGCTGCAAACCGCGACTCACCGCTCCCGGCGATTCCACTTGGATGACGAGATCGACGGCTCCCATGTCGATGCCGAGTTCGAGGCTGCTCGTGGCCACGATGGCACGCAACTGACCGCGCTTGAGTTGATCTTCGATCACGATGCGCTGCTCTCGTGCCAACGAACCGTGATGCGCCTTCACGTACTCCCCGTCACCAAGACCCAGATCGACGGCCAGTTCGTTGAGTTGCGCCGCGAGTCGTTCTGCGCCGCGTCGTGCGTTGCAAAAGATGATGGTGCTTCGATGCTGCTGAACGAGGTCGAGAATGCGGGGCGTGATGCTCGGCCAGATGCTGGTTCGTCGCTCGACGGCAGCCGCGGTGGCCGGACCGCTGCGCAGCTCCTGGGTGACCTTGCCAATTTCACCCATGTCCTCGACGGGAACGACGACCTCGATTTCCATCGCCTTTCTCGCTCCCGCATCGACGATTGCCACCGGTCGCGGACTCCCGTCGTGGAATCCTCCGAGGAATCGCGCCACCTCTTCCAACGGCCGTTGAGTGGCGGACAAACCGATTCGCTGCGGGCTGCGTGCAGTGAGTTGCTCCAATCGCTCGAGTGACAGCGCGAGGTGCGCGCCACGCTTGGTTGCGGCGACCGCGTGGATCTCGTCGATGATGATCGTGTCGACGTTGGCCAGCGTCGTACGCGCCGACGACGTGAGCATGAGATACAAGCTCTCCGGAGTGGTGATGAGGATGTCGGGTGGGTTGCGCAACATTCGTTGGCGGTCTCGCGCACTCGTGTCGCCCGTGCGCATGGCGACCAACGGCTCACGAAATGGTTCGCCCAGGCGCTCGGCAGCATGACGTATTCCCACGATCGGAGAACGGAGGTTCTTTTCCACGTCGAAGGCAAGCGCACGCAACGGCGAGATGTACAGCACCCTGGTTGCGGAAGACTCCTCGACGCTGCGCGACACCAAGCGATCGATCGCCACCAGGAACGCCGCCAACGTCTTGCCGCTACCCGTCGGCGCGGCAATGAGCGTGTGTTCGCCGGTGGTGATGTGTGCAAAGCCCCGCTCCTGTGCCGCAGTGGCGGCCGGAAACGTGGTGGTGAACCACGCGCGAACGGCGGGAGAGAATCGATCGAGAACCGACGCAGTGGCCACCGCCGAAGAGTACCCACTCGGTGTGGAGATGGGTACGCTGAGCGCCATGCCAGTGGCTGGGGAGCACCATCCAGCGTTCGAGGAGTACTGCGAATGCATCTTCGAAATGCGTGAGGACAACGCAGAAATCATCCAGGCGCGCCTCGCCGAACGCCTCGGCGTGTCGCGAGCCTCGGTGTCGGAGATGGTCAAACGAATGGAGTCGTCCGGACTCCTCCAGGTGGACTCCACGCATCTCGCGCTCACCGCCGCCGGCGAAGAACTCGCCAATCGCATCGTGCGACGACATCGTCTGGCGGAACGCTTCCTCACCGACGTGATCGGTCTCCCCTGGGCACGCGCTCATCACGAGGCGTGCAAGTGGGAACATGTCATCAGCGAGGACGTCGAGCACGGACTGGCCAGATTGCTCGGCAATCCGTCCACCTGTCCGCACGGGAACCCGATTCCCGGCGCGGCAACGACCGGCATCATGGTCACTCCTCTGGGTCAGGTGGCGATCGGAACCCGATTCACCCTGGTGCGCATCCCCGAGGAAGTGGAGGAACGCGACGGTGCGCTCGACGAACTCGAGTTGCACCAGATCCTGCCGGGAATGCAGTGCACCGTCCGTGAGCGAACGCGGGACGCGACTCGTCTCACCGTTCACGACGTCGTCGACCGAGATGCCACGCTCGACCAGTTCGTCGGAGCGCGGCTCCTCGTCACGCTCTGACCCACCCATGAGCGGTCGAGTCAATCTGCGACGAATCGTCACCACGCCCGTGGTCGGACCGTATATCGCATTCGCTGTCGTGCAGTCGCTCGTGCTCGGAGGCTGCGCCACCGAGGTCATCCAACTCGACTCCACGGCAACCACCGTGGAGTCACCGGCGGAATCCGCCGCGGTCGAACTCTCTTCGGCAACCCTCGCGGAGCTCACCGTCGTACTGCGCGACGAGGTTGCGTTGCTCGGTCGCGCGGTATTCGACGGCGAACGAGACGAGGCACGATTGCACCTGGAGCGGATCGATCTCGCGTGGGAATTCGCCGAGCCACTCATCGTTGCTCAGTACGGCGAACTTGCCGACCAAATCACCTACGACCTGCGACGAGTGCTAGAACTTGCGCGCAGCGCCGTGGAGCGAAACCGTCCCGCCGATGCCGACAAGGCCACGGCCTTCCTCCGACTCGCCCTGCAGTCGCTCGACGCCTGACCGTCGAGACGCGCAACTCCGTCTAGACGCGTAACTCCGTCGGCAGCTCCCGTGAGTGCACCACGACGAGTCGCTGCGTCGATCGCGTGAGTGCCACGTACAAACCTCGCGGGCCGGAGTCCGACGACTCGTACACGTCGGTCGGTTCGACGACCACACAACCGTCCATCTCCAGACCTTTCACCAGACTCACCGGCACGAGCGTGAGCATCGCTTCGAGACCCGACGCCCCGGCGCGCCCGAACGGCACGCCGTTGTCGACGAGCGCGGCCGACATCTCATCGAGCAAGTCGTCGGGGCACACGACGCCCACCCGACCATCAGAAAGGAGAGCGACGAGATCGGACGCCTCCTTGGCAACGGAGCGGGCGAGTTCCTCGCGATTGCACCGCACGACTCGCGGCTCTGCATCACCCTCACGCACTGCGGTTGGCGGAGTCTGTCGGGGAGCAGCGGTGGGGAGCAGCCTGCCAGCGAATTCCATGATCTGCCGCGGAATGCGATAGCCGACCGACAACGTGGCGACGCTTGCGTCCCGGTTCTTGGGCAGCAATGCCAGGACATCGCTCCAGTCCCCGGGGGCGAACGGCCCCGTCGCTTGGGCGATGTCGCCGACGACGGTCATCGCACCGTTCAGCGATCGCCGACCCAACATGCGCAACTGCATCGGTGTGAGGTCCTGCACTTCGTCGACGACGATATGCCCGTACGTTTCGATGTCGTCCGATTCGTCCACGACCCCGCCCTTGCGTGGCTTCGGACCGAGCAGGTGTCGGACCTCGTCGAGCAAAGCGACATCGGCATCGCTGAATGTTGCCGTCTCCAACGATTCCGCCCGCGGACGGTACAACGAATCGATTTCGTCGTCACGAAGGATTCCCTTACCCGCCACCTTGAGGAGCGCTTTGGATCCGAACAGGTCCCGCAACAATTCCGCCGGACCCAACGACGGCCACACACGGAACACGAGGGCCCGGAACTCGGGAATCTCCCGCAATCGCGCTCGCGCACTGGCCAACGTGTATTCGGCGTCTCGCATGCTGGGCATGAGCATGGCGACGAGTTCTCCCTCGACCGCGCGACACAGTTCGTTGTGGCGACGCGAACGTCGTTGTGCTTCCTTCACCACTCGTGCGGTCTCGGTGGGGCCGAGTCGCAGGAAACCGCCACCGAACGGCAATTCGAACGGCTCCTTGAGGGCTCGCTGCCGCGCCCGAATGGCGCGCTGTAGCACGTCGACCATGCGCAGGTCACCCTTTACCCGACGAGCCAACGGATTCTCGACGGCGCCATACGCCACATCGTTCACGAGATCTGCCAACACCGCTTCACGCACCCCCGACTCACCCAACGACGGCAGCACCCGTTCGATGTATCGCAGGAAGACGCGATTCGGTCCGACGACGAGCACGCCCTGGTCGGCCAACGGGAACCGGTAGGTGTACAACAGATACGCCGCACGGTGCAACGCGACGACGGTCTTGCCCGTGCCGGGGCCGCCTTGCACGACGAGCACTCCCTTGTTCGGCGCCCGAATGATGACGTCTTGTTCGCCCTGGATGGTGGCGACGATGTCGCCGAGTTGTCCGCTTCGTCCTTTCTGGAGTGCGGCCAGCAAGGTGCTTTGCCCGCGGAGCTTGGGGGTCTCGAGTCCCTCGTCGCGACCGATTCCGAGGTGGAGTTCCCCGAACAGTTCGTCCTCGATGGCCACGAGTTTGCGACGGTCCATCATGAAGTGTCGACGACGCACCAACTGCATGGTGTCGCGACCAGTGGCGCGATAGAACGGCTCGGCCATCGGTGCCCGCCAGTCGATGATCAATTGATTGCTGTCGGCATCCGCCACCGCCAAGCGACCGATGTGGAAGGCCTCGGGTTCCCCACCCGAGTCCGGGGTTCTATCGATTCGTCCGAACACCAATGCCGCATCCCCGATGTCCAGATTGTTGAGCATTTGCACCAACTTCTCGTCGAAGTAGTTGCGTTCGTACCGCTCCTGGAAGGTGCCCCCGCGCTGGGCTTCGGTGAGTTTGCGGATCGAGAGGGCACTCTCACGGGCACCAACGAGCGCGGCATAGGCGCTGTCGATATGGGCCTGTTCGGCGGGAAGATCTGGGTGCTCGTGCATTTTTGGGATTTATGAACTCTACCGAAAGAAAAACAACGCACGATTTCGCATTGCTGTGCACACCTATGGCAAAGTCGTCCCTGGTTCCAAGTCGGTGCCGGTGTGCGCCGAAACGTCATCGTCCAGACCCGACAAGGAGCCATCTATGCCACATCGTCTTCGATCCGGCATCCATCTCGCACTATCCGTGTTCATCGTTGCGGGCTGCGCGTCACCGACGCAACTGAACTTCGACACCGCCGAGCCGCCGATGCGGCAAACAGCGTCGTCGCTCGAAGACTCGCAAAATGTTGAGGATTCCATCGTGAGTGATTCGTCTCCAACGATCGAATCCATGAACGCAACGGGCGGATTCGACGCCGCATCCATCGAACGACACTTCACAAATCTCGTCACCGATTGGTCGAGGTGCTTCCACCGCCCCGGCGACTGCGACGTGACGCTCAGTACCGCCCCCGACTCTCCCGAGCGAAGCCGTCTCTCGGACGCACTCGCGTACTACGCAACCGAACAGTTGCGCACCAAACCCAACCAGGGTCGACTCGAATGGCGTATCGAATCGATCAGCACAACGAGTGATAATCGGGTCCGTATCACCACATGCGAATACGACACGCGAATCTTCTTCGACGCCAGCATGGCCGACACCGAACTCGGTGACATCATCCTCGACGCCACGGTGTGGACGCGACGAGTCGAGTGGGTGGTGGCACGCGACGGAGACGCGTGGCGCTTGTGGTCGAGGCGTATCGAACGCCGCTCGCCCGCGGAACGCTTCTGTCAGGTATGAGGCGCGCGACGGCACTTCGTAGCGCGCTGGCGCGAGGCATCGCGGTGGGCACGATCTCGCTGACCGCCCTCATTTCTCCAACCCTCTCCGATGCGGCGACTGCCGACGAAGCCGGTGTGGACGGCGACCACATCTACGCGGGAGTCTCCTACAGCGCACAACACTCGCTCTCCCGCTGCGAATGGAGTCTTCCCATTCCCACCTACGGTCACGGTGGGCGGACCGGTGGAACCACCCGCGAGTGGAACGGCACCGTATGGACACTCCATCGTTGTGCCATCGATGACACGTTCCTTCTCGTCTGGATACCGGACGTCAGTAGTGAATCCGTCGCCGAGTCGACCCGCGATGTCGTTCGCGAGCGTGTGCCCCTACTCGACCAACTCTTCTCACCACCCGCGTCGCGCGGGGTCGTCAAAACGCCGACCTGGTTCTGGGTACACCCCGCCATGTGGCGACCCGTCTCGGTGACCGCGACCATCCCGACTCCACGCGGTGTGGTCACGATGACCACCACCGCCACGCCCGAGTCGCTCGAATTTCGCCCCGGTGACGACAGCGGCGAGGTCGTCGAGTGCGACGGACCGGGCATCCCGTGGACGCCGCTCCTGTCGCGCTTCGTCACCTCCGACTGTGTATACGAATACCCCGTTCCCTCCTCGGTCCGCGAGAACGGAGTCTTTCGCGCCCGACTGGATGTCGTCTGGACGGTGACGTGGCGGACCAACCTCGGTACATCCGGTCGACTCCCCGATCTCCGACTTGGCACCTCCCACCACATTCGGATTCGCGAACTGCAAGCCGTGGTCTCCCGTTGAACGTCGTCGGACTGCCAGTCGGGAAAATCCTGCGGAGGGCTAGGAAACCGTCGTTCTCCTCAGTAGTGTGGAGGAACGACATATCAGTCGATGTGTCAATAGCAAACAAAGAAATGAGTAATCATGCCAACCGGTACCGTCAAGTTCTTCAATGACGAGAAGGGTTTCGGATTCATCTCTCGCGAAGGCGAGCAGGATGTGTTCGTGCACTTCTCCAACATCGAAGGCACCGGGC
>SXGS01011660.1_pt1 | contig 16704 bp, 12 predicted proteins | sample 3174681 | NCBI WGS metagenome assembly SXGS01 (sample SAMN11356861, study PRJNA531348) | freshwater metagenome | isolation source: freshwater sample F1-80 | place: China: Fuxian Lake, Yuxi | collected 2017-12-25 | reverse complement strand
TCAACCGCGCCAACGCATCTTTCACATCGCCAACAACGGGAAGATGAACCTTCCTGTTTTTGTGAATCTCGGAAGCATCGATATCCAGATGAACAATGGTTCCATGTTCGCAAAATTTTTCGACTTTACCCGTCACTCGATCATCGAAACGAACCCCAAAAGCCAACAACAAATCAGCACCGGCGATCCCTGCCTTGGGTTCTCCGTTCACAGCCCAGTTTCCATAGGCGGATCCATGCATCCCTAGCCATTTCAAGGAAAGCGGGTCTGATTCAGGAAATGCTCCACAACCCATGATCGTGGTCACGACAGGAATTTGTGTCGCATGAGCAAACGTGCGCAATTCCTCCGACGCATTGCCGCTAATAATTCCACCTCCGACGTAAAGCACCGGTCGTTCAGCCTTTTGGATCAGTCCAAGGATTTCGTTCAGACTCAGATCGTCCGCACGTAAAACCGGGGAGTAACCACGCAACACAACCTCCCTCGGCCAGAGCGGTTGGGTCTCAAGTTGCTGGATGTTCTTTGGAATATCGATCACCACTGGTCCCGGCCGGCCACTTTGCGCGATATAAAAAGCTTCCTTAACGACTCTGGGAATATCGTTGATATCCGTCACCAAATAGCTGTGCTTCACAATGGGCAACGTCATTCCGAAGAAATCGGTTTCTTGAAACGCACCCTTCCCGATCATCGCCTGCGGAACCTGACCCGTGATCGCCACCACTGGAATCGAGTCCATATAGGCATCAGCAATCCCGCTGATCAGATTCGTGGCTCCGGGTCCGCTCGTCGCCATACAAACTCCAACACGACCCGTGGCCCTTGCATACCCTTCGGCTGCGAACACTCCACCCTGTTCATGGCGCGGGAGAATCGTGCGGATCTTTGACCGCGTCAGCGATTGGTGAAATTCCATGCTCGCTCCACCGGGATAGGCGAAAATCGTGTCAACACCTTCGCGCTCGAGGGCCGCTACAAGGATATCACTCCCTCGCATCCGAGGTCCAAGTTCAGCACGTTCCGTTTGTGGAGTTGCACATTTGGCTTCCGCCACTTCCATTTTCTTACTCATAACAGGCTCTTATATTGGTCTTTGGCTGGCCGGTGTGGAAGACAAAAAAACCCACGACCGGAGAAGCCGTGGGTTTTGTCGAAATTTTTTCTTAGCCTCGACAAGCACCACCGGCTCGGTCGCCTACTACGACGACCGCTACACCGCTGACTACAAGCAAGGCATGGATTAACACTTGGGTCAGCTTAGACGGTTCTATCTTGTGGGTCAACCTCCGAAAAAATGATTCCACCTAATTCTTGCGCCGGAGCCTATGGTGCATCGGGTCCCCTACCTCTCGGTCCACCGGGTCCTCGACCCGGCCCGCCTCGGCCATCCCGTCCGTTGGAGATCGCAATTAACCTGTTGATGGCTTCTTTGCTGAGTTTGCTTTCTGATGCCTGAATCTTTGCAAACACTGCGGAAGCTTTTGTCGCCCATGCAGTTCTTGCTTTGGTGAGTGCGCTGTTGGCTTCGGATATCTTTGCTGCATTCACAGGCACACTAAAACTGGCGGCAACAAGATTTGAGTTTGCAATGGTCACCGCCAGATTCTCATGACTCAATTCTTTGGTGATCTGATCGACCAATGCTTGCTGTTCGGGAGGTAACGGTTGGCCATTGGGGCCACCTCGCCCGCCGGGACCACCTTCCGGCCTGCCACCCGGCCCGGGTTGGGCAGTGCTGATGATCGATGAAATGGATAGCCACGTCACCATGACTGCGGCCTTCGCAAATTTGAAGCGTTTCATATCTTATTTGGGTGGTTGTTCAGGGAGCTTCCGTCTGGGACAACTTCAGGATCTGTTTAAACTCTAAATCCAAAACAGGAGATACCGAAAGGCGACTATTTCTGACGAGTGCCATTTTTTGAAGCACTGGATCTGCCTTGATTTGCACCAGACTGACAGGAACGCGCAGAGGCTTCACGGGTGTCAGGGTTACAGCCGACCAATCCCCCTCATCTGCGGTTGGATCAGGAAAAGCTGTTTGGATTACCTTCGCAACGCCCACGATTCGTTTTTCGGTCATGCTATGATAAAAGAAAACAAGATCCCCTCCCTGCATGGCTCGAAGGTGATTCCGTGCTTGGTAGTTCCTTACGCCTGTCCAATCCACGGACTTGTCCTTGCAGAAATCGTCCCACGAATAAGTCTCGGGTTCTTGTTTAACAATCCAGTAAAGTTTGGACATCAACACTCCTATTTCGAACGATTGTGAGTTAGCTTTGTTTTTGCAAAACAAATCCGATGGATTCCGTAATCAATTGTGACCCTCCTTGCGCCACAGTGTGGCCCTGATTAAGATATGTTGATGAATTATGCGGCTAATCTTTTAGCAATCGAGACCCGGATCGCGGCGGCTTGCCAAAGGGTTGGTCGAACGAGACAAAGCGTGCAATTGCTCCCCGTGAGTAAAGGCCAAAGTCCACAATCCATTCGGGCTTTTTCCGAAGAAGGTCTCGGGATATTCGGCGAAAACAAGGTGCAGGAGGCCAAGGCCAAAATCGCTTCCTGTCCCTCCCATCTTCGGTGGCACATGATCGGGCATCTTCAATCCAATAAATGCCGGGATGCCGTCGTCTTGTTCGATTTTATTCAAGGGGTGGATGGATTGGCCTTGGCGCAAGAGTTGGAAAAATGGGCGCAAAAACTCGGTCGCACCAAAAAAATTCTTCTGGAGGTAAACGCCGGAGGTGAAGGGAGCAAGTATGGTCTAGCACCAGCGGATGTGGTAGAGACCCTACTTCAAGTCAACGATCTTCCGCATTTGGAAGTTCACGGACTCATGACGGTCGCGCCCTACAGTCCTAATCCTGAGCATGCGAGAGGGTTTTTTCGTAAAATGGCGGAGGTGAAACACGCCTGTGAGAATGCTCTCGGGGCACCGCTTCCTCATTTGAGTATGGGGATGAGCGGCGATTTTGAGGTCGCGATCGAGGAAGGCTCCACTCTGGTGAGGATTGGAACTGCGTTGTTCGGACCACGAACGATCACAAAATCTCTCAACGAATGTCGGTCTCAAGAAACCGAGTGATTGGTTTTGTAAATTTACAAAATCCTACTGATGCCTAAAGTCCAGCCATGCCTGACAAAAAAGGGAAAACAAAAAAGAAAGCGATGATCCTTGGGGTCGGGCTGGATTCGGATGGCCATCGACGGATCACAAAAGGTCCGAATTTTGCATTGGTTGGTGGCACTCAGGAAACCCACGAAGTCATGACCGAAAAAGCGGTCAAGATTAATGAAAAACTGAAAACCAAAGGGAAACAGCTCGAGGAACTTTCCCACGACGAATTCGATGATATCGCGCACTCAGTCGGGCTCCACCGGCACAGGCCAGAGAATAATTAGGTCACCGTAACGCACCACTGATTTCCATGCCTAGCAGGCACATATCGTCTTCAAATTCGCCTTCCCCATTGGCAGTTCTCAGCTGATCCAAGATTTGGTCGAAGATTTCCCCCACCGAGGATTGCATCCTATTTTTCAGTTGAGCTTTCATCCAATCAGGACTCAGTAATTCCCCATCTAATTCGACGTCATAAACCCCGTCTGTAAACAAAACCACTAGGTCATCAGGAGCAAACGATCGTGTGGTTGTGGTAAATTTAAAGTCGCCGAAAAGGCCGAGCGCAGGTTGGTTTTTCCCCGAAACATTCTCCAGATACTCGACGTCACCCGTTTTCCTGTGTGCAAGAAGTGGCTTGGGATGACCTGCATTTGAATAGCAAAGTTGGCGCGTCTCGATATCCACCACCATGTAAAATGCGGTGGTGTAAAGGGGCGTTCCACTTTGCTTCAAAATCGCCCGAAGATCATGATTGATCCGCCCGAGTAGTTCGCCGGGATCAGCAGCGAAACGGGTGAGCTCTTCCACCAATGCTCGCACGATCGCGGTGACAAGGGCTGACCGCACGCCGTGCCCCATCACATCGCAAATGAAGACTCCCGCTTTGGTATCGGAAATCGCCAGAACGTTGAAAAAATCTCCGCCCACCTCTCCTGTAGGAATGTAGCGATGACAAAACTTGAGGTGGCTCGCATCGCGTCCGGCGTTTTTTGGAAACAACGGATATTGCTGAGGAAGCATCGCCAGTTGGATCTCCCGAGCCATTCGCAAGTCCTCGGTCATCTGGTTATTCTTTTCCGTCAATTCCTCTTGGCTACGAGCGAGTTCGAGATTTGCTTTTTTGAGGCCTTCCTCGGCTCGCCGGCGGAGAGTGATGTCCCAAAAAATCCCTTGAAGGCCCATGATCTGGCCCTTTGCATTGTAAAGGGGTGTTTTGACCACGTTGACGTAACTCTTCTCCATCCCCGGCGGCTGGTTCACTTCCACCGTCTCGAACATGCGACCTGTCCGCAAGATCTCCTGATCATCCCGTTGATACTGCGCTGCCATTTCAGGCGGGAAAAAATCAAAATCAGTTTTGCCAATGATTTCTGACAACGGTTTGCCTAACGTTTCACAGAAGCGCTTGTTGGCGAAGGTAAATTGCTCGAGAAGATTCTTTCTGAAGATGTTTTGTGGCAATGTCTCCACTAGCGAATGGTAGAGCGTTTCGGAATTGAGCAAGTCTTGTTCGGCCTGCTTCTTGACGGTGATATCCTCAACAGTTCCTTCGTAAAACATCACTCGTCCTCCCGCATCCCGAACAACCCTGACATTCTCAGAGATCCAGATGATTTTATCATCTTTACGCCGGATTTGTGATTCGAAACCACTCACGAAATCCTGACTTCCCATCAAAGAAATAAACTCCTCTCTTCGATGGCTATCGATATACAGATCGTTTGCGATGTCGGTCAGGTTCGACATCAATTCTTCCGCACTGCCATAGCCGTAAATGCGAGCAAGGGCTCGATTCGCTTCGAGGTATTTTCCGTCCGGGCTCGTCTGGAAAATACCTTCCAATGAGTTCTCGAAAATCTTTCGATACTTTGCTTGAGCTGAAACCAACGCAGCCTCAGTCCGTTTCCGTTCGATGCCATAGAGAATCGAACGGGTCAGAAGATGGCCGTTCATCCTTCCCTTAACTAAAAAATCTTGAGCCCCCTCATGCACCGACTGCACGGCCATCGAATCATCATCTGCATCGCTTAAAACAATGATCGGGACTTGAGGCGCATGCGAGCGAAGCTCAATGAATCCTCGCAACCCAGCACAGTCAGGCAGGGACAAGTCCAACAGCACCACATCGACCTGCGAACGATCGAGCCGTTCCATACCACTGCGTAAACTAGGCAGCCATTCCAATTGGAAAGCAGGCATGTGCGCTTCTAGGAGCATTCCACGGACGGTGCCTGTGTAGTCAGGGCTGGATGCGACTAATAGAATACGAATCTTCAACTCGTTCATTTGGATTATTTTCCTATTACTTCGGATCTGCGGGAGATTGGTATTCTACAACACGGGCGGACGCTTCGACTGTGTCCGAGTTGGTAACTGCTGGCAAGTCGCGACCCTTGAAAACCTCGGCTGAAGTTGCCAATTGAATGCAGTTGGTTCAGTCTAGGTGGCAGATGACGAAGAGTTTTTATCTCACCACCGCGATCGACTATGTCAATGGCCAACCGCATTTAGGCCATGCGTATGAAAAAGTGATCAGCGATGTCATTGCGCGGTCGCGACGCAGCCTCGGGCAAGAGGTATTCTTTTTGACCGGTCTTGATGAACATGGCCAAAAGGTCCAGCAAGCTGCGCATAACGAGGGGAAAACTCCTCAAGCTTACTGCGACGCATTAGCATTGGACTGGCGAACATTTGCTCGCGAACTTCAGTTGTCGAACCAAGATTTCGTCCGCACCTCGGATCCCCGCCACAAGAGCGTGGTCCAAGCTGTCCTGACAAAACTCAACAACGAAGGCCACTTTTACCGCTCCAAATACAAGGGGTTCTACTCGACCCGACAGGAGACTTTTCTCACCGAGAAAGATCGTCGTCCTGACGGGAGCTTCGATCCGATTTACGGTGATGTGACGGAATTGGTGGAGGAAAACTACTACTTCAAGCTGAAGGATCACCAGCAGTGGCTCATCGACACTATCGAAGCAAACCCAGAATTCATCGCTCCAATCAATCGTCGGAATGAAGTTCTGGGTTTCCTGAAGAATAATGAATTAGAAGACCTGTGCATCACTCGACCCGCAGCGCGGCTGAGCTGGGGAATCCCCTTACCCTTCGATCCGGAATACGTCACCTACGTCTGGTTCGATGCGTTGGTGAACTACATTTCCATTCCGGCTGCTTACGGCGATCCAAAGTTGATCACCGCGTTGCCTGACCTGAAACTTGACGCCTCCACCCAGAGTCAAGGCCTCGCCCTGTGGCCCGCCGATCTTCATGTGATTGGAAAAGACATCCTCAAATTCCATGCGGTGTATTGGCCCATCATGCTAAAGGCCATTGGTTTGGCTTTACCGAAGCAAATTCTCGTCCATGGATGGTGGCAGAAGGATGGAGAAAAGATTTCCAAAAGCACCGGCAACATTATCGATCCGCTCGCTGTGATCAACAACTGGAGTCTCGATGCGTTCCGCTATTACGTAACCCGCGAACTTGCCATCGGCCCTGATGGTAATTGGACCGATGCGGGATTTGCTGCACGATACACAGCCGAACTCGCCAACGGAATTGGCAACCTTCTCAACAGATCCCTAGCGATGCTCCGAAGTTACCGGCAAAAAGTAGTGCCACCACGCCATGACGAACTCTCTCATGGGGCCATGACGACGGTCGCCACGGTTCGCACCCAGCTCTTAAACCAAGACCTGCAAGGAGCCCTTCAATCCCTTTTCAGTCTCATCACGACAGCAAACCAATTCATTGATCAAACCGCACCTTTCAAACTTGCGAAGGATCCGGCACAAGCCCAACGGCTCGACGAAATCCTCTATAACCTGATCGAGGTTTGTCGAATCCTAGCGGTGTTGATTTGGCCATTCTTGCCCACGACAGCCGAAAAAATCTTCGCACAAATTGGCATCGTCAACCCTCCGGCGGATTTCAATCTCGCAGTCTGGGGTGGCCTGCCAGCAGGGCATGTGACAAACGATCCTGCTCCTCTGTTTCCACGTCGTGACACCCTCTCAAGCCCCGCTTGATCCATGGCTGATATCGTCCTTGCCACCCTAAACGCCAAGTTTATTCACGCAGCTTTTGGTCTGCGTTATCTACTGGCGAATTTAGGGGATTTGCGCGAACGCGCTTGTGTGATCGAGTTCGATATTTCCCAACGCCCCGTTGACATCGCCGAGGCCATTCTGGCGCGAAACCCCAAGATTGTTGGCCTAGGAGTTTACATCTGGAACGCCGAACTGAGTTTGGAGCTCGCTACCCTTCTCAAAAAAATCCGGCCAGAGATTTGCCTCATACTTGGCGGACCGGAGGTGAGTTACGAATCAGCAGAACAACCCATTGTTCAAATTGCAGATCACACCATCACGGGTGAAGCGGATCGTGTATTCCCTGAAGTCTGTCGTCAAATCCTCAACGGAAACCGCCCGACACAAAAGGTGATTTTTGCTCCGGTCCCTGATTTGGCCGAGGTTCGGATGCCTTACGAACTCTATGACGACCGAGATGTTGCCCATCGCATTATTTATGTCGAAGCCTCGCGCGGATGCGTCTTCACCTGCGAGTTTTGCCTTTCCTCGCTGGATATTCCCGTGCGTCAGTTTCCCACTGAACTATTCCTGCAGGAAATGGATCAACTTTACCGTCGCGGTGTTCAGCATTTCAAATTTGTCGATCGCACGTTCAATCTCAATCTCAACACCAGCAAGGCCATTCTAGATTTCTTCTTGGAACGATTACGGCCCGGTTTATTTCTGCATTTCGAGATGGTGCCAGATCGATTACCAGAAGCCCTCCGCGAACGGATTCGACGGTTTCCGTCCGGGGTGCTTCAGTTCGAGGTGGGGATTCAAAGCTTTAATGACGACGTTTCAGCTACTATTAAACGTCGCCAAAACCTCGATCGACTCAGTGACAATTTTAAATTCCTACGCGAAGAGACCGGTGTCCACATCCACGCAGATTTGATCGTGGGACTACCCGGTGAAACAGTAGAAAGTTTCGCATTGGGTTTCGACCGTCTGTTGACACTCCGTCCTCAGGAGATTCAAGTCGGCATCCTCAAACGACTTCGAGGCACTCCCATCATTCGCCATGTTGTCACTCATGGAATGCGCTACAACCCCCATCCACCCTACGAAATCCTGCAAAACAATTTGATTAACTTTCCCACGATGCAACGCCTGCGCCGATTCTCACGCTTTTGGGATTTGGTCGCGAACAGTGGGAATTTTGTCGAGACGACGCCATTGCTTTGGAAAGATCAAGATTCACCCTTTCACTCGTTTCTTCGGTGGTCTGATTGGATCTATGAACGGACTGGCCGTCGCCACGCGATCGCCCTCTCGGATTTGGCAGAACGCCTGTTTGAATTCCTCACGATCGAACGGAAGCAATCCCCCGAAGAGACTGCTCAGGTTTTGTGGCGGGATTACCAAAAAGGAGGCCGCTCTGATCGTCCCATTTTCCTTCGTCCTTACCTTCCCGAAGTTCAACCCTCGCGACGGGAGAAATCCGCCACTCCCTTGAAACGTCAAAGCCGCCATCTCTCCGCTTAAGAAAAGGCTCTAGTTTCCCAAGTATCCTTTGCTATCTCGACTTCGTTTTCCTATAACATTTGGACTAATTTATGAGTTCAAGTCGCGGTAAAACTGCCCCAGCAACGGCCAAGACAGCCTCTGCATCCCCTTCCCTGCCTGTGTTCAAGAAATTGCTGGTGGCTAACCGTAGCGAGATCGCCATCCGCGTTTTCCGTGCCGCAACCGAGTTAGGGCTTCGAACCGTGGCCATCTATGCTCAGGAGGATCGGCTTTCGGTCCATCGTTTTAAGGCTGATGAAGCCTATTTGGTTGGACAAGGAAAAGGTCCTGTCGGTGCGTATCTTGATATTCAGGGCATCGTCGCGTTAGCCAAAGAAAAAGGAGTGGACATGATCCACCCGGGCTATGGATTTCTTTCTGAGAACGCGGAATTTGCCCAAGCCTGCGTAGATCAGGGGATTACTTTTGTGGGTCCTCGGCCTGAGTTGTTGAAGCTGATGGGCGACAAGGTGGCGGCTCGTGCGCTGGCGCAACAGGTTGGTGTTCCCACGCTTCCCGGCACAGAGGATCCTGTATCAGATAGAGCGTTGGCACTGAAAATTGCGAAAGAAATCGGCTTCCCCTTGATTATCAAAGCTGCCTTTGGTGGAGGCGGCCGAGGGATGCGTGTCGTAGAAAAATCAGCGGACCTCGCCAACTTGCTCGATGAAGCCCAAGGAGAGGCGGAGCGAGCTTTTGGGAATGCTGCTGTCTTCCTCGAAAAATATATTCCGCGAGCAAAACATATCGAGGTTCAGATTCTCGGTGATCGCCACGGGCACGTGCTCCACTTACATGAACGAGATTGTTCGGTGCAACGTCGGCATCAAAAAGTCGTTGAGATTGCTCCTTCCTTCGGTCTCGAACCCAAAGTGCGTCAAGCATTGTGCGATGCTGCATTAAAACTCTCCTCCGCCATTAATTACGACAACGCGGGCACGGTAGAATTTTTGCTCAACCTCGATACGAACGAGTGGTTCTTCATCGAGATGAACCCTCGGATCCAAGTCGAACACACCGTGACCGAGGTCATCACAGGCATTGATCTCGTGCGTTCACAGATTCTCGTGGCTCAAGGGCGTTCCCTGCAAGGCCCCGAGATTGATCTGCCCTCGCAGGAAAATATCCCGCGCACAGGTTTTGCAGTTCAGGCTCGAATCACGACTGAAGATCCGGAAAACAAATTCACTCCGAACTATGGACGCATCCTGACTTACCGTTCGGCTGCAGGTTTTGGGATTCGATTGGATGGCGGAATGGGTGAGGCGGGCAGTGTCATCACCCCGTTTTACGATTCATTACTCGTGAAAGTCACGGCATCCGGGCGGGACTTCCCGAACGCGCTCCAACGGATGGATCGTGCGCTGCGGGAATTCCGTATTCGCGGGGTGAAGACCAACATCCCGTTCATTGAAAACGTCATTGCCGATGAAAAATTCCGATCCGGCCTTGCCACAACCACCCTGATCGATACGACGCCGGGATTGCTCACTTTCAACCCCAAACGAGATCGAGCCAGCAAGCTGCTTTCCTTCCTTGGAGAGGTCATCGTCAATGGCAATCCACAAGCCAAAGGATTTCATTTCAAGGCATCCCCGCCGACGTTGACCGCGCCAGCCTACGACCAAAAATCGGTGCCACCTCCCGGCACACGCCAGTTGCTGCTGGAGTTGGGACCTAAGAAATTCGCTGAATGGGTGGGTAAGCAAAAGCGGTTACTGGTTACCGACACCACCTTCCGCGACGCCCATCAATCCTTGTTGGCCACCCGCGTGCGGACGCTCGATATGCTCGTTGCGGCGGATGCCGTGGCTCGCCGTGCCTCACAACTTTTCAGCCTCGAGATGTGGGGAGGTGCCACCTTTGACACCTCGATGCGGTTCCTGCGAGAAGACCCATGGCAACGTCTTCGATTGCTCCGCCAACGGATCCCCAACATTTGTTTCCAGATGTTGTTCCGTGGATCCAATGCGGTGGGTTATTCCAATTATCCGGACAATGTCGTCGCGGGTTTCGTGAAACATTCTGCCTCTCAAGGCATCGATATTTTCCGGATTTTCGATTCGCTGAATTATCTACCCAACCTGACCGTAGCGATGGAGGCTGTGCAGGAAACCCACGCCATTTGTGAGGCCGCACTGTGTTACACCGGCGATATTTTGGATCCTAAGCGGACCAAGTATTCCTTGAAGTATTACGTCAAGATGGCGAAGGAATTGGAGAAGATGGGTGCCCACATTCTCGCCATCAAGGATATGGCGGGTCTCTGCCGACCTTATGCTGCGCATCAACTCGTCAAGACTTTGAAGGATGAGGTGGGTATCCCGATCCATTTCCATACCCATGACACTAGCGGCATCAATGCAGCGTCCATTCTTCAAGCCTGCGATGCTAAGGTGGACATCGTCGATCTCGCGCTCGCATCGATGTCGGGTTCCACCAGCCAACCCAACCTCAACTCTGTCGTGGCTGCGTTACAAAACACCCCGCGCGACACCCGACTGGATTTGGACACCCTGAACGAGTTCTCGGATTATTGGGAACAGGTTCGCGTGCTCTACACCCCGTTCGACACCTCGCCGAAGAGCGGCAGTGCCGAGGTTTACCTTCACGAAATGCCGGGCGGCCAATACACGAATCTTAAAGAGCAAGCGGCCAGTATGGGATTGGCCAGCCGTTGGCCGGAGATCGCTCGGTGCTATGCCGAGGTCAACCAACTTTTCGGAGATATCGTAAAGGTCACTCCTTCCAGCAAGGTTGTCGGGGATATGACGATGTTCCTTATTACTCGCGGCATCAAACCTGCCGATGTCCTCAACCTCGAGCCGGGCACAACGTTCCCTGAGTCCGTGATCGACATGCTCTCAGGCGGCCTCGGCCAACCCATGGGTGGATGGCCTAAGGCTCTTCAGGAGGTGGTCCTAGGCAAACGCAAAGCAATCGATCAACGCCCCGGTGAGACCCTGCCTTCGTTGAACTTTGCCAAGGCACGCACGGAACTCTCCCTCAAACTCAAGCGTGAGGCTACCGAGGATGACATCTTCAGCTCCTTGATGTATCCCGGGGTTTTCGCTGATTACTCCAAATCTGATCGTGATTACGGTGGCGTCTCCGTGCTGCCGACTTACGCGTTTTTTTACGGCCTCAAACCCGGCGAAGAAATCTCCGTCGATATTGAGGAAGGCAAAACGCTTTTCCTCAAGCTCATCAATATCGGTAATCCTGATAAGGACGGTTCGAGGATCATTTCCTTTGAATTGAACGGGATGCCGCGTGAGGTCAGCGTGTTCGATCAATCCATCCAAACCAAGACCAAGAGCCGACCCAAGGTGGATCCCGATAACATCCTGCACGTGGGCGCACCGATCCCCGGCCTGATTACCGCCATTTCTGTCAGTCCAAAAACCAAGGTCGCCAAGGGCGACAAGCTCGTCACTCTCGAAGCCATGAAAATGCAAACAACCCTTTACGCGCCTTGCGATGGGATTGTTCACGAGATTCTGATCAAGACAGGCGACTCTGTGGACGCCAAAGATTTAATCCTCACCCTTGACGCAATCGCGCCATAGCCCGAATCCGATGCAACAGGTTCGAATCAAAATCTGTGGAATCACTCGGCTCGAAGATGCTCAAGCCGCCGCTGCTTTTGGCGCGGACGCCATTGGGTTCATCTTTCACGCGGCAAGTCCGCGCTCAATTCTTCCTCGCCAAGCGGCCTTGATCTCGGCAGCCATGCCGCCGCTTCTCGCGCGCGTCGGAGTATTTGTGAATGCCCCTACAGCCACCATCCAGTCCATGATCCGTGAGTGTGGTCTCACAGCGGTGCAACTCCACGGAGTTGAGTCTCCTGAATTCTGCCAACAATTCCCTGTGCCTGTCGTGAAAGCGTTTCGGATTCAAGACGCCTCATCGCTTGCATCTCTCACGGATTATCCTACCCAAGCATGGTTGCTCGATAGCTATGTTCCCGGTCAAAGTGGTGGCACCGGAACCTGTTTTCGTTGGGAGCTTGCCCAACAGGCCAAAACCCTTGGCCGCCCGATCTTCCTTGCGGGTGGGTTGACGCCGGAGAATGCGGCACAAGCCGTGCGTGAAGTGGCACCCTACGCTCTCGATGTCTCCAGCGGGGTCGAGTCAGCCCCCGGCATCAAGGATCACGATAAAATTAAGACCTTCATCCAAGCAGCTCGAATTTCCTAAAACTACCCCATCGTGGATCACCCTCCCTCCACCAATCATTGGCACACCGAATCGCCTCCGGGCCTCACGACGCTCGGCATCATCGCAGGCAGTCGATCGCTGCCCTTGCTCTGCGCCGCTGAGGCACGCCGTTGTGGCATCAAGAAAATCGTAGCTGTCGCGTTCGAGAACGAGACGGACCCAGCATTGGCGAATCAAGTGGATGAGATCATTTGGACCCAAGTGGGGCAGCTCTCGAAATTGATCAAAGCCTTCACCAGCCACGGTGTCACCCATTGCATCATGGCCGGTCAAGTTGCTCCTCCTAATCTGTTCGATCTTCGCCCCGACCTTCGATCCCTCGGGGTTCTGATGCGATTGAAAGAACGCAATGCTCACACCGTGTTTGTTGCGATCGGAGAAGAACTCCAAAAGGACGGCGTCGAACTCATCACCGCGCTGCCGTGGTTAAAACCCAGTATGCCCAGTTCAGGTTTTTCCCTTGGCCCCAGCCTGACTCCTGAACAGCGGGAGGATGTGCAGTATGGTTATTCCATCGCCAAAGAAATCTCTCGACTGGATATCGGCCAAACCGTCGTCGTCAAAGCGGGGACTGTGCTTGCCGTGGAAGGGTTTGAAGGCACGGACAGATGCCTGCAACGCGGGGGCGAACTCGCTGGAAAAAAGGGTGGTGCCATCGCCATCAAGGTCTCCAAACCCAATCACGACCTCCGCTTCGACCTTCCTTGTGTCGGAGAACGAACCCTAAAGGTCTGTGCCGATGCAGGAATTCACGTTTTCGCTTTCGAGGCCGACCGCACGATTCTCCTCGATCAGCCTGATGTCGAGAACATCTGCCGCGATGCTAAAATTAGCCTCGTGTCGATTTCGACCTCATCCAATTCTCCTTAAAAAGTTTTGCGACTTTAACCCGGTGCCCTAATGTAGGCTTATTGCTCTGATGAAAATTTATCTCGACGGAAAATTCTGCGATGAAAAAAACGCCAAGGTCTCTGTGTTCGACCACGGCTTGCTTTATGGCGACGGTATTTTTGAAGGTATCCGCGCCTATAACGGTCGCGTGTTCCGGCTCCAAGAACATATCGACCGTCTGTTCTATTCCGCAAAAGCAATCCTGCTCACCCTGCCGCTGACCCGCGAGGAATTCGTCAAAGCTACCGTCGAAACCTGCCGCCGGAACAACCTTCGCGATGGCTACATCCGCCTTGTGGTGACGCGAGGCGTGGGAACTCTTGGCCTCAATCCCAACAAATGCAAAAAGCCTTCGGTCATCATCATCGCCGATAAAATCCAGCTTTACCCGCCCGAGTATTACGACAAAGGCCTGACGATCATCACCGTCCCGACAACGCGCAATCTGCACAGCGCGCTCAACCCCGCCATCAAATCCCTGAATTACCTCAACAACATCCTCGCTAAAATCGAGGCCAATAATGGGGGCTGTGAAGAGGCGATCATGCTCAACTCAGAAGGCTACGTCGCGGAATGCACCGGGGATAATCTCTTCCTCGTCAAAGGAAAACAATTACTCACCCCTCCCCTCAGCGCAGGAGCCCTCTACGGCATCACTCGCAATGTGGGAATCGAAATTGCCCGTGAAATGGGCTTGGAAGTCCTTGAACCCAACCTCACCCGCTACGACGTGTTCAATGCCGACGAATGCTTCCTCACCGGCACCGGTGCAGAAGTCGTCCCCGTCATCAAAGTCGATGGCCGCATCATCGGCACCGGCACACCGGGCCCGATTACCCGCGAAATCGTCAAACGCTACCAAAAACTCGTCCACAGCTCGGGCGAACCCATTTTCCCCGCCAAACCCGCCAAAAAATAGAGATCACCGAACGACACTCAATACCACTCGGAAACCCACGTCGTCGTCGAACTCCTTGGGCTCTAGCCAATCTCGCCACGCTGATCGGCAGTAAACTGATTCAAACCACCAACTGCCCCCACGCAACACGCGGGAATCTCCCGGCTCAGGCCCCTTGGGATCGGTCTGTGCACCCCCCGGATAATTGTCATACGTATCCGAACACCATTCCCACACGTTCCCGCCCATGTCGTAAAGACCCCATGCGTTTGGCTGTTTCGTTTTGACCTCACGCGTGTGTTCGCCAGAGTTCTCCAGCGTCCAAGCTAAATTGCCGATATTCCCCGCATAAGCCCCCGTCGTTCCTGCCCGGCACGCGTATTCCCACTCGGCCTCAGTCGGAAGGCGATACTCCCAATTCGCAGCGATCCTTCCCGCCGCACGCTCCCGTTGCGTCAACTGTTGACAATACTCCACCGCATTCGTCCACGTCACATTCTCCACCGGCAAACTCGCCCCCTCGTAATAACTGGGATTCATCCCCGTGACATCCTCATATTCTTCCTGCGTCGTTTCGTGATCACTCATCCAAAAACCACGCGTCAAATTCACCCGGTGCAAGACTTCATCCGAATCCCGATCCGCTTCCCCCTGAGGACTTCCCATCATAAAATTCCCGGGTCGCACCCAGATATAATCAGCGATATCCGCAGCCTTCCGTTGAGTTACCACCTCGGAGGACCGATAAAACCTTGTCGTCGCACCCGCAGGTAGATCCAAAACCTCCATCGGGACATTCCCCAAAACACCATTCGTCAACGGCGTCCATAACGCCGTCGGCCCCAATGCCGCGCTCCATTCCACCGCCACTACTCCTCCCGGCGACCCGGGCACCGTAATCTTCGGTCCCGCCGCGATACTCAACCGAGTCGTCCCACCGGGAGCCTCAATCACCACCGTCACTACCCCACCATAACCGCTCCCCGGTTGCGTCACCACGATCGCCCCCACCTGATCCCCACTCAGGAACGCCACCACCTCAGCCCCGCTCCCCCAAGCATTGGACAGACTCACCTTCGGTGCTTGCGTATAACCCGATCCCCCATCCGTGATGACCACCCCCATGATGATCCCCCCCGTCACGCTCGCCGACCCCGTCGCCACAGTCCCTCCATAACTTCGAGAGACGACGCTCAGAAGGATCAAAAATATAAATAAATTCGGCCTCATTGTTTTTCCCACCTTGAACCCAACCACCCAATTGTCAATGCCGGATTCTAACGCCATGCGGTGAATAACGGGTCTAATAACCGCACATTATGCGGAGATTAGGCTTGCTGCTGCGGTGAATAGGTAGCATTATCTCCGCAAAATGTGCGGATAAAAGATGTATATCCACGAACGTAACGAGTGGCCGGAATTTAAGTGGGATCAAGCAAAACTAGCCCCACTTCTGGCTGCTGTCCGCCATTCCCAAGGGAGGTTGCTTGGCCGGATGGAAGCCTTGGGCTTTGATTTACGCGAAGAAGCAACCCTCCAAACCCTCACTCAGGACGTGATCAGAACCAGCGAAATTGAGGGTGAAAAGCTGGACGCCCAACAGGTGCGTTCTTCACTCGCCCGCCGTATGGGGATCGATGTCAGTGCTTTGCCTCCACTCGACAGGAATGTCGAGGGCATCGTGGAAGTCATGTTGGATGCGACTCGCAATTACGGAACCGCGTTGACGAGGGATCGATTATTCGCTTGGCATGCCGCCCTATTCCCCACCGGCCGTAGTGGAATGCGGCGCGTTGTGGTGGGAGGATGGCGCACCAAGGACAGCGGTGCCATGCAGGTTGTTTCCGGCCCCATCGGGCGCGAGACCGTTCATTTTGAGGCACCTAGTTTCGACCTGCTTCACCAAGAAATGGCCCGTTTCCTCAAGTGGTGCAACACCCCATCGGATACGGATCCCGTCATGAAGGCAGCATTGGCCCATTTTG
>SXGS01096188.1_pt1 | contig 16706 bp, 15 predicted proteins | sample 3174681 | NCBI WGS metagenome assembly SXGS01 (sample SAMN11356861, study PRJNA531348) | freshwater metagenome | isolation source: freshwater sample F1-80 | place: China: Fuxian Lake, Yuxi | collected 2017-12-25 | reverse complement strand
GACACCTCACGCATGCCGTGGCGGCGGATCACGACCGAGGTGTAGGCCATCACCCAGGAGCCGGCGGCGAGCCGCGCTCCCCCGGGCTGGCGCAGGTCGAGGTGGGGGCGGGCCTCGGTGAAGGGCCGGTTCTGCCGGGAGCCGAGGTCGGCGAGGAACTCGCGCAGCTCGTCCTCGGAGTCGGCGATCGGGGCGGCCTCGATGAGGGTGCCGTCGACCAGTTCCAGCCACACCGAGCAGGCCGGGCCGCGGGCGATGACGATGATGTTCTCGACGTCCTCGCGCTCGACCAGGGGCTGGAGGCGGCCCAGTCCGAACAGGGCGGCGTGGAGGGCGGACTTGAGGGCCTTCTCCTGTCCCGTCGTCCACGGCTGCCGGCCGGTGGAGACCAGCGTCTCGGCCTCGGACTTGATGAGCTCCTCGATGACGTCGAGGCCCATCTGCTCGCGGTCCTCCTCGGTGACACGGCCGCCTTCCTTGTCGAGGCGGGCGGTCAGGCGCGAGGAGATCTCCGCGCGGTACTGAGCGACCAGTTCCCAGTCCAGCTCGACTTCCCCGTCGACGCCCGGGCTGTGGTGCTCCTCCGGGGCGGTCTCGACGAGCGGGCGCAGGCTGAACTCCGAACGGGCTCGGCCCGGCGGGGACTGCTCGCTGGTCCAGGCGCCGGCGAAGATCGGCAGTGAGGTCGGGTCGTGGTCCTCCACGGGCGGCGTCGGGGGCGGGGGCGACTGGGTGCTGCGGCCCCGGGCGAAGGGGGAGGTGCGGTCGTTGGTCGCCGCGTGCCGGGCCTCGAGCCACTCATCTGCGCGCAGCGGGTCGCGGCCGTTGGTCCGCGGGGTGTCCGGGTGGTGTCCGTTGGTGCTCATGCGTGGCCTCCGTTCGTGGGAGCGAGGGCTGCCTGGTTGGCGCCGAGGATGGACTGGATGGCCGCGGCGCTGGCGCGGTAGCCGCGCAGCAGCCCGGAGGTCTCGAACTTGCGGGGCCGGCGGGCGCCGTGGGAGTAGACCTCGGCCGCCTCGGGCTCCCAGTCGACGGAGGAGATCACGGGGATCTGGAGGGCCTTGGCGATGTGGCGTGCGGTGTAGGGCCGGACCCGGGCGCCGGTGGGCACCGTGGGCCAGCGGCGCTCCTCGTCGACGAGGAGGACCCCGAGACGGGACAGGCCGCCGACTGCGGCGAACTGGCCGCGCAGGGTCTTGGCCCAGCTGGTCGCGCCGGCCAGTGCCGGCAGGGAGCTGCGGGTGACCAGCAGGGTCAGGTCGGCGGCGGCGATGAGGGGCTGGGGCCAGCCGGCGAGACCGAGCCGTCCTGCGTCGACGATGACGTCCTGGCCGTTGCGCTCGAGGGCCCGCAGCTGCTCGATGAGCGGGTCCCACAGGGGCAGCAGGCTGGGGGCCTGCTCGTGGGCGCGGATGCCGGGCAGGAACCAGGCCGACCTCTCGGCCGGCGCCTCGGGGTCCAGCAGCAGCGTCTCGCGGGGCAGGGTGTCGGCCAGGGTGCCCTCGCGCAGGGACAGGGCGAGGTTGATCAGGCCGCCGGTCGGCTCTTGGGTGCCGTGGAAGTAGCCGGCGAAGACCGAGGAGGATCCGGTCGGGTCGGCGTCGACCAGGAGCACGGGGCGGTGCCAGTTGAGGGTGAGCCCGAGCGCCGTGGTGGAGACGCCGGGCGAGCCGCTCGCGGATGCCAGGACGATCAGCGCCATGCCTCAGCGCTCCCGTGCATCCAGGATGAGCGCGACCCGGCCGGTGGCGGCACGGGCAGCCAGGTCGGCGGCCTCACGTTCGGGCACTGCGACGTCGACGACGGTCTCCCCCGTCTCCTCGACGCGGCTAACACCAACCACGGTCGCCTCGATGGTCACCGGCGCCTCGTCGGTGACCTCGCCCTGGTCGCCGGGGGTGGTGACGATCCGGACGACGTCGCCACCGTAGAGAGGCTCCGAGGGCATCTTGGCGGGGGTGAGGCTGATGCCCACCAGGGACTCCCCCTCCCCCGGCACCAGGTTGTCGGTGACTGCCTGCTCGGTGAGCAGGGTGCCGGACCACAGATCGACCGCGGCACGACTCCCCTCGAGCTCGGCCTTCTGGCTGCCCGCGACCGGGGTCAGTGCGGGATCGACGCTGACCCGCACCACGGCGAGATCACCGGCCTCGATGGTCTCACCGCGCTTGATGTCGTTGCGGACGACGAGGACCTCTTGGGTGTCGTTGACCGAGGTGAAGGCGAACGCGGTGCCCAGGGCGCCGGCGGCGACCAGCGCAGCCATCAGGGCGAACACCCACGGCCGGCGGCGTGCCTTGACCCGCGCGGTCGCAACGGGCGCAGGCGGCGCCGGGGTGGGCGAAGGCGGGGGCGGTCCCCCCGCGTTGGTCTGTGCGGTGTCCAGCGACATCAGTCCGAGTCCTCTCGTCTCTCGATCACCTATGTGTCACGACGGGCCGGGGCGATCAATATGACCCAAGTTCGTAGCGCAACACTAGTGCATTGCTATGGGGCACCAGGGGTTCTCCACAGGTGGCGGGAAGTCGAGGTGTCATCGCCCGAGTCCTCTGCGGGAGAGGGGTCGCGGCCCACTCCCCCGATGGAATTGAGCGTCAGCGCGTTCCGGGCGGACTGCCAATGGGCCGTCCTGACCGGGTTCTCCCGATGCCGATTGTGCCCTGTCTGTCTAGCGGGCAACCTCAGTAGTGCTACTCAGTTGCCGGCGCCTGGCGGGCTCGTGCGGCGGCGGTGCAGTCGTTGCGCCTCGTTGAAGGCTGCGGCGACCACGTCGGCGGGCTCGTGGAAGGCCCGGGCGAGGACCTCCAAGGTTGCCGTACTGGGGAGCCGAGTGGCCCTGCCCTGCTCCCACCAGGAGTAGGTGGGAGCGGAGAGGTTGGTGCGGGCGGCGAGCTCGGGCACGGTCAACCCTGCTTGGAGTCGTAGGGCCCGCAGGTCGGGGACCTCGCCGTCGAGGTGGATCAGCCGCAGCGTCGGGATGTCGAGGGCCCGGGCGAGCTTGACCAGGAAGTCGGGCCGGGGCACCGAGGTGCCCAGTTCCCAGCGAGAGACGCGCTCTCCCCCGGCCGCCCCGATGAGTCGCGCGAGCTCGTGCTGGGTCAGGCCCGCGCGCTCGCGGGCAGCCCGCAACTCTGTGGGGTCAACACCGGAAACCATCAGCGACGAACCCTAGCGGCCGACAGCGCCAGGGGCGTACGCCTGACGGTCGGCACGCCGATGGCAGCGGCGGCCGCGTCGCCCACGGCGCCGCCAAGGCCTGCGGGCTCAGCTGGCTCCGAGTACCTCACCCAAGACAACCCTGACCAGCTGGCTGCGCGAGACGGCTCCACTGTCAACCACGAGGGCGTCGACCACCTTCATGTTCTCCTCGGCCGTGTCGAACGAGATGGTCGTCAGCTTGCCGACGTTGACGCGCGGCGCAGTGGTAACTGGGAACAGCTCGTTGCCGATGCTCGCGCCGTGTTCGGCCGCGACCAGCTCCTTATGCCGAGGGGCAGTCTGGGCCAAGGCGTTGAGGATGAACTGCACCTGGCCGACCTTGGGCGAGGACTCTCGCCGCTCGGTCATCAAGTCGACCAGGTCCTGCGGGAGGCTCAGCGTCGTGCGCTTGGTGCCACCGGTGGACTCGCTCACCTTGGCCGGCCTGGCCTTCGGCTTGGCCTTGGTCTTCGGCTCTTCGGGCGTCGCCGTCACCGTGGTTTCGGCGACGGTCTTGGCGAAAGCTTCTTCCTTCGCGCGTTCGGCAGCGCGGGCGTCCTCGACGCTGACGGCGGGCTTGGTCTGAGGTGCCGCAGACTCAGGGGGCGCCGCCGGCTTGCGGGAGGGCAGCGTGCTCACCCGGTCGCGGACGAGACCGAGAGCTGGCTTCATCGGTACCCGGCCCTCGCTCATGCCGTCACCGCCTCAAGGTCAGCATCCTCAGCCTCTTCGGCAGCGCCGATCCGCTTGATGAGCTCGTCAGCGAACAGCACGTAGTCATCACACAATGCCAGGGAGGATCCGGCCGGGCGCTCGGGACGGCGCCCCGCCTTCAGGGCGACGTACCAAGGCTCGGCGTTGTGCACGACCTCGGCGAGCTCGTGGATGAGCTTGCCCTTCTCGCGCGCATCGCCGGCGGCGGCCTCAGCGTGGCGAATGATCGCCTCGAACAGCAGCGCGGAGTCTCCGAGGACGCTGCGGACATCGTCGGCGGCGAAGCGGCGACGGACGGTGGCGGCACTACCCATGCCGAACAGGACGGCGCCGAGGACGTCGATGGTCGGGTTGACCTCACGGATACGCACCACCTGGTCGGCCAGGACGCTGAGGCCCTTGATGCTGGCGCGGTCGGACTTGGTCGGGATGACGATCCAGCGAGCGGCCGCCAGCGCCAGCATGACCAGAGCGGACCGCTTCGACGGCGGGGTGTCGATGATGATCAGTTCGTAGTCGGGCGCCAGAGGCTTCAATGCGGTGGCCAGAAGAATGCTGCCGTCCTCGCCGCGACGCTCGCGGCCCAGGACCAGGTCCTCGAGCTCGTCGAGCTTCCCGCCACCGGGGATGACGTCCAGGTTCGGCCGCACGTTCTTGAGGACGGGCTCGAGGACGCCGTCGGTGAGCAGGGTGTTGACCAGGTGCTTGCCCTCGTCTCCCTTGTCGACGTAGCCGAGGTCGAACTCAAGGTTGCCCTGGGAGTCCAGGTCGATCAGAAGGACCTTCATGCCCGCCTGGGCAGCGAGGCCGGCGACGTTGGCCGCACAGCTGGTCTTGCCGGTTCCACCCTTGCCGGTGGCGAAGACGATCACTCGGGACAGTTCGGTCATGCCCCCAGATTCTGCTCTACGTGCACGCTATGGGTCCGCTACGACACGCCTAGAGCGCAGATATGTTTGTGCTAGGCCTCCCTTAACGTGACCGGTAGCGGTCGCGCTAGGTGATGCGTACTCCATCGCTATGGCCGCCGTTAGGACTTGCTTAGCCAACACGCTACCACGTCCGTTACCGGCTCCATATCTCTCCGTTAGCCACTCCGCTAACGGGCGAACTATGTATCCGCTAGCGGCATCGGTGCCGAAGGCCATACCGGGCAACTATGCCTCCGCTAGTGGCGCACTAGCGGAACCTGGGCAGCGACCCCTGTGAGACCTCCGACGCCCAGCAGAAACCGGGGCACACGAGGCCGTAGAACGCCTTCTGAGCTCCGAATAGCCGGCGAGCGGGGGAGTGGGTCGTCTCGCTGGCTGATCGGCCGTCTGAGGCCCAATGTGGTTGGAGTCGATCAGCCGACTGCGCGATCGGGCTCCTCGACCGAGAGAGGCAACGAGAGCTGGCGTTCGAGGAAGAGCCGGTCGCGTTCGTCGGCTCCATTCGGCAGGACGGATCGCTCGTCGACCGGCGTCATGGTGGCAGAGGGCAGGCCAAACGCGACCCGGTGTCGGGCCCAGGACGCCACAGCCAGCCCGCGTTCACTCTGGCTGAGCATCTTGAAGCGAGCCTTCCGGTCATTCGATCGTCGGGCGAACTCGTCGGGCGTCAGGCTCTCAAACCACGATCGGTAGTGCTCGAGCTCGTCGACACCAGCGTTCACGCGCGCGGCCGCCAGTCTCGCCTTCCTCGTTGCCTGCTCCGCGATCGACAGATCCTCGAAAGCGCTGCGCCACTGTTCGCTGCGCGCGGCTCGTTCGCTACCGGAAAGACCAGCCCACCAGGCTGCTTCCTTCTCCTTCTGGACCCTCAGCGCTCGAGCTCGATCCAGCGACCAGCTCGACGCCATGCTCTCCCGGTACGCCGCTCGCTCGGCCTCGACCCGGGCGTCCAGTACGGCGTAGGCCTCGGCCGCTCGTTCTTCCACCTTCACCGAGCGGGGGCCGGTGGCTGCGAACCACCGGCCGTCCTCGTCCACTCGGGCAAGCCCCGCATGTGCCAGCGCGGTGGCTGCCTTCTTCACCGCCGCGAGGTGGCTGCGGGTTGGAGCGGCGTCTCTTGTCTCAACCAGGCCGGCCTTCATAGCCAGATCACTGGGGGAGAGGGGGCTTTCAGAGATCAGCAGGGTGCGCCATAGGCCGTGGGAGGCGCGGGGGAGGGTGGCCCAGAGGCCGCGGGGCGCGTGGGGCGGGTGAAAACTTAGTGGGGGGATTTCACTGCAGTCCTCAGATGGCGCTATCTCGAACTCGAAGCTCGTCGAGTCCGGTTCCAGGGGAGAGAGGCAGTCGGTGTGCAGGCGGCCGACGGAACCGTCGAGGAGCCTCAGGGCGGCCCTGATGGTCTTGCGGTCCCCAAGGCCAGTGCTCTTGACCAGGTCGCGCTCCGGGCAGGGAACACGCAGTGCGCCGGCGGTCAGCATGCGATCGAGCAGGTGGTGGCCGACGAGGAGTAGCGAGGCGCGCGAGCGGCCCGACTGAGTCCACATGAGGTCCTCGAGGCGGACACGTGCGGCCTGGACCGCTGCGGCCACGCCGGGGGCGGTCTGCGGACGCGGCGAGGACTCGGCCGTGGGGGAGAAGGCCTTGGCGTCTTCGACGCACCGGTTCCACACGTACTTGAGCCACCAGTCAGGGCGCTGGTGCTTGGCCTTCTGCATCGCGGTGGGGTGGCACTCCCGGATAAGGCTCCAGGCGATCTTGGGGTCGCCGACCGCCCACACCAGCTCTCGGGTGAGACCGAGTTCGGGGAGCGAGCGGTCGCCTGCGGTGGGCTTGTAGGAACCCAGGGCCGAGGTGTCGCCGGTGGCGAGGTAGCGACGCCACTGCGGGGCGATCTCGCGCTTGTAGCGCTGCAGTTCCAGCGGGGTGACGGCACCAGACCAGACGCCGCCGGCGGCCGCCCGTTTCTTGGGTGAGCGGAGCGGCTGCAGCGCTGGGGCCTCGGGGAGGACCTTCTTCAGGTTCCGCAGCGCGTCACGAAGGTCCCCACGGGGGCGAGTGACAGTGCCCCAGCGGTGAGGTGAAGAGAGGGGACGCACCGAGTCACGGAGGTCGAGCTCGGTGCGGTCGATGTTGACGTCGTCGGCGAGGGCGTCAAGGTATTTGCTGATCTCGACAGCGAACCCGGAGCGATGCTCAGCGGAGGCGTACCGGAAGTCGGCGCGCGCGAAGAAGATGTGGGAGCGCCCGGGAGCGCCACCGGAGGGCCGCTCGAGCACCCAGCAGCCACGTCGACGCAGCCAGTCCGCGATCTCGGGAGCGAGGTACTCGCCCATGTTGGCGCTCTTGGTGTCGAGGTCGATGACGCCCGCGCCCGTGCGGAGCCGGCCGAAGATCGCGGTGACGCGCCCCTTACCGATCAGCGCCAGGCCCTGGTGCAGGGAGGGGACCGTGATGGGGAGTCGACCATTGCTGGCAGCACCGAGCGCATGCCAGCCGGTGGGGGAGAAGAGCCACTCGTCGAGAGCGAGGAGGTTCTGGGCAGGAGACAGCGCAGCGTGGGCAGCACCACGCGACACGGCGAAATCGACAGTGCCGATTTCCGGTTCGTCTGGATTGGGCGCTGCTAAGGTGGGTAGCACGAAGCCATCCCAATCATCTCCTGGTACGAGTGAGTCGGGTTATTGCTTCTTGGAAGGGCGACCGTTGGCGCGGTCGCCCTTCAAGCATTTCAGGGCACTGCCCTGATCGGCGTCAGACGGCTACAGGCAACATCTCCTGCTGGCGAGCGGCACGCTCGGCCGCGATGGCCCGACGCATCTCGTCGGCGTCGTAGGGCATCACGCCCGCGCCGAGGAGGTACTCGAGGATGTTCTGGTACGTCAGACCGGTCTCGTCCTTGATGGCGAAGACGATCCTTGCCTGGGCCATGGGCAGGTGGAACTTGATCTGCTCACGCCGGCCCTTGTACGGCTTGAACGCCGAGACGGCCGTGACCAGCTCGGCGAAGTCAGCGCCCAGGGCATCAGAGGTGACGGCCTCAGCGACCTCCGCCTGAGGGCGGTTGTCGGTAACCTCGGCGATGAGCTGGATGTGCTCGATCGTCTCGGGGGAGAGCTTGATGAGGAAACCGTGGCGCTCGCCCTTGGAAGGACGACCTGCTCGGCTCTCCTTACGCGGCTTCTGCTCCTGGTCCATGCCGGCGATCCTGCCGCAGGCTGAGTTTTCGTCAACGAAGGCGCGCCGAAAACATTTCTGGAAATATCCTTCACCATTCACCGCTTCGGGCTTCCGGCCGCACCTCTAGGAGGCTCCGCAGCCGGCGCATCGAGTCGGCGTGTCACTCGGGGGGTGTCTGGCGCGGTCACCGACGAGGTCCTGCGCTGAGCCTCAACGGCTCGAACTGCGGCGCGTTGGGCCGCAGGCCAGTTGGCTGCTGCTTGGCGTCGCTGGCGGTACTCGCGTGAGGGCGCTCTGCCTTATGCAACGTGGCCACGGACGACGCCGCGCTCGCCGCGTCGATTGTGGCGTCGCTGGCCGCTCGTAGCGTTTCCGCAACGGGCGGGGGGAGTGGGACCCGTCGCTTGGCGAGGATGTCGGCCGGGGAGACCCACACGACGTCGCCCTCAGTCGGTGGGGTGGCCAGGCCGGCCTCGATGTCGTTGTGGGCTCGCCGCGAGAGCGCCCGCGCGGGGCCGGTGAGGTTGGGGTTGTCGGCCTTCTCGGCAACGACGGCCGCGAGCTCGGACCCGGCCTCGACGGCGCGGAGGGTCGCGGACACGGCCTGCGGGAGTCCTGGACGTGCGGCGATGACGTCGGGGCTGGCGAGGGTGGTGGTGTCGTGGGTGATCTGGCGGTAGGCGGCGCGGACCTCCGCGGCCGCGCGAGCCAGCGGCTCCTCGATGCGGGCGCCGGGGGGAGCGAGATCGCCCCAGCGGCTGGCCAGGTTGCTCCAGGAGCGTCCCGCCTCGGCGATGGCGGGGACCAGGCGGTCGGAACGCTCGAGCATGCCGGGGGACGCGGCCGCGTCGACGAGGACCATGCTGGCGCCGGCGATCAGGCCCTGGGTGCGGGTGATCAGCACGATGTTGGAGGGCTCGAGGTGCCGAGCCAGCGCCCGGTGGGTCTGGATGTCCCAGTTGGCCAGCGCCTGGGCGAGTCGGCCGGGATCGTCGACGGGTCTCATTGCCTCGCCGGCGAGCGCGTGGGTGAACCGGTCGGACAGGTAGCTGCGGGCGGTGTTCTCGCAGGCGGTCATGCGGTCGACCCAGATGCCGGTTGGTGCGACGGCGTAGGGGGAGTGGTGGTACGCGAGCTGGACGCGGCGGCCGGACTCGCGGGCGTCGTTGACCCGGTCGCGGCCGTTGTCGTGCAGGGCGACGTTGACGGCGTGGGCGGTCAGGTAGAGGCCGTGCATGATCCTGGTCCGGGCGGCCTCGAGGTCGCGGTGGGAGTCGGGCTGCTCGTGGGGAATCTCGGCGCCGTAGCGGCGCACCAGGGCCGCGGCGTTGATCAGGGTCTGGGTCATGTGGTCGACGCGGGGGTTGGTCGGTCCCTGGCCTGGCCATGCCTTCCGGCCGGCCAGGCTGGCCTCGATGGTCGCGGCCTGCGCAGCGAGGCTGGTGATCGGTCGATCGCGCTCGTCGACGCCAGGTCGCCGGCCCGGCAGTGAGGCCCATAGGTCCTCGGCGGCCGCGACCATCGTCGGCCAGCTGCGCAGCAGTGTGCCGGCGTCGTCGCCTCCGACGTCCATCAGTAGATGGCGGGCCAGGTAGTCGACGTCGAAGAGCATCTCGCCGACGCTGCGCACGTCGCGCGAGGTCATCGGGATCTGGTCGACGTCGAAGAGCTCCTGGTCGATGTCGGCGTACGCGAGGCGCAGGTCAGTAGCCAAGGCCGCGGGCTTCTCTGATGAGGTCGCACAGGTCGAGGACCAGCTGCGAGCCGTGGATGAGGTCCGGCTGGTGCAGCGGCAGCGGCCGGGTCAGTTCCTCGGCCTCGGTGAGCAGCTGCAGCGGTGTGCGCTCCTCGAGCTCGTCGGCGTCGACGTCGGGCAGCTCGTAGTCCTCGGGCAGCAGGGCGCTGGCCTGGGAGTGCGCGAGATAGACGCCGAGCCCGAGGTCGTGCAGCGGGGAGTCGGCGGTGGCCCTGTCGGCGTCGCTCCACACCTGGTTGGCGGCCTGGTGCAGCAGGAGGGCGATCGAGCCGAGGCGGTCCCAGGTGCCGTCCGGGTTGAGGGTGTCCACGGGTGTTCCTTTCGGTCGGAGGTCGGTCTGGCCCATGAACCCACGTCCGGGCCGGTCCTCGCTGTGCTGAGCAGCGGGCTGTGGATAACTCGGGGTCGTGTCGGCGGCTGGGCACAAACTGGTCTCGTTCGCCTATGTCGTTCGGCGGTCGCCGAACGATCACCGCGAGCAAAGTCAAGAGATTCGCACTAGTGCTGATGAATGGAGAAGGGTCGTGATGATGAGGTTCCCGATGACCGTGCTGAGGGTGGTGACGCTGGCACCGGCGCTGCTGGTGAGCTTTGTCCTCACCGTGGTGGTGTGCGCCCTCCTCCCGCCAGCACTGGGCTTGGTGGCGTTTCTGGCTGCAGCCGGCCTGCTGATCGCGTTGGCGATCGGCCAGCTCGAGGTGCCGGCGGCCGCGGCGCTGACCGGGTCGCGGCCTGCGACCGCGGCCGAGCTCCAGGTGATGGCGCCCGTACTGGCGGAGCTGGCTGGCCGCGGGGTGGATGTCGCGGCGGTGTTCGTGCGCCGGCGTCAGGGGCCGAGCACCCCGGTGGCGGTGGCGATCACCGATCGCGCCGTCGTGATCAGTCCCGGACTGGTGGAGGCCACGTACCGCGGTGGAGTGAGCGCCGCGGAGGCGGCCGCCGCGATGGCTCATGCTGTCGGCCGGCGGCGCGCGATCCGGCCGCGGCTGGAGCTCGCTGTACTCGCGGCGACGACACCGTGGCGGTTGGTGGCCGCGACCTTCCGCGGCGTGGGCCGAGCCTTCGCCTGGCTTCCGTTCATGCGCCTGGCGTGGACGCTGAGGGGTGTCGTCGGGGTGATCTGCATCGTGCAGTCCGTCGCTGAGGGCCGCGCCGCTCCCGGGGTCCTGGGCGGCGCGGTGATCGCCCTGACCTACCTGGTGCCGGCGGCCAGCCGGCGGATCGAGGCACGCGCGGAGGCCGAGGCCGACCAGCTGGTGGTCTCCCTCGGCCTGGGGGCCGTGCTGGCCGGCCTGCTGCGTCGTCACGGTCATCCGATAACGCTCGAGCGGCTGCAGCGCCTGGAGACGGCCCCTGCCGAGTCCAGGCAGCGGTCGCGGCCGCGGCCGCGGCTGCACCTGGTGCACGGCTGAGGACGCCTACGCTCGGCGCTGCTGGCCGGCCGCGGGCTACTCGTCGTCCTGGAAGCCGGACGTGGAGTGGTGGACGCAGCCGCGGCCGTTGCCCTCGTGCGGCTTGTGGTTCATGCAGGGCAGCGATCCCAGCTTGTGGGAGCAGTCGACCCAGCGGACCGTGGTTCGTCCGGCGTCCGGTGATGCGAGTGCGGCAGCCATCGCTTGGCGCTCCTAGCGTCGCGGGCCGCGGCGGCGGCCGAGCTGGGGCCGCTGGTAGGCGGCGGTGTCGGTGTGGTCGTGCTGGCGGCCGGACCGGTGCACCTGGGCGATTTCGGTGTCGGGGGAGGGGCCGGTGTCGGCGGCCGCGGCCTGGGCGGCGGCTTCCTCGCTGGCACTGATCTCCTCGGCGCGGCGGCGGGCCTCTTCCTCGAGCGCGGCTTCCTCGCGAGCGGCTTCACTCATCTGGACTCCCTGAATCCCGTGGACCGGCACCGGCTGCGCCAGTCCTCCTTGGTCTCCTAAGTGCGGGCCAGGGGCCGGTGCGATCACCTGAGCGGAGCCACGCTGCTGGCTCAGGCGGGCTGAGCCAGCAGCGTGGCTCCCAGTAGCTGGGCGGTGTGCTCGAGGACCCCCCGGGATCCGTTCGCGGTGGGGCGGTCGCAGGACGGGTGGGTGTCGAAGCCCTCGTCGACGACGATGCGGTGCAGCTGGCCACCGCAGGCACGACAGCGACGGTCAGCGTGGATGGGGCACTGGTCGGCCGCCACCGCGCAGGGCAGGCAGGCCGCGGCCGGCGGGGGGCTCACCTGGTGGTCGCGGTCCCAGTCGCGCCGCTGGCGCAGCAACGTGGCGGTCTGTTGCCACAACTCGTGCTCGAGGTGGGCCGGGGCCGGCCGGCCGAGCGCCTGGTCGACCGCAGCCGTGCGCAACTGCTCACCGCAGCCCAGCACGCGCTCGTCGACGCCGCGGGTGTAGCACCACCGGGCCAGCGTCTTCGCCGCGTTGGCCAGCTGCTCGTCCATTCTGCCTCCCGGCCTCTCAGCACTTGCCCCACAGGCCGCGCTGAGCGTCCTGGGCGTCCTCGATGGCCGTGGAGTACGACTCCTCGCGGGCGAGCACCGGTCCGGCTTCGTAGCGGCGGGCGGCGCCGCTGGCCAGGAGCTCGCGGGCTATGTCGGCGTCGCCGGTGTTGGTGGGGTGGTCGACGTAGCGCAGCAGCCGGTCGTAGCGGTCCCGGTTGGGCTGGGCGGTGTCGGGGATGAGCTCGACGGTGCTGCCGACCGGTGCGAGCCGCTCGAGGAGGCCGGTGGCGTCCTCGGCGTAGCACTCGGCCGGCTCCGGGGGGTGGGCGACTTCGGGGGCGTCGATCCTTCTCTAGGCTTTCCGAAGTTGTCGGATCACCGTGCTTGGAGGGTCGCTGTTGCCTGCTGGGCTAGAAGGCTGGACGCTGACGTTCTACGACTTCACTGCGTCCGTGACCACGCCTGACGTTGAGTGCCTGTCGGGCTTCGGGGAGGTCCACGCTCGCGCCGCGGCGAATGGTGCCCGGCACGGGACCCCGGTGCTGATCGGGCCGGGCGGGTGGCCGGACCCGCGAATCAATCTCTACTTCCGCACCGGCCCGATGGCCGAGGCACGCCCGGGAACGTGGCGTCGGTATGCCTACGCGCTGGTGGTGTGGCTGGACTACCTGCAGGTGGTCGGCCGCGGATGGGAGGAGGCGACGGTCGGTGACGTGGAAGCGTTCAAGGAGTGGCGGCTGACGTCGCTGGACAATGCCGGCCGGGTGCAGCCGACGAGCTTCGACACGGACCGGTCGGCGCTGAACAGCTTCTACTCGTGGGCCGGCCAGCGGTACGGCGTGGCCAATCCGGTCGCCACCGCCGGGGTAGGCACGCGACACCGCGCTCGGCCACACGAAATCGCACTGCGTCGCCCGTCGGTAGGCCGGGACCCATTGCGGCCAGCAGGCTCGACGCGGCGGCAGGTCAAGTGGATGCTTCGATCGGCATTCGAGCAGTGGCGCAACATCGGGCTGTGTGGCTACGGCTTCGATGGGCTGCGCCGCCCTGGCTGGCGCGGCATCAACGAGGACCGGGATGCGGCGTTCGTCGATGGCCTGTACGGGACGGGCCTGCGGTTGGCCGAGTGGGCCGCCGTCCTCGATGTCGAGATCCCCACACCGGGCGCGGCCCGGTTCGCGCCGGCGCACCTGTCGGTGGCATGCCTCAAGGGCGGCAAGACGGGCCGGACGTATCGGATCCCGCGGAGCGTGCTGCAAGCGGTAGCCGCCTACACCGACCCCGCGGAGGGCTCCCGGGCCGAGGTCGTCCGCCGTGCTCAGCGGGCCGGCCGCTACCAGCAGTTGTCCGGCCTCCGGGTCGTGACCGGCTACCGCCCGCAGACTCGTCGGCTGCTGATCGAGGGCCCAGGCGGCGGCCCGGTGCCGGTCTCGCTGGACGTGCTCGGCCCGGACGAGCGTCGCCGCTTGTTCCGACGCACCCCGGACGGGCTTGCGCCGTTGTGGGTGTGGCTCGCCCCGAATGGGCTGCCGAAGAAGCCCTACGGGTGGGAGGACACCTTCGATCACGCCAATCACCGCGTCGCCCGAGTGTGGGCCGAGACCGTCGGCGACGGGAAGGACGCGGACGAGTGCCCGCTGTGGGCGCGACCGCACATGCTGCGCCACTCGTTCTGCCTGAAGTGGTACTCGATCCTCTCCGCGGTCTGGCGGACCCGGGTCACCGGCCTGTCCGAGGAGGAGACACGCGACCTGCGCGACCAGCTGGGCGACATCTGGTACCAACTGGCCACCCTGATGGGCCACGCCCACCCGATGACCACGCGAGACATCTACCTCGAACCCTTCGCCGGCCTGGAGATCGACTACCTGATGGCCATGTTGGACGAGGAAGAGACCCTCGGAGTCGATGCATTGCTACGCACCCTCGCCCACCACGGCGGCCGCACGGTGCAGCCGATCACCACCACCGGCGCCACTACCGGCACCGGCGAGTTGTCCCGGTGAGTGGCGCGCGGGGAGGACAACCCGCGGCCCTGCCTCCGGCCGGGTGGGCGCCACGGCCACGCCTGGGGCCCGATGGCCAGAGCGTGTTGTTCGTTGACGAGTCCAGCGGGCGCAGCACGCTGTTCGACTTCGTCGAGCTGCCAGTGGCCGAACCTCTCCGCCGGTGGCTCGCCGACCGTGTCGCCCGCCGGCTCACCACGCGTTCAACGGTCAAACGCTTGCCCACCGCCCGGTCGCTGGTAGACACGGCCCGCCACTTCGCCGTCGTCTTGTCCGAGCATCCGGTCACGGCCACGCGCCCGGAGGATGTCGTCGCCGAGCACCTGCTGGCCTTCCGGCGTCGCTACGAGCACCTGAAGCCACGAACCGTGAGCAGCTATGTAGAGAACCTGCGACGGCTGCTGCTCGACGACGAGCGTCTCAGCGACGACGCGCGGGCCGGGCTGGCCGCGATCCGGGTACGCGGAATGGGTCGTCGCGACATCAACAAGCCGGGCTACACCGACACCGACTGGCAGGAGATCCTCACCGCCGTACGACACGACGTGCGGGCGGCCCGCGACCGGATCCACACCGCGCGGCGACTCCTGGCCCGGTATCGGTCCGGAGAGCTCCCCGACGGCAGCGAGGAGGCGACACTTGGTCGGTTGCTGGACGGCTTCGAACGGACCGGCCAGCTGCCCCGCAAGGCCGACACGAACGGCACGCCGGAGGTGTACCGGTGCGGCGGACTGGTCAAGGTCGCCGGCATGCTGTGCCTGTCCCCGGACGAACTCGCAGCGTTCGCGCTGCTCCTGATCTCCCTGACCGGGCAGAACTACGGCACGATCGCGGCCTGCCCGGCGGCACACTTCCGCCCCGACGGCGGGCTGACCGACGAGGGCCTGGCCCTGGTCGAGTCCTGCAAGCCGCGACGCGGACCCGACCGGGAACACATGGTCATCGCGCTGGAAGACCTCATCACCGGCGGCGACCCCGACCATCGGTGGTCCCGCTCCCCGCTGCAGGTGTATCGAATGCTGCTCGATCTCGGCGACACCGCCCGCCGCCTGAGCAACAGCCAGACACTCTTCGCCGGACGGATCGCGAAGAAGACCGGTCACACCCCAAGCCCGTGGATCACCACGCTGACAAGCCACCATGTGCAGCGATGGGCCGCCGCCCGCGGCTTCCCCACTGCCAACGCCGCGGTTCCCGACGGGAAGCCAGTGATCTCGGTCAAGAGGCTGCGGCGGACCGCGATCGAGCGGCGCCGTCGTCCCGTGGCGCACTCCCCAACCACCCTGCGGGATCGCTACCTGATGCCCCACCCCGCCGTCCAGGCCGAGTCCCACGCGATCGTCGCGGCCGCCCTGGACAGCGAGGTGAGCAAGGCCCGCGACCATGCCCGTGTCCCCGTCTTCACCCAAGACTTCGTCGACCTCGCCCGACGCGACCCACAGGCTGCCGCCACGCAGGCCGGCATCAGCATGGGACAGCTGGCCGGGCTGATCGAAGGGAGTCAGGACACCGTCCTGGCGTCCTGCCACGACCACCTGGCCAGCCCGTACACGCCGCCCGGGGTCGCCTGCTCGGCGTCCTACCTGGCCTGCCTGGACTGCGCCAACGCCCGCGCCCTGCCGCACCAACTACCGATCCAACTGGCCGCGATCGACGCACTGGAGCGGTTGCGACCTCACCTCCCCCCGGCCATGTGGGCGCGCCGGTACGCGCCCCGGCTGGACCAGCTGCAAGACATCACCACCGGCTTCCAGCGCGCCGAGATCGATCGAGCCAAGGCCGAGATCACCGACGAGCACCGCCACCGCATCAACGACCTCCTGGAGGGCCGATGGGACGTCCGCTGAGGAGTGATGACGCCAGCCGCGTCGGCGAGCTCATCCTGCACCACCGCACCGTGCGCCCCGGGACCTCGCCGGACAAGCTGTCCCACTTCGAGGACGCGGTCTGGCACCTGGCCCCCGCCCATCCCGACGCCCACGCGAAGATCAACGCGATCCGCTGGGACCACTGGCCCGCCGAGCTAGTCGAGGTGTTCAAGACCGTCACCCTGGCCTTCCTCGAGGGCCCCACTCCACGCAGCGTGACCGTCACCAGCCACGGAGACCTGATGAGCATCGGCACCCTGGTCTACCGGCTGCGCACGCTGCGCGTGTTCGCCGAGTGGATGAGGCACCACCACTTGGCCAGCCTGCACGAGGTCACCGATCAGCAGCTGGACCGCTACCGCCAGCACGTGCTCCGCCTCGAGGCCAGCACCCACCACAAGAGCCACCTCTTTATCGCGGTCCGCACCGTCTGGGAATACCGCGACCGTCTTCCCCAACGCTGTCGCCTGAACACCCACAACCCGTGGAGCGGGACGCCGCCGGCTCGGCTGGCCGCGGCCTCGCCCCGGCCCGCAGCCGCGGAGAACACGACCCCGCGCATCGCCGCGGCCACGATGGAAGCCTTGCTGGCCTGGAGCCTGCGCATGGTCGAGGTGATCGGCCCTGACATCGTGGCGG
>SXGS01705756.1_pt1 | contig 16708 bp, 10 predicted proteins | sample 3174681 | NCBI WGS metagenome assembly SXGS01 (sample SAMN11356861, study PRJNA531348) | freshwater metagenome | isolation source: freshwater sample F1-80 | place: China: Fuxian Lake, Yuxi | collected 2017-12-25 | reverse complement strand
CTCGACGAAGGGACCATCGCCAAGTTCCAGCGCGAGCTCGGCAGCATGGGCTACAAGTTTCAGTTCGTCACGCTCGCGGGATTTCACTCGCTGAACCACGGCATGTTCGAGCTCGCGAAGAGCTACCGCACGGACGGCATGGCCGCGTACTCGCGCTTGCAGCAGGCCGAGTTCGCGAGCGAGGTCGGCGGCTACACCGCGACGCGCCATCAGCGCGAGGTGGGCACGGGCTACTTCGACGCGATCCGCGAGGTGATCTCGAGCGGCGAGGCGACGACCGGCGCGCTCGCGGACTCGACCGAAGCCTCGCAGTTCTGACGCGGCGGCGGCGGTCCGCTCACCAAGACGCGGCGACGGCTCACGAGGCCCCGGCGGAGGCGACTCTTCGCCGGCGGCCCGCTCACCAAGCCGCGGCGGATGCGCGGGCTCTCGCGAGCTCCATGCGCGCGGGCCAAGCGCGATCGGGTGCCGCGACGAGCTCGGCCACGTCGCGTGCGCTCGCGCCGCCGAGGATCGCCTCGCGCGCGACGGCGGAGCCCGTCAAGAGATCGAACGCCGGGACGTCGTCGACGAACTCGTAACGCTCGGTGCGAAACCGGAACTGCTCCGGCGCCTGCGCGTGCGCGAGGGCGACGAGCGCGAGGTAGGTCGCGTAGGGGCGAAACGTCGCCTCGTCGGTCGGGTGGATCTGCACGCCGCCGCAAGCCTTGCCCGCGTGCTTGTGAAACGTCGGCACGAACGTGACCGGTCGCGCCACGAAACCGCGGAGGCCCGTCGCCGCGAGCTCCCGCGCGAGGCGGTCGCCGTCGATGAAGGGCGCGCCCACGACCTCGAACGGTCGGGTGTGCCCGCGCCCCTCCGAGAGGTTCGTGCCCTCGAGCAAGCAGCCTCCCGGATAGACGAGCGCGGTGTCGGCGGTCGGCATGTTGGGCGACGGCTGCACGAACGGGCGATCCCACGAACGGGCGAGCGATTCGCGATCCCAGCCAGCGACCGTGACCGCGCTCACCGCCCCCCGAGGGCCGAGCGCGAGGCCGTCGTCCCCTGCGAACAAACACACGAGCTCGGCGAGCGTGAGCGCGTGACGCACGGGCACCGGCTCCCAGCCGACGAACGAGGTGAAGCCGGGCCGCTGCGAGGCGCCCTCCACCTGCCGAGCGCCGCCGCCGAGCGGATTCGGGCGATCGAGCAGCACGGTGTGCACCCCCGCGCGCGCCGCAGAGCGGGCCGCGAGCAGCGCGGTCCAGACGAAGGTGTAATAGCGGGCCCCGACGTCCGCGAGATCGATGAGGAGCAGGTCGAGTCCCGCGAGATCGCGCGCTCCGGGAACGAGCGCTTCGAGCGTATCGCCGTAGAGGCTCACGACGCGCGTCCCGGTCCCGAGGACCTCGTCGTCGATCGTGGCCATGTCTTGCGCGGCGCCGCCAAACCCGTGCTCGGGCGCGAACCACACCCTGGGTCGCACGCCGAGCGCGTCGAGTCGCTCGCCGATGTGGACCAGCCCGCGATCGACGCTCGCTGCATGCGCCAGGACGCCGACGCGTCGGCCGCCGTCCTTTTCAAGCCGCCGGCACAGCGGCGCGGTGGTGCCCAAGCGGTCGAGTCCAAGCTCCACGGTGCCTTCGTGCTCCTTCGGCTCTGTGAGACAGCGGCGCTCAAACCATCCGAGCGCCCGTGGTACGCTCCTCGCCCGAAAACGAGGCGCGGGACAAGATCCCACACCGCGTTCAGGTCACAACGAAATTGCTCCGCCTCGATCCGTAGTCGCCATGAGCCTCGAAACCGGCCAGATCGTCGACGGCAAGTACCGCATCGTGCGCGAGCTCGGCTCGGGCGCGATGGGTGCGGTCTACGAGGGTGAGCAGTTTCGCATCAAGCGACGCGTCGCGATCAAGGTGATGTCGCCCAGGATCTGCGGGGACGAGAACGCGGCGCGACGCTTCGAGCGCGAGGCGCAGGCCGCGGGTCGCATCGGCTCCGAGCACATCATCGAGGTGCTCGATCTCGGCACGCTCGCCGACGGCGGGCTCTTTCTCGTGATGGAGCTCCTGGAGGGGTGCACGCTGCGCGAGAGACTCGAGCGGTCGGGGCGGCTGCGCCCCGAGCAGATCGTGCCGCTCATGCAGCAGCTGCTCGCCGGCCTCGAGGCGGCGCAACGGGCGGGGATCATCCACCGCGACCTCAAGCCGGACAACGTGTTCTTGTGTCGCGAGCACGCCGGGATCCCCGACTTCGTGAAGTTGCTCGATTTCGGGATCTCGAAGTTCGGCCCGCTTGGCAACGACGCCGCAATGAGCATGACGCGCACCGGCGCGATCCTCGGCACGCCGCATTACATGTCGCCGGAGCAGGCCCGCGGCGCGCGCGACGTCGACCACCGGAGCGACCTCTATTCCGTGGGCGTCATGATGTACCAAGCGCTCTCCGGCCAGCGCCCGTTCCAGGCCGACACGTTCAATGAGCTCGTGTTCAAGGTGGGCCTCGAGACGCCGCCGCCGCTCGAGAGCTTCGTGCCCGAGCTCGATCCCGCGTTCGCGGCCCTCGTGCGCCGCGCGATGGCGCGCGCGCCGAGCGATCGCCACCAGTCGGCGGCTGAGCTGCGCGATGCGCTCGGTGCGTGGCTTCATCGCGGCTCCCCGGAGCCCGCGGGGCAGCGGCGCTCGCTTGGCACCGCTACGCTGGCGATTTCCGGGCCGCAGCCTCCAGCGCCCATCGACGAGGACGCGCTCGCCACCTTGTACCTGGCGCCGCGCGAGCCGTCTTTCGCCCGCGACGCTGCGATCAGCGACCCAAGAACGGAGACCCAACGATCGCACCCGAAGCCCAAGGGGAAGGCGCTGCCCGTTGCGTTGCTCGCCGCAGCTACCTTCACACTCGGCGGCCTGCTCGCGTGGCAGACGGGCCGTGTGCCCCAGCCGCTCCCCGACGGCGCCAGCCCAGCTGCAGCGGACGCGCCACGCGCTGCCGGGGAACTCCGGCCCGAGCACACCCACGCGGCGTTGCCGAGCGTCCCAGCAGCGCCTGCGCACGCACTGGCCGCGCCGAGCTTCACAGCCGCGCCGGCCGCACCCAGCTTCGCAGCCGCGCCGGCCGGCGCTTCGGTCCCGAGCGCCAGCGCAACCGCGAACGCAACTCCCGCGCCGCATCCGAAGAACCGACCCGGGGCCGTCGTCGACGCACTAGGAGACACGGCGGCGTCCCCGTCGAAGAGCACGCGCGCCCCGAAGGACGCACAAGCCGGCGGACGCCGCATCCCGACCGGGCTTTAGCTCCCGGAGGCGCCCACCGCGGCGCCGCCCACCCAACGGACTGGGACGAAGATGGCGCGCGCGCGGCGATCCGCGTAATGTCGCGAGACCATGCCGCTAGTCGTCGGGGAGATCATCGAGGGCAAGTACCGCATCGTGCGCCCCATCGGCGAAGGCGGCATGGGCATGGTGTACGAGGGCGAGAACACGCGCATCAAGCGGCGCGTCGCGATCAAGGTCCTGCACGCTTCGGTCGCCGAGAAGGCCGACGTCGTGCAGCGCTTCGAGCGCGAGGCGCAGGCCGCGGGGCGCATCGGCTCGGACCACATCGTCGAGGTGCTCGACCTCGGCAACCTGCCCTCGGGCGAGCGCTTCATGGTGATGGAGTACCTCGACGGCGAGGATCTCACGCGCCGCATCAAGTCGAACGGTCGGCTCACGCCTGCGCAGTGCGTGCCGCTGCTCGACCAGATCCTCGAGGGGCTCGGCGCGGCGCACGACGCCGGCATCGTTCATCGCGATCTGAAGCCCGACAACATCTACATCCTCGCGAAGAGCGCCGGGCGCATGGACTTCGTGAAGCTCCTCGACTTTGGCGTGTCCAAATTCTCGTCGCTCGACAGCGAGATGAGCATGACGCGCACCGGCGCCGTGATGGGCACGCCGTATTACATGGCGCCCGAGCAGGCGAAGGGCGGCAAGGTCGACCAGCGCAGCGACCTCTACTCCGTGGGCGTCGTAGTCTATCAGATGGCGAGCGGCCGCGTGCCGTTCACGGCTGGGTCGTTCAACGAGCTGCTCTTCAAGATCGTGCTCGAGGCGCCCGAGCCGCTCACGGAAGTCGTGCCCGGTCTCGAGCCCGCGTTCGCGGCCCTCGTCGCCAAGGCGATGCATCGTGAGCCGGAGCAGCGCTTTCAATCGGCCGGCGAGTTCCAAGCCGAGCTGCGCGCCTTCATGGCCGCGGCAGGGCTCGCCCCCGCGACGGCGGTGCCTCTCGCGCAGCTCAGCCTGCCGCAAGCGGCCACCTCCGGCGCCTTCGCGGCGGCGGCGGGGCAAGCCGCGGTGAGCGTGCTCACGGAGCGTGGTGTGGCCGCCGGCGCGTCGGGCGCGGTCTCGGCGCTGGGCATGTCGCAGGCGGCGCTGTCGCTGACTCGGAGCCCGAACGGCGGCAAGAAGAGCACCAAGGTCGCGCTCGGCCTCGTCGCCGCGGGGATCGTCGCGGTGGGCGGTGTCGGCGGCTTCATCCTCACGCGCGCGCCCGCACCGGCGGCACCGGACGCTCCGACCGCCGGGGCCGGCTCCTCGACCGCGGCGCCCGTAGCGACGACGGCGGCCGTCGCCACGACCGGCGCGTCATCAGCGACCGCCGAGGCGTCCGCGGAAGCCACCGCGTTGGCGTCCGCGTCGGCTACCCCGCAAGTGCTCACGGGCCCCGCAGCGATCGGCGGCAGGCCGGGGACCAAGCCACCGCCAACGCTCACCCCGCCGCCGATCAAGCCGCCGCCGACCAAGCCACCGCCAACGCTCACCCCGCCAACGCTCACCCCGCCAACGCTCACCCCGCCGCCGATCAAGCCGCCGCCGACCAAGCCGCCGCCGGACGGGCGCACCATCAAAGAAGGCCTGTAGCCGGCTGCGCGAGACGCGGCTGCGCGAGGCGCGGCTGCGCGAGACGCGGCTGCGCGAGACGCGGCTGCGCGAGACGCGGCTGCGCGAGGCGCGGCTGCGCGAGACGCGAGAGAGGGGAGAGCCGCGAGAGGGAAGGGCCGCACTCGCGTCGGCGGACGACCGACGCGCGGCGCACCCATCGCCTGCGGCCCTGGCTACGCGCTGAGGCGCTGGACAGGTGACGGAAGCCGAGCCATGGTGCGCCTGAGTTCTGCCATGGCGTTCATCATCACCGAGAACTGCACCGGCTGCACGGCGTGCATTCGCCGATGCCCAACCAACGCGATCACGGGCGAGCGCAAGCTGCTCCACGTGATCGATCCCGAGCTCTGCATCGACTGCGGCGCGTGCGGTGTCGTGTGCCCGGACGAGGCGATCTTCGACAACCTCGGCAACCTCTGCGACAACCTGAAGCCCGCGCAACGGCCGCTCGCCTACGTCGATTTGCAGTCGTGCGTCGGCTGTGAATGGTGCGTCTGGGCGTGCCCGTTCGACGCGCTCGAGATGGTCAAGCTGGTCGACGGTCACCACTTCGAGATCGCCCAGGTCATCACGAAGAAGTGCGTGGGATGCACGCTGTGCGAGCTCGACTGCCCGTACGACGCCATTCACATCTACCGCGCGGACGGCGACGTCACCGCGGCGCAAATCGAGCGCAACGCGCAATTCCGCGAAGAGCTCGGCCTCGTCGCCGAGAGCGCGGCGGCCGAAGGCGACGAAGAGCAAGCGGCGTGATGCCCGGCGAGCCGGTCGCGCCCGAGGCTTTGCCCCAGACTGAGCCCCAGACCGCGCCCGAGCCGCAGACTAGGCCCGAGACTGGGTCTGGGCCCCCGACAGGGCCCGACACAGGGCCCGACACAGGGCCCCACACAGGGCCCGACACAGGGCCCCACACAGGGCCCGACACAGGGCCCCAGACCCGCGCCGGCTGGCCTGCCTTCGCGCGACGTTATCCGAACGACGCGGAGCTCGCGCGACTCGTCGCGGCCTTCGCGCGGGGCAACTTCGCGCTGGTACGACGCGAGGCCGTGCCCCTCGCCGAGCGCGCAGAGAGCCGCGAGGTCGCAGCGGCGGCGCGCGAGCTTCGGGGCCGCATCGAGCCGAGCCACCTCGCAAGCTATCTGCTCGCGCTCGGCGTGGCGCTCATGCTCTTTCTGTATTTCTTCTACGCGCGGCTCCGCGGATGACGGCTCACTGCCAAGCTGCATGACCCTCGTCACGGACTTCTCGACGCGGCTCTGCTAGGAGAGGCGGCGTGACTGGCCGCCGCATGACCTATTGGGACTACATCCGCGTCGAGGACCTGTTGGCCCTCCAGACCGGAGTCGTCCCCGCGGTGGCGAGCGGCGACGCTGGTCCCCTCGCTGGTCCGGGCGCTCCGAGCAACGACGAGGTGCTCTTCATCGTCGCCCACCAGGTGTCCGAGCTCTGGTTCAAGATCATCCTCGGCGAGCTCGAGAGCGTGCGCTCGCTCTTCCTTCGCAACCCGGTGCCCGACGACGCGCTCGCCTCCGCGGTGCGCTCGCTGCGCCGCGCCGCCACAATCTTCGAGGTGGCCACGCATCATTGGCGTGTGGTCGAGACGCTCACGACGCGCGACTATCTCGCGTTTCGCGACCAGCTCATCGGCGCGAGCGGCTTCCAGTCCGCGCAGGTCCGGCAGATCGAGATCCTCCTCGGCCTCGATGACAACAAGCGCCTCGCGTGTGCTGGCGAGGGCAGCTACAAGGCCGTCCTCCGCGGCGACGACGGTGGCACGTCGCCGGCCCTCGCCCGAGTCGAACGGCAGCTCGCCTCGGGCCCGAGCCTGCGGCACGCGCTCCACGAGTGGCTCGCGCGCACGCCCATCGACGGCTCCTCCGATCCGAGTCACGTCACTGCCTACGTCGCGCAGTTTCTCGCCGCCCACGAGAAGCAGGCGCGCACGCTCTTCGAGGCGACCCGCAAGCAAGCCGACGCCACGATGGACGAGGGCGTGCTCGAGCAGCGCTACCAGCGCGACATCGACAACACGCGCTTGTTCCTGATGGGCGAAGATCTCGGCGACCTCGAGGCCGGCGAGCAGGCGCGCCGCCGGCACGCCCGCGCCGCGCTCGTCTTCATCGAGAGCCACCGCGAGCTGCCGCGCCTGGCCTGGCCGCGCGAGGTCATCGAAGCGGCGATCGCGCTCGAGCAGTCGATGATCATCTGGCGCCAGCGCCACGCGCGCATGGTCGAGCGCGTGATCGGCCGGCGCCCGGGCACCGGCGGGTCGGGGGGCGTCGACTACCTCGACGCGACCGCTCTCCGTTACCGCATCTTCGACGATTTGTGGGCCGTGCGGACGATCCTGCTCCGCAGCCAGCTCGTGCCGAGCCTCGAGCACGCCGCGGATTACCGCTTTCGCGTCGAGGACTAGTACACCGCGTCCATCCCAGTTGCCGGCGGGTCGATGACCCATGAGCACCCGACGAGAGCCGCCTTGCTAACGAAGCTCCGAAGTCACTTCCTGCGAATCGACGCCCGCTCGCTCGGCCTCTTTCGCATCGGCCTCGGCCTGACGCTCGTCTGCGATCTCTTCGCGCGTTGGCGCTGGCTCGTCGCCTTCTATTCGAACGACGGCGTCCTGCCGAATCACAACCACCTCTTTCAGGTGCGCGAGCAGGGCCGGATCTGGAGCGTCTACCACTCGTTCTCGAGCGTCGACGAGGCCACGACGGCGTTCGTGCTCACGCTCCTCGCCTTCTCGTGTTTCTTGATTGGCTGGCACACGCGCGTCTTCGCCGTCGTGAGCACCGTCCTCTTCGTCGCGCTCGAGGGCAGAAACTCCCTCTTCGGCGACGTCGGCAGCTCGCTCACCATCGCGCTGCTCTTGCCGAGCCTCTTCTTGCCGCTCGGCTCGCGCTTCTCGGTCGACAGCCTGCGGGCCTCCTTCGCCGTGCGTGACGAGAGGACGCCCGACGAGCTCAACGATCGCCGAGCGCTCTCCGTGCACATGCCGCGCCCGTCGCTCGCGGCCCTCACGATCCTGCTCACCCTCGGCCTCGTGGTCTTGTGGGCCGGGCTCATGCAGCACGGCGCGACATGGAAGAGCGGCGATGCCCTCTATTACGCGATGCACACCGACAGCGTCGCGAGCCGCCTCGGCCTTCGCCTGCGCGAGCACGCCGCGGTCCTGCGACCGTGGACGCACGGCTTCAGGCTCGCCGAGCTCGCGGTCTTGCCGCTCGCGCTCGTGCCCTTCTTTCGGCGCTACACGCGCGGGCTCGCGATGCTTTGCCTCGGCTTCGTAGGTCTCACGCTCACGCTGTGCTTCGACCTCGGCACGCTCGGGCCGACCTTGCTCGCGTCCGTGGCCCTGCTCGCGCCGAGCGAGCTGTGGGATCGCGCGCGGCACGGGACCCGCCCCTTGCGGCTCATCTACGACGACAGCTGCGGCATTTGCCTCTGGCTCGCGCGCCTGCTCGCGCGGCTCGACCTTCGACGCAACGTCACCTTCATCCCAAGCTCGTCCGAGGAACTTCCCACCGGCGTCGAGCGCGAGACGGTGGAGCGCTCGATGGTGGCGCTCGACGTGAATGGCCGCGCCCACACCGACGCCCAGGCCGTAGCGCAGGTGCTCTTCGCGCTTCCGCTCGGCGCGCCGCTCGGCCTCCTCGTCTCGCTGCCCGGCGTTCGCTCCCTCGTGGCGCGCGGCTATTACCGCGTGGCGTCCAATCGCGTGAAGCTCAGCGTTGCCTGCGGGCTCGGCAGTTGCGGGCTCACCGGACCTGCGTCCGCCACCGGCGAGACGAAGCAGCGTGACGCGAGCCGCGCGACCCGCCTCGGCACGAGCGTCGTCGTCGCGCTCGAGTCCGGCGCCGTCGCCTTCCTGTTCCTCGCGTTCCTCGCGCACTCGGAGCGCACCGGCTCCACGGTCGTGCCCCTGCGCTTGGGCAGCAAGGCCGCGCTCGCCTCGGCCGCGAGCTGGGCGCGGCTCGATGCGCCGTGGGGTTTCTTCGCGCCCGAGCCGCCGCTCCACAACGCCGCGCTCGTCATCGAGGCCGAGACCCGCGAGGGCAGCGTCTACGACGTCCTCACCGGCAAGAGCCCCGACCTCGACCTGACCGATCCGGCACAGCATCGCCTCGGCACGCAGTGGGCGACCTTCACCGCGCACGTGCAGCGGGACGAGCACTCGTCCTACCGCCAAGAGCTTCGTCGCTATCTCATGCGCGGCGGCGTCCCGGGCGACTCCGGCAAGCCCCCGGTGTCCATCTCGAAGCTCAAGGCATGGTGGGTCAAGGCGCCCATTCCGGCGCCCGGCGCCGCGCGCGAAGGAGAGGTCGAGCGCACGGACATTCTCGACGCAAGCTCGCTCCGCCCGAGCCCGGCGGCCGACGAGAGCGCCCGCGGCCTGCCCCGCCTCAAGCCCGACCTGCGGCAGCTTCGGTAGCGCGCGATGGCCGCCTCCGAGCGCCGAGACGCCCGAGCCGCCCCGGCAACCGACGAGGCTCCCGCAAGAGAGGCCGCAAGAGGTGCCGCAAGAGACGCCGCTCCTCCCGCGTCCTCCTGGCGCCGCCGCGCACGCTGGCTCCGCGACCACTACGGTGTCGCCGATCCACGGACGCTCGGGCTCGCGCGCATCGTCGTGGGGCTCTTGCTCGCCGCAGACTGCATCCGCCACTGGTCGGTCGCGCGCGTCTACTATTCGAACGACGGCGTCCTCACCAATCACTTCCACCTCTACCGGCCGAGCGGCGAGTTCAACTTCTCACTGTTTCATGCCTTCTCGTCGCCCGCCGAGGTGAACGTCGCCTTCGCGCTCGCGCTCACTTGCCACCTGCTGTTTGCCATTGGCTACCGCGCGCGCCTCTTTGCCATTCTCTCGTCGGTCTGGGTCGCGAGCCTCGACAACCGACTCGTCATGGTCGAAAACGGCGGCTACGTCGTCGTCAATCTGCTCATCTTCTGGCTCTGCTTTCTGCCGACGGGGCAGCGCTTCGGCGTCGACAGCCTTCGTCGCTCGTGGGCGGAGCGCCGCGAGCGCTCCATCGCCGACCTCGACGCGCCGCTCGCGTCCGCCTGGCTCACGGAGCCGCGCACGTCGCTCGCCGCCTTCGCGCTGATTGCCAATCTCCTTGTCATTTACGTCTTCAACCTCGTCAACAAATACGGCGACACCTGGCGCACCGGCGCCACGGTCCACTACGTCCTGCACCTCGACCGGATGGTGACCGGGCTCGCCGTCTTCCTGCGCGAGCACACGCCGTACGTCGTCACGCAGGTCATGACCTGGCTCGTCCTCGTGGTCGAGGCGCTGCTCGTCGTGACCATCGCCTGGCCGCGGCGCCGGCTCATCGCCCGCCCGCTCGCGATGGCGCTCATGTTCGGCGTGCACGGGACCTTCGGCGTCATGATGCGCCTCGGCCCCTTCAGCTGGTTTCTCATCGGCTGGTCGACGCTGCTCCTCACGCACGAGCACTGGGCGTGGCTCGAGGCGAGGCACCGCGAGCGCGTCGGACGCCTCGTCGTCCTGCTCCCGCCCGACAGCGCCCTCGGGCTCCTCTTCGGCCGCGTGCTGCGCCGCCTCGACACGCCCGGGTGCCTCCGCGTCGAGGCCCTCCAGCCGGCGCTGCTCGACGGCCGCGAGCTGCCCTATCCACGAGCGGGCTCTCTGCTCGCGGTGAAGCTCGCACGAGGTCCGCAAGCGGCCGCCGAGACTGTGGCGGTGAGTGCGGCCGAGGCTTCGGGCGCGAGCGCGGTCCTCGTCGGTCCCGCTGCCTGTCTCGCGGTCCTCGGCGCGCTCCCGCTCGGCAACCTCGCCGCGTGGGTCCTTCGCGTCGCGCTGCTCGGTCTGCACGGCGCCGCCTTCCGGCTCGTCGAGTCGCGCGCCGAGGCGATCGCGCGCTTCTTCGGTCTCCCGTCGCCGCTCGCTGACGCCCCGCCGGCCGACGCCCCGCCGGCTGGCGCCCCGCACGCTGGGGGGCCGCCGCCTCGGTCCCCGCTCGCCCTGGGCGTCGCGCGCTCGGTCAGTCGCGCCCGCGAGGCCGCGCTCGCCTGCCTCCTCCTCGCGTCGGCGAGCCAGCTCGTGAACGAGAACAAGTCGATCCCGAAGGTCCTGCACCACAAGCCGCCGAGGGTCGCGCGCGCCGCGCTCGGCTATCCCCGGCTCTTTCAGGGCTGGGGCATGTTCTCGCCCAACCCCGTGCGCGAAGACGGCATCGCCGCCGTCGACGGCTACACGATCGATGGACGGCGCGTCGATCCCTTCACCGGGCGCGAGCCGGACCTGAACCTCGCGGACGCTCGCGGGCTCGGCCTGGGCCAGATCGAGCAAGACTACTTCAATCGCATTCGCCTCGATCGCAACCGCGCCTACCACAAGCCGCTCAGCGAGTACCTCGCCAATTGGCATTTGCGAACTGGCAATCCCAAGGACCAGCTCGTGGCCTTCGACGTCTACTGGCTAGAAGACGACTGCCCTGCCCCGCGCTCGCTCACCCCCACGAACCACCGCTCCGTGTGCCTCATCAGCTGGCGCAAGCCGGGCCACAAGCCGAAGGGCGACGGCCCACGCCCGCCCGCCAAATGCAAAGAGACGAGCGCCGGGAAATAGGCCGCACGCGAGGCGCGGGCACGACCTTGTATCTCGGACTCAGGGGACTTGGCCGAGCACCGCCGTGAGGCTGGCTTCGACGATCCCGAGCAGCTCTTCCAGGTCGGCGTCCGCGATGTTGATGGGCGGCGCCACGTAGACGGTGTCGCCGAGCGGCCGCAGGTACGCCCCGCGCGCCCTCGCCTCGTCGTAGACGCACCACCCGCCGCGGCCGAGGTAGCCGCCGCCCGACGCGAGCTCCACGCAGCCCATCATCCCGAGCGCGCGCCACGCCGCGACTCCGCACAGCTGGCCCATGCGCGCGAACGCCTCGCGAATGCGCCGCGCCTTCGGCTGCGCCTGCTCGACGATCCGCTCCTCGCGGTAGATCGCCAGGACCTCGCGCGCGACGCTCGCCCCGAGCGGGTTGCCCGTGAACGAGTGCCCGTGCCAGAGCGCCCGCTGCGGCTCCCCGAGGAACGCGCCGAACACCCGCTCGCTCGCCAGCGTCGCCGCCATCGGCAAGAGCCCGCCCGAGAACCCCTTGGCGAGGCACAGGATGTCGGGCTCGATCCCCGCCTGCTCGCAGGCCCACATCGTGCCGGTGCGCCCGTACCCCGTGAACACCTCGTCGGCGATCAACAGCACGTCGTGTTCGCGACACACCCGCGCGAGCTCCCGCAAATACGCAGCCGGGTAGACGCGCATCCCCGCCGCGCCCTGCAGCAGCGGCTCGACGACGACCGCCGCGATCGTGTCCGCCCCGTCGCGAATTAGCCCGCGCATCGCCTCGACCGCGGCCCGATAGCCGCCAGCCGCGTCGCCCGCCCCCCCCGCATTGGCAGGCCCCGCATTGGCAGCCCCCGCATTGCCATCCCCCGCATTGCCATCCCCCGCATTGGCAGTCCCCGCATTGGCACCCTCAGCATTGGGCACCGGCACGCGCACGCACTCGACCACGCCCCCGGACCAGCCGCGGTGGAACACATCGATGCCGCCGAGCGACGCCGCCCCCAGCGTATCGCCATGGAACGCCCCGTCGAGCGCGACGACGCGCCGCCGCTCCGGCCGGCCCTCGTTGCGCCACACGCCGAGCGCCATCTTCAGCGCCGCCTCCACCGCCGTCGACCCGTCGTCGCTGTAGAACACGTGCGGCAGCCGCCCGGGCGCCACCGCCGCCAGCTCCTCGGCGAGCCGCACCGCCGGCTCGTGCGTCACGCCCGCGAGCGACACGTGACCGAGCGACGTCGCCTGCCGCACCAGCGCCGCGACGAGCCGCGGGTGCCCGTGCCCCAGCGTCGCGACCCACCAGCTCGAGTTGCCGTCGAGGTAGCTGCGGCCATCCGCGTCGAAGAGCCGCGCCCCCTCCGCGCGCGCAACCACCAGCGGCTCGACCTCCGCGCGGTAGCGCCCCATCGGCGTGTACGGGTGCCAGACGTGGCGCTTGTCGAGCTCCACGAGCCGGGCGCGAGAGGCGGGATCCACGCGCGACACTTATCCCACACGCACCGCGATCGCCACCGGTCCCCCGCGATCCACCGATATGCAACGCCTGCATACCGGCGCAAACAATTCGCGCGAGGCTTGCCAAACCACGCGGTTTTGCTGAATATTCCCGCAAGAGGGCGAGGCATGTGGCTTGCTTGCGCCTTGCCCTCTTGGACCACCGTGTAACCGCCGGGGACGCCTGCGGCTACCGGATCCAAGCTCCGAACGAACTTAGTGGAGGCCAGAGTGGCAGGACGCTCGACGCGCGCGCGAACCTACGGCTTGCGGTGGTTGCTACGCAGCCTCGCGCTCACGCTCGCCGTCGCTACGGCCCTCGCCGCCTGCGCGGGCGCGGACGATGACCGCCACGCGGACGGCCTCGGCACCGTTGAGGACGACGGCTCGAGCGACCCCGACTCGGGCAACCCCGACGGGCTCCCGCAGTCGACCGGCGGCCCCTGCACCGACGGTGAAGCGCAGACGTGCCACGTCACCCTCGGCCGCCACAACGACATCCTGTCTTGCTACGTCGGCATCCAAACCTGCTCGAGCGGGGTGTGGGGCGAGTGCGCGGACGGCGTCGTCGAAAACAGCGTCTCCCCGGGCCCCGAGCTGACGACCGAAGACCTCGTCGCCACGAACAGCGGCGACAAGTGGAAGAGCTACAGCAACGCGAAGGACTGCACCAAGAACCCCTGCGATCCGACCTGCAAAGAGTTCTCCGAAGATCCGAACCCGAACCTCGGCGCGGGCGGACAAGAGTTCATCTACAACTGGAACCAGGGCAAGAAGAGCAAACTTCCGGACGACGTCTACGACAAAGCCTTCAACGAGCCGTGCCAGATTGGCAGCGACTGCCAGCTCAACCACTACTGTTACGACCCCGACAGCGGCAGCTGCACGCACGACATCTGCACGACGGGCAAGGCGCTGAAAGACGGGTGCAGCCCCTGCGCCAAGGAGATCTGCAAGCAAAAGCCGAAGTGCTGCGACTACGGCTATACGGGCAGCTGCGCGCACTCCCCTTGCCTCACCGGCGACGCCCTCAAGAAGGACTGCGACACCGACGTCAAGTACGTCTGCGACAACAAGGACAAGACCTGCTGCCCGTACTCCGAGACGGTCACCGAGTGCGCCTGGGAGACGACGGCCTACACCTGCGAGAAGTGGTACTACTGCTACAAAAGCGAGCCCTGCCTCAAGTACAAGTTCTGCGGCTGGGAGTACTACGACTGCTCGTATTGGGAGTGGCAATACAAGTACAAGTGCGGCTGGAAGCAGTACTGGTATTGGGCGTACATCTGTGAGTGGGTGTACACCTGCTACTGGCAGTATACCTGCATTCTCGTCACCTACTGCTACTGGGTCTGGCAGTACGTCTGTTACTGGCAGTGGGTCTACGTCTGCTACTCGTACTGGGTATACCAGTGCTACGTCTATTGTTATTGGGGCTGGTGGGGCTGGAACTGCTACTGGGTCTGCTACTGGCAGCTCGTGACCTACTGCTACTGGCAGTGGCAGTACGTCTGCTACTGGCAGTGGGTGCTCTACTGCTACCAGTACTGGTACTGCTACTGGCAGTACGTCTGCTACTGGTACCTCAACTGCTATTACCTCTGGACGTACTACTGGTATTGGACCTGCTGGTGGGAGTGGGAGTACGTCTACGTCCAAAAGACCTGCCAGAAAGAAAAGTACTGCTGGGTCTGGGACACCTGCCAGGTCTGGGGTCTCTTCTGCTCGTACTGGGACACTTGCTACAAGCAGGAGTACAAGTGCAAACAGGTGACCTACAACTACGCGGGTAGCTGGAAGCAGGCGTGCGTCGACTACTACAAAGCCAAGAACCCGAACGCCTGCTTCACGCCCGAGTGGACCCAAGAGTGCGTCGACGGGGTGCACGACATCTGCGGCGCCTTCTGCAAGGATCCGCCGCCGCCCGAGGGCGCCGGCGAGTGCCTGCCGTGGGATCCGGGCCAGAAGGATGACAAGTGCAAGGGCGTCGCGCTGAGCGTCGGCCTCACCTGCGACAACACGGTGCCCATCTGCAACCACGGCACGACCGACGCCCCCAAGGGCATCAAGATCATGCACGTGCCGAAGGGCTCGGGCGGCTTCGGCAAGGCCGACCCCGGCACCATCGCGGGCGCGCAGTACTGCTACACCGACAAGATCATCAAGCCCGGTGAGTGCGTCAGCGTCACCACCTGCTCGGGGCTGACGGCCGGGCGCGAGATCATGGTGAACCCGCCGGGCGCTGGGCAAGTGACCGAGTGCTATTACGGGGACAACTGGGGGATCTATGTCCCCGGCACCTGCGGGCCGCCGATCTGCGCCGCCAACAACATCAAGGCCAAGCTCACGCCGGTGAACATGTTCATCACCGTCGACAAGTCCGGCTCGATGGGCGGCGTGCGCTGGACCAACACGAAGAAGGCCTTCCAGGGGTTCTTCAAGGACTCGGCCTCGGCCGGCCTCAACATCGGCCTCGAGTTCTGGCCGCACGCCTCGTGCGCGAACGGCGGCATCTGCAACGACATCGCCGGCTGTAAAGATCCGTACATTGCGTTCGGTAAGCTGACGACCGATCCGGCGCCGAAGGACACGCAAGAGAGCAAGCTCGTCGGGGCCTTCGACTCGACGTACCCGGGCGGCGGCACGCCCGCGTACGTCGCGCTCCAGGGCGCCGAGACCTGGGCGAAGGAGTACTCGGCCGCCCACAAGGACGAGAAGCAGGTGGTCATCTACGTGACCGACGGCTACCCGGGCCCCTGCACGACCAACGAGGCGGCGTTCGGTGCGCTCGCCAAGGACGCCTACGATACCTATGGCGTGGTCACCTACGGCATTGGCATCGTCGGGGCCAGCACCGGGCAGCTCACCGCGGTCGCCACCGCCGGCCACGGAGAGGCCTTCTTCATCGACGACGCCAACCAGGTCGAGCAGAAGCTCATCGACGCCATGAAGAAGATCAAGGGCGACACGATGAAGTGCGAGTTCGACCTGCCGACCTCGAAGAACCAATACGAGCCGGAGGACGCCGACGTCAGCTACACGCCGAGCGGCGGAGGGTCGCCCACCGTCTTCCCGCGCGTGACGAATAAGAACGACTGCGGCAAGGGCTGGTACTTCGACAACAACGCCGATCCGAAGAAGATCCACCTCTGCCCCCTGACCTGCACCGCGGTGCAGGCCGACGCCAAGGCCGAGCTCGATATCTCCTTCGGCTGCCCTGGCGGCTACGAGGCGGCGACGCACACGCAGACGTACGAGGCGACCTGCGCCGACGGCAAGACGCCGCAGTGGGGCTTCTTCGCGTACAACACGGGCGCGCCCAGCACGACGAGCGTCACCTTCGGGGCGCGGACGGCGACGACCAAGGCCGGCCTCGCGGCGTCGACCTACACGGAGATCGCGAAGGCGCATTCGAACCCGACCGACACGCAGGTCTGCTTGATGGGCGGTCCGTCGCCCTGCCCCGTCGACTTCGTCGCGAAGATGGGCAATGCCGCCATCGGCAAGAGCTGGCTCGAGCTCAAGATGGACATCGCGCCGAACAAGCTGAAGAGCAAGACGGCAATCGTTTACGACTACAACCTCACTTATTCATGTCCCGACAACGAATGATGCGCGCCGGCGGTATCGCGACAGCAAGAGCGCTTGGGCCGGGTCGTTCCACGACCCCAGGCACTACGGCCCTGGGCACCAAGAGCCTGGCGCGGGGGGCGGTGCTCACGGCGATCGCTGG
>SXGS01496279.1_pt1 | contig 16708 bp, 10 predicted proteins | sample 3174681 | NCBI WGS metagenome assembly SXGS01 (sample SAMN11356861, study PRJNA531348) | freshwater metagenome | isolation source: freshwater sample F1-80 | place: China: Fuxian Lake, Yuxi | collected 2017-12-25 | reverse complement strand
TGTCGTCGCACTGCTCGGCGCCTTGGATGAAACCGTCGCCGCAGGAAGCGTTCTTACAGAGACCTGTGCAGGTGTCGTTATTGATCTGGTTTCCGTCGTCACACTGTTCAGTTCCCTCAAGAATTCCGTTTCCACACACAGGGATGATGCATGTATTCAGACACGCATCCGTGTTGACCTGATTACCGTCGTCACACTGCTCGGTGCCCTGCTTGAAACCATCACCGCAGACCGCGTTCTTACATGAGTTGGTGCAAGCGTCCGTATTGATCTGGTTTCCGTCGTCACATTCCTCGGTGCTCTGGATAAAACCGTCTCCGCAGGACAGCATCCTGCAAGCATTGGTACATGCGTCGGCATTCAACTGATTGCCGTCGTCACACTGCTCGGTTCCTTCAACTGCGCTGTTCCCACAAAAAGGCATCGTGCAAGCATTCGTACAGGCATCCGCATTGCTCTGGTTCCCATCGTCACACTGCTCCCCTGCTTCCGCCTGACCATTGCCGCATTCGGCGGAAAGAAATGCGCGAATGCTTTGGATGAGAATCCTCAGATCCGCTCTGTTGACCGTACCGCTTCCATCGAGATCGTAAGCGGGAGTATTCCGTACGATTGCCGTGATCGTGCTGCTGATGCAACGACGCATTTCAGAGATCTCGAACATGCCGTCCGCATTCGTATCGCAGAGCGTAAGCACGCGATCATCCGTCAGGGAACCGCGAAGAAAACGAGTTGCGGGAGAAAGTGTTACAACCACGCCTGTGACCGCTGCCACGGCAAGCGTGAGGAGGAAAAGCCGTGAGTGAAATAGGTGTGTGAACATCAAGAAATAATCTCTTGATTATAGCAGAAATATGCCAAAATTGGAAGAAAAGAATGAACGATCTTCCTAGGCTTCCCTTTTAGAAATTGATGATCTCGATCGTCGATTGACATGAAGTCGTGCAGGGGACATTCGGTTGACCATTCCGATCCCCGTAATCACATTCCTCGTACGCCTGATGGACGAATCGATCCCCGCAATATGCCTGTCTGCAAACTGTGCAATCGTCCGTGGGATCGTTGTTGCCGTCGTCGCACTGCTCATAATCCCCCTGCCGCACACCGTCGCCGCACACCGGTCTTGTGCACTGATTCGAGCAACTGTCATCATTGTACGTATTCGCATCGTCACACTGCTCCGGAGCTTGCGTGACTCCATCCCCGCATGTCTGAACACGCGTACGACATGTTGCCAAACACTCGTCGCTCTCGCCCCACGTATCGCATTCTTCCGTTCCTTCACGTACGCCGTTGCCGCACACTGGAATTTTGCAATTATTCGGACAAGCGTCGTAGTCGCCCTGATTCCCATCGTCACACTCTTCGCCGCTGTCGACAATCCCGCTGCCGCAGAAGGGAACCGCGGTGCAGGATGCTGCAATCTTTCCGATCTTGTTCCTCGTGGTATCCGTGTACCACAGGTAGCCGCCGGGACCCGCAGTGATGCTGTCCGGCGTCACACCAGGTGGCAAAGCAAGTTCCGTCATCGCACCCGTTGATGTGATTTTCCCGATTTTTTTCGGCCCACCTTGTGTGAACCACAATTTTCCATCCTGACCGGCTGTGATGCTCGTCGGATAGCGGTCGGAGGCGAGAGCGAATTCCGTAGGAACCGGCACGCTTGCCGTCGTGATCCTGCCTACGGAGTTCTTTCCTTGGATTGTAAACCAGATATTGCCGTCAGGGCCGGGTGTGATATCGCTCTGCGCGGAGATCGTCGTCATGTCTCTCGGCCTCTTTAATGGAGTTTCTTTCAGAGTCCCATCGGGAGAAAGACGTCCGATCGCATTGCCTTTCAGTTCCGTGAACCAGAGATTGTTGTCCGGTCCGGAAGTGATCGCAACCGGCATGCTGTTGCTTGCAACGGGGAAATAGCTGAATGTTCCCTGCGGTGACATCCTGATGATAGAGTCTCCCCCCTGTGTTCCGTTCGTGATCCAGAGATTGCCGTCCGATCCTCCGGCGATGCCGTAGAGATCGTTGTTCACAGTAACTGGGAAATACTTGATTGCACCGGTCTGAGTCACTCTTCCAATCCTGCTCGGATTCGTAAACCAGAGATTGCCATCCTTGCCCACAGTGATGTCGTTGGGCAACGGAAGCACTTGCGAAATAAACTCACTGACAACACCGGCTGGAGTGATCCTTCCGATTTTTCTGGCCCAATACTCGGTGAACCAGAGATTATTGTCCGGTCCGAGAACGATATCGGAAGCTCCGCTCGTCGCCGTCTTTACGTTGTATTCTACAATCGGTCCGCAGGCCGGAAGCTGTGGAAGAGTACAGGTGCTACTACACGTATCTCCATTCACTGTATTTCCATCATCGCACTGCTCAACTCCCTCTTTCGCACCGTTCCCACACACGGCAGGAGGAGGCGGCACGCACGGATTACTGAAGTACGTCGGGCACGTCGTTACTCCTCGAACATACGTGCTGCCTGAGCAATAACACGAACAATTATTCTCGAGTGCACATGTCCATTGGTTGCTTGCGCAACATGTTGCAGTACCGCCCTGGCCACAGGAAGGCTTGGTCGAGGTGCAGGAAAGCTGCGCGGTCTGACAAGAGTTGTTGCAAGTATCCGTATTGATCCCGTTGCCATCATCACACTGCTCTGCTCCCTCCCTCACACCATTGCCACATCCGACAACGCACTGCGCACTGCTCGAACAGGTATTCGGACCGAAGCCTTCTAATTGGACACAAGAATTATTTTGGCATCCCAAATGAGTTTCCATCACACATGCGCTGCTGCAGTTATCCTGCGACACCGTGTTGCCGTCATCACAACCTTCCCCCAGCTCCTGATATCCGTTTCCACAGACTGCAGGCGGGCTGTAATTCCTATTCGTACATTCGGTTGTGCAATACGTGCACTGCAATCCCGCGTGGGCAACGCTGCACTGCACACCGTTCTGCGTACCTGCATCGCACTGCTCGCCTGATTCTTTGATACCGTTGCCGCACACGCTCTGGAGTGCCGAACGCAGGCTGTCGATGATGTCCTGCATATCCGCCTGATCGACTTTGTTATCACGGTTGACGTCGTACTTCACGTACTGCAACGGAATCTCGAGGATCGCTTTCGCAAAGCCTTTGCGCATCTCGGTCTCAGAAAGCTTGCTGTCATTATTCGTATCGAAGAGCGTGAAGAGGATGTAATCCTGCAACAGAGAACCTCGAATGTTTCGGAAAGACCCCGACGAAAAGAAGAAAATCGCTGCAGTCACGGCTGCGAGAGCGAGAAGTGTCAGAAGCCTGCGGGAAAGTCTGAGTGTCATGAACGCGTTAATTTGGGAAGAAGCTATTGAGCTGGAAAACGATGATCTGCAGATCTTCCTGCGAAATTTTTCCGTCCTCGTTGAGATCGAAATGCTTCACCGTATCGAAAGATCTCTGCACACTCTCCGCTGCATCGAGCATCATCACGAGAGCCTCCCGCTCGGAGACGCTTCCGTCATGACTCGTATCGGCGTGCTGCAGCACGCGATCCCTGTCGGATCTGCAGCTGCTTGGCACACCGGAGCAATGATAGTTGGATTCAACGGCACACACCGCCGAGCAGCCGTCGCCGCTCACGACCGTACCGTCGTCGCATTTCTCAGCCCCTTCGATCGCACCGTTTCCGCAAACGGGAATGACGCACGTATTGAGACATGCATCCGCATCGATTCTGTTGCCGTCGTCGCACTGTTCGTTCTGCTGCTTAAAGCCGTCGCCGCAGAACGGCGCCTTACAGATTCCGGTGCAGGCATCGTTATTGTCTTGGTTGCCGTCGTCACACTGCTCGGCTCCCTGCAGATAACCGTCAGGACAGGCGGGGAGTTTGCATGCGATGGTGCAGGCGTCCGTGTTGACCTGGTTCGCATCATCACACTCTTCCGTACCGTCGATCTTGCCGTTACCGCAGAATGGCCTCTTGCAAAGAGAGGTGCAGGCATCGGTATCGATCTTGTTGCCATCGTCACACTGCTCGCTCCCCTGCTTAAATCCATCGCCGCAGACGGGAGGCTTGCAGAGTGTCGTACACATATCTCCGTTATCGGTATTGCCGTCATCGCACTGCTCTGTATCCGCTTGCCTGTACCCGTCTCCGCAGAGAGAAAGCGGGAGCGGAATACGAGCGGAATACGTGAACGGTGCCTGTGAGAATGGAGCGAATACAGGCGAGATCAGCCACACACGACCGCCGCTAGTGATGGTGCGATGGTCACGGAGGGGCTTGGCACAAAGAGCCGTTCCTCCACTCGACCAACGAACGCCGTCGTAGGAAGAGAGGACGATTTTGTTGCACGTATTCGCAGGAGACAGAGCATCCGCATTGCCGACAACGATCAACCTGTTGTAGTCCGCAAGCAGTGTGCCCATGTCCTGCGGCGTATTTCTGGTATGCACAGACACGGGAAGCGTCGACACTTTCGTGAAATGAATGCCGTCAGTGGAACTGAGAATCGAACGTCCATGCAAGATCCATGCTTTGTTCCTGAACGTCACGACACTGCCGCTCAAAGATCCGCCGACCGGTTGCCACGACGTCGCTCCGGAATCCAGAGAGTATGTTCTCCTCTGGCCGCTCGTAGTCATGGCTTCCACGAAGATCAAACCATTCAACGAAAAAACGGTTGAGTCCTGCGCCGTCACGTCCGCCGGGAGAGAGGGGCCGGTAATCCAGTTGATGGCATCCCTCGTGTACTGAGTGCGGTTTCCGCAATCGTTCGCTTCACAGGTACCGCCGATCACCCACAGCGTCTCATTGATATCGATCGCAGATGCATTGAAGAGAGGACGAGGAAGATTGCCTTTCTTAAACCAATAATGCTCGTCTCCCATGTAGATCGCATCCGAGATGCCATCACTTCCCACGCCGCCAATGACAAGCACCTTACCGAATGCCGGTACGACCGTGAATTCTACGAGTGACTCACTGAAGAGGTCCTCCGCAGGAGGATTGTCGGCCGTCCACACAAATCCGGGAATTGCCGGAGGCACGACTTCGACCTTGCAGGTGGCGGGTGCGCAACCGTCGCCTGCAACCGCATTGCCGTCTTCACACTCTTCGAAGTACCCGAGGTACTGGTCTCCGCAGGCAGGAGCCTTGCAGGAAGTGGTACACGAGTCATCGATATTGTTCTGGTTGGCATCGTCACACTGCTCGGCTGCGGCCTTGATGCCGTCGCCACAAACGGCATTCGTGCATCGAGAGGTGCATGCATCCGTCGTATCCTGATTGCCATCGTCACACTGCTCGGTTCCCTCAAGCACGCCATTCCCGCAGAAGGGGGCGACGCATTCGTTGGTACAACGATCCATGTTGCTCTGGTTTCCATCGTCACAGACTTCATTCACCTGCCTGATGCCATCGCCGCACATCGCATCGCGACAGGAGTTTGAGCAGGAATCAGTCTGAACCGTATTTCCATCGTCACACTCTTCGCCGGCATCGATCTGACCGTTCCCGCAATTGTTGCTGACGCAGGTATTCCGACACGAATCGGTATCGATCTTATTACCGTCGTCGCACTGCTCTGCCCCCTGCTTGTATCCGTCGCCGCACGCTGCGTTCTTACAGAGACCGGTGCACGTGTCGTTATTAATCTGGTTGCCGTCATCACACTGCTCTACCGCTTCCACAATACCGTTTCCGCATGATGCGGAGAGGAACGATCGAATGCTTCCGATCAGAACCCTCAGGTCCGCCTTGTCGGTTTTTCCGCTGCCGTTCAGATCGTAGGAAAGCGTGTTCCTTGCAATCGCCGTGATCATCGCAGAGATGGACTTTCGCATCTCAGAAACAGAAAGAACACCATCGCGATTGCTGTCCGCAAGAGTGAGAACACGCTCGTTGACAGATACAGTCTGGAGAAATCCGATGGAAGGAGAGATTGCGAAGAACGCGGCACTGAGAAACATCAGGATCGCCGTGATCAGGAGAAGCCGAGCATGCAATGTTCGATCGTTCACGGGCGAGAAAAATGATGGAATAATCTGATTATTATAGCAGAAAGATGCGGAAAATGGAAGAAAATACGCAAAAAAACAGGAGGGTATTTCACCCTCCTGTTCTCTTCACTTTTTCTATCGTTATTGCGGAGACGGAGCAAGAATCGAAAGCTCCTCATCGGCAAGGCCTGAATCGACAGAATCGATGACGCCGTCATTATTGATGTCATACCTTTTCACCAAATCGTACTCTTTGTCCTGCGCCTCCCAGATATTAACAACAAGAAGCAATGCCTTCCGCGACTTCGTATCGGCGTTATCCGTGTCCCTGATGCCCGAAATGACTTTCACGTACTCGTTGTAGGAAAGACAGACACTCGGTGCTCCCGTACATCTGAACTTCTCTTCGAAAGAGCAAACATCGCTGCATCCGTCACCGGAATCGACGTCGCCATCATCACACATTTCACCATCGTTCACCGCACCATCGCCGCAAACCGGAAGCGGAGGAGCAAGAAGCTGGCAAGTTGCCGAGCAGTTACCGGAGCCATTCTGTTCGCCATTATCACACTGCTCTCCCGGGTCCACCTTATTGTCTCCGCAAAGATTCGGGTCTCCACCACCGCCCCCGTCTCCACCCCCACCGCCGCCCAATCTCGTTGCAAACGGATTCACGACGTAGAGCTGACAGGCATTCGTACAGTCATCGTCATCAACGTCATTGCCGTCATCACACTCTTCGGGGCCTTCTTCGATGCCGTTCCCGCAGATCACTTCGCCGGCATACCGAACGGTGATCCGAGCAAAAGGCTCATTCACGATGATGAGATAGAGCTGATTGGGCTCGAGAGTCGCTCCTTCAACCGTGTCGGTGGGGAGCATGATCACTTCATTCGTCGCCTCGAATTCGGCAAAGGCATCGAACTCAGGATCTGCGCCGAAACGAGCCTTGTGAGAAGCAAAGAATTTTCCTGGAGGCGTCGGGAATCTGTCTCTGAGAAGCTCATCGTTCCGATGCTCCCGCTCGAGCTCCGCGCGCGGAGAAGAGTATTGGTAACCGAAGAAACTCACGTCGTGACTTCCATCCTCAAGAGTCAGAACGGAATCCAGCGGTACGCCCTGGAGTGAATCCTCGGGCGTATACACAAGGAACAATCTGTCCGCTCCAAGATCTTCTCCGTCGACCCCTTCCGGGAACGTCACCTTGAACACCTCGGCGATGTCGCTCTTACCGATCTTCGTGAGATCTCCCGCGAGGGAAGAGCCTCGCTGCTCCCCGAAAGGAAGAGGAACATCGTTCTTCGCCGTCAAATACTGATTGATGGCGGCAGCCGCAACGACGAGCACGGCCGTGGTCCCGCAGATCGCGAGGCGAATTTTGTGCTTCCTTTCCATGGTTAGGGGTTGGAAAAAGGTATAAGAGGAACATTGTTCGCACTGTCACCGTACACCGTACCACGCACGGTTGTCTCGTGATATTCCACCCAAAAGAAGCCTCCGGTATTCGAAGCGGCATCAAGATCTGTCCAGTGAATGTGGTTGAGGCCCGATGCCATGCCATCCACCGATGCGTTGGTGAAATTGCTAAGGGAAACCTGCAGGGAAGAAGTGGCTGAAGAAATCACCTGCGTATTTCGAACGTTCGCACTGAGAACAAAGGTGGCATCCGAAGAAGGATCGATGGACGACAGCACCGTCGACTGATCGATGCCAAAACAGGCTACGTGTAAGAGCGAAGATCCGTCTGCATCGACGATATCGCATGAGCGCACCGCGGTCGGATCTGCCTTATTGAAGAGCCGGAAAGAATCGGGGTCGATATCGACATTGATTGCGTCAACATCGAACAGAATATCGGTCAGCGTCCACTTGTTTGCACCGTTTTTCAGATTGGATGCTGCAAGAGTCTCAAATTTAAATTGCCCGATTGCACGCTGCGTTCCGCTCGGTACGGCCGTGCCGTCGGCATTCGGATCGACATTCGTGATCGAGACGATCTTCGAGAGTACGACAACGTTCTTGTTACCGGTGATCGAATGATGTACGGCAGGTCTATCGGAGCCGATGTACACTCTGCCTTCCTGCGATGCATCTGCATCGTTGATGAGTAGCGTGTTCGAGGAAAATTCTCCGACGGCGATCACCGAGTCGGGAGCAAAAAGACTCAGTGTGATGTCGCCACCGGAAACGGCTCCATCGACGTCACTCTTCATGCGAGGCCGGATGATCAGATCGTGAGCCGAACCCTTCTGCACGGTAAAAATCTTCTGGCTGCCCGTGCAGAACTGTGCCGGATAATCTCCACAATGACCCTGCGTAGCAATCGCAACCGGTTCCGTATCTCCGATCTGATAGAGTTCCAAACTATCGACCGAAGACACGCCGCTCCCGGACGCCGTAAAGCGCAAGGAAACAGGAGAAACGGGCTCATACTCGGCAATGAATTGCAGTCGAAGAATGGAGTCACCGAGCGTGCCCCCGAGAAGTTGCCTGCTTCGAACGGGCGTCGAGTCCTTCGTTACAAAAAGATCTCCCTGAGAACGAATCGTATAGATCGCCGAAGGTACCGTAACAACGATCATATTGCATTCGCCGCTACATACTCCGTCCGTCTGAATGCCGGTGATGTGCGCACCGTCACTGGCGCGCTCCGCGGCAAGGTAATCGGACTGAGAAGTCGCAAACTTCAGCTGCAATTTCATGTGTTCAGATAATCCCACAGCAGCAATATCGGCATGGACTTCGAAGGCAACGCTGCGATGATCCGGAATGAGAACCCCTCCACCCAAGAAATTGTTGAAGACGACCGCATTGCCATCGAAGAGAGCGCCACTCTGCAGGATGGAATCGACGATGCCATTGTCGTCGGTGTCGATCCAAAGCGCATAATTTTCTGCGTTCAAAAGAGAGCCCTGCTCGGCATCGACCACCACTCGAGTCAGCACCATATCGCTCTCCGCAAAGGCTTCGAAACGCTGCAGGGTGACATCCTTCTGGTTCCGAACCACCGTTTCGGTATCTTGCATCGATTTGCTTGTCACGAAGAGATGTTCACCGGTCGACCACTTCGATTCTCCGGTCACCGAATCGTGCTCCAGACGCACAGTTTTGCACATGGCATCGGAAGGAACCGTGAACTTTTCGGAATCGAACGCTGTTCCGTCCTCCCTCGTGAACCGAACGTGGATGTCGTAACCGACCGGAAGAATGCCGGAGAGCACATGCTCAAGACGAAGATTGCCATTTCCTCCTCCGCTGAACCCCAGAATATTTTTATACCGATAATTCACTTCCATCGTGCTTTGGACATCGGTCTTCGTTCTGATATGCGCCGAAGGGTAGAGAGACACAGTACCGAGATCGACGTTCTGCGACGTGCCGATATCGGTCAAGCTGTACTCCTGATCGAAAGGGCTCTTCCAGAGACCCATGAACATCCCCTGCCCCTTCTGCAAACCGAAAGAAAAAGCTTGGTAGCAATCCCCTACGATCGACCATCCTGCACCCTGTGAATCGAACTCTCCCTGCGGGGTGCCGTCATTGAACGTAAAATCCGTTCGAACATCGAGAGAGAAATTCCCCTGACTGTCGGTTCTCACATCGGAAGGTGAGTACGCATACGCACTCCGAAGATTCGCTCCCGAGATCGCTTTGCCACTCAGTGCATCGACCAAACGTCCGGAAATGCGAATCGAATACGTTTCGACCTGACAGAAGCGCGTGCACTTGTCTCCATCGACGAAGTTCCCGTCATCACACTGCTCGAAATCGTTCTGCACGCCATTTCCACAGAGAGAGTTTCCTCCGAGTGTCCAGAGTGGAGAAAGAATCGTCTTCAGTGCCATCGAACACTTCCTCTCCTTACACTCACCGTTTCGCTGAATGCCAAGAAGCGGGAAGGTACCGGCAACGCGCTTCGCATCGAGAACATCCGCTTGCTCGAGGGCAAATTCGATGCGTAGCCTAAACTGCGGACCTGGAACCGCATCGGCCTTCAATTCAAAGACGGTTCCGGTCTGGGAGAGCACGAGTGCACCGGTCCAATTGAGCGCATCGCTGAATCGGACGAGACCGCCGCTTGCCTCGATGGCAGGGGAAACTGCGCTATCGGTGATGCCATCGTTATTCGTATCCTGCCACATCCTGTAGGAATGCATGCGGAGGAGCGAACCCGATTGAGCCCTGAACACAAGCTGCTTGAGAAGAATCGGATCGCTCGCAGCCGCACTGAAACGGACGAGAGGGATTCGACTCTGGAGACTCGAAATAGCATCGGGAACGGCGATTTGCTTGATAGCCAGATTGATACCCGTGCTGCTCAGCGGCGCATCGAGCGGAATGGGGAGGCCCATCCTGCAATCGTTTCTGCAGTAATCGGCGTCATTCGTGTTCCCGTCATCACATTGCTCGGGAAGATCGAGCTTCGCATTGCCGCAACCGATGATGTTCCGCACGGCAATATCCGCACCTCCTTTCTCATTCACCACGATGACGTAGAGAGCCCCCGCAGGATCCAAGCGAACTCCTCCTGTAACGTTGTCCGTACGCAGGAAGGTGATCTGATTCGCAGTCTCAAACGTCGAGAGAAGATTGCCGTTCTTTGAATCGTTCCTGCGGGCCGTCTGCGACATGAAGAACTGGCCCGGGAAACGATCCTTGAACCGGAACGCCTTGATGTCGCGCTTCTCAAGTGTGGCCACCGTATCGGAGTAACGATAACCGTAATAGTCGACGAGGTGGCCTCCCGTGCCGCTGAGCGTCAGCGCCAAATCGAGAGGAACATCCATCGCGGATGATGTGTTGGAAACATGAAGAAGGTAAATTCTATCGATGGTCAGGTGTTCGGAAACCTCCGAGTGATCGAAGGTGACATCGTAGACATCGATGCCGTTTCTCTGACCGAATTTCGTGAGGGATCCTTGCAGCGCACCCTCTTGTCCGAATGGAAGAGGGATGTCTCCCGCCATGACCGGATGACTCCATGGAGAAGCTCGAAAGAGCGTGAAGACGGCAAGCAAAACAACGAAACCTGCGGCGCCGAACATCGCCTTTTTCCGAAGCCACTGAATGGGAAGGGTCGGCATGTGTGAGGGTAGTGTCTACACCGGAACTGCAATCTGCCTGCTTCGGTAGTGCGAGTAAGCGAATGTGCAGACCGCAGCAAGAAGCATGGCGATACCTCCAAGAACGCTTGCAGGACCCGTCGCCGAGACTCTGGGCGCACCGCTGTGGAGCACGTTTCCGTTACTGTCCCTCACCTCAGTCTCTCCACCGATGATGATCGTCGGAGCCTGAGCCCTCTCTTCCTCGATCCTCTCCTGACGAAGTTCATACTGTGCATTCTGATCGAAGAGTCCCCTGTTCTCCGTCTCCTCAGGCGGTACATACGTATCGACCGGAGGCGCATCGACCGGGACCAGCTCTTCCTGCGCCGCGGCTCTCTGCTCTGCAGCCTGTTGCTGCTGCTGCTCGACAACCTGCTCCCCCTCGCGCATCGTCGGAGGCGGTTGCAGATTGTCTCCAGCTGCGCCATGAACGCCGGAACTTCCGCCGAATACTTGATCCGGAGAAAGGTACGCATGCGTCGTCATCGGCGCAAAGAGTGCGATGCTCAGGAGAGCACCAAACAGAGGAGCGGAAAGCTTTTCCATAGAGAGTGGTGTGTATTTGTACGACTATTATACCTTCATTCTCTCAAAATGACAAGACCTCACCGAGCAGAAGAGGAATTGCCGGATGGGAAATCCGGAATCGGGAATGCGGGAGCCGGCGTACCGACTCTCGGAGCGCCGCCGATGAGGTTCCACTTGTAATCCCAATCGCGGATGCCGAACGTCTCCGCATTCGTCGGATCTGTTTCCAGAAGCTTCCCGTTCTGATCGCGGTCTACTTCGCAGTTATGATTCATATCCTCACCGTACACGGGCGAAGTTGGACGACTCTCGCAATTACGCTCGCCCGCAGCATCCACCGCACATACCGTCTGCTTCTTCTCCGGACACGCGCTCGCCGCACCGCTACCGTCGCACAGTCCGTCCCTGTCGGTATCGGTGTTGAAGGGGCTGGTCTCTTTCAGGTCCACGGTGCCATTGGTGTTCTTGTCCTCGCAACGATCGCCGAGTCCGTCATGATCGGAATCCGGATCCAGAGGAGCGGTCCGCATAACGAACACTTCGACTCCATCCGGAGCACCATCGCGGTCCGTGTCCGCTTCATCCCGATTCGTTCCAAGCAGCTGCTCTCGCTTGTTGTTGACGTCGTCACCGTCGCTGTCGATGCCGGCCGGCAACTCGGCGGCGGCCATCACGTAACACGTGTCGTTGCCATTGAAAATTTCGGCGATGGAAGCGCGAGCTCTCGGCGCCTCCTGATTGCCACTGTTGCGCATGCCGATGAGGCTGTTGTCCTGGTTCTCTCTCTGAGCATCCTCCTGCGACCTGCGCTCGGCGAGAGAGTAGAAAAATTTTCCATCATACAGCTCGCTACCCGTCTTGCCCGCAGCTCTGTTGGACGCTTCCCGACCGGAGTAGCAGTATCCCCAATAGGGAACGTTCTGATCTTTGTCCTGACCTCCGAGGAACGTAATGCGAGGAATGCGAACACCCTCCGGAACGGTGAAAATGACATTGGTATCAGCCGGAACGGAGAAACCGTCGACTGCTCTCTCGGACTCGATATGCAGAGTCGGCGTGGTCCCGCTCTGTTGCGGCGCAACCAAACGACCAGCCAGAGAACCCGTATCCGCATCTTTCATCAGAGCCGCGCCTGCAATGACGATCACGGCGGCAACGAGAGTCAGTGTCGCGTACTTCAGTGCATGAACGATGTAAGGACTGACGGGCATCGATCCATTCTATACATAGATGGAAGGAATCGGGAAGAAGACCTACACTACTCCCCGTGTCCAAAGACTATTACGGCATCCTCGGCATCCAGAAATCCGCTTCCGAAAGCGAGATAAAGTTAGCCTATCGAAAACTCTCGAAGGAACTGCACCCGGATAAACATAAGGGTGATAAGGAGAAGGAAGCGAAGTTCAAGGAAGTGAACGAGGCGTACGAAGTCCTGAGTGATCCGAAGAAGAAACAAGCCTACGACCAATTCGGATCAGCCAACGGAAACCCCTTCGGGGGAGCGGGAGGATTCGGGGGCTTCTCGAGCCAAGGATTCGATCCGTCGCAATTCAGCGGCGGAGATTTCTCCGATCTCTTCGAAAGCTTCTTCGGAGGCGGTGGAGGTCGAAAACAGAAAACAAGGGATGTACGGGGACGCGACGTGCAGGCGGAAGTCGTCATTACGCTTCTGCAAGCCGTATCGGGAATGGAGCAACCCATCGCCATGAAGACCCACGTCCACTGCACGGACTGCGGGGGATCGGGCAGCGCGGAGGGAAGCAAGCTTTCAACCTGCAGCGAGTGCGGAGGAACCGGCGCCGTGCAGCGCACGACGAACTCTCTCTTCGGACAGATCCGTCAGAGCGTTCTCTGTGAAAAGTGCGGTGGAGTTGGGAAAATCCCTGAAAAACCATGCAAGAAATGCAGTGGCAATGGAAGGGTCATGGAAAAGAAAACCGTTAGCGTTCACATCCCCGCGGGAATCGATGACGGTCAAACGATTCGCATCAAAGGTGAAGGAGAAGCGGGGCAGAGAGGGAACCCCAGCGGCGACTTATTGGTTCGCGTTCGCGTGCAACAGGACAGGAGATTCGATCGCGATGGTGACGACATCCGAAGCTCGCTGTCACTCCCGATCATCGATGCCGTGCTCGGAGCAGAAGTTCCCGTCGAGACGGTGCACGGAACCGTGACGATGACGATCCCTGCGGGGACCCAACCGAATCAGGTCCTCCGCATCAAAGGAAAGGGCATGCCGGTCGTCAACAGTTCGCGAACGGGCGACCATTACGTGACGATCGACTTGATCGTTCCGACGAAACTAAGTAGAGAAGAAAAAAGACTGTTTGAGGAACTGAAGAAAGCAAAATAATGGCTTCTGCAAGGGCTCTATTGATATTTGACAAATATTAATTTGTTTTTATGATTTATCATAAGTAGGATGCCCCGCAATGCAACAAAATAAGCTTCCAGAGACCCTGCCTGAATGGGCCCTCATGACGGATGAAATGTCGAACATGACAACGTGGGACTCTCTCCTGAAGGACACCTCAGCCGACAGCCGCAGGTCAACGGCGCAAGGCATGAATGTGATCGCGGTTTCCATTGTTCTGATTGAACGACAAAAAATCCTTGATGCACTGTCGGCGGACATCAAGCGAAATTCCTTCGACCGAATACGAACGCCGGAAGGAATCGATGATCGTTTCGCCGATATTTTTTCGCCTCACGATTGGATCGATTACTGCATGAGTGCCGCAACGATTGAAACGAAAGATTCGCTTCAAGCAAAGATGATGCGACGCTATCGCGAACTGCTCGAAGATGCCTCGGTGTTTGATCCCGTTGATTTTCTGGATGCCGAGACGGCTGAAATCATTGCAGAAACACACGTTCTGGCACGAGAAGTACTGGTAAGACTCTCGCTTCCTTTCTTGCGCGATCTTGCGCTCGGAAAAACGAATGGTTACTCCGCACATGAAATTTGCCTCGAACGATCGAACAGTCCGACATTACTGATACAACGCAGGCAGGAAATGAAACCAATGCCTTCAAACGTCCAAATTCTCGAGACCATCTGACATCACCGGAGAGAGCTCTTCGCTGACTGCGGCATCGGCCTGCTTCTCTTCTTTCAGGCGAATCATTACCTGCCTGTAGTCCCCTTCGCCGATACTCTCAGTCATGAGATCACTGAGGGACGGTGTGGAGGAAATATGCATGTGCACGATGCGACGGAAGTACGGACTCATCGGAGAGAGTGTGACGCGGCTGCCCGTACGACGGACAAAATCCGCCTTCGCTTCGGCGATCTTCTTCACCTTCTCTTCCTGCATCAGACGGTAACCGTCGGTGTCCACCACAAGGAACGGCGCGCGTTCGAGTTTCTGAATGGACCGTACGACGGACTTCAGAAGATGCTGGATGGAATTCAGTGTTTCTCCGTGCCAGCCGATCAGGCGGCTTGGCTCTCTGCAATCGACATTCACCCGCAGGACATCTCCGTCTTTCTTCACGGTGATCCCGTCAAACGGGATTTGAAGGAAGGTGAGCAGCTTGCCGAGGGTGTCGATAATGACTTGATCCATGTGCGGGAGAGAATAGAGAAAAGAGTGGGGAGTGGCTAGTGCTTCGAGGCTGCATTGCCGGAGAAACCTCTCAAAAATCGCAGGATACGAGGAAGTGAGTCAAAATTTTATGAGGCGTACACATGTACGTTGAATAAAATTTTGACGAAGCTGACGAAGTAGACTGCATTTTTCAGAGGTTTCTCAGCCGTGCACGAAATTCATGATGAGCTTTATCATCAACTCCTTATGCTTCGGATTGCTCTCCGCAACGAGGAGAACCAGCGCAACGAGAGCATTGTCATTGAACTTTCGCTCGCCGTCGTAGTCGCTCATGTACTTCGTGCGCGTGAGGTAGACGATGAAGAGGAATGCGGCGATACGCTTGTTGCCGTCGACGAACGGATGATCTTTGATCATGAAGTACAGAAGGTGCGCAGCCTTCCTCTCGATGGAATCGTAGAGTTCTTCGCCACCGAAGGTCTGCTCGAGTGCACCGAGAATACGTTGCACGCTGTCGCCTTTCTCGCGACCGAAGAGATCACTCGCCTCGCGCCTTCGCAGTAAATTCTTCTTCAGTGCCCGAACAATCGATTGCACATCCTCGTACTCGAACTTGAACCGGCTCCCCCGCTGACTTTTCGGAGCCGTCAATTCCTCGCGATCGAACTGATCCAGCATCGACCATGTGTGCGTGTACTCGGTGATCACTTTCAACAGTCCTTCCGACTCATCTCCCGTCAGCTGTTTCCGTGCAATCGTCTGCTTGATGAGATGTACCGCGGCCTTCAGCTCTTCGTGCCTCGCGCTCTCGAGTCTGCTCCTGTTGATGGTGTACCCCTTGAGAAGGTGCTGCTTCAAGACCTGGTTCGCCCAGATCCGAAACTGCGTTGCCCGTTTCGAGTTCACTCGATACCCGATGCTGAGAATCATATCCAAGCTGTACGTCTCCACCTCGCGCTTCACCGTCCTCTTCCCTTCCTTTCGAACTGTTTCCATTTTGGAAAGTGTTCCTTTTTTCTGCAGCTCGCCGTCTGCAAAAATATTCTTGATATGCTTGGAAACAGCCGGAACATTCACCGAAAATAATGCGGCAATATCCTGTTGTGGAAGCCAGATGGTCTCCCCGTCGACGTTCACGCGAAGCTTCATCGCTCCATCCTTCGATTCGTAGATGATGAGGTCTTTCTCGGAGACTGGAGTCGGCATGAGCGAAATGGTAGCACAAAAAAAGACCCCCTTACGGAGGTCTTTTTCGAATTTCTGTGTAACGTCCTCAATTAGCGAACGGCATCCTTGAGCGTCTTGCCGGCCTTGAAAGACGGAACCTTCATGGCTGGGATGGAGATCTTCTGGCTTGGGTTCCTCGGATTCACACCCATGCGAGCCTGGCGCTTAGAAATGCGGAATGTTCCGAAACCGGTCACGGTGACGTTGTGACCCTTCTTGAGTTCCTTCGTGATCGTACCGATGAGAGCTGCGAGAGCGTCGGCAGCGGCACGCTTGGTGATGCCGGATGCGTCTGCGATCGCGGCGATCAGA
>SXGS01311564.1_pt1 | contig 16711 bp, 13 predicted proteins | sample 3174681 | NCBI WGS metagenome assembly SXGS01 (sample SAMN11356861, study PRJNA531348) | freshwater metagenome | isolation source: freshwater sample F1-80 | place: China: Fuxian Lake, Yuxi | collected 2017-12-25 | reverse complement strand
GTGTGGGAGGACGAGATGAACAAATGCCTAAAGCAACTTTCGTACGTTTGGGCCTTAATTCTTGGCATCATGCTTTTAGCCTCAATCTCTTTCGCCTCTTCAGAACCAACCGCAAAACCCAGGACCGATGAGATTTACAAACATTTCCTCCGCGACGGAAAAAGTAAACTCAATCCTTGCGAGGACCTAATCAAAAAAGCTTTAGAAAGTGCAGCGAACACATGCCCAGCGAACAAAGGCAAAGTTCTCAAAATCGTTTCAAAAGAATGTAAGGCACCGAAAAACGATCCCGAGTTCTTTAACGCCAACGTCAAGTTCACTTGTGAAGAGGATCAGACTCTCGTGATGGAATTAGACTCCGCTCAACGTGAAGCCTGCCAAAACGATGTGAACAAATATTGCGCTGACGTTTCTCTCCGCCCAATGGTTTGCTTAAAAAGCCGGGCCCTTACGCATCCGGTTGGTCTCGCCTGCAAGCGCTCGATCGGAATGGACACCGCACAGGCCCCCGCTACTTCGATTGCGGCTAAACCGATGCACAAATCAAATACGGCTCGATAACTTCCAAACTCAATTCAGCTGCTTAATCGCGTAAACGAGTTCTTGAACGTTGATGGGCTTGGTGACATGAGAGTTCGCCCCAAGATTTAATACCTTGTCGCGAACTTCGATGGTCGCATGCGCCGTGAGGGCAATGATTGGTTTCGTGTAGCCGCCCGAGCGCAGTTTATCGATGGCCGTGTAACCATCCATCTCGGGCATTTGAATGTCCATCAAAACGACGTGATAATCGCCGGTAAACGCCATCCGCACCCCGACCATCCCGTTTGTCGCGGAATCTACCACGGCTCCGCGTTTTGTCAGGTAATGCCAGATGAGCTGCTGATTATCAGGAGAGTCATCGACGACGAGGATCTTTAAACCCTCAAGCTGATGTGCAGAAGTCGAAGCCGTTTTTTTCTGCGGCTCCGCTAAGGCGTGTGTCTTTTCGCTCAGCGCCTCGGGTCGATCCTCAATCCAGACGGAAAAAGTGGAACCTTTTCCTGGCTCGCTCTCTTTCAAAACAACATCTCCACCTAGGATCTGCGCAAGACGTTTCGAGAGAGCTAGGCCCAAACCGGTTCCGCCAAAACGACGAGTTGTAGAACCATCGGCCTGAACAAACATCTTGAAGATGCGATCTTGATGCTGTTGAGGAATACCGATGCCGGTATCCTGGATTTCAAAACCGAGACGGATTCTTCCGGACGCCGAATTCTCCGAAAAGCTTCGTATCTTGACGGAGCCAAACTGCGTAAATTTAATCGCATTCCCAATCAGGTTAATAAGGATTTGTCGTACGCGCGTGGGATCCGAGTTAATCTTAACCGGCGTCGACTCTTCTCGCACGTATTCGAGCGTAAGATCTTTCTCCTTAGCCTTTAGATCGAGCAGATGAACCACGTCGCTGGCAATCTGTTCTGGGAAGGTCTCGATTGATTCAACTGTGAGGTGACCCGCTTCGACTTTGGAGAGATCGAGAATGTCATTGATGATGACGGAGAGATTCTCCCCGTTTCGCATGAGAATATCGATGTAACTGAGCCTTTGCGCTACCGTGAGAGCAGGATCACGCATCAAATCAGCGAACCCGATAATTGCGCCCAACGGCGTGCGGATTTCATGGGACATGTTGGCTAGGAAGGCCGACTTGAGTTGGTTGGCTCTCTCAGCTTCCTCTTTGGCCGCTCGCAATCGATCTTCCGCGAGGCGGCGATCTGTCACGTCTTCTGAAATTACGATGCCGGCGACGATCTCGCCTTTTGAGTTACGAACGGGAGCCGCGCTGATGGAGAGAATGGCACGGGTCCCATCCCCTAAAAGGGCATCCGTGTCTTCATTGATGATTGTTTCTCCGCGCCGAATTGCGCGGGCCAATGGCCATTCCTCGTTCTGGTAGAGGCGCCCATTTTTATGGAAAGCCTTGTACATGCCATATTGATCGATCTCTGTTCCTTCAACGAAGGGGTAACGCCAAATCTTATGATACTGTTCATTCGCGAAAAGGAGGCGACCGTTGGGAGCTTCCGCAAATAAAACGGCCATTGGGATGTTCGAGATAATCGATTCGAATTGCGCCGACTTGGCCTCAAGCTCGACCAACAAGCGCTGCGCATTCTCACGCGCTTCAACGATCACGTTGCGATTCTGAACTTCTTCGGAAACTTCAACTCCAAGAATCATGATTCCATCGATGACGCCGTCAGCATCACGTTTGGCTGCATAAGTGAGGTTGAAGTACCGCAGTCGATCGGTCACGGTGACCGGAATTTCGTGAAGCTCGGCCGTTTTCCCTGTTCGGAAAACATCGTCCAGGATCCCATGCACTTCAACAGATTCCGGCTGCGCCTCTAAGACCGTCTTGCCGGTCGCATCGAATCCTAAAACACGAATGTGAGCTTCATTAACGAACTCGAACCGATGTTCAGGTCCGCTCAAGATACAAACCATCTCGGGCGTCTGTTTGAATAAATTCCTAAAGTTTTCGCGCTCGTTCTCAATTACTGCACGTGTCAGCACCTTTTCCGTCACGTCTACGCCGTGAACAAAGATCGAATCCACGCGTCCGTTTACTACTTGCAAGGGCTGGTAAACAAAATCTACATAGCGCTGATGCAGAGGTCCCCCGGCAACGCGTTGAACCATAAGTGGAACTTCGTTTCCGATGTAAGGCTCACCAGTGATGCGAACTTGATCCAACATCCCGATGAACTCTTGGCTACGAACTTCCGGCAGCGCTTCCAGGACTGTCTTGCCAACGACATCACGATGACCGATCAGTTGCAGGTACTGCTCGTTCACCTGCTCAAATACGTACTCAGGCCCTTTCAAAACGCACATGAAAGAAGGCGAAGTCTGAATCATCATCTCCAGACTTCTTCGCGCGTCCGAGAGCACGGTCTGCGCAACTTTTTGCTCGTGGATATCGAGGCAGGCGCCGATAAAACCTTCTGTCTCTTCCCCTTGCGCCGGTCGCGGGACGCCACGTGCGCCGATCCAGCGGTACTCGCCCGAATGGTGCCTCAGTCGGTATTCGATATAAAAGGGAGTGTTGCTCTGAAGGTGATCGTCGTACACTTCAACATAGCGATCGAGATCTTCCGGATGAACGCACTCTCGCCAGCCTTCACCGAGAGATTCCTCCATCGACGTTCCGGTGAAGTCGAGCCAACCCTTGTTAAACCAAGTCCGGCCTTTGCTCTTAGTGGAAATCCAGACCAAGACCGGAGCCGTGTTCGCCATGACTTCAAAACGCTTTTCTGACTCCTGGCGCGCATTTTCCGCGGTCACGCGATCGTGGATATCAAAAGCGCTGCCGACCCATTTTTTGATTTTACCGTCGGAATCTCGAACCGGGACTGACCGACCTAAAAACCATCGGTACATGGAGGTTCGTCGATCCCAAAAGCGGTATTCCATCTCAAAAGGTTTGCCCAATTCAATCGACGCTTTGTGCGCACTCACGCACGCTTCCGCATCTTCCGGATGCAGAATGGGAAGCCAGCTATCAGTGCCTTTCATGTTTCGCTCAAAGCCAGTGAACTGATACCAGCGCTCGTTGAGATAATCGGTGTTGCCATAAACATCCGTTGTCCAAACGATACTCGGCATGGAATCGGCAAGCGCACGGTAGTTTTCCTCGGCGGCGCGAAGACCGGTGATATCCACGAACGTGATCACCATGCCGTCAGGCTCGTTGTCGGGATTTCGGTACGGAAGGATCCGGCGAAGGCAGACACTTCCATCTTCAAGAATCACTTCTGTTTCGTGAATTCCTGACGAACCGATCGAGTTTGGTTCAGGAAGCGGCTCCATCTTTTTTGCAAAGCTAGCAAAGTCGCGGAGGTCGCGGCCAATGTCGCTCGCTTTGATCCGATAAATTTTTTCGACCGACGGGGTCAGACCACGGATTTTGAAACCATCGTCGATAAACAGGGTTGCGATCTGCGTTCCGGCTAAAAGGTTTTCGAGATCGGCATTCGCGCGCTGAAGTGCTTCGTTCGCTGCCTGAACATCTTCTTTTGACGTCTCGAGTTCTTCGTTTGCGCTTTGCAACTCCTCGTTCATCGAGAGGAGTTCTTCATTAGACGATTTTAATTCCTCGTTGACGGCCTCGAGATCTTGAATTGTTCGATCTAAGTCTTCGCGCAGAACTGCGGCTTCTTTTTCGAGCTGATCAATCAGGCGTTCATCATTTGGATTGCTCTCTTGAGAGCGAGAACTTCCAGTGGGATCAATAAGCCCGAGGTATTGAAACGCTACCCAGTAAAGATCGTGGTCTTCCCCTAGCTGAGGCATCGGCTGCACGACGATTCCAACTCTCTCTAAGCCAGCATCTGTCCGCAGCGAAGCGGACTCATCCACGGCGCGTCGCTTGTCCTTTTTTGCGTTAGCAAATGCCCGACGAAGAGCCACGCGCAAGCTGGGCTTTGCCATTTTCAAAAGGTTCGTCTGAAAGCGGCCTTCCGGAATTTCTAGGTACTTCCCTATTCCGCCCGAAGTTGAAAGAAGACGCCCTTCATCGTTTGCTACCGCATATTTGAGAGGCATTTCATCGAGCGCGATCCGTTGCCCGATTAAACTCAAATCGACTTCGGGAGTTTTCGAAGTCTCCTGATAATGCCCGATTTGACTGTTTAACGAAGTTGCTAGAACCGGCGCGAGTCTTATGGCTGTCGATTTTCTCTGCGCAATACGAAACTTCGGATGAGTTGTTCTAAAAAGCTCTTTGTGCGAAACGATGGACTCACTCGTTCCCAAGAAAAGATAACCACCAGGCTTGAGCGCGTAGTGGAAGACCGGAAAGAGCTTTTTCTGAAGATGAGAGCCGAGGTAGATCAAAACATTTCGGCAAGAAATCAGATCCAATTGCGAAAACGGCGGATCGTTGATCAAATTGTGAATCGAGAAGAGACACATCTCCCGGATGGGTTTGACGACGTGATAGCGGCTGCCGCGTTTAACAAAAAAACGCCTAAGCCTTTCCGGAGAAACGCGTTCTGCAATAGCTGTCGAATAGCTCCCGCGTCTTGCGATGTTTAAGGCTTGCGTATCGATATCGGTCGCAAAAATTTGGACCTCAGGCTTTTTGCGAAGGCCTTCCAGCAGCTCGTATACAAGAATGGCGATCGTGTAGGCTTCTTCGCCTGTTGAGCAGCCCGGAATCCAGATTCTCACCTTCGGTTCGCTGGATCGATTGCGCACGAGCTGCGAGAGAACATCTTTTGACAGGACTTCAAAAGCCTCCGGATCTCTGAAAAAACTCGTTACGTTGATGAGAAGCTCTTTGAAAAGCTCCTCGGCCTCGTTTGATGTTGAATCTAAAAGATCAATGTAGGCTTGAATGGATGAAATCTGGCGAACCTGCATACGCCTTTGGATGCGGCGTACGAGGGTAGATGTCTTGTAGTGCTTGAAGTCGTGGTGAGTCCGCTTTAGAAGAACGGCGCAAATCGAACCAAGGCCTTGGGCAATTTCCCGCCTTAGGGATTTCTCGTCGGTCTGCTCTCGAATACTTCGTAGATACTTGGCGTTTTCACGAATCGCTTTGGCAATTTCCTTTGGAGGCAAGACCATGTCTGCGGCGCCGGTAGCAATTGCACTCTCGAGCATTGAGCGATGTTCGGCAGTCTGAGGATCCTGCACGATGGTTAAGCCACCTGCTTCATTGAGCTTCTTGATCCCGAGTGCGCCATCACTCGCTTCGCCAGAAAGCAAGACGCCGACCGCCAGTTCGCGGAAATTATCGGCGACGGACGTGAGAACGTGGTCGATGACACTTAATCTTTCATCAACCGTCCGAGCAGGAGCTATTACAAATGTGCCGGCCTTAATTGAAACCAGCGCGTGAGGTGGCACCCAATAGATGGTGCCGGGCTCGAACTTCATTCCGTTCTTGATCTCTTTCAACGGCGAGAGACCAACGGCCTTCAAGGCTTGACCGGCCACTTTTTTAGCGGATTCTTCCAAATGCTGAACGATGATAAAGGAGTGAGGCCCCTCGATCCGACGGAGCGCGGAAAACACTTGTTTGAGTATTTGGAGACTGCCGGCCGAACCGCCGACGACTACGGCCATACCTACAGATGCCTTCGTCTTTTTCGCGCGCATCCAGATCTCTCTTTGCAGATAGTGCAATCGAACTTAGTTGCAATCGGCGGTCGACAAATAGGTTCACGAAAATATAGTCACTAGGAAGCGGAGTCAAATTCAACACTTCGCAATTCACATAACTTTTATTTTTGGGTGGTACTTGGAGCGTCTGCGGAACAACGGGGGGGTCGATTCCGGAGAAAAAAGAGAGCCGCTTGTACGGACTCTCAAAACGAAGGGGATTGCCGATCAACGATCTTGGTTCTTTGGCTTTTCGAGACTTGAATCGGCACCCGAAAGATTCTCGCTAAGTTCTTTTTCGTTAGGCTCCGACGTCGAGAGATTTCGATTCGACGTCGAATCCTCATCAATCTGGCGAGTTTGCGGTTCCAGATTCGAAGCTTGGTCCTTTTTATCCATTTTCCTCTCTCCTCTCATGATGTGTTCTCGACTCAAGATCATTAAGACCCTAACGCTTTGAAAGTCGAAAATCTTGGGCGACAAGCGTCGGTGGCGCGCAAAAATCATAGCAATTTCGACAATGATGAGAACTTTTCTCCTGGCAAGCGATTCGCGCCTCGAAAAGTTCTTTCGACCTAGCTCCGAAGTTGCTTATCATCAATTCATGAAATCCTATTTTTTGATACTCATCACAGTTTCGCTACTCTCAACTTTGAGCCAAGCATCGAACAAGTCAGAAAAGTTGAGTTCGAGTGAACTTTCCGCACTTAAAGCTGGCGCTTCAAAAGGCGATGCAAAATCCCAACTTGAATACGGAAAAGCCATACGAGCAACCAATCGAGAAGAAGCAGCCAACTGGATCCAAAAGGCCGCTGATCAGGGATCCGGTGAAGCTTGGTACTGGCTCGGTTACGCAGGCCTAGGAAAAGAGCAGCCAATCGTGTACTACGAAAAAGCCGCAGAGACGGGCTACGCTGAAGCGTACGGACCCCTCTTCGACGAACTTCTTTTCAGGGCGGGATCTTCAGCAGATATCGCAAAGGCTAAAAAGTTTGCCGACCTCGCGCGCAAAACGAAAATTAAAGTCGGATACGATTCGGGAAAGACATTTCAAACGATCGACCGTTGCTTTGAAGCAGGCTCACCCGTCATTCCGAAAGAAGACCAACCAACCCCCGAGGAAAAGAAATCTTTCCGCGCTTCCAAAGTCGAATGTTTTCAGTATCAGCACGGTATCGACGCCGAAAAGGATTCGCAGTTATATCGAAAGTGCCTGCTCTCGAATGATGAAGTAGATAATAACAGTTTAGCGGAGATTTACGCGAACGGTTGGCGCGTGAAGCGGAACGCAAAGCTCGCGATCGCGCTCGTCTGCCATGGAAGTAACGTCCCTGCCGAACTCACGGGAATGGTAGAAACCCTTTACACGTCAAAGGATGAGGAATCGCTCGAACAACCATTCACCTTTTGCGATCACGTCACGAGCGGAATGAATGGCGGCTTTTGCGCAGCGGAAAAAGAAAAGATCGCATCGAAACTGCGCGACGGCGAAACTGCCAGCCTAACCGAAAAATGGACGAAACCTCAGAAGGCTGCTTTCCAAACCCTTCAGAAACGCGCGGAAGAATTCTTCGTCGAACGCGCCTCCTCTGAACAAGATATGTCGGGCTCCGCGAGAGCTCAGATCGCGATTGATGAGGAAGCCCGGCTCAGAAGTGAACTTCTCGGGTCGGTAAAGTCCTTCGAAAGTGGGCACCTTCCCCAAGATCGCGACTTGGCTACGGCCGATAGGGAATTGAATAAAATTTACTCCAAGCTCATGAAGTCGAATCAACACGAATTGTTTGGTACGGTCACGAAAGAGAACATCAAAGTAACTCAACGGAAATGGATAAAGTATCGAGATGCCTTCGTGAAATTCGCGACGCTAAAGTATCCAAAAATATCATCAGACATCTGGAAAACATGGCTCACGCGCCAAAGAATCGATCAATTGAAGGAGAACCTAGGGTGATATGAAGGCCTAAATGTTCGCTAGGCTGTAGGGGCATGTTTTGATTCGTCGGAGAGCAATCCATCCGCAGCCTCGAGTCGAATCGAAAAATAAAAACAAGGGACCGTTAGGACCGCATTCAAAAACCCGTGCGCAACAACCATCACGGGTAGACCGTACGCAATCCGCGGCGCACCGGCCCAAAACTCATTCAATATCGCCAACACCATGGAAACGATGATGGATGACAAACTTAGAACAGCCAGAAACCGAGAGCGCCGGTTTTTACTTTTCAAGGTAAACCCGTAAAGTCCAATGAGCAGCGGAACGAGGAACGAAAAGCCAACCACGCCGATCCGTTTGATGTACGGAGTTCCATCGATTCCAAAAGCAACAAACAAAAAGAAAATTAAACTCAGATAGCATCCCCACAGATAGAGATTAGGGGATTGACGCCTGCTCGAAAGAAAAGCCAAACATCCAACGAACATCCATCCTAAGTAACTTCCGTGAAGTGCGGCATAGAAACTCCAAACTTGGCTATAGCCAAGCAGGTGAAGGTCATTTACACCGCAGAAAAACCACGTCGCGGAGATCAGGCTGAACAAAAAGGGAATGCAGGCCGCAATACCTTCCACGGAGAGCACGGACCGGTCCTCTTTTTTCAGATAGGAAATCGCCCCGAACGCGCAAAAGGATGGCCATACAAAAGCCAGAAGATTTTGGTTTGAAATAAAACCAAGCACCAAAACCGCTAAAGCCGACAAGTGCGCGAGAGAATAAACTTTAGAATTGTTCAAAAAAAACCGGTTCGTCATTAGCGGCGCTAAGACGAAGGCGACACTGAGGAAAAAATAGAGCAGATTTAGTTCCGTCATCTTCAGAATATTATTCTACGTGCTTACTGGACGAAATCTATCAACCGATTTTATTATCAGCGGGATGGGAGCAGATTTGTCCAGCAACTTAGAACCTAGCAAAGATATTTTTAGCTTCCACTTAGCGACGCTTCCAATAGCGAGGATGCCGCGCTTTCTTTTTCGCCCTGGTTACAATCAAAGAGTTCCTGGTCTTAACCACTCCGAAAACTTCCTGACCATGAACCTAGGCGAACCAATTCTCACCGCCCCAAGATACAACTTCAAAACGGTTGCGGTCTTTGCGTGGTGGCGCGATGAAAGCTATCTTTCCGAATTTTTGGAACAGCCGTCGTCCCGCTTTCTCGTGGACGGATGGCACGTTCGAATGAAACTCTACCGACGCTGGGGCGAAGTCGCAGAACTAGCCGACGCGATAGTTGAACCCGACCTTGCGGAATCGAAAAAGCCTGTCATCGCTGTCACTCTGGCGCGGCTAAAAATCAGCGAAACCGCAAGATTCATAAGGTGGGGAAAACCCGTCGAAAATCAGGTTAAAAACCATCCGGGAAAAAATCTTGCTCTCGCCGCAATAAGACCCCTCAACACGTTCTCTACGTTCAGCATCTGGCAAACCGAAGCCGAAATGCTCAACATGGTCAGTGGACGCGATAAGAATTCGGACGGTGAAAGTCATCGGCTAGCCATGAAAGAAAGGACTCGGAGAGACTTTCACCATGAGTTCACGACGATGCGATTCAAGCCCCTCAAAGAAGTTGGTCTTTGGAACGGTAGATCCAACTACACGTCCGGCTAATTCCTTCCCGAAATTCCTTCTCTCGCCGTTTTTGCTTTTAGATCGCTGACCAATCTCCCCGCCATCCGCCAGGATCCCCGCGAAACATCTCGTACAAGATCATCAAGCATTTCTGTTTATAACCCTGGTTTGCTTGAGGGCCGAAGCTCTGTCGCTGAAATGGAATGGACAGACGAAGTCTGACCTTTTTCTGAATCGGAAAACTGCTGAACTGAAAAACAAGCGCAGCGCAGTTTTCCCGGACAAGCGCAGCGCAGTCCTCCCCGCTCGATCGGACAAGCGCAGCGCAGTCCGCGCTCCCGACGCGCCAGCGCGTCGGGAAACGAGCGAAGCGCAGTTCCTCCCCGGTCCCGTTCGGATGCGACTGGCCACTGGCTTGGTGAAAACGCGCCGGCGGCGCGTTTTCGCCAAGCCAGAGAACGCAGCAACCGGAGGACGAAGTCCGTAGGTCGCGAAGAGATGATTCCGGACAGGATGTATCAATGCCATCCCTCGAGGGAGGGACAAGCGAAGCGCAGTGCCTCCCTCGAGGGATGGCACGTGGTGCGACTGGCCGGAATTGAACCGGCACGCCCCTTTCGGAAGCTCAGGATTTTAAGTCCTGTGCGTCTACCAATTTCGCCACAGTCGCGTAGCTGTTCGATTGAACAAGGGATTCGACTGTACTGAGGACTTTCCGTCAGGGTCAAGCAGCGCCAGCACATTGCCGCGATTTCGGGCGGCCTAAGTCTCACTTTTCTCGAATCGCTCCCGTATGCAGAGGCACGTAACACCGAGACAAGGTGGATTGATGCTGCTACTCTGACTCGACGAAACCCAAAATAAACGCACCCTGGATCAGGCTACGCAGATGACATCCTCCAAAGAGACTCCTCAGCCACCCGCACTTCGGCTCCTGGCAGACGCACTCCGCGGCACCGCTAAACTCTTTGGTCCGGTCATCGCGCACGCATGGCCAAGACTACTTTTCCTACACGCTATTCAGCTCGGCGCGAGTCAATTCTTTTCCTTCGCGATGGATTTCATCCGCCTCTCTGGCCGCGAAGATCTCGGACTCATCGCGCTCATCGCCGCCTCTGAATTGATCTTCTCGCTCCTCTGGTCGGCCGCTTGGATTTTGGCCGTAGCGACCGTCGCGCACGAGACGCTCCGCGCGCACGCCGCCCCAGGCCCCGGTTATGGAGAGGAGATGGTCAAACACTTCAACCAAATCGTGATCGAACAAACGCGCTCCATGGCCGCCATCTTGTGGCGCGCACCACTGCTCATCATTCCCGCCCTAGTGCAGTATGTGCGGCTCACTTTCGTTCCACTCATCGTGATCTTCGATCCGCATTACTCCATGGGCCAAGTCGACGCTTTGAAGCGGAGTCGGGAACTCACGCGTGGCTACTTCCTCTTACTCGCCCTACTCGTCGTTTTTTCAACGCTTGTGCCTTGGACCGTGGAAGAATTGACTCAAGGAAGCGGCGGACCCTGGATTTGGGAGAATCCATTAGGCGTATTGGTCAGTTCAGCCTTGACGCTGCCTATCAATGTGGCAATTTCACTCCTTCTGTATTTCGTCTTCCGGGGAATTAATCCTCTGCCGGAGACGCCGCCTCCCGCGCCTGCGCTTGAGGGAGCTGGAGTTTAAACAAACGGGTGACCTATGCTCATGTTCAACTGGAAAGACGTGAAAAACCGTGGCCGCGGTTTGACGTTCGACGACGTTCTCATCATTCCCGCAAAATCCGATGTACGTTCGCGCCGCGACCCAATTCTCACTTCGAAGCTCACGCGCAATATCGAGATTGAAACGCCGATCGTGAGCGCCAACATGGACACAGTCACCGAATCAGAGATGGTCGTCGCCATGCATGCGCTGGGCGCATTCGGAATTCTCCACCGCTTCCTTTCGATCGAGGATCAGGTGTCGCACGTTCGCCGCGCGAAAGAAAAAGGTGTCACTAACATCGGTGCGAGTATCGGAGTCGGCGACGACTATCGCCAACGCGCCAAAGCCCTCGTTGAAGCCGGCGTCAACGTGATCACAATTGACATCGCTCACGGTCACGCGGTCTCGATGATGGAGACCATGAAGTGGCTTAAAGATACCTTTAGCGGGATCGAGTTGATCGCCGGTAACATCGCAACGCCTGATGGTGCATTCGACCTCATCCAAGCGGGGGCAGACGCGATCAAAGTTGGCATCGGGCCTGGCTCCATGTGCACAACTCGCATCATCACGGGCTGCGGTGTTCCCCAGCTTACGGCTGTCGCGTTGTGCGCTGAAATCGCGGCTGACCACGATGTTCCCGTCATCGCCGATGGCGGCATCCGCACATCCGGTGATGTCGTGAAAGCCTTCGCCGCCGGCGCAAGCACCGTCATGCTTGGCTCAATGCTTGCGGGAACTCTGGAAACTCCCGGCGAAGTGAAAAGCGGGCGCAAACAGTACCGTGGTATGGCGTCGAAAGCGGCGCAAGTCTCCTGGCGCGGTGGAGTTCCGGAAGGCATGGCCGCCGAGGGAGAATCAACCTCGGTGACGATCAAAGGCCATGTTAAAGACGTGGTCATGGAAATCACCGGAGGCCTTCGCAGTGGCATGAGCTACGTGAACGCCACGAGCACTTCCGAGATCCGCGAAAAAGCGCGCTTCATGGAGATGAGCCCGGCCGGAATTTCTGAATCACGAGCCCACGGCCTCGGCTAAGTTTTTCCAAACAGCTTTGTTGTCATTCGCCTCGGCCATAACGAAAACCCCGACCAAAGACCTGGCCGAAAGACCAAACGCGGAGCATTTCGCGAAATTTTTCGGCAGTCGGAGAATAGCTGCGAGCATTAAGTCCATGGCCCGCAGGGCTCTCTCCCTACACAATCGTGCTGTTTCAACTAACGCGGCCCAAATCCCGTTGCGCCGGATTTTCCGCTCGCGTAGCCTTAAAAAGTTGGAGATGGCGTGCGGCCCGCGCCCTTGAGAGACGAGGAGATTTCGGTCTCTTCCATGCCCTCGCAAGAAATTCACGACTTCCTAGGATGAGTTTTCCGTAAAGGCTCTTTTAAGGAGCGCGAGGCTCGCCGTCACCAACTTCCTCCTCCTCCTGGCCTTACCTTCGCCCCCCTCTCGATGACATACTAAATTTGTGGAAACCAAAAAAGACGATCGACCCATCGGACTCTTCGACTCCGGCATCGGCGGGCTCACGGTTTTAAGAAGCCTCATGACTCAGCTGCCGAGCGAGTCGTTCATTTACCTCGGCGATACGGCGCGCCTTCCTTACGGAAATAAATCTCCCGCGACGATCGAACGCTACCTCACGCAGAACATTCATTTTCTCGAGCGCCAGGGAGTTAAGGCGGTCGTCGTTGCGTGCAATACGGCATCCACCGTTCTTCTCGATCGCAAGATGGATTTCAACGTTCCTGTTTACAACGTGATCGAACCTGGTGCACAAGCCGCTTTGAAAGCGTCATCGGGAAAGCGCATCGGTGTCCTCGGAACAAAAGCGACGGTTGCCGCAAAAGCGTACGTAAACGCCATCTTGAAACTCGAGGGTGGAGCGCAAGTTTTCCAACAAGCTTGCCCGCTTCTTGTTCCGCTCGTTGAAGAAGGATGGGAAGACGATCCACTCACGAATCTCGTCATCTATCGCTACGTGAATCCGATTCTGCAAAACGGAATTGATACGTTGATTCTCGGCTGCACCCACTACCCGGCTCTTCGCGGCGGCATCGGTCGCGTAGCGGGACCAAACATTCAGCTCGTGGATAGCGCAGAAGCCATCGCCTTTGCCATCACGCAAGATATGGGTACAGGCCGCATCTATCCGAGTTCTCAGCGAACGGAGTTAAAACTCCTGACGACCGACGTCAGCCCAAGCTTCGTCGAAGTCGCAACGCGCCTCATGCGACCACACGCAATCCCCGCGCTTCAAGAAGTCGACATCGGTTAATCGACTTGACCGCATGACGACGGCGGGGGAACACTGCCCGCCATGAAGTCGTTCATCTTCGGTCACACCGCAAGCCAGCTTCCGATTCCGGCCTACCGTTTCGGCAACGAAAATGGGACACGCGTTTTGATTTTGGGAGGCGTCCACGGCGACGAAATCGAAGGCGTATGGGCGGGCTACGGGCTCCTGCGCGCGTTTTCAGAATCGTTTCCGTTCAATCTCAACCTCACGCTTGTTCCGGCATTCAATCTCGACGGCGTTTTGAAAAAAGATCGGCGCAACAATCGCGGCGTCGATCTCAATCGCAACTTGCCGACGAAAGATTGGAGTCCGGAGATTGCGACCGAGCGCTACCATCCCGGCACAGCCCCCAACAGCGAGCCTGAAAACCAAGCGCTCGTAAAATTCCTCGATGCCGAAAAACCTCGCTACATTTTGAGCCTGCATTCGTGGAAGCCCATGCTCAACATCAACGGTGATTGCCGAGCGGAAGCCGAGGCCATCGCACGCGAGACGGGCTACATCATCGAAGAGACAATTGGTTATCCTACACCTGGATGCCTCGGCTCGTACGCAGGTCTTGAGCGGTCGATGCCAACGCTCACGTACGAAATCGAGCGTGGCCTTGATCAAAAATCGATTCTCGATATTCACGTTCCGGCGATTTTTAAATCCATGAAAGTTTCCGAAGGAAGAAAATGAGTTCCGTTATCTCCGCACAAGAAAAGTCGCTCATCGAAAACGCATTTGCTGCTGCCCCCGGCGCATTTGATCACACGCAAAGCTCCGTTCAAGAAGCCGTCGCACGCACCATCCGCGGCCTTGATCGCGGAGAAATCCGCGTTGTCGAAAAAGGAGCCGACGGTTTTCACCACAACGAGTGGGTGAAAAAAGCGATCTTGCTCCACTTCCGCATTCAGAAGATGAGCGTGATTGAAGTCGGTGATTTTCGCTTCGTCGATAAGATTCCTCTGAAGAAATGGAAAGGCGACGAAGGCGTTCGCGTTGTTCCTCACGCTCTGGTGCGCGAAGGGGCTTACGTTTCCTCCGGCGCGATTCTCATGCCGTCGTACGTGAATATCGGCGCGTTTGTTGGTGCAGGCTCGATGGTCGACACTTGGGCAACCGTCGGTAGCTGCGCTTACATCGGTGCGGGAGTCCATCTCTCAGGCGGCGTTGGAATTGGCGGCGTTCTGGAGCCCGTGCAAGCTCGCCCCGTGATCGTTGAAGACAACGCTTTTATCGGCTCACGCGCGATTTTGGTGGAAGGTGTTCACATCGAAGAAGGTGCCGTGATTGCAGCTGGCGTTACCATCACGGGAAGCACAAAGATCATCGACGTGACGACGAAAGAAGCAAAAGTTTATAAAGGACGTGTGCCGAAAAACTCGGTCGTCATTCCCGGTACGATGCCCAAAGAATTCGCGGCAGGAACATACGGCGTCCCTTGCGCGCTGATCATTGGTCAGCGCAAAGAAAGCACGAACCAAAAGACATCGCTCACGGATGCTCTGCGTGACTTTGACGTTGCGACCTAAGTGCTTCCGCCGGAAGCTCGCGCGTGGCTGCACGCGCGGGACGATCGGCCGAGAAGAAGGCGATGAGGCCTGATACGAGGAGAATGCCGGCGATGAATTTCGGATCCACCGTCGCCGGAATCGTGGCGTCGTAGTAGATATCCGGCAAGATCGGAAGCGGATAACGACTCACGACAAAGCAAATTACGAGACCCACGACGAGCCCGCCGAAGATTCCGAACGAGGAAAGCAGGAGCCCCACTTTTACGAAGAGCCAGCGCGTGGCTTGGGGCGAGAGTCCCATACCCATCAAGACGCCGATGTCTTTTCGCTTTTGCGTGAGAAGCAAAACCAAAACCGTCACGATCGAAAAACTTGCGATCAAAGCCGCAAGGCCAAGAAAAGCGCTCATCGCGAGCTTTTCCATTTTCAGCGCGTAGAAGAGAGCCGAGTTGCGATCAATCCACGTTGCAACTTCAGCTCCCTTGCCTTCGAGTTCTGCTTTTAGCGTATCAACCTTTTCGGGATTAGGAATTCGCAGCTCAAAACCCGCCTCGTGACTCGGAGAGTTTCGGAACGCACCGAAAGACTTTCCCCGCCCGAAGAACAACATATTGCCGTCGATATCTTGGAGATTCGTGCGTAAGAACCCTTTAACCGTCACGCGTTCAAAAGGCGGCGCTTCGCCTTTTGGTAGGAGCAGCGCTTCGGGCGCGATCACCACGATCTTATCGCCTTCAAAGATCCCGAGCATGCGCGCCAGATCAATCCCGATGTAAACTTCGCCGGGCCCTAGCGTCGTTGACTCTTCGGTCACGGGTGCGGGTTCAAGCTCCGAGTTTTTAGAAGCTGGAGAATTCTGCGAAGCCGCGCGCTTTGACTCCGTCATGATGTAAGCGAGCGTTTGGGGCTCGACACCTTTGGCGAGCGCACCTTGAAAGAGTCCGTCCACCGTGCGGATGATGACTTCCTGATTCTCGAAAATATCACTCTGAATATTGGTGCGCGCCGAGACTTCCTTGAACAAAGGATGATTGCGAATCGCTTCGGGTTGGTCCGCGCCTTTTAGCTTCACGACTAAGTGAGGCTCAACCGCGAGCAAACGGCGGCGGATTTGATCATTGAAGCCATTCATGACGCTGGTCACGACGACCAACGCCATCACTCCAAGGCCAACTCCCAACATACAGAGCCACGCGACCGTGCGGATCAAAGATCCTGCGCGCCGACTGAGGAGGTAATGTTGAAAGATTTCCCACGCGAATTGCCAGTTTGAACGCATGGGATGAATTATGTCTCACGGATTTCGAGATGACAACGAGCGAACCGATTATTCGCCAAACACCCAATGCTTCAGCCGCTTCCAGAACGTGGGGCGTTGGGTCGAGTTGATTTCGTCGATTTTAGGCGCCCAAGTTTTCAAGGCACGCTCGCGCGCTTTTTTGTGCAGTCGAGGAGATTCGCGAAGGTTAAAGATCAAAGCATGTTTATCAGCTTCG
>SXGS01203550.1_pt1 | contig 16716 bp, 2 predicted proteins | sample 3174681 | NCBI WGS metagenome assembly SXGS01 (sample SAMN11356861, study PRJNA531348) | freshwater metagenome | isolation source: freshwater sample F1-80 | place: China: Fuxian Lake, Yuxi | collected 2017-12-25 | reverse complement strand
GGGGTCCTCGTCAGGGTGACCGTGGGTGATGCGGTGGCCGTGGGGGTCCTCGTCAGGGTGACCGTGGGTGATGCGGTGGCCGTGGGGGTCCTTGTCAGGGTGACGGTGGGTGATGCGGTGGCCGTGGGGGTCCTCGTCAGGGTGACGGTGGGTGATGCGGTGGCCGTGGGTGATGCGGTGGCCGTGGGGGTCCTCGTCAGGGTGACGGTGGGTGATGCGGTGACCGTGGGGGTCCTCGTCAGGGTGACCGTGGGTGATGCGGTGACCGTGGGGGTCGTTGTCACGGTGACCGTGGGTGATGCGGTGACCGTGGGGGTCGTTGTCACGGTGACCGTGGGTGATGCGGTGACCGTGGGGGTCGTTGTCAGGGTGACGGTGAGTGTTGCCGTCATGGTTGGCGTGCTTGTCTGAGTGGCAGTGGATGTACTCGTTGCGGTTGCGGTCCGAATGGCTGCGATTGACGAGGTGGTTCGGCTTAGCGTGACTGATCCTCCGGGCACATTGGTTGATGTGACTTCGAGGTCGATGACGCCACTTCCAAGAGTTGACCCACCTTCAAGGTTCAGGGTCACCGTTCCGCCAGGGCCAACCATCCCCGTTGGGTTCAGGACTTTCACCGCACCGTCTGGGTAGGCCACGGCACGCCATGTGCCATCCACCAAGGGACCGTTTGCCGTGTCGGCAACGCTGAAGCCAACCGTCCGCCCGATGCCTTGCTCAAGGGTGATCGCCGTTGTGGTTGGCGTGATCGCTGGAATTCCGGCTACGGGGTTCGTGGACAGTGTCAGTGACTGACTGTTGCGAAGGACGGGTGATCCCGACATCTTCACCTTTGAGAGGTCACTGCCAGACAATGACTTGGCGAACCAGAGGGATGTTGGTGCTGCGGCCGAACCGGCAGACACGGCAGATTCCGTTGCGCGCAGTGTCAAGCGAATGGTTGGGAAATACCCCTGTGCGCCGCCGGCCGAAACACGCACCATCCCCAAAACGACACGACCTTCAATATTGTCGGCGGTGGCCTGAAGGGATGTGAGTTGCGTTGTTGCGGGAAGGATGTTCTTCAAAGTACTTACCTGAATACGTGTTGCATCAAAGTCAATGTAGATTTCGAGCGCATCTACCGGCTGTGAACCGGCCCGGACGAACACATCCACGTCAATCGTCTGGTTAGGGCCAAGTGTGGTGGAAGTCAGTGGTATCAGGGTGAGGTCGACGGTCCCCGTTACCGCACGTGCACGGAACCTGTCAACGGACGTACTGGTAACCGTTGTCGGCGCAGAATTGCTTGCGATCTTGGTCGGACTTGTGGGTGGTGCAACCGGAGTAACGGTTGCGGCCATCGTGACTGAGACAGTGGCCGTCCCGGTAGCCACGTCTGCAAATCCAATGCCGGGGATGACCGTGATCACGTCGGCAGCAACTGGAGATTGTCCCGGAAGTGCGACCAGGGCAAACATTGTGGCGACCACTGCCATGAGTGCCCAGTTGCGGAAGGCGATTGAGGCATGCCCCGCCTTGTTCGAAGGCACGGACGTCCGTGGCGGGGAAGTGCCTCGAACACCGTTGTGGGGTGTGGCCGACATGCTGCGAACCCTCAAATCCTTTGCAACCGCTGCGCCGTGGTTCCCACCTTCCGATAGTGCACGGAGGCGGGTATCGAGACGATACCGGCAGGGCTGTCCAAGGCGTCCTCACCGTATCTGATCAGGGTTCGATGTCGGTGAGGTTGACCCAGCCGTAGTTCTCGGTGACCGGGTTGAAGACGAAGGTACGGGAACCGTCCTGCGGCCCGATGACGGTGAGGGTGGTTCCCGCGGGGCCGACGGGACCGAAGTCGATGGCAGCTGCGGTCGGGTTGGAGAAGACGCGCACATCGGCGGACCGCGTACGTGCGGTACTTGGCGCCGACGTGGACGGCACGGTGGCGGCTGCGGGCGCAGGCTTGGTGGCCGTTGCGGCTACCGGTGTGGGTGTGCGCACGGGGGTCGGGGTGGCAACGGCAGCTGGCGGGCCGGCGACGGGTTCGATGTCGGTGAGGTTGACCCAGCCGTAGTTCTCGGTGACCGGGTTGAAGATGAAGATGCGACCGTCGAGTTGCGGGCCGATGACGGTGAGGGTGGTTCCCGCAGGGCCGATGGGGCCGAAGTCGATGGCAGTTGCGGTCGGGTTGGAGAAGACGCGTACATCGGCGGACCGTGTGCGTGCGGTGCTTGGCGCCGTCGTGGACGGCACGGTGGTGACTGTCGGCGATGGAGATACGACCGGCAAGTATGGCTGGACGGCACTGACATCAATCCAGGCGTAGTTTCCGGTCTCCTCGTTGACTACGAAGTAACGCTGCATCTGCTGATCGATGACCGTGTAGATGACCCCGGTGCGGCCAACCGGGCCGAAGTCCACCGCAGCGGTTGTCGGGTTCGACCAGAGGCGGGCGTCGGCGTCGATGTTCTGCACGAGGTTCTGACGCACCGCAGTGATTGTCGGCACGGCCGGGATGACGGTCGGCGTCGGGAGGACAGTCACCGTGGCAGGCGCGTTCGCTGGTCCGACTGCATCAACGTTGATCCACCCATAGTTATTGGTGATGGGGTTGTAGACGTTGATCCGGAAACCGATCTGCGGTGCAACGACCGTCAGGATTGTGAACTGCCCACCAACTAACCCGAAGTCGATGGCATTGGCGGTTGGACTGGACCAGAGACGGGCATCGGCCGAGAGGGTGGTGACAAACGACGGCACGAGATTGACTGGCAGGATCAGGCTTCCCCCAAAACCGTCAATCGGTTGCTCAAGGGTTTGGGTGCCCGCCCGCGCATCGAACGTTGCCGGAGGACGCAGGTACCCGAGGAAGCTTTGGGATGGTGGGTCGTCGTACAGACCAAGCAGGTATGCAAAGGTTCCGTTCCCACCGTTGAGGTAGCGCGCGGGAATGGGCATTGCAACCTGCACGGTTGGCAGGGACACGTCACCACCGGGATTCGGATCGGCAAGGTTCTTCAATGGAATGCCATTGCCATTGGCAGCAATGACGGCCATGCGCAGGTCGAACGGCATTCCGAGAGGTGTGATACCGCCCCCACCGAGGCTTCCGCGTTCCACCTCATTTGTCGTCGGTGGTGCCGGATCAAACACCACGGTCAGGGAGGCGGCCGGAGAGACGCGGTTGATGGCAGCAAAGACCGAGGCAGGGATACGGACGGCCACGACGGCGTTTTCCTCGCCGACGAGGTTGGGAAGCGCGAAGGCAAGAGTGACCGGCCCGCCGGTCAGTGTCACGGCGGCGGTTTCCTTGGTGGTGACACGGATCAATATTGGGGCGGGGCCAGTCGGGGCGGTGGCGCGGATCTCGGTGCGCCCATCAGGGAGAGGCACGATGCGTTCCGGCGAGATGATTACCGGTGCGAGGCCGGCCTCGCTGAAGTTCGCCGGGATCCGCAAGCCCGATGTCAAGAAGGGCATGAATGCTGGCGGGACGAACGGTTCCGTGGCCACCACGTAGCCGGCGATGACTGGTGATGAAAGGTCTCGGGAAGGTGGACCGATCACTGCGGTCGGGGTGATTGCCAGGACCGTCGGCACGATGACCACTGGCTTCACGGTTCCCGAGGTTCCACCATCACTTCCACCACCGTCGTTGTTTGGGGGTGGTTGTGGCGGAAGTGGTGCCAGTTCGAGGACTTCACGCGTGGTCAGGACAAAGGTTCCGAGGGTGGTGGTTGAGATTGCGAACTGGCCCGTTGAGGCATCCGGGGATGACGCCGTGGCATTGGTCATCGGCGTGTAGGCACTGGTGATGGCGTCGAAGCGCGCGGGACGGAGATCACTGGGTTGGGCGATCGTTTGGCCCGCCGGTGCGGTGGATGGCGCCTTGTACTTGGAAAGCGTTGCACTTGGGTAGGTGATCAGGACGGTCGAGTCGATGGCAATCACACCAATGGGCTGCCCCGTCGAGGTGACGATACCGATCCTGAAGGCGTCACCGAATGGCACGAAGCCAGGCAAGGTTGGTGCGTTCCCGAGTGGTTCGATGGTCACGGTGACTGCCTCGGAGACGGCACCGGGGGCCAGACGCAGTTCGGCGCTGCCAAAACCGGCGCGGACCTGTGCCCCGGTTTCGGGATCACCCTGCGCACTGGCGGCGGGTGCGATCGGTGTCGACGACGCGACAAGGGCAAGTGAGATGTCGGTCTGGTCCGATCCGTTGACAGTGATCACACGCGGGATACTGGAGGCCGAGACGCGGCTGCCGGAGGCGAGCGTCAGGTTGGCGTTTGCCACCAGTGTCCAATCACCATCGGACAGTCGCATGGCGAACGATCCCGGAGTGCTTCCCGTGGTACTGGTTGTGGTTCGCACCAGTCCGCTGGTTGAGGTAGCGGTGATCGTCGCGCCACCAACGCGGTCGGTGCTGGTACGGTCCACGGTGCCTGAGATGACCGTGCCGGCATACACGAATGACACCGTGAGAGGGATGTCACTGTCGGTAACGCCGGTTGGGACCGGATCGATCACCCATGCCGGATCACCATTGGCGAAACTGGCGTTCGCCCCACCGGCGGAAAGTGTCACGCTTCCCTCGGAAACCTTGGCACTGAACCGGCCCTGGCTGTTTGTCTCGGCAGTGACGGACATGGAACCGCCACCCGACCCACTGATGTCAAGACGTATCTTGACACCGGAGAGTGGGATTGCCGATCCATTGATCTCCACGGTGGCCGTGCCTTCGATGACCCGGTTTGCCTCGCGCAGGTCGATGCCTGGGAGCGAAGGTGTCACCGTGCCAGTGGCCGACACCACGACGTCGGTGAAGGGCCGGTCAACGTTGACGGCGTAGCCCTGTCCGGCATCCGGGGACGCGGAGAGACGCCAGGTGCCCGGTGCCAGTTTGAAGGTGAAGGCGCCGGTGGCATTGCTTTCGGTGACGTAGATGACTCCGGAACCGGCACCGGTGATGCCCGTGGCGCGCACGATTGACCGCAGGGCGACACTGGTGCCGGGGTTCGCAGTGGTCTGGTTGGAGACCAGTTGGCCGGACACCACGACGTTGCTTGGGGTGACAATGCGTTCACCGGTCGCCGGCACGCCTGCGGTCGCGATGATCCCGGTCTCAGGGGATGGGGCCAGGAATCCGCCGGCAGTGATCGAGATGCTGAGGCGGTAGCTGCCGGGAGGCACGCTTACACGAATCTTCGAACCATTGAATGCAATGCTGGTGCCGACATTTGTAGTCTCATCCTTGATGTAGGCCGTGCCAGAGATGCCCGCACCTTCGGCGTCACCCAAGGGAATCGTTGCCGTTCCGGCACCGGCCTTGACCAGGGTTCGCTCGATCACGGCGGTGGCGGCGGTCAGGATGATGTCGGGAACATCACTCACGACTGACGGTGCAACCGAGGTGGTGACACCATTGGGAGGCAGGAGTGCGGCGCCCCGCGGGATCATCGCGCTGACAACATAGGTGCCGGAAGCAACGGCAAGCCGGTAGTGACCGTCGTTGCCGGTCACGGCGGGCGTCACGGCGATGGCTCCGTCCAGACGGGCCTGGACGGTCAGTCCGGCAAGGGGTGTGCCATCGGTCAGGCGGACTTTTCCAACGAGTGTTCCCATCTGGCGCGTCAGGGGTGGCAAGTCGGTTGAACTTAGAACCAACGTGCGTCCGTCAACAACCCGGATGGTCTTCGGTTCCGGGGCGGTAAGGGATCCATCATCGGGGATGAATGTCAGGACATACACCCCGGCAGGCGCGGCGATGGATACATTCGCACCCGTGGCCTCATCGGCACCGATCAGGACGGATCCGCCCGCCCGGGCGGTGATGACTTGTCCGTTGCCGGTCAGGGTTGCCGTTCCAGTAATGAGGCTTGTGTCACCGCTGACCGCGCGTTCAAGCCGGGCCTGGACAATGCCTCCGGCGGCGAGGACCCGGAGGTCGACGGTACCGGTTTCTGGCGTGAGGGCGTCGTCACCAGTGGCGAAACTGATGCGTCCGGCCCGGTCGGGGATCCAGTTGTCTCCGGGAGAGGCAATGGCCGCGACGGCATAGTCCCCGCCTTCGACCAACACTGGGCCATAGGTTCCGTCGGGTCTGGTGACCGCGCGGACTGAGAGGCCGCCGGCTTGCGAGATGATGACCGTTGCTCCGGTGGCGGCCGTCTGGTCAACGCGACGGACGGTTCCCGACAGTGACTTCACCCGCAAGTTGCTGGCAAGGTAGCGAAGGTTGACGGGCAGGTTCTCGCCACCACTGGCGGTGAAGACGGCGGTGGCGCTGGTTGCACCCAGGAGGGTTGCTTCGGACTTGGCCGCACCGGTGAGACTAGGGGTCACCGTCCAGGCAATCGCGCCGGCCGGTACGCGCACGGTTGATGTGACCGTGCTTCCTGTCACCACCAGAACCGGTGCGGCGATGGTGCGGTCAATCGTGGCGATGTCGTCTGCGTAGGTACGCACCAGACCGGAGGTGGTTGAACCGACTGGCACGTCGGTCAGGCGCGAACCTGCTTGAGCTTCGATGGCAATACGGACGATGTCGTCGACCGACCCTGTTGCCGGTGTGGTGACGGTTTGGGGAAGTCCCCGCAGGATTGTCGTGATCGTGTTGGGGTTGAGGGCATTCAGGTCAATCGTGATGGGCCATGGGTCTGATGTCGTTGCAAATGGTTCGGTGATACTGGCGACGACGGTCGTCACCGGAAAGCCGCGCACACCCCCCACGGCGAGGATGACCGGACCGCCGGTGATGGACGGGAAGGACACCAGGCCGCTACCCGATGTCACTTCGTCGACCGATACGGCCGGGAGGTCACCGGCGTCGCGCCTTGCCCGGACAGTTGCGCCGGAGACTGGTGCCTCTCCCTTGGTCACCGTGACCGTGAGGGCACGGGGCCGGATGACCCGCAACGTCACGGTCGAGGTCGTTGAGTCGCGGTTGCTGTCAGTCGCGGTGATGGCGAGGTCGTGTGCGGTGCCGTTCGGCAATACCAGGCCGGCAAGGCTGACCGTGCGTGTGGCGCCCGTACCCGTGAGAGTGAGTGGGATGGGTGCCCCCGTCGTTCCACGCTGACGGATCGTCCCGGTGATGCCGGTTATCGACACGTCACTGCCGGATACGGTGACCTGTGTGGTGACTACGGGCAAGGCATCCAGGGTGACATCCAGGTTGCCAATCACCCGGTTGCCGTCACCCAGGACGGTCACCGCGGGTGCGCCGGGACGCAGGGTGAACATTGTGGTGACATTGCTGGTGTTGCCCAGACGGTCGCGCCCGGTGACCCGCAACTCGTACTTCTGGGTAATCGCCGGTTCGACCGGACGCTCCAGTTCAGGTGCCCATTCGGACGGATCAATGCGGACGACACCGGCGCCGGCGGCACTGGTACCAAGCGTTGCGGGGTTGACCGTCGCCGACTTGACAATCCGGAATGCTTCCGGTGGTCCAATCTCAACCGTCTTGCGGACCTCAAACGTCGCCTGGGTGATGTCCCACGTGCCATCGGCGTTCGGATTGACCAGGATCGCGAGTTCTGGCGACAACGAACCGATCGTCTGTCCATCACTCGGTGTAGCCACGCGGAACTCGGGGGCAGTGGTATCGACAACAAGGTTGAGCGGCGCCGATTCCGGCGACTGGTTGCCGAAATCGTCAACCGTGACGACGGTGTAAGACGCGGTTGCATCGGCGGTGAACGTCAGGGTGGGGAAGGTGAACCCGAAGATGCCACTTGCGTCGGTGCCAGTCGCATCAAGCGTGACCGGCGCGATGATGGGCCGGTTGCCGTCCCCGACCGCATCCTTGCCATTGCGTCTCAGGCGGGCGATCAATCCATCGGGAACGGCCTCGGGCAGTGTGCCCGCGGGAAGTTGCCCACGCAAGACCACCTGGATGCCATACAAGTCCGGTTCGGCGTCCTGGGCCTTGCCGACGTAGCCAGGGTAGGTAGTGTCACCGGGGTTCAGGAGACTGGCCTTGACCGGCGGTGGCGTCACCTTGAAGGTTCGGGTGGCAAGGGCGCCCGGGTTTCCGGCGGCGTCAGTCGTGCTGACCACCAGGGTGTAGGTTCCGGGAATCAGGTTGGTCCCGTCCGAGACGGCGGCAGCTGGGTACCGGAAGGCGAAGGTGGACGTGGCAACCGGCACCGAAGCGGCATTGATGACTGGTGCGGCCCCCGCGCGTGTCAGGGTCAAGACCAGTGTGCTGCCCGGTTCGGTCACGCCGATCACCGGGATGCTGATCGACCCCTCGGGTGCGGCGATCCGGGTCTTGTCTAGTGGGTATGAGACGTTCGTGACCGGGGTGACCGTGTCGACGACAAACCTGATTGGCAGGTCGGGGGCGACATTCGCGACGGGGAAGGCGACGTCCTCGGCCTTGACGGTCAAGGTCACATTGCCCTGGGGCATTGCCACTGGCACCGACCATTTGCCATCGGATCCGTACAGGATGGCTGACGCGAGTGTCGTCGGTGTCCCACCGTCAACCTGGGCGACGAGGGTGACCATCCCGCCAACGGAGTTGGGAACGGTGCCGGTGACGGAGATGCGCAGGGAATCGTCGACGGTGTTGCAGTTGCCCCGGGCACGGTTGAAGATGGTGTCGACCATGACCGTTGGCGATTCTGCTGTCCCATCGATGCACGTGATGGCCTCGATCGCCGCCGGTGCCATGACTGGTGGCGTTGACCGGAGGGTGATGCGTCGCACGGCGCGCTTCTGGCCCGGATCTCCCGCAAGTTGCGTGTTCTCACCGTTGGCGACGAGGTAGATGTCGGCACGGTCGGGGTAGATGCGCGTGCCCGATCCGTCGGTTGCCTCAGTGTCCCACCTGACAACGTCGAAGGTGGTCGTCGCAAGGGAGAACGTGGGCGAGGCGACGCCGATGGACGTGATGACCCCATCGTCACCACTGCATTCCGGGTTCGCACAGAGGCGCCACGTGACGTTGGAGTCGATGTTGGTGGCTGTGACGCCAAGGAGGACCGGGGTTGCTGCGGTTCCATGGATCACCGCGCCATTCTCGATGCCCGAGATGTCGAGTGCCGTGAACGGCGGAGTGCCGGGACCGAGGAAGACGGTCGTGTTTTTCGGAGCTTGCGGATCAGCGGGGTCGTTCTCGACCAGGACATTTCCGGCGTTGTCGGTGATTGGCGTGTCGGTCGCCGACACGATTTCCAGGGCGTAGGTGCCACCAGGGTAGAGGGCCTTTGCGGGTGTCACCTGGATGGCGGTCACCCCGTTGGGGCAGGCCTCTCGGGTGGTGACCGTTGCCGACCGTGAGGACACTGCTGACGCCATGACCGTTGCGGGGATGACGGGGACAGGGAGGAGTGGGGCACAGGTCACCGTCATCGTGGCATCGATGTCCACCGGCTTGTTCGAGATGGTTTGCAAGAGGCGGATGCGCGCACCCGGCGTCTTGCCGAAGTCGGATGGTGCAAGCAGGACCGGTTCGGAGAAGGACACGGTGATGACTGATGGTGGGCCGTTGGGCGGTGCCACCGTCACCGGTGTCACGACACTCGCGATATGGGGTGACGAGGTGTCGATGGCAATCCATGACGTGACCGGGTCAAGGATGGTCGTGGTGCCATCGACGACGTGTGCCGGGCCGACATTTCCGGCCGGGTCTATGGCGTCGAACTGGACGAACAGGCCGCCCGCGGTTGCCTCATCGGCTTCGGTGAACGGGACGGTCAGGGCAAACGGTTCCAGTGGGGCGGCGTCCCGTCGGCGGATGGTTCCGGCGGTAGTCGTGGCCCTGGCGGTAGCCCGGGCAGACATGGCGGTCTCGGCGCACGGGACCACGCAGGATGCAAGTGGAGTGGTCTCGCGGGTTCCCGCGGTGGTGATGCGCCAGGCACGGATGGTGGCACCTGCTTCCGCTTCGCCGCTGAAGACTGGCGTACGGGTTGTCACCCAACGGCGCGTCGTCAGGGCGGTGTCGTAAGGGGGCAGAAGTGTCTCACCCAGTTTCGCCGAGGTGATCACTGGTGCGAGGTTGTCGACGGTGATACCCGGGTTGGAAGCCTCGCCGATGCCGATGACGACACCATCGCTGATGGCACGGGCCTCGGCGCGAAGGACCACGTCAGCGAGATCGTTCCCGGGTGGCGCGAGGCCCACGACCGTTGTATCCCAGGTTGCGGTCGCGAGGCCGTTGGCGATGGGACCAGTGCCGGGAACGACCGCGACCGGGGCCAGTGGGTTGAAGGTGCCGGCCGCGACCGTCCACGCCCACGTCACTTCGACACGCGTTCCGTACGGCGCACCGTTGCCAACCTCTACGGTGGCACGTGCCGGAACCTGTCCCCGGATCAGGGCACTTGTAGCCGGGGTGTCAATCGTGACGTCGACCCGGACCGGTGGCACGAACCTGACGATGCGCGACAGGGTCTGGGTGCCACCGGGCGCGCGTTCGTCGGCGATGGTGATATCGACCACACCGGTGCCAGTCGTGACCGATGGCGAGACGCGGACCGAGGCGATACCCGTGCCGTCGGTCGCATCCGACGCGACGGTGACGGTGCCTGCCGAAGCCGGGACGAGACGGGCCGTGAAGGTCGCATTCGCAAGTTGGGCGTTGGCGACATCGAGGACGGTGAACGCGACTTCGCCGGGAATGCCCTTGTACAGGGTGGTCACGGTCGGTGTCGGGAATACCGGCACGGCACTCGCGGATGCGTTCAGGGTGACTTGGAACGGATCGGCGGTGCGCAGGAGGGAGGCGGACACGCCGTAGATGGTTGTGCCACGGGTGAGATCCGGGTTTGCCGCATCAGGCATGGCAAAGGCAAGTGGGGTGGTGACCGGCTCGGTCAGGCCGGTCAGGGCACCGGGGACCGGCCGGAGGGTGATGCGCGCCAGGCGGAAGTAACCCGTCGCGCCGGCACCATCCGGGCCGGTGATCGCCCCGTAGGACAGGTCGATATGCCCGGTGGTCGGGTCCACGTGTTCCTGCATGGCGATCGGCAACGGGTTAGACACACCGTCGGCCTGTTCAATCGCAACCACTTGCAGGCGTTCCGGATCGAAGTCAAGGAAGGCATCGATGGCGATGACTTCGGACGTGCCGGCGCGGACGATCAGGTCGACGGCGATGGACTGATCTGGTCCGAGGACTGATGACGTGACGGGTGCGAGAGTGAGGTCGACCGAGGGGCTTGGTGCGAAGTCACGCGTGCCGACGACGCTTCGGGTTGACCGCCTCGCGGGTGTCGGTGTCAAGGTCCGTGCCACCGTCGCGGTCACGGTGTGCGTCGCGGTCACGGTGTGCGTCACCGTCGAGGTTGACGTGCCTGTCTTGGTCAGGGCAACCGTTGCGGTCGTGGTCACCGTTGCGGTGCGGGTTGTGGCGCCCGTTGCGGTCGTGGTTACCGTTGCGGTGACGGTTTGCGACATCCCGGGCGTCATGGTGGACGTGAGCAATGGGGTCGCAGTGCCGGTACCCGTCACGGTTGAGGCCAGGATGGCCGGTGGAACGGTTGCGGTTTCCGGTACCGTGGGCGTGCCGGGAGGTATCGGCAGGACGGTTGCACCGACCACGACGGTTGGTGCCGTGGTGGCGGGCAGTGCCGTGGTGGCCCCGATCGACGGGGCGGCAACGGCAGTCGGCGGTGGGGAGGTTGGGCCAGCGGTGTCGGCACTGGTAGTGACGGAGGCAACGGCGAGGCCTACCGTGGCGACAAGCGCACCGATGGCCTGACGCCACGACCAACGAATCACCAACTACCTCCGGAACATGTCATCAGTTGCGAGGCCCGTCCTGTACCGCGATGCATGAATCGGGTGGCCTGCGTAGCTCTTCCCCTTTGCGACAGGAGAGGGGGAAGTTTCCCGCCTACCCTCCCGGGCGCGTGGTTACGATGCAAGAGAGGAGGCAAGGCCCCCGCCCCCTCTGCGACGGGAGGGGGCGTTTCCCGCCTGATCCCCCGGCCTCGTGGCTCTGACGCGGGAAGGGGGATCAGGTGCGGGTCGCGGAATGCGCTAGCGGCTGACGGCACCGCGGGAGGCGAGGCCGTCGACCTGTGAGGTGCTGACGGGGATGACGTTGGCCCAGACCTGACGGAAGTGGTCCTGATTGGCTGCGAAGTTCTCCCCGGTGATGTAGGTGGCGATGCCGTTCGGGTCGACCTCGTAGAGTTCACCGTTTCGGTCGCCACTGAGGACCCAGAGGAGGGCACCCGGGACGGCCCGTGCGAGTTGGAACTGCATGATGGTCTCCTTGGTGAAGGTAAGCCCACCCTCGGATATTGCAGACCAGTTGACGCACCCGGCTTGGTCCGGCGTGACCCACGAAAGGACACCACCGGCTTCGACGCCGAAGGTGGCGCCGGCGATCCCCTCGTCCTCGAGGCGGATGTAGGTGTTGTGGCGGACGGTTGGGCAGTAGGCATCTGGCACCAAGGTTGCGAGGCCGGTCTTGAGTTCGACTGGTTCACGACCTGGGATGGCGACGGAGACGATGCCCCGGACGGTGTCCTCACTGAGTGCAGGCGACATCGGTGCTGCGACAGGTGCCGGGGCGACAGGTGCCGGCGCGGAAGCCCGTGAAGGTGCTGAGGCCCGTGAAGGTGCCGGGGCGACAGGTGCCGGTGCGGCGGCAACTGGCCCGCTGACGGTCACCGGTGTTGACGGCGCGGGTGCCGGGATGATGGCATCCACTTCATCGACGATGACCTGCCCATTGGCGTTGACGATCAGTTTGCCGGTGAGATCATCGCCGCTTCCGGCCATGAGGGTGGCGAAAGTGCCGTCAGTGCGCAGGAAGGAGATCGGGGCGCCCGTGGGTGTGCCGGTGATCTTGAGGAAGAGATTGCCCAGGGTCGTCTCGGTGCTCACGCCACCGACGAAGCTGCCGAGGCCGAGATTGAGCACGCCCCGCGCAGCATCGAGGGTCTGGCGCAACACGGAAGGCAGGGCACCACCGGAGGTATCGAACGCAGTGGTGTCGTTCACGGCATTGCCCGCGGCGTCAACGATCTGGACCCCGGGGGAGGTCTTGAGGACGACCTGTGCGCCGTCGACCGGGCGTGACCCCGGGGACAGGGACAGGGTGACTGGCACGATGTCGTTGGCATCGGCGGTGCCGACCGTCGCAATCAGGGAACCGTGAGGCGAGGCCGTGGTGGGTCGCACACTCGCCACGGTGACGTTCCCGATTCCCCCATCAGCTCCGTGCGCTACCGAGTACGGTCCGTCGGCGCGGGAGAGGTCGAAGTTGGATGCCAATAGACTGAAGTCGAGGATATCCACGTATCCGGACTGGTTGAAGTCGGACTTTTTAGTACCGTCCGAACTTGGGGCCGTGTTGTAGTTCGGCTTCCAGGCATCGAAGTCGGCGGTGTCAACCTTGTCATTCGGCGTAGCCACGTCGCCCTCGCGCAGGACGAGGCCGGTGATCGACTTGGTGCTTCCGGCGCCGAAAGTCACCCCTGTCACCAGGACGGCGACCGACGACCGACCCTTGAGATAGACGTCATACGTGCCGGGTTCGAGATCCGCAAGCGGTTCGGCGCTGGCGACAGATTGGTCGGTGGCCGCAAACTCGGCATTCGGCCCGGAACTTGCCTTCCTGCTGGATTTGTCGAACTTCATGTCCGGATCACAGGTCGTGGTGCAGGCACGGACGGATGGGGGTGTGGCCGTGACCGTCAAGTGACGCGCGACCGCGGTGCCACCATCACTGACGGCCTTGCGCAGTTCGATGCCGAAGTTCTGGATGAAGCGCGCGGCATCATTGCCTTCGGTCCGGCCCTGAAGCTTGGTGCTGACCTGAAGGGTGGCCGGCTTCTGGCGCGTGGCGGTTGGCTTGGTGTCGAACTCACCAAGACCGTTGTTCGTGGACGTTCTGATGTTGGCGTAGTTGTCGGTGACGAAGAGGTTTGTTGGACTGGCACCCGTCTTCTGCCGGAGGACGGTTGTGTCTGCCACTTTCAGGTCGACGACCGCCGAGTTGCCGGCTGGCGTCAGGACCTGGAACCGGACGCGCGCGACTTCCGCCTGTGTGGTGAGCATGGCCGAACTCTGGAGAGTGAGCGTCATCGTCGAGGTTGTTGAAGCGGAGGTGACCGCGACGGTCCCCGTGACACCCGTGACCGGCTTGCAGATGATCAAGCGATCATCGCTGACAGTGCCATCACAAGCCGTCGAGGCAAGGGTTGCTCCGGTTCCTAGCTGGAGTTGCCGGTTGTCGAACTCCACCTGGATGACGAAGTCATCCACCTTCTTGGCATCGCCCACGCGGTTTTCTGCATCGACCTGCACCAGGACGTCGAGGAAGCGACCGTCAACGACGTTCAATGTGGCAGGACTGCTTGCCGAGGAAATCCACGTGATGTCATCAGCGGCGAGGGTCGGGTATGCGACGGTTGGCGACCGCATCTTCAAGGAGACGCCAAGCGTCCCGAGGACTGGGCCAATCGCCGGCGAGGCCGACCGGGTGGCGTCGCTTTCCGAACTGAGCGGGGTCACTTTGACCAGGAAGTCGATGGCCGGATCAACGTTGGTGGATCGCTTCTCGCCGGCACGCGAGGCGATGGTTCCGGAGAAGTTGATCGGGTGGTTTGAAATGGTCTTCTGGAGCGGGCGCACGTAGAAGGTGCCCACCAGGACGGGTGAGGTTCCCTCGGTCAGGAACGCGCCAGAGACATTCAGGGTGATCGTTCCGGTGCTACCCGAAATCACGGAGGTATTCGTGGCTGCTGAAGCGGTTACTGCATTGCTGCCGGTTGTAGTCAGGGCGGAATCCGTGAGGGAAACCGCGGCACCATTCGTCACCGGGGTATACGACGTTGTGCCGTCTTGCACCAACTGGAACTTTGTTGCATCGAAGACGATGGTGGTCTCGATGCGGTTCACGTATCGCGCATTGGTTGGTGTGATGTTGAGTGCCACCGGGATGGCATCACCCACCCGGATCGGTGAGGTCAGGGTTGGCACCATCGTGAGATTGACGGTTGTCTCGGTGACGGTTACTTGTGACGAAGGCGCGGTGGCCGTGACGTGCAGCTGGAAGCCCATGTTCGAGCTGTCACGGATGCCGATGACCGAACCGCTTCCAATGGTGATGTCCTGGGATAGGCTGTTGTAACGGGGCCGCAGGTAGATGGTCGCCACGGTCTTCGTGGCTAACGTGCCATTGAAACTAATGGCAGTGGCACTATCAAGCTTGAGGGTCACCGTGCCGGTGGTGCCGCTTTCGGTGTACTTCCGACCCGCAGTCTGTGCGGTGGCAGACGCAAGTGCGTCAGACGTTGCACCGGTGATGTCCGCGACGGTTGCGTCGTCGGCATTTGCCGTCACACTGACCTTGCTGTCATCACCGGTTTCATTTGCCGTGACCAATGTGAACTTGGTCGTGTCGAATGAGACGGATGCATCAATGGACGTGGCGTTGCGCACGAACATGTTGCTGGAGTTGCTGAGCTGCAACTTCACGGGAATGGTGTCACCGGTGCGGGTATCTGGGCGTGCGACCGGCGTGCCAACCGCGAGACTGAGGTCCACGGTTGTTTTCTTGACCGTCAGGACGGCGTTGGTCGCCTTGCCCATGATGTTGTAGCCGGCCGTGCTGACCGATGACCCATCGCCGATGACGCTGTTGCGGTACTGGTCATCGCCAGTGGTTGCGGCGTTCTGCGCCCGAAGCGTCAGGGTGTAGGTGGCATCGGCACTCGGGTTCGTCTTGACACGGACGTAGAAGGAACCGATCAGGACATCACCGTTCGATCCGGTAACCGTCACCGAGTTGTCAAGGCCGGTGACACCGGCCTCGAAGTCGATCTTTCCTGTGGTACCTGCCTCCGAATAGTAGTTCTTGAGTACCTGGCGTCCGGCAGACGGCAGACCGCCAGTCAGGTCGATGATCCCTCCATCGACGTTGGTACTGCCACTCGAAGGCGTTGACGTGGCAACCGGAGTCTTGGAAGGGTTGACCAGTTGCAGTTCGCTTAACACGAAGTCGACGTGCGCCGAGAGGCCGTTGAACTTATTCACGGTGGCGGAGTGGTTCTTGACGCGGATCTCGACCTTGATGAGGTCCCCGACGCGCCACCCGGTGTCACCATCCGGGGTGCTTGCTGGCACGAGGATCATCTCAAGTCCGCATGGATCAGTTGGCGTCCCACTCGCGACAGGCGTGGCGCACTGGTCGCCGGTCTGTGGCGCCTGCGCACGTATCCGGACGGGTGCGGACGCTGCCGGCGTCGCGGTGGCGACCGGCGCAACCGTGGTTGGCGCAATCGTCGGTGTCGAAGCCGGGGCCGTATCGGCGGCGGCCGGGTTCACGCCCCACATCAGGCTGAGGGCGATGGCGGTTGCCATCACGATCATCAGCATCCATGTCGGTATGCGGCCTGATTGCCATGTCAGGGTCTTGCTGCGGTTCATGCCGTCCGTTCCTTCCGCCCCGTCCCGGGCATTTCGCCCGGGATGATGCCACACCTGCCTGTTAGCGCTATATAGCACATGAGTGGCATGCAGTGCCAGATCACTGACCATTTTCACTTCAGACCACCTTCTCGTCGCTTGGACGTTGCTGCGGGAACCGGTTTCACCGGACGATGCTGCCGTGCGATTCGAGGCCATCGACCTGTGAGGTGCTGACGGGGATGACGTTGGCCCAGACCTTGGTGAAGTGGTCCTGGTTGGCCTTGAAGTAGTCGGCGGTGATGTAGGTGGCGGTGCCTGAGGCATCGACTTCATAGAGTTCGCCGTTGC
>SXGS01727457.1_pt1 | contig 16723 bp, 13 predicted proteins | sample 3174681 | NCBI WGS metagenome assembly SXGS01 (sample SAMN11356861, study PRJNA531348) | freshwater metagenome | isolation source: freshwater sample F1-80 | place: China: Fuxian Lake, Yuxi | collected 2017-12-25 | reverse complement strand
TGATTTTTCGTCGTCCGTGAGTTTTGGCGTATCCTCGCCCCGAGCGATCTTTTCGACGAGCTCGATGAACTCTGCCGTAAATTGGCCGTCTTCAAGGTAGTGACCCGGAGAACCTGGCCGCCACAGGGCAACCACTTCGCCCGCGTCGAGGATCCCGGGGTTTTGTTCGTCGATGCGCCAAAACACCGGCGCATCCAACTCCACCGCTCGCTGGTTGAATTCCGACCGGTTCAATGGAGGAAAATCCGCTTTCGGAGCTTCTGAAGTGCCCGCGCAACCGAGCCAAAGAGTGAGCATCAACGGGATCGACACGCCGCCTCCGAACGAGGTCTTAGCTGTTGGGGAGGGGGATCGCACGGAAATTGGAGGGCGATGGTGGACGCGAAAGTTAGTCAAGCGCTTTACGAAATCGAGTCGCCCCGCACTTCCCATTGCTTTGCTTTTCCGACGTACTCAAGGAGTTTTTGGCCGCCGTAGCCCCGATGATCGGCCCCCGCGCCATCAAAACTGGCTTGGTGGGGGAGGGCGCCCCAGGCGAATCCGAGGGAGAAAAGGCCAGACTCGCGATGGACGAGTTCGGAAAGGAGGCCGGCGGCGGCCGCATCGCAGTCGCCCTCTTGGACGTAGAGTCCAATCGCAAGCTCAAATCGATCGCGGTATTTCGCGAGATCGGCGATCACATCGTCTTTGAGCGCATATTGCACGGGCCCGAGCTCGGGATCGCTGGCATCCAGCAAGCTCGCACCGTTGAACATCACACTTTGACCCGACGGAATCGTTCCCTCGAGGCAGCCGTGTTGTAGGTCGCCGGCAAAATGCAGGAATAGCACCTCGCGGGGGCCTGGAAGAAGCCGTTCTTCCAGTACTTGGGTGATTTCGGACACCCCACGAATTTCGTCGAGCAGAAAGGAGCCCACGCCCACCACGTGAATGTGCCTCCGGTTGAGCTCCTGGACCAGCGCACCCAGCAATGAAGACGTGCTTCGCAGGGACTTGATCTCCAGCATGATGCTGAACTGCTCGCGGCCGGTCAGCCGTCGGAAGGTCTCCACGGCGGCGGGGATGGAAGCGGGGGAGGCAAAGGTGTATTTCCTACACTCTTCTTCCGTTTCCACTCGGGGTTCGGTGGACATCTGGCGGATCGCCGCGCTCAGATCGGGGGCGGCGGCTAGCCGCAGCGCACGTGAAAACAAATCCAGCCACGCTTGCGGCTCCACGCCTCCGAGTGCGGTTTTGGGCGTTTTACGGACGTCTTCGTACTGGCAGATGCCGATCGCCTCTTGGACCGTGTCGGTGGTGGAGGCGTGAGCGATCAACATCGAGTCCACAATCTTGGCGATGATCGGCAACCTTTGTTCGTCCGACGCGTTTTCCCAGTCTTCTACCAGGGCGCTGTTGACGAACACATCCCATTCGTGGCCCGCAAGGTCGTGCTCGTCGTTCTCTTCGGGTTCTTCCTTGCGAAACCGGTGTCCTTCGTGCACCCCGTAGGCGCACATCACCGGATTGTTCTCAAACATGGGGATGAGTTTGGGGGCGTTCGCGCCAGCCCGAATTGCGGCGGTGACTTGGGAATAAACATCCGGCATAAGGAAAGCCAAGATCCGACGCCAGTTTGTATCCGCCATCAACGCCGGTGCTGCGCCCATGAATGCGCCATGTCCATAGTATTGGCGTCGAACCCGGCGAATTCTCGGGAGTTCCGGTACAAAGGGGAGATCGTCAACAAGGTCCCAGAGATCTTCGCCGATCTTCTTGGCTTCATCCTTCAGTTCGCGGCGCTGCCGGCGAAAACGTATTCTCAGCGTGTGAAGACGGCGCTCCACCCGATCCCACCACGCCCCAAACCGACTGAGAAAGCGCTGCCAGCGCATGCCGACTCCGGCCCCAGACTACCGCTTTTCGGGCGGAAACAGGAGGAGGTTGGTTCGATTTCCTTGGAGGGTCAGCCCTTGATGATCGGGACCCACCTCTTCGATGCTGGCGATCGAGTGGATCGACAAATGCAACATCTTGGTATGCTCAAAACGACGATGTAACGCCTCTTGAGTGGGATTGACGATCGCCGTGCCAGCCTCTAGCACAAAATCGGACAGAGCCACAAAAGTGAGCCCCAATTGTGAGTCTTGGATGGATTTCACTTTGAGTTGAAGGAATTCGGCGGATTGTGGATCCCGCCACGTGACCACGAAATGATTCGCCACTTCCGCGCTCCTGCGGAGGACAATGTCCACCGCGCGTGTCTCTGGTATACGATTGCGTGGGAGGTTTCATGTGCCATCGCTGGAGTTTGCTGTTGATGGGTGTGTTGCTATCAAACACCGCTTTTGCAGCAAGTTATGACGAGATCGTGGGCATGATCAACGGCAAAGCCCCCGATGCGGATGTGGTGAAGGAGATCAAAGAGTCGAAGGACATTTTCCTGCCACGGCACGTCTACGCGATGATCGATCGCAAAGTATCGAAGGAGATCATTCAGGCGTTTGCGGCGAAAGCGGCGATTTTCTACAATGGGACTCAATTATCGCTCGACGACCAGCGAGAAAAGGCCTATTCGGCGGTGCCCGCGCAGACGATCTCCATCAAAGGGACTGACTTTTCGAAGTTCTTTGAGTTTTTCGATGCGGTGAAGGCCGAAGTAGATGGTTCGAAGAGCAAGTTGACTCCTGTCACTCAAAACACCGGCGAGGCGGATGCGGTGTTCGACAAACGTCAGCGGGCGTACGATGAATCCGTGATTTACGTCATGGGACCGATCGAAGGGAAGATCAAAGCGACCACTTTCGACATTGAGGTGCCCGCGACGCTCGAGGACTACGACTCGAACAGCGGTTGTTATCCCGCCGCGGTGGTCAATATTCCGTTTGACTCGGTGTCTTTTCAGACCTGGCGGAATGCCATGGGCGGTGGTCTGAGCCAGTCTCCAGTGACCCTTGACAAAAAGAGTGAAACCACAGTGGTTTCCATCGGTTTTAACGGCGGCACGCCGCGGCGGCTGGAAGCCAAGTCGAAGCGGATCTGCCCCTACGAAGCTCCGGAACAGCTGGTTCGGGATGGTGTGAAGCTGAAGATGCAGATCAAGCGCACGCCGAAAGGCCAGGACTGGACGGGGACGGCGATCTTCGTGAACGCGAAAACGGGTGAGAAGGTCGAAGCGAAGAAGTGAATGGGGGCCCTGCTTCCGCGGACGCCAACCGGTACATCTCTTTTGTGCGATTTCCCAGATTTTTGATGTACCACTTCGAGCGGTGCATCGATGTCTGGGTTCGAGGCTGACGCCTGACGATCAAACGTCCATCAGCACCGCGGTCACATTGTCCGGGGCACCCGCGTCATAAGCGGTGCGGAGCAGCTCGCGCACAGCCTCTGACTTTTCTGCGTACAACGCTAAGATCTGCGTGATGGCGGCATCGCTCGCGGCGCCCCAAAGGCCGTCTGAGCACAGGAGCAACCGATCGCCGGCTTCTAGGGTGATTTTCTTGACAGCGACGTCGAGATCTTCGTCTTCCCCGCCGAGGTTGGACGTGAGCACATTTCCGCGGGGATGATTGCCTGCATCCTCGGGTTTCAGTTTGCCGGCATCGATCAATTCTTGTGCGATCGTGTGATCGCGGCTCAGCTGTTCGAGTTTGCCGCGGCGGAACAAATAGGCGCGGGAATCGCCGGCGTTCGCGATCACAGCGTTTTTGCCTTCGACGATGGCGGCAACCAAGGTCGTGCCCATCTGCTTGTGTTCGGCCTTGTTGCGGGCGGTCACTGCCTGGTTTGCGGCAAAGAAAGCCTTTTCCAGTTCCTTGCCGAGGACGTCAATGGAACCCTTAGCTCCTGCGAGCTTTTGGGTGAGCGTGTCGATAGCCAATTGGGACGCCACTTCTCCGTCGTCGTGTCCGCCCATACCGTCCGCGACCGCGTACAGGCGCACGTCTCCACCGAGGATACGCCAGCCCCAATCATCCTCATTGTGCTTTCGAACGAGTCCTTGGTCGGTGTGGGCCGCCGCCCAGGTGGCGACGGGGGTCGCGCGGCCGCTGTTGTAGAGATCGGAAAGCGCTTTACCAAAGGGTCGGATGCCGTCGAAATGACCGAGGCGCCCCTGCTCTAAAAGCAGCATTAACTCTTGATGTTCGGGGGGGCAGAGCCTTTGCATCGTGCGAGCGAGATCGCGGACGTTCTTGCTCGGGAGGTCCGGCGAGTGCCGCCATAAGGTCGCTTCATCGGTCAACATGTCGGTGATATCTAGATCGAACACGCGAACCGTGTCGTCGGGCATCACTAAGACATTTTCGGCGCCAAAGTGTGGGATAATGGCGCCCTTTTGATGGAGAAACAGCAAGACGCGGCAGATGGAGTGCGTCGACACCACCAGCCGATCGGGAGCCATCGGTGCTGACACATCAGCGAGGAGATGTTCACCATTGTAATGGTAGACCGAGATCATTCGACCGTCTCGGTAGAACAGCACAGCCGGCGTGACCAAGCTTAAGTGCCGCAACCGTTGGTTGATGAGTTCTTCAAAACCTTTGTACCAATGGGGTTCCCAGCGGGTGGCCATCAACAGCCGAAGGTCTCGCAGCGGCTTTTGGCAGTAGGAACAGCTCTGTGCTTGCGTCGGCGACCAGATGTTACCGCACGACCAGCATTTTCTCCGATTCCACTTCGGCCCCGTGTTGTTGGCGAGGTAGAACAGGCGGTGTTCCGTGATACGGAACAGGGATTCGACGCGTAGATGCTCCCCCATCGCGGTGCCGACGGAATAGGGCGGAGGATACTCCGCCTTTCCGCTAGGGTGCGAAACACCGCTGATCAACGGCCCAACGCCGAGGGACAAACTCATTCGCTAGGACTCCGGTCCGCATTGCCGCGGGCCACTCGTCCGGGAGCATAAACGCGGAGAAGCGTGGGGTGAACGCACTCGCGGATCGATGGCGATCCTCCGTCACACTCCGAGCTCGATACCAAACATCACGCGGCGCCCCGCGAGGGGGTAGTAATAAGGGATCCCATTTACTGTGCTTTCACCGCTGGAATCCTGCTGTAGCCAGCTCCAGCTGTAGCCACTGGGCCAGACGGTGGTGCGATCCGCCAGGTTGTCGATGGAAAGGGAGAGGCGGGTAGTTCGAAGGCGCGTCCATTTGGACGCATCCAACCAGGCATTGGCGTCGATTTGGAACCAGGCAGGTGCGACCAAATCGGGCTGGTTGGTGTTGTCGAGGTAGGACGCGCCTACCGCGCGAACAGAGCCTTCTACGCCGATGAAGGACGTCGGTGTTATCAGCACGGCCTGCTGAACGGTCCAGTTCGGGGTGAGCAGCGGCTGCACCCCCTCGTACGTGCGGGCCTCAGCGCCGAGGTATTCACCGCTTTCACCGAACACATCGTAGGTTTGCGTCCAGCTGCCGATCCGGTTCCAACTGAATGCCGACGCATGCCTTAGCGTAACGAAGGAGCCAATTGGCGCTTTCGCCTCGAGTTCCACTCCGCGCCTGAAGCTCCGCCCGACATTTTTTCGCTTGTACAGCCCCATTTCGGTGAGTTCACCAGTGGCTGCGATCTCATTCCAGAATTCCACAGCATATAGGCCGAGTTTAGCTTCTCCCTCATTGGGGAGCCGAACGTCGAGCCCGAGTTCGAGATCGACGACCCGCTCCGGGTGGATCGCACGGAGATCGTGGGCAATGCTGGGTTGATCCTCGCCAAGAAACAGGTCGCTTCGTCCGGGTTCGCGGCTGCCTAACCCAGCGGATCCCCACACGGCCAGACGGTCACGGGCAAAGAACGCTTTGGCGCCAAGTTTTGGGTTGACGAACAGCCATTGAACGGCCTCGATCTCGGGATCGCCGCGGTACGAAAAAGAGGCGTGCCGAAGCTGGATTTCGGCGTAGGGATGGACCTTGCCCGCGTCCACTTGAACGCGAGAAAATTCGCTGGCATCGGTCTTGTACCCTGTGTTTTCGTACAGCTGCGCACCGTGTAGGTCCAGAGCGTGTTCCCGCCAGAACACATTGCCGTTGACGCCCTGGATGTAGGTGACCGGACCTTTATTTACCTCAAAGGTTAGTAATCCTCCGATCGCTTGACCGTCCAGCTGGAACTCGAGGAGATCGAGTTGCGTACTCGGATCTGCCCACAACCGGTAAAATCCCTGGCCGCCGTTGTAATACAGGGAGGCGCGCATCTTGGTGTGATCGGAAAGGCGGCGTTTCCATTCCAATTGGACGATGTCTTGCCCGAAGGCGTCCACCTCCGCTTCATCCAGGGGGTTGTTTCGAGGATCGGTGCCCAGGGTGGCCGCATCGCTCGCGTAAAAAGCAAGCCCAGACTTCTCTCTTCCGAAGATGCCCATCAGCCTGAGTTCGTCGTTTGGGCTTTCGTGAACGATGTTCACGAAACTTGAAAGCTGCCGAACAAAGGAGTGATCGCGGTATCCATCGGTGTCTTGCATCGCGAGCTGGCCGACGAACCGAAAGCCGTGCGGGAGCTCACCGGAATGGGCCACCAGCGAACCGTGCAAGGTGCCGTACGAACCGACGGATCCACGGATGGTCGCTTGGGGTTCGTGGGCAGGGGCCAGGGATTCGAAGTGAACGGCGCCTACAAAAGATGGGGCGCCAACGGCAGAACTCCCGGTCCCGCGCTGGAGCTGCAGGTTGTCGATCATGCCGGTGAATCCGGCGATGTTCGAAAAGTAAGTTCCGAGGTCCTCTCCGTCGTTGAGCGGAATGCCATCCAACGTGATGTTGGACCGGTTTTGGTGGATGCCGCGGATGCTAAAGTAGGAATACCCGCTTCCACTGCCGGAATCGGACCAGACCTGCACGGACGGGGTTTGGGCTAACAGAAAGGGGATTTCATCGCCGTGGTCGCGCGCGGAAATTTCGGCGCGATCGAGCTCCGTATTGGCGATCGGTGCTCGTTCGTCGGCTTTGAGACCCTGGACGACGATGGCCTCCGGGTCGTCAGCGTCGGTGGGCTCCGCTTGTGCGAAAAAAGCCCAAAATGCGGCGATCATGGTTCCTCCCGCCGCCGCTATAACGCACGTTCAGCCGTCGCCCAACCTCAGCAGATCGGGGGTCATGTTGCCGCGCGAAGCATTGTCGAGGTTGGGGGCCCCGATCCCCGCCGCATGATCCTCGGGATCGACCGTTCGGATCTCCAGACTGTAGCGGGTGAAGCCCGAGTCGTGGGGGAGGGTGCCGTGAAGGTGCGCCGCTGAAAACCGAAGGATGTAGGCCGCTGGAGCCGCGATGCGCACCGCTCGGGAGGAGTCCAGGGGCGGCGTCGATGGATGGATCTGTTCTGAAGGACGAGCGTGTTGGTACGCCTGAAATCCGCCGGTTCGATTCCAGTCGTCGTAGTCGAAGCACGCCGAGGTGTTGGCGATGGGGCGGCTCCAAAACTCGGGGAAGAAACCGAATACTTCTTCTGGGGTGGTGTCGTGAAGCGGCAGCCAGTGGTTGATTTGGGCTTGAGGGTTGGCGTACCAGGTGTCGCGGTGCAGTCCGTAGGCGGGGCTAGCTTCAGGAATGTGATGTCCTCCAGATTGCACCGAACGAATTCTCGGCCGATCGAAGAGGGTGTGCGCTGGATACCCGAGCTCCCGAAGCAGCTGGCGCGTGAGTTGAAGGATGTCCGGGTCCAGACCTACCCCCCGTCGGGGGACCGCAAAACGTTCGAAGAACGTGGGATTATCGAGGCGGCGCCGGATCGTGCGCGGATCCGAATCGTCAAGCGACTTGACGATCTCCGTCCATACCCGCGAACACAAGGCGGCAGAGCAAGGCGTGCTCCGCAACAGATGAACTTCACCAGCATAGATCCGCGAGCGGTGAAATTCATGCGGATCGAAGACGAGATTCATCGAGGAGTCCACACCGGAGGCACACGGTGGCGCTCAAGGGTCGCTTGCCGCGTTTCAAGCGAGATTTCGGACCACGCGCCGGCCACTGGGACAGCACCTGCGCCCTTTAGTGCGGAAAGTTCCTCACGATACCTTCGTAATTGCTCGGTCGCCTCGTCGCGTTCTGTCGAGACGTCGGGGAGGTCGCTCGCGTCTGCGATGAAGTCCCAAGGAAGATCGCTCAGAGTGGCGGGGATCCACACCACGGCGTCGTCGGGTGTCACCGGGCGGTTTGGGAAAGCCCATACCGGGAGGGTTTCCCCGTTTTTTCCGATGGGAGGGCGATCGTATTCGCCGCGAAGCGGTCCGAACCGCAACGGTTGCAGGACCGCGAGGGTTCCAACGTGGCGGGCACCATTGGAAAAACTGTGCTCAATCTGGTCGGTGAGCCAGGCGTGTTCCTGCCCGACGGGGCCGAGCGTGGGAGGAGAGGCATCGAGGCCCAAAAACGATGCCATGCCGCAGGCCCCTGGGAAGCGGAATTGCGTTCGGAGAGCTTCATCGCCTTTGAGGGGACGTCCGAACGCTTTCAGCGCAGGGTCCGGACGATAGGCCTTGCCGGTGCGGCGCTCAAATTGTTGTGGGGTTTCGAGCATGTTTGTCGCGCCTGTGCGTGCGTGGTACAGCACCGCATGGGTGCCAGCGAACTGTACAACGCGGTGACCTCGGTCATGACGCCGCTCGAGATTTTCGGGGCGTTGACCGCGCTGATTTCGGTGTGGCTCACCGTCCGTCGCCACATCGCGTGTTGGCCGATCGGAATGGTAAGCTCGCTTGTCTATGTCGAAGTCATGCGTGAATCTGCGTTGTACGCGGATATGGTGCTGCAGGTGTTCTTCTTTGGGATGGGGATCTACGGTTGGCTGAGCTGGGGACGCCCGTCGAAGAAGTTCCCTGTCACCAAGGTTTCACAGTTTCCGTTGGTCGGAGGGGCGCTATTCTTCCTGGTGGGTACGTTTGGCTGGCGTTGCCTCCTGTTATCCTATACGGACGCCGCACTTCCGGCGTTGGACAGCGCCACCGCGGTAGCAAGCCTGGTCGCACAGTGGTGGATGACACGAAAACACGTGGAGTGTTGGCCGCTGTGGATCGCCATCGACGCGATTCTCGTGGGAGTATTCCTGTATAAAAGCCTCTATCCGACGGCGGTGGTGTACGCGGTATTTCTGGTGCTGGCGGCGGGCGGCTGGCGCGAATGGCGGGCGGCGATGGCGCGTGGAGAGCCGATTTAGAAGAAAGAGGGTCGATCTTGGAGGACACATGAGTACGTTCAAGGATCACTTTTCGGGCCATGCCAACCAATACGCCAAATATCGGCCAAGTTATCCGGAGTCCTGGTTCGCGACCTTGGCGGAACGCGCGTTAGAACAGAATTTAGCGTGGGATGTCGCCACCGGATCGGGGCAGGCCGCGGTCGCCCTGGCGAAGCACTTCCAACGGGTGTACGCGACGGACGCGAGCGAGGCTCAAGTCCAGCAAGGAACGCCCGATCCACGGGTACGTTATGCGGTGGAACCGGCGGAACGGACCGCCTTGGAACCTGCATCGGTGGACCTGGTGACGGTCGCGCAGGCGTTGCATTGGTTCGATGCGCCGAGGTTTTTTGAGGAAGTGCGCCGGGTGTTGAAGCCCGGAGGCGTCTGGGCCTGTTGGTGTTACGCGCTCGCGTATGTGTCGCCCGAGGTGGACGAGCGTCTGCTCGGTTTTTACGATGGGCCCATCGGCCCTTATTGGCCACCGGAGCGGCGAATTTTGGAGCGCGGCTACCGCGACATTGAGATTCCCTTGGAGGAATGGCCAGCGCCGGAGGTGGCGATGGCGGTGCGTTGGAACCGAGCGGAATTCCTGGGTTATTTGGGAACTTGGTCTGCCTGTCAACGGTACGAAAAAGCGACGGGGGTGAATCCTCTGCACGCGTTTTCGGAGGAAGTCGCCGAGGTTTGGCCGGTGGACGAGGTGAGGGACGTGCGCTTTCCGCTAGCGGTGCGGTGGGGGCGACGGAACCCCTAGGCTGAGGATCGCTGCAACAGCGGTTTGAAAGCGCTGTTCCCAGGTCCCGTGAATGCGAATGTAGCGCCGGTCTCCGAGCGCAGCTCGGAACAGATCAAACATTTCTTGGCGTTGGTGGGGGCGATCCCGTTGGCGATCCTCCACCCAGGGGACATCGACATCCAGGAGCAGGTGGAGATCGGCCCGCTGCTCAGCAGCCAGATCGGCGACTTCCTTGGGACACTCTCCGAAATAATGGTGGGCGTACACCGAGGTGACGATCGCATCCGTGTCGGAAATCACCAGCCGATTGGCCGCGCGAGCGGCCGTTTCTAAACTATCTACCTGGCATCTGGCGATCGGTGCGAGGTCGGAAAATTCGCATAGTACGTCGGAAGGTTGACGAGCGTGTTTGTCGTCGAGGTAACCCCGCGCAAATTCCGGGACCCACACGGTCTGAAAGTGCTTGGCCAGGTCCTCGGCCAAGGTGGTTTTTCCAGTGGATTCCGGGCCGGTCACCACCACTCGCTTGACATAATATGGCCGCACCGGTTCCGGAATGAACTCCCAGTACTGCATGGGATCCGAGCGGATTTTTCGCGCGGAAATCGGTACGTGAGCCCGAGGGAGATCGATGCACTCGTGGACGGCACCGAGCGTTGCGGCGAGTGGATCGCCATATTCCTCGGAGGTGAACACCACATCGGGCCGGCATCGTGAAAGGATGGTGTGGCGCCAGATCGCCCAAAAATCCGGATGTTCGTGGGGTTCTTGGGGGTTTTCGTCGGTGACGTGAATCACCTCGGCGCAGGGGACCAGCTCCCGCATCCATTGAAACCGGAGCTCTCCCGGGATCTCCTCGCGGGAAAGGGTGCACACCAAGACGGTCAGGTGGTCGCACCGGCGCCGGGCTTCTCGAATCAGGTGCAGATGACCCAGGTGCGGAGGGAGGAATTTCCCGATGACTACGCCGGTGCGCATCAGCGGTAGTACTTCTTGAGCTCGTTGTAGGCGTTGGTGATCGCCAGATAGTGCTCGTTGATCTCGATTTTCTCCTCATCCGAGGCGTGGAGGTGTTTCAACGGATGGTACTTGAGCGACAGCTTTCGAAAGTGCTTCGAAAGCTGATCGAGCGAAGAGATGCTGATCTCCCAGGCTTCGAGGATTTCCAACAGTTCGGTTTGCCGGTCGACGGGAAGGGCTTCGTTCGCGACTTCTGGTTCATCCTCGTCAAAGGCGTCGTCTTGCCAAAACCGGTAGTCGACGCCCACATCGGGTAGGGAGAACTGCACGCCGAACACCTCATAGGTATATCCGGGGTACAACTCCTCAAATTCGAGTCCTTCGCTTGGAAAGAAGTGAGCCGTGCCGTCGGACTGAAGGTAGAAGGCGGGTTCATCCCGATGGCGTTCCGGCCAGCGCAAGTAAAACCGACCGAGAATGGTACGAATGACGACGAACGAACTCTGGTAAGGCTCGTCGCTGTCAAAACGTTGGCCGTTTCGCAGCATCGCCACCTTGCGATCGTGTCGGATGAAGTAGGAGTACTCGCCGGCCTGATCTTTGGTGTCGTAGAAGAAGCGGAAGACCTTCGGATCCGACGTGGGGTCGCTGGCGGAAGAGTGGGCACCTTCCCCCGCCGATCCAAACATGCGATTGCGAAGCAGGCCTACGAAGGGCTTTCCGGGTGCACCGAGGCTGATCCCCGCCTCCACCACCGAGCGGCAGTACTGGGGCATGCCGCGGCAAAGATCGAGGATGTCTTTGATCGATTCCTGGTCGTTGGCTTCGAAGGGATCGTTGATCCCCTTATGAATGCCTGCACGCTGCGCCAAACGACGAATTTGGTAGCCGGAAAGGGAGGAAAGAGCGCTATGAAGGTCGCGGATCCGCACATGATCCCCGTCGCCGGTGCGGACGGTTTCGGTGCGCGGCTCATAGACGGCGCGGCGATCCAGCGAGGCCATGGCTCTCCCCGAGCAAGTCTACCTCAATCCAAACAAAAACGCCGCGAAAGCGCGGCGTCTCGAAGCAAGCTGGCGGCTTTCAGCGCGCCGGCTTCTTCTTCTTCGGAGCTTCGGCAGGCTTGTCTTCGGCTTCCAAAGCCCCGATCAAGGCGGCCAAACCGTCGTGCAGGCCCTTCAGCTTGGTCTTGCCGACTTCTTCGGCCAATTCGGTCTCGATGTCGCTCAAAACGGTGATCCCGTGCAGGAGGGCTTGCTTGCCCTTCTCGGTGAAGCCGATCTTCTGTGCGCGGCGATCCTCTGGATCTGCCATGCGCTCCAAAAGGCCCATTTCTACAAGATCATCCACCAGCTGGCCAACCGCCTGCTTCGAGATGCCGACCTTCTTGGCCAGATCCGTCGCGCGGGTGCCTTCGAGTCCGATGTGGGGGAGGAGTTGGGTGTGAGCGACGCGCAATTGTCCTTGATTCAAGGACTGAATCTTCGCGACAGCGCGCTCATTGAACAGACGCGCAGCCTTGAACAACAACTGTCCGGTGCTTGCGGACTTCGCTTTTTCCAACTTCTGCGCGTATTCGTCTTGGCCAGCCATTGGTAAACTCCCTTGACTATATGGTCAATGGAGTTTACTATACCCGGAAATCGCTCGGGAGGCACGTCATGTCGCAACTTCGTGTGTTGGATGACGGATTGTGGTGTGTGGACCATGAGTTTATGAAGGGCGGAATGCAGCTTGGATTGCGCACCACGGTGGCGCGTTTGCCCGATGGGCGGCTGTGGGTTCATTCTCCAGGTCCGCTCGACCAACAGGCCATCGCCGAAATCGATGCCGTGGGCGAGGTGGCGGCGTTGGTCGCTCCCAATGCCTTTCATCACCTGTTCGTAGGGCCGGCAAAGGAAGCGTGGCCGTCCGCGCGTATTTTCGGGCCGGCGGTGCTCGCCAGCAAGAAGACCAATTTTACCTTGGATGAGGCCCTCACCGATGTTGCGCCGGATCTTTGGCAAGGTGCGATCGAAGCGCTCCCGATGCATGGCCTGCGTCAATTGGACGAATGGGTGTTTTACCATCGGGCGTCGCGCACGCTGCTGCTGACGGATTTGGCATTTCATATCTGCGATTCACCGCATTGGTTCACGCGGTTTTTCATGACCGTGAACGGTAAGTACAACGCCTTTGGTCCTTCGCGTATCTTCCGGCTTTTTGTGCAGGATAAGGCGTTATTGAGGGCGTCCCTGGATCGTCTGATGGCGTGGGACTTCGATCGGGTGACCGTCACCCACGGGCGGGTGCTCGAGACCGGTGGTAAAGAAGCGATGCAGCGAGAGTATGCCTGGGTGTAGTGTGCATCGTCGGATCTTGTGGTGGTATTTGCGCGGCCTGGGAGCGGTGTTGCTCCTGGTGTTTGGGTCGCTTTGGGGGCAGCTCGCCGGGCTGATCGGCGACCATGGTCTGGCGCCCGCATCCGATCTGCGCTTTGCGACGCAGGAATTGGGTTGGGGTCGGATGTTGGAACTTCCAAGCCTGTACTGGTTGTTTCCGCGGGAATGGACGCTGTACGGAATCGTGTTGTTGGGGTTGGTGGCGGGGCTTCTGTTGATCGCCAACCGCATTCCAGGGCTCGGGGTCGCCCTCGGCTATGTGTCGATGCTCTCCTTGGTGTCGGTTTCTGGCGTGTTTTTACGGTTCCAGTGGGACACCCTGCTGTTGGAAACGCTGTTTGCCTCGTTGTTGGTGGCGCCGTGGCGGCTGCAGCCTCGGGATGATGTTGAGCCGTGGCCGGTGGGCGTGTGGGTGCTACGGTTGTTGTTGTTTCGACTGATGTTTTTCTCGGGGTGGGTGAAGCTCGCGAGCGAAGATCCGACCTGGCGGGACGGCACGGCGCTGACGTATCACTACCTGACTCAGCCTCTTCCAAACCCAATATCTCCGACTTTTGATGCTCTGCCGTTGGAGTTTCATCAGCTATCGGTGGGTTTGATGTTTGCAATCGAGCTGCTCTTGCCGTTTCTACTGTTTGCCGGCCGCATCCCGAGACGTGTCGCCGGCGCGGGTTTCCTGTTGCTGCTCGGATTGCTCGCGTTGACCGGAAACTATGGCTATTTCCAGATCCTATCGGCGTTGTGGGTATTGTGGTGTTTTGACGATGGGGTGGTCCCGAAAACGACGGAAGCGGAGGCGACACGCGCCAAATTCGCGTGGATTTTGGGGATCCCGTGGGCCCTGTTGATTCTGGTGCGCACGGATCTGCAAGTGGCCGAGGGCAAGCACCTTCCGGAGCAAGTGATGCCCGTGCTGCAGGCGCTGGAACCGTTCAAAGTGGTGAACGGCTATGGCCTGTTTGCGCGAATGACCACCGAACGCATGGAAATCGTGTTTGAAGGTAGCGAAGATGGGAAGACGTGGAAGGCCTATGAGTTCCGCTACAAGCCGGGGGCGCTCGACCGTCGACCGCCGTTGATCCCTGGCTATATGCCGCGACTGGACTGGCAGATGTGGTTTGCGGCGTTGGGAGGGAAAAAGCAGCAGAAGTGGGTGCTTACCCTGCAGAAACGGCTGTTGGAGGCTGAGCCAGCGGTGTTGGGGTTGTTGGCCGAAGATCCGTTTGCAGGGCGGCCGCCAAAGGTTGTGCGGGCGGTCAAATACCGCTATCAGTTTTCCGCAAAGGAAGCGAAGAAAGGTGAGAGAGGGGCCGTTTGGCAGCGAACCCCGGTGGGGACGGTGCTGCCAAAACGGACGTTGGATGAATTCCATTAGAGCGCGGATCGAAAGCGCTTAGCCCGAGGAGCAAAGCGAGCACCGGACGGAAGCTGGGCATGAGCCCTGCGAGGGTTTTCGGCCGATGCGCTAGCGCTGTTCCTGAATGAGCGGCGCGTAGATCTTCAACGCATAATCCCGGACCATCCGATGGGTATTCCATTGAGGAGCGCCCGTGGCGATCGAACGGCGCACCCGATGGAGCCACCGGGTCGGCATGCCGTTGACGTCGCGCTCCCGCCATTCGGGCAGTACCGAGCTTTCCAATTGGTGATAGAGAGACTCGGAATCGAAGTGGTCTTGAGAACCGAGGTCGGGAGCGTTGTTTCCCTCTCCGATCGCCCAACCGTTGGTGCCGTCGTAGCCCTCCTCCCACCAACCATCGAGCACGGAAAGATTGAGTCCGCCGTTGAGAACGACTTTTTGGCCGCTGGTGCCGGAGGCCTCTTGAGGGCGGCGAGGGTTGTTCAGCCACACGTCGCAGCCGGATGTGAGCGCATGACCGACGAACATGTCGTAGTCTTCGACAAACAGCACCCGGTCTCGAAGTCGAGCGTGATTCGACCATTTGATGACGGCTGCCACCAGTTTTTTGCCTTCCACATCCTGCGGATGCGCCTTTCCGGAGAACACGACTTGGCCGGGGGCATCGTCAAGGAACTTTACCAATCGATCGAGGTCGCGGAACAAGAGATCGCCGCGCTTGTACGGCGCAAAGCGTCGGGCAAAGCCGATGGTGAGTGCATTGGGGTCGAGGGAACGGCCGGTCCGGAGGCGCAAGGTCTCCACCATGTTGGCGCGGAGGCGGTTGCGGAGATCCCAAACGGCGTCGTCCGGCATGTCCAGCGCCTTGGCCCAGATCGCTTCATCCCAGGTGGATTCCCGCCATCCGGGTACCCAACGATCGAAAGTGGAGCGAGCGGTGGGTGCCATCCAAAAGAAAGGATGAACGCCGTTGGTGATGTGGCCGATCGGAACATTGTCGACGGTTTCGCGCGGCCACAGGGCACGCCACATGTCGCGGCTCACCGCGCCGTGGAGCTTGCTTACTCCGTTTGCACGGTTTGAACCTCGTAATGCGAGAACGGTCATGCAGAGGGGTTCGTGGATGTCGCCGGGGCGCACGCGTCCGAGATCGAGCAATGTATGTGCTTCCAAGCTCTGGCTCTTTCGGTAAACGCCAAGCGTTTTTTCGAACAGCTCCGCGCCGAAGCGGTCGTGCCCCGCGGGAACGGGGGTATGCGTGGTGAACGCGCATTCCCGTTGCACCGCGGCCCAAGCATCGCGGAATTCCTGGCCTTTGTCGAGCTTCTCTTTGAGGAGCTCCAGCACGACAAAAGCGCAGTGTCCTTCATTCATGTGGTAGACGGCAGGATGTTCGCCGAGAGCGCGCAGGGCGCGAAGACCGCCGATCCCCAAAACGACCTCTTGGCGAATGCGGGTCTCGCTGTCGCCGCCGTACAGCTGGTGGGTCAACGTGCGATCTTGGTCGTTGTTCGAGTCTAATTCGCTGTCGAGCAGGTACAGACGGGTGCGCCCGACATCGACCCGCCACACCTGGAGTTGAACCTCGTGGTGGGCGATCGGCGCCGCCACAATCAGTGGGCTGCCGTCGGGGCGCGTGACTTTCTTGATCGGAAGTCGGGAATAGTCCGCGTGAGGGTAGGAGGGGACCTGCACCCCATCGTCAATCACTTGACGAAAATAGCCACTGCGGTACAGCAGGCCGACTCCGACAAGAGGGATACCAAGGTCAGACGCTGATTTTAGATGGTCGCCGGCCAGTACGCCAAGGCCGCCGGAATAGATGCGCAAGGAGGCATGGAGTCCGAACTCCATCGAAAAATAGGCAACCTTTCCCGAATAAACATCGGGCGCGCCGCTACGGCACCAACCGGGTTCCGAGAGGTACGCATGAAAACGTGCGAGGACGGACGCCAGTCGAGCGAGAAAGAGCGGCTCGACCGACAATTCGGCCCACCGAGCGGCTTCCACATCGCGCAGAAGGGCGACCGGATTTTGGCGGCTGCTGTCCCAACGGTGTGGGTCGACCGAAGCCCACAGGGCGGAAGCCTCGGCGTCCCAACTCCACCACAGGTTGTTTGCCAACAGTTCGAG
>SXGS01720642.1_pt1 | contig 16732 bp, 16 predicted proteins | sample 3174681 | NCBI WGS metagenome assembly SXGS01 (sample SAMN11356861, study PRJNA531348) | freshwater metagenome | isolation source: freshwater sample F1-80 | place: China: Fuxian Lake, Yuxi | collected 2017-12-25 | reverse complement strand
GGCCCAGGATTAAGACGCCATGGCGGCGGGCCTTTTCGCCGAGGAAGTCGGTCTCCCATCCCGGGATGTCGGCCGCCATTGCGGCAGTGTATTCAGCCGAGGACAGGTGCAGGATTTCGTCCGCGAAACCCTGGATGCAACCCTCACCAAGGGCAATCAGGCGCACCGGCAGTTCCAGCGAGCAGATGTGGCAGACCAGATCGACCATGTTGCCGATGTGCTTGAGGTTCACGTCAACCTCCTGGCGGCGAGTCACGTGCCGGACGGTGGTCTGCAATGCAACCGCGATATAGGGGTCAATCATCGGCGTCGGCTTCCATATGAATCGGTGTGTGGGACTGTCTCAGCGTGAGCCAATGTAGTCCTCGAGACGGATATCCGCGAAACCAGGTGTGCGCGGACGAATCAACGCGTTCCGATCGGCCATGTCCATCGTCGCGTCTATTCCCAGCCGCATCGAGCCACGTTCCTCGCTCGACGCGCGATCCAGTTCCCAGCTCTTGATGCCGGGTATTACGATGACCTTCGAGGCGTCGGCCACGCGCGTCCAGATGGCCCACTCCACATCCTCGATGTTATGGATATCGATGTCCTCGTCGACGACGATGATTCGCCGCGCGATTCGACTCACCGGGAAAATGCTGCCTGGCGCCTCGAAAGCCTGCCGAATGAGCGCTTTCGGCTGCTCGTCGTCACTTTTCGCAATTGCAATCACGATATGCACCATCGGCCCCAGCCGCGACTCGGTGAATATATTGATCCCGCGGATTGCCGGTGAGAGCTGCGAGAGCTTCGCTGTGAGATCACGCCGGATCCCGTAGGTGGCGATGTTTCCGATCGTGTTGTGCTCCGGGTTTCGACCGGCCATGATCGAGTAGAAAAGCGGATCCTTACGGTGCGTGATCGCGGTTACCCGCGTCACCGGCGCGCTCTCAGGTCCGTACTGGCCGGCATACTCGCCGAGCACGTTCTCGATGCGGCGCGAGAAGTCTACTTTGCCCTCGATTATGAACTCGGCATTCGCCGGCACCGGCAGGTCGCTGGTCTCCGCCTTAACGACCTCGATGGGGGAGCCCTTGATCCCGCCGGCGATGTCGAACTCTGACACGGTCGGTGGGAGCTTGCAGGCGGCCGCAAACAGCAGCGCAGGATCCACCCCGATGGCGAGCGCGATCGACATCTCCTCTCCAGTCTGCTCGGCATGCTGGTAGAAGCGGCGAAGATCCGACAGCGAGCTTGCGTTGATCGCGAAAATGTCTTCGCCCAGTATGAGTGTCCGGTAGAAACCTGCGTTCAGCGCGCCGGTGCGCGGGTTACGCGCGACACCAATGGCAGCGGTAATGAACGCACCCGTGTCATGTTCGAAGAACGTGGGTACCGGCAATTCGCTCAGGCGAATATCGCCGGCTCGACGGATGACATCCTTGCAAGGTGCCTTGGCGACCGTGACCGGCGGAATCGGATGCACTTTGGCTTTCTCGATGTGCCGGTCGAGTTCATCGTGGCCGAACCGGGTGCCAGGCTTTTCGCCGAGGGCAATACCGAAGCGTTCTGCGCGATTGAACAGACCACCCGCGAGCGGAAAGCGCGCGCCCTTCACGTTCTCGAAGATGAATGCCTTGCCGGCCGCCTCGAGCTGCGTCATGACTGCCGCGATCTCGAAGCGGCTATCGACCGGGCGCTTGATGCGAACCAGATCGCCACTCGCCTCGAGCATCTGGGCCATGGTACGAAAATCGGTCATTGCGTCGGCTCCGGTAGGGTGGCGATGTGCCCCGGCATTTTAGTGGCTGACTCGTGGCGCGGATGGTCAGTGTCCTGCCTGACCGCGGTGCAGGCGGTCAGGCCTCGGGATCGGTCAATTCGCTGCCCGTGACGGTGCGGATGAATTGCGTGGTCGCGTTAAGGATCGCAGCCTCCAGTTCTTGTGACGATCTGGAAGCCCGGCGGCTCACTCCCGCGAAGCTGCCGAAACTCCAGTGATCAGCGCCCTCGATTGCTGCGAGCGTCGCGCCGTCCGGAAGCACCGCTCTCGCGGTAAGGATGTCTTGCGGAGCGGTGATTTCATCCTGCGTCCCGTACACGGACAGCACGGGGAGGGCGGTGTCCGCCAGGTCGACACTACGCTCGGGGAACGCAGCCCAGAGAATAAGACCGGCCAGCGAGTCACGCCGGTCGAAAGCGAACCGGGCGGCCATTACTCCGCCGAAGCTGTGCCCGGCAATAAACCAGTGGCGAACAGCCGGGTTTCGGCGCATGACGTCGGCACCGCGATCCGGCGCCAGGATGGCCAGATTGAGTGGCATGGGAACAAGGGCCACGAGCATGCCACGCGCGGCGAGCGCTCGAAGAATCGGTGCATAAGCCGCGGGCTCTACCTTGCCGCCCGGGTAAAAAATCACGCCGGTAGCCGGCTCTACATCGCGGGGGCGAAAGCTGACCCACGCGTCACGGGTCACGCGCATCGTCTCGTCGGGATCGAAGGCGCGTTCCGCACGCGGGTCCGCGGCCACGGTTTGGCGGCTGTAGATCACAAGCGCTGCGACGGCAATCAGTACCGCGGTGAGGAGTACCAGCGGCATGCCGGTCAGGCGGGTTTCCGTGGCGCCGTTCCGGACCTGGGACATGGGCGTGCGCGCTACTGGTAAATCAGTTGCTTCCTAGGATAACCCAGTTGCCACCCGTGGCCCCGTCACGAGTTGTCCTCAGATCTTGCGCGCAGCGTAGTCGGCGATGATGTCTTTGAGCGGGCGGGCGACCCGGCCTGTCTGCGACTCCTCCAGATCACGTTGAACCACCAGCAGGATTCGCTCCACGAACTCGGCGCGAGCTGCGATCCGTTCCGCACGCTCGGCCGGGCTGGGCTCAAAGCTCTCGATGTCACTGCGCCGGACCAGGCCATGGCGGTCGATCAGCCGCTCGAGGGTGTCCAGTCGGTCGCGAAGCACCGACACCTCGCTCGCCAGTGACATCGTGATACCGAGCAGCTTGTCGACGGCCGGATCGGCGAAATTCACCGGCTTCTCGCCCTTTGCCGTGCGCGAAATGCGCACCGCTGCAGGATTCCTGTCTTTCTCGATGGTCATTCGGTGCTCGTCCTAGCGTCGCCCGACGACAACGGTGTACGGGTACTCGTCGCCATAGGCCATGTGCGACTTGTCGTAGTCCGGTATCACCCGTTCGATAGCAATCTCGTCGGGGAGCCAGCCACCCTCGATTGCTACTTCCTTCAAATCGAGTCCGGTCATGAATCGGGCGAAACCTTCGTTGTTGTTGTAACTCTCCCAGTCATGCATGAACTGCTTGAAGGGTGTCGCACCACGCGGGATATCCATGTGCAGCATGATGCCGCCAGGTCGAAGCAGACGTCGGGATTCGCCGAAGATCCGTGGCATCGAGCGCAGTGAGGTCTCGTGGATGAGGATGCCGGACACCACCAGGTCGAAGCTGCCGGTCTCGAAGTCTGTCTGCTCTGCATTCTGCTGACTGAAGTGGATGGGTACACCCAGCGACTCGGAGCGGGCATGACCATAACGCAGCACAGGTGCGCCGATGTCGATGGCATGGACTTCGGCTGAGGGGAAGGCGCGCGCCCATGCTGTGGTGCTGCTGCCGATGGTGCAGCCCATGTCGAGAATCCGCTGCGGCTGAAAACCAGGCCACGCACGCTTGAAGTTGGCGACAGCGAGGCGGCCCAGGTAATCGCATTCCGGGCCCCAGGCGTCGGGCATGTACATACCCACGCCGATCTCGTAGATGGCGCCGGCCGCGATGTCGCCTTCAGTCCACTCGTGGTGATAGCCACCGGGCTGGATATGGATGTCCTGCTCAGTCTGGTAGGCGGGGAGCGGTAGTGATGGGTTCAGCCGCAGGCTGCCCCGCCGATCACCCGAGCGACGTGTTTCGTCCGCGCGCCGGATGAGTTCGGGCAGTTCTCGTTCTGTGGGTACGATGGCGCCTTCCCACATCAGTTCCTGACTGCGCCGCTGGAGCGCGCTCCAGAACCGGTAGTAGGGTTCCTGCAACATGACCGCGCGAACCTCGTCGCGGGTCGCGGGCGGTCGGCCATGCGCCTGGGCAAAGGCAGGCGCAGCATGCGTCTCGAAGACCATCAAGTTACCGGGCAAGACCCGGGTCGAGAGATGCCGGCGCAACGACTTGACGAAGTCAAGGCGAGCGGTGTCGTCGTGCGTGAGTGTTGGCAGGTAGGGGTGAAGTGGCTTGGGCATGGCTACGGCAATCGCATCTCGAACTCGATCGGGAAGGCTACCACAGCCCCACTGCCTGCACCGTGATCACCGCCGCGGAACGCTCGGTTTGGCGCAGCCAGTCCAGTAATATCCGCACGGGTCGGCGCTCGCATGCGTCGCGTCAGTCTCGGCAAGGTTAGGGTTATGGAAAACGTAGCGGTCCTGAAAGCGCAAGAGGACGACCCGATGCGGTACTTCTGGTACGGCGTATGGGTTCTCATCATGGTCGTGAGTGCACTGCCGCTGCTCGGTTGGCGCATGCCGGCGCTGTTGCCCTATCTGCCGTTACTGATCATTCATGAGTTCGCCGCATTCGCCTATGTCGGCCACACTCTGTTCAGCAACATCTGGGCCATGCGCATCCGGATGACTCAGCCGAAAGATACGGGAATCTGGGCGCGCGGCATGCTTCGCGTCATGGCGCTCAGTATCACGGGGCCCACGGCGGTCATCGTGCCGCTCGCTGGCTTGCAGCTCACCGAGCATCTGGGCGGCCTCATGATCAACCCGTGGGCATGGGATGCCTATTTTGCCTTCTGGATCATGGCAGGAATCAGCATTGTCCCGGACGTGATCCGCTATGGGCGTAACCGCAACGCCGGAGATCCGGGTCACGGGGTGGCGAGTGGCGCCGTTCGCGGATTGCTGGCGCTCGTGCTCGTGATCTACATACTCGTCTGCATGGTGGCGAAGACGAGTATTTTCGCCGAGCCGATCATCGGGGCGTTGGGTCTGCGCTAGCGCATTATCGTGATCGAACGGGCGAGGCTCAGACCGTCGTCCGTCGCTCCAGCCAGTCGCGCACAGTCGCTACGGATTCCACGTCTGCGTACTTGAGCATCAGGTCACACAGATTGGCGAAATGCGGTATCTCGTGCTTGTCAGCTACCGCTTCCTCCACGACGATCGTGCGATACCCCCGCGAGAGCGAATCGACAGCGCTCGCACGGACGCACCCCGACGTGCTGCCCCCGGTCAGAATCAGTGTGTCGACCTGATGCCACACGAGCAGCGACTGGAGGGAGGTTTCATGGAAAATGCTCGCCATCCGCTTCTGCAGGATGGCGTCGCGCGACCTATCCACATCCAGTCGGGGATCGAGCGCGGCACGTTCCGAGCCGAGTTTGATGTTCTGCAACGAGTCGGGCGTATCGGTTCGTGTGCCCCAGACGCCGGCATCATCCGCGTTGTCCATGAACGCGACGAAGGTCCAGATTACCGGCATCCCGGCGCTGCGGGCGAGTCTCGCCAGCAGATTGACGTACTCGAGTTGTCGCGGGTCGGTCTGGTAGGCGGTCGCGTAAACGTCGAGATCCGTATAAGCACGTTGCAGGTCGATATTGACCAGCGCAGCCTTGTGCCCGAAGCCGAAGCGGGCACGGTTCGGCTTTGCGCGCACCTGTTGCCAGTATTGACGCGGCGTCAAGTTGGAGCATTCCATGACAGGCATGCGGATACCCGGGTGCAACCTCTACAGTTGGTGGGATGCTAATCGAAGATGACCTCCCTTGCGCTGCCCTGGCCCGACGATGCCGAGAGTATCTGGCGCACTTACGTTCGTCGTGAGCGTGAACAGGACTGGCAGTCCTCCTGCCGGAGGATTGCGCGGGATGCGGCGGTCGAGTCTGGGTCTGACGACGGTCGTGCCGAATCGATTGCGCAAAGTCTCGAGCGCCGCGAACTCCTGCTGGCTTCCACCCTCTGGCGCGACCAAGCGTCGCTTGCGACGCCGGTCGTGTATCTGAATCTGATAGCCGCCGTGCTCGACCCGTTCGGGCCGGGTGCCCGACCGGACTACGACACATTGCGCCGGCAGGTGTCGATTGGACTCAGCTTCGGCCGGCCAGGCGTCGGGTTCGGGCTGCTCGGATTGGCGGATGCCCTTGTCCTGATGGGGCAGCGTTACGACAGCTGGACGGGGAGGGGCGTGGCGCAGGATCTTTTGGGCACGATGCAGAGCGCGATCGGCGACGCGCCTGCGCGACTGACGCTCGAAAGTGACGGCCTGGTTTGCGCTCTGGCGGGGCACGCAGCGCCGAGCCTCGATCCCCTCCGCAGGGACCGGCCTTCCTACGCGCGATCCCTTTGGCTCAGCCGGTTTCCCGACGCACCCTGGCCGCACGCTCTTCAACACGCCGCGGATCCACCATCTGCCGCTCGCGCGGCGATGCTGGCAGCACTTCGTCCGTGGTTTTCCGCCGGGATCGCCGGGTCGGGCTAGAATCGAGCCAGAGCCGCTTTGGCGGGCATTGCGGGCAGTTTGAATCGAGAGGGAGAAAGACGATGTCGATGGTCAAGACGCGCGTTGCCGCCTCGGCGGAAGTCGGCGAGGGCACATTGCACAGGGCCGAGGCGGGCGGGCGGCGGATGCTGCTGACACGAGTCGGCGGGCGGGTTCATGCTGTGGTCGATCGATGCCCGCACATGGGCATGTCGCTCGCCAAGGGAAAGCTCGACGGTACGATCGTGACCTGTCCGTGGCACAACTCGAGATTCGACATCTGCAGCGGCCGCAATCTCGACTGGGTGAGCGCCGTACTAGGAGTACCAATGCCGTCCTGGACGCACAAGGCGATTGCCATGGGCAAGTCCCCGGCGCCTCTGACGGTGCTGGCCGTCGAAGAAAGCGCCGGAGAAGTGTTCATCGTCGGCTGATCCGCGAGAAGGCGTCACCCAAGCAGGGCCGCCCCTTCCTTCTCACCGAGCGGGTCGGCGAATTGGAACCCCGTGGCCTTGATGCGGCTGTTTGAGACGCCCTTCGGACCCTTGACGACGCCGAGCCAGATCACGGGCTGCAGGCCTTCGCGCTGGCAGACCCGCGCGAAGAACTGCTCCTTGCTGTCCGGAATATCATTGAAGAGGTTGTAGAGGCCGCTGAGCCCCTTGTCGATCGCGAAAGCAATCGCCCGAACGACATCGTCCCGATGTACGAGCATCGTGTCGGACTGCCCGTCGAAGGGGATCTGCTTGCCGGCAATGTTCCGGAGTTCGTTCTTGTGCTCCCGGCCCGGGCCGTAGATGGTTCCGGTTCGGTAATTGCAGACCATGAGTGTCGCGGTGCCGAGTGCCGCAAGCTTCTGCTCGGTCTCGATGAATACCTGCGCGGCTGGTGAAGCAGCGTTCGGCTGCGTTTCCTCGGTCACGGGCGATACCCCATGGGCGTCGCCATAGGCATTCAGCGAGCTGCAGAACACGATTTGCCGCAGGCGTGGTGCGGCGGCCAGCGCACCGATCAGCCCGTCGGCCGTGCCGACGTAGGAGTCGCGGTAAGCCACTGGATCCATGTAGGGCTTACCGTCTTTCACCCCTAGTCCGCCGGCCATCGTCAGAATGACCGCGTCAGCATCGGCGATCAGGTCCTTCATGCCAGCCACGTCGCTGCCCTTGGTGACCACGACGCGGTGTGCGACAGGCGCGAGTGCCGCCACGCGATCCTTCTGCGTGGTCGTGACGCTCACGGTGTGTCCCGCTTGCTTGAAATGACGGGCGGCGGCCATGCCCGTGTAGGCGGCACCAACGATCGCTATTTTCATCTGTCCTCCTGGGGACACTCGGGTGGATAATTCAGGTATGTAAGGGTGTGGCGAGGATCTGCTTGGCGCGGCGGCCGGCTTCCTCGCCGATGCTGCGGTACACACCCTTCCAGGCACGCGGATCGAGTTCGTCGCTGTGCAGGAGTTCCAGGTGGCGCGCGTCTCGCGCCCGCAGAACCGCCGGCGCGACGCCGTCGTAGTCGAGACCGTCTGCGAGTGCCAGACATTGCTCCAGGTAGGCGTCGATGGACGGTCCGACGCGCTCGAGCTCTGCGCGGTCCGTCGGTCGGGGCGCGGCAATGCTCCAGGGTGAGAGGTAGACGGCAATCGCCGGATTGCCAGGCGCGCTCGCGCAGGCATTCTCCCGCTTGCCAGTCGCCTGCCAGTAGGCTTTCGTGATTGGGCCGTACACGGCGGCGAACCAGGCGGGATGCTCCACTGCATCGACGCGCGGGATCAGATCGGCGTTGTACACGCAGGCATCGGGTGCGAACTGCACCACCTGGGCATGAAAGTGTGGAACACAGCTGTCGCTGCGCGCGAAGAGAAACATCAGGTTCGTGTCGACCGGTGGGCTGAGAATCCGGAAGTGGACGAGCCGATCGAGGCTAGGGTGGTCAATCGACCACAGGCGCAGGCAGCCCAGGCCAGTGGGCCGCGCTGAGAGGGCACAGGCAGCTCCGACCCTCGCAAGGAGTCGCTCGATAGCCGCGACGCCGAAATCGGTATCGGCCATGATGGGGCAATGATCCATGCGAAAGAGGCAGGGGGAGGCATTGTACGAGGAACTTGTCGGACGCGTGACGACCGGGCGCGGTGAAGGCGCCCGCTTTACCGGACTGGACTGGGCGCGCAAGCAATTCATTGCCGAGCTCGGTGTGGATCCGTGGCCCGGTACGCTGAACCTGCAGGCCGAAGTCGGCGCGGCGACGGACTGGCTGCGGACCTTGGGACCGCCGCTGATTCTGCAGCCGCCCGATTCCGGCGCCTGTGCCGCCGATTGCTGGCCGGTGCGCATTGCCGGCAGATTTCCCGCGGCCGTCGTCCGGCCGCAGGTGAGCGGCTACTGCGGGAGCACGCTGGAGGTGATTGCGGCGCTGCCGCTACGCACCGAACTGGCCCTGACGGACGCCGATACAGTAGCGCTCGGCTCCGTGCGCTTCGCCGATGTCGATACCGTGGTGTTCGACGTCGATGGCACCCTTGTCGATTCCGTCGACGGGATGTGGCTCGCCGCATCGCGGGCAGCCGCGATCTACGGGTTCGACGTGCCGCCCGATGCGGTGCGCCGGGCACTGAATACCGGCGAATCCCTGTGGCAACTCATTGTGCCGCCCGAGCACCGCGATGACACGGAGATCACTCAGGTGCTGCGTCGGGAGACCATGCGCCACTGGTCGCAGGTCGTGCGCGAGTCGGTCAGTGTGATTGCCGGTGTGGAGCAAACGCTCCACGGTCTGCGCGCGGCGGGTATACGCCTCGGTATCTACACCGGCTCGCGGGGCGAGTCCTTCCTCCCGCTCGAGCGTGCGGGTCTGATGCCGCTGTTCAGCGCCGTGGTGACCGCCAACGACATCGGTCGCCCGAAGCCGGATCCAGAGGGGCTCTATCGTTGCCTGGAGAGGCTCGGCGCGGATGCGGCGCGTGCTGTGTACGTGGGCGATAGCCAGCACGACATCCAGTGCGGGCGTGCCGCTGGTGCGCGCACAGTGGGCGTGCTCAGTGGTGCAGCGAGTTCACGGCTGCTGGCAAGTGCCGGCGCGGACCGCGTTTTCGCCACTGTTGCGCGTCTGTCCGACGGGCTGCGCTGATAGCTTGGTGCAGCCTGGCGACGCCAGTTCTTCAATGGCCCAAGGCTCGCCGCAACATCCGCCGCCGCCCCGGTTACGATCAGATCACGCCGGTCGACCGGAACCGCTCGATATCGCCCGCACTGAACCCGAGCAGTCCGCCGAGCACTTCCTGGTTGTGGGCACCGATCGTCGGCCCGGGCCAGTCAGTGCGGCCCGGTGTTTCGCTGAGGAACGGAATCATGGCCGGAATCTGCAGATCTTCGTTGTTGACCTTGACGGTCTCGAACAGGCCCCGGGCCTTGAAGTGCTCGTCGTGCACCATGTCAACCACGCTGTAGATCGGGCCGGCCGGCACATCGGCCTGGTCGAGTGTTGCGAGCACCTGCTCGGCGGTGATTGTGCTGGTCCATGCCGTGATTGCGGCGTCGAGTTCCTTCTCGTGCGACACACGACCGGCGTTGTTCGCCATGCGTGGGTCGTCGGCGAGGTCGGGGCGGCCCATTGCGGTCATCAGCCGCTTGTAGATGGAATCGCCGTTGCCACCAATGATGACGAACTTGCCGTCACTGCACCGGTAGGTATTGGTCGGAACGATTCCAGTCAGCGTCGAGCCCGATGGCTCGCGCACCACGCCTTTACCTGAATACTCCGGCACGACGCCTTCCATCATGTTGAAGACGGCTTCGTAGATCGCCGTGTCGATCACCTGGCCGTGATTGCCCTTGTCCTTCATCCTATGGACGCAGGCGAGGAGAATGCCGATGACGCTATGTACAGCGGCGAGCGTATCGCCGAGGCTTAGATTCGGACGCACCGGCGCCTGGCCGGGGAAACCATTGACGTAGCGCAGGCCACCCATGCCTTCGCAAACCGAGGCGAATCCCGTTCGGGAGGAGTAGGGGCCCGTCTGGCCGTAGCCGGAGATCCGTGCGTAGATCAGATCTGGGTGCGACTTGCGCAGGTCGTCTGGGCCGAGCCCCCATTTCTCCATCGCGCCCGGGCGGAAGTTCTCGACGAGAATGTCCGACTTCGCGGCCAGCTTGCGGACGATATCGCGGCCTTCCTCCGTTCGGAGATTGACGGTGATGCACTTCTTGTTGCGCCCCAGGCTGTGCCACCACAGCGATACACCGTCCTTCATGACCCGCCAGGTTCGGATCGGATCGCCGCTGCCAGGTGGCTCGATCTTGATTACCTCGGCACCGTAGTAGGCCAGCATGCTGGTCGTGAAAGGGCCGGCCAGTAGTTGGCCGAGTTCGAGGACGCGAAAGCCGTCGAGAGGACGTGCGACCGGTTTTTGGGGAGGTGTCATGGGATTTGCGTGCGCAGTTTTGCCTGGTCTTCGTTACGAGCCGGAGTCTAGCGGACAGCCGTCCGGACCCGGAAGCGGATTTTCCTTATTTTGCTGTCAAGGCGTACGGCCGACCGAACTCAGTCGGGTTGGGCCGCTCCCGTGAAGTGCCAGGACAGAAAACGCGGGCCGTCGAACCACGATCGCTCGATCGTCACAAACCGAAAACCGGCATGCTCGATGGCGACGTCGATCGGCCGGTCTGGCTGGCAGCCCGCAACGGCCTGGAGAACGGGCGCCCAGCGGGCCTGCGTCCGCGCCACCGCTGCATCGGGCGCCAGACCGTGCTCCATGAACAGCAAGCGGCCCGCTGGCTTGAGTACGCGTTTGACCTCGCCGAGTGCCGCAGGGAGATTCGGTATCGAACACAGCGTCCAGGTCGTCACCACGGTGTCGACGCTGGAATCATTCAATGGGATCGATTCGGCACCGCTGGCAAGCAGAGTCACCGGGAAGCGAACTGACAGCGCGCCGCGCGCGACCGCGGAACGCAAGGTGTCAGCCGGTTCGAGCGCAAAGAGGTGGCTGACCTGGTGCCCATAGTGGGGGAGGTTCAGCCCTGCGCCCGCGCCGAGTTCGAGGACGCGGCCCTCGGCCCGGCTCGGGATCAGGGCGCGCCGCCGCCGCATTTCGGGATTGCGCATACCTCGGTCGATGAGCCATGGCTGCACCGAGTCCTGGAACCATGACATCTGCGGCACTCCCCGGAATCAGTCGGCGGCTTTGCGGTCGATTGCTGAGGCTATGAGTTCAAGAAAATCCGCCTCGCCTTTGACGGCGCCCAGATCGCGGGCATCAACGGTGTACCCATATGCGCTGGCGATAGCTTCGTAGCGAGGCCGTCGATGCCGAACCAGTTCCGGGAATATCCAGCGCACGAAGTGGTCGGGGTCAATGGCTTCTGCCGAACTGAGCTTTTCGGCTTGCAGGTAGGCGGCGAGTTTTCCATCGAGGAAATCGTCGCGGTAGTACAACGGCTTCGGGCTCGCCACTGCGCGGCGAATCAATTCTTTCTCCATGTCGTCGCCAGCACGCAGGTACAGGATCAGGGTGTGCTCGGTCAGTACTCGCATCATCTCCGCGTCGTCGATTTCGCAGATGCTTCCGCCGGCGTCGTTGAGGAAGTGGTGGTAACCGTAGATTTCCTGTGCTTTGACGATGAAATCCGCGACGTCGCGCATTGCGGCTGCCTCGGCCTGCAGGTGCAGTCGCTGGCGACGTTTGAATTCCGCGAGCGCAAGCCCGCCGGAGTCGGGTTTGCCTATCTTCCCGAGGAAGGTCGAGATCGGTTCGAGATTGTCGACAGTGATATTGCTGGCGATGTAAATGGAATCGCTGCGCAAAAGGTCACGGAGGAAGTCCACCTGCATGGCCTGACGTTTGATGTTGTCGAGTATCGGTTCTTCGAGGTACTTGGTGCCGATGCGGTAGTCGCCGGAAAAATGGAACCAGCGGTTCTGCGGGAGTTTGTTGGCGAGCGTGGTCTTGCCGACGCCGGACATGCCGAGGAGCGTGATCGCCTTGCGTGGCCAGCGCAGGAACTCGTCGCGGGTCATTTGCATGGAGAAATCTCGTGAAATACGTATTTCAAGATATTGATAATAATCGACTTACAATCCGGACAGCCGGCGATGCACATCGAGAGCCTCGGTACTCGGCCGCAGGGCCTCGTCTTTCGGGAACCGCAGCGGTCGCCCGGCGACGATGCGATAGCTCGATTCGGTGAGGTCCTCGGCGAGAATCACCGTCATTGTCCGTGTATCGATTGCAAGTTTGCCAAGGTCGAAGAGCGTATGCAGATCGCCGCGCAGCAGGATGCCGTTTGATGCGTGCTGCGTGAATTTACCGCGGAAGGGCACAATGTACGCGGCCTCCAGGGCGTCGACTGCATTGAAACTGGTGATCGCACAGCGGTACTCATACGCTGCCAGCAGTTCCTGTCGAAATGCGGGCTGACCGCGGCGGCGGATGATGTTCTCGATGATCTGGTTGCGACCGGCCTTGCCACTGTCGGGGTCGAAACTCTGTAGCCGAGCCAGTTCTCTTTCTGACAACTGGATCATGCCGCTTATATCGAGCATGGGTCCGCCGACCGCGCTGTTCAGAAGCCGCCTGCGTATGAACCGCTCCAGCGAACCGAAGTCGGTCTCCAGGCGGCGCACGATCGCGTCGTCGATGCGCTCGAAGTCTGCGTATCGTTCCGGAAGGTAGTCACCGAGCGTGCTGTAGGGCTGGCCGAGCGAGATTGGCTCGCTCAGGAAAAACAGATATTGCCGAACCTGGTCGGCCGGCACCTCGTCGCCCCAGATTGCCCTTGCCGCGCGGGCGTTCTCGTAGCGGCCCAGGACCTTTGCGTAATGGCGGTACGTTCCCTTGTACCCCAGCAGGACGAAGTCGCCTTTTGCCATCGTGAACCAGTTTTCTACATGGTTCTCGCTGCCCGGGAGGCCCCAGGCGTAGAAACCGCGGCCGAGTCGCTCGATCTCGATCAGTTCCGGATAGGTCGAGTCGCTGAAACTGCGGATGATCTGCTGTCGGTCAATGGCATGGGCGACCGAGCGGTCGAGATCGGCCCGATCACGCGACTGCTCGGCGCTGGCAACGAAGATTCTCGGCATGTTGTTCGGCTTGTTTTCTGTCCGCCCGTGGGTCCCGCGCGCAGGGCACCACCCACGGCTAGTCTGGCAGGAAACACCACGTTTTGTAACGTTTTTCTGCTGCCTGCGACTGCTGATCCGGGTATCATGTCGCGCTTTGCGCGTCGCCCGCCTGAACCCGGCGGACGCAGTTCGACTCCCGGTATCCGGAAAGACGGTTATGACCGACACGAAATGGCTGGTTCACAAGTTTGGTGGCACCAGTGTGGCGGATGCGGATTGCTTTCGCCGCGTGGCAGATATTCTCCTGGCTGGACCCCCACGTCAGGCCGTCGTCGTCTCCGCGATGGCGAAGATGACCGACGCGTTGCTCAACCTGGTCACGGGAGCTGAGAAATCTTCTGCCAGCATCGCGCCAGGGCTCGAGGCACTCAAGACGCGTTATCGTGCGGCGGCGATGGCACTTTTGCCGGTGGCGGCCTCAGCCCCAGTCCTGGAGAGCTTCGATCGAGACGTTGCGGATGCGCGCGATGTCCTCCAGGCAGTCTCCCTGGTGCGTTCAGCAGCTGATCGCAGTCGCGACCTCATCGCCGGCTTTGGCGAGCTCTGGTCCTCGCGCTTGCTCGCCGCTTTTCTGGCGGAGCGGTGCCGGGCCGAAAGTCGCGATATGCCGATCCGGTGGATCGATGCCCGGGAGTTGATCGTCGTCGAGCACGGCGAGCTTGGGCCGGCGGTGCAGTGGGAAGTCTCGCAGACGAACGCACGGAGATTGTTTGCCGGCATGCCGCGTGGCATCGCCGTGGTCACGGGCTTCATCGCATCGGACCAGGCCGGCCTCTACACGACGCTCGGTCGCAATGGGAGCGACTACTCGTCCTCCATAGTTGGCGCCTTGCTGGACGCGTCCGAGATCGTGATCTGGACGGATGTCGACGGCGTGATGAGCGCCGATCCGAATCGTGTGCCGGAAGCTGCCATTATCCGCGATCTCACCTACAACGAAGCGATGGAGCTCGCGTACTTCGGCGCCAAGGTGATTCACCCGCAGACGATGACTCCAGCGGTTCTGCGTTCGATCCCGATCTACATCAAAAACACTTTCAATCCGTCCGCACCGGGTTCGCGGATCGGCCCGCCAGTCCCGGGCAGCGGTACGGCATCTGATCAGATCAAGGGCGTCACGTCCGTCGACGACGTAGCCCTGGTCAATCTTGAAGGGACCGGCATGATCGGTGTCCCGGGAACGGCCGATAGACTGTTCGGCGCGCTGCGTAATGCCGGTATCTCGGTGATTCTGATTTCGCAGGCGAGTTCCGAGCACTCTATCTGCTTCGCCGTACCAGCCCGCCACGCAGCCCAGGTGGAGCAGGTTGTTCGTCAGGCGTTCACACTCGAGCTCCAGCAGGGCCAGATACAGAGCGTCGACGTGAAGACGGGCTGTAGCATCATCGCTGTCGTCGGTGACGGTATGGCCGGGTTGCCCGGCGTGGCAGCGAAGTTCTTCGGCACACTCGGCAATGCCGGAATCAACGTCCGCGCAATCGCGCAGGGCTCATCAGAGCGGAACATATCAGCGGTTATCGACCGGCAGGAGTCGACGCGCGCTCTGCGCGCCGCGCATTCCGGGTTTTACCTGTCGGCCAAGACGATCTCTGTCGGCCTTGTCGGCCCGGGTAACGTCGGCGCGACACTGCTCCAGCAGCTGGCCGAGCAGGCCGGGCGACTTACACGCGAGTTCGGACTCGACTTGCGCGTACGGGCGATCGCTACTTCGAGCGAGATGCTGCTCACCGAACGCGCGATCGATCTTGGCCGGTGGCGGGAAGCGTTCGAGGCCGGTCGGCAGCCGCTTGACTGGGCGCGGTTCGAACGTCACGTGAAAGCCGACCATCTGCCGCATGCCGCACTCGTCGACTGCAGCGCGAGCCAGGCCGTTGCTGACCGTTATATCGATTGGTTCCGCGCCGGAATACATGTCATTACGCCGAACAAGAAGGCGCACAGTGGCTCACAGGCGGGCTACGACAGATTGTTTGCTGAGGCACGTGCGCATAACGCTTCCTTTCTATACGAGACAACCGTTGGCGCCGCGTTGCCCGTGATCGGCACCCTGCGTGACCTGAACCAGACCGGTGACGAAATCATCAGCATCGAGGGGATCCTCTCCGGCACGCTTGCCTACCTGTTCAATGTTTACGACGGTCGCCGGCCGTTCTCGGAGATCGTGGTCGAGGCCAGGGACAAGGGCTACACGGAGCCTGATCCGCGCGACGATCTGTCGGGCATGGATTTCGCGCGCAAGCTCATCATCCTCGCGCGCGAAATGGGGCTGCGGCTCGAGCCGCGGGACGTGCAGGTCGAGAGCCTGGTTCCGCATGGTCTCGAGGCAGGCAGCGTCGCCGATTTTCTTGCAGCGCTGCCACGCTTCGATGCGGGTGTCCAGGCGCGACTCGATGCGGCCCGTCGTGACGGCAAGATCCTTCGCTACGTTGGCCGCCTGAGTCGTAGCGGGGGCGCGACCGTACGGCTCGAGGCCCTGCCTGCCGACCATGCGTTCGCGCACATGAACCTGACCGACAACATCGTGCGTTTTGAGTCCCGTCGCTACAGCGCCAACCCGCTGGTCGTGCAGGGTCCCGGCGCAGGGCCGGCGGTCACCGCAGCGGGCGTGTTCGCCGATCTGTTGCGGCTCGCTGCCTACCTGGGGCCGGCAAGGTAGCGCGCCCACCCATGCAGTTCATCAGTACACGCGGTGGGCCTCCGGTTCGGCTGGAGCAGGCGCTGATGAGCGGCACGGCGCCCGATGGCGGGCTCTATGTTCCGGGAATGTTGCCTACGGCCGTTGAGCCTGATCGATGGGGGCTCGTCGAGCGGCTCGATTCGGTGGCTGCGCAGTTTCTGTCGCCGTTCTTCGCGGACTCCTCGCTTGCCACACAGCTGCCGGAAATTTCTGCCCGTGCCCTCGATTTCCCGGTGCCTGTCCGGCAGCTTGAAGAGCGCCTGGGTGTGCTTGAACTCTTCCATGGTCCGACTGCCGCATTCAAGGATGTTGGTGCTCGCTTCCTTGCTGAGTGCATGAGCCGAATCGTCGCCGAGGGCCGGTATGCAAGCCCACCGGTGACGATACTTGTTGCAACGTCCGGTGACACCGGCGGTGCTGTTGCCGCTGCGTTTCATGGTCGCAAGGGCATTCGCGTGTGCGTTCTGT
>SXGS01738667.1_pt1 | contig 16736 bp, 9 predicted proteins | sample 3174681 | NCBI WGS metagenome assembly SXGS01 (sample SAMN11356861, study PRJNA531348) | freshwater metagenome | isolation source: freshwater sample F1-80 | place: China: Fuxian Lake, Yuxi | collected 2017-12-25 | reverse complement strand
TTCGTCGCGCGCCGAGATCGACGGCATCGTCGACCGCCTGGTGGACGCGGGCGTGCGCAACATCCTCGCCTTGCGTGGCGATCCGCCCAAGGAAGCCGATGGTTCGACGCCAGCAAGCTTCGTCGCGCCCGCCGATGGCTTCGCGCACGCCACCGACTTGATCGCGCACCTCGCGCCCCGCGCGCACCTGTCGGTCGGCGGTGCTTCGTATCCCGAGGGGCATGTCGAGTCGAAGGACCGCGACGATGACCTCGCTTGGACCGTCAAGAAGGTCGAGAACGGTGCCCAGTTCCTCGTCACGCAGTTGTTCTTCGATCCCGAGGTCTACTTCGCGCATGTGGCGCGCCTGCGCGCGGCCGGCGTCAAGGTGCCCGTGATCCCAGGCATCATGCCGATCACGAACGTCGCGCAAGTGCAGCGCTTCACGCAGCTGTGCGGCGCCTCCATCCCGCCGGATCTCGCCGCGCGCATGGAGCGAGTGAAGGACGACGCGGGTCTCGTCATGGCGACCGGCATCGAACACGCGATCCGCCAGTGCCGCAAGCTGCTCGAGGGTGGCGCGCCAGGTCTGCACTTCTACACCCTCAACAAGAGCTACGCGACGCGCGCCATCCTCGCTGCGGTGCGCCGCGACTGAGTGGCACACAGGTGGAGCAGGCGCCCCCTCTGTGCCGCGCATGGGAATCCCGTACAGTCGACTTGACAGGTTGTTCCCTGGGCGCCTAGCCTCGGCAAAGTCGGCTCACGGAGATTCCGCGCGCTGCAGGGCATGCGGAACTTGCGGGATGCTGGCGCTGGAGCCGGTGTGGCGTAGATCTTGTCTTCAAGCTTTTCGGCTTCGCTCTCACTCCACCTCTTGCCTACGGAGCATCCTGCATGCGCCCCCTGACACTCGGCCTAGTTGCAATTCTCGTCGCTCTTGGCATGAATCTGCTCGCTCCGTCGACCTTTGCCGGTCATTGGGAATGGAATGATCCGGAGTGCCACGGTAGTGAACGCAAGATCCGCGAAAGCGGAGCCTTCAGCTACTTCGTCGGCTACCAGTCAGGGAAGGGCTTCGAATTGAAAGGCGAGTCGCTTTCGGGCGGCGTGCTCTACGGCAGCTGCAACGTGCTTCCTTCCGGCCGCGACGAGTACTTGGTGAACAGCTATGTCTGGGTGAAGGACCACCCAGAAGACTCTGATCGTGGAGAGGTGAGTTGTGGCGCCGAAGGACGTGTGTTTGGCGGTATCAAGCTGCGGGGCACCGGCGACGCCCAGTTTCGTTCCAACTTGGTGTTCCGTGCTCCTGCCTTCTTCGGCGACGACCGGAAGTTGGTGATCGCCGTCAATGTCGACCCTGTGCCGCCGGTCCCGAACCAGTGGTGGCAGTTCCTGCAGGGCACCTTGGGTTGGCATTCGATCAACGAGACTGGACAGTTGGCTCCGCGCATGAGGGAACTCAGCGCATTTGAGACGTATCGCACATCCATGCTCGAGTCCATGGTGGGCACCTCCGGTGGTGTATCGCTAGCCGAGTTGAAGGTCGAAGGCCGCATGCATGAAGTCATGTGGTTCGAAGGCGGGTTGCAGTAGTGAAGCTCGAGCACCTCAAACGCGCGAGCATGCTCGTGGTGCTCGTGGTGGCCATCATCCTGCTGTTCTCTAGGTCGCAATCTCGACGTGGACCACAGGCGGCGATGGAAGGCGAAGCTGCATCGTCCGCAGCCGATGAGATGGTGCAGTTGGCTGTTCCGCCCTTGGAAACGGTTCTCGATTCCGTGCAGTCGATCGAGCAAGCACGCGCTTCGATTGGCGGCAAGCCCACCGGCGGGATCTTGCTGCGTTTGCAAGCCACGCCCGAACAACTCGCTGGCCTGAGGCTCGAGTTGCATCCGATGGGATCGTCGCGAATTCAGACACGGAACGAGGCGCCACCGGTCGCTAGTCTCGACGTTGAACGCGGCGAGTGGCTATGGTTGGGCCTTGGCCCCGGCAGCTATCGCTGGAGGCCTGTCTCGGGGCATGCCTTGCAAGTCATACCCAAGAACATCGAGGCGGAACCGACCTTCACCCAGGACGGCCGTGTCCTGCCACCGCAGTTCGGGCCGCTCATGTCAGGTTTGATTGATGTGGAGGCCGGCCGCATCACTGAGGTCGTGGTGCCAGCGCGCAGCGCAGGCAGCTTGCGTGGGCGTGTGCTCTTCGCAGGCATCGCGCCGGGCGACATCGAGGTGCGGCTCTCCATCTCGACGAAGTACACGAGTCCGTTGACGCAGCGGACCGGCTTCTCCACACGAAGCAGTGAAGGCTCCATCGCTCTGGCGCCAGATGGTTCCTTCCATCTCCCCTGGATTTCCGCGGGTGAACGCCAGTTGCAGGCGCAGCATCGCTCCGACGGCCGCATCATCCTCGCTGGCCGCGCGTTCGAACTCGTGGAGGGTCAAGATCTCGATCTCGGCTTGATCGAGCCCAACGGCAACATCTTGAAGGTGCGAGCGAGGTTGGTGGATCACGAGGGCAAGCCGTTCATTCCCGCCGAGCACCTGCCGCCGGATGTGCGCATCGATGCCCTGCGACCACTCTTGGATGTGAGGAGCCATGCAGCCAGTGCCAGCAGGTTGCCCTGCGATGCTGACGGGCAATTCGTCATCGCCGGACTCGAGCCGCATGGGCCGGGGACCGCGAATCCATTGCACTCCATCCAGCTCACTTGCACGTGGGATGTCGAGCTCTCGCGTCCTGTGGTTCGGAACAAGACCAAGGTAGACCGAGACTACGAGCCCTCTTGGAGCGTGGAGCAAAGGCGATACACCCTGCACGAGAATGTCTCGGGCCTGCTGGAGATCGACAGCACGGTGCGCGAAGGGCGCACAATCAGCTTTGATCCGGACACCTTCTTTCCCGGGCGCAAGGTGGAGGCCATTTGGATGCAGCGGCTGGAGCCCGCACCGGCAGGGGAAGATGTCACGCGGCATGACGGGGTCACCACAGGACAAACATCCTCGAGTGACGGTGTGGCAAGTCTAATCGTGCCGTATCGGCTGCCAGGACCTCATGTGGTGTATGCGTACAGCACGCCCGACGACGAGGGTCAACGGCTGTGCGCCTTGTTCGAGGTCGACGGAGCAGAAGGACGTTTGCCTCCACCCGTCAACTTGCCGTCGAGCAAGGTCATGGTCGCCATCGCGCCCAACAACGGCAGGCATGCACGCAGAGCGTGGGTGAGCGTCGTCACTCAGCATGGCGCGATCGCGCTGTCCTGGCGGCACTACCTCCGCGCACTGGACGACACACCGCAAGCAGTCCCCTGCGTCCCGCCCGGGGCTAGGGTGTGGGTTGGAGACGCAGAGTTGCACTTGGGAAGCGCCACGCAAGTGGTTCCCTGCGACACGCTGCGTCCCAAGGTGCACAAGCTCGCGGAGCCCGTGTTGAAGCCGCTTTGAGGCCGTCCGATCGGCATGCCTGGGAAACAAGGGGTGGTCGGCGGGCTGTCGGCGCGAGCACGAGGCCTTGCCGCCTGTGGCTCGGCAAGTCCTCGCGGCACGGCGTGACAGCTCGGCTTGGGACAGGCATCTTGTGCGCATGTTCATCTGGCTCGCGCAGGCTCTGCTCGCTGCTTGTCTGGTTGCTCCGGCCTTGTCCCAGGCTGCTTGGCGCGTGGTCGACTTGCGCAGAGTCGAGCTCGTCGACGGCGATGTGGTTCGCGCCGCCACACCCGCCGAGGGGCTGTGGACGGTCGGACTTGGTTGGAGCAACGGTTGGCCCGCGGAGTGGCATCATGCCGCACCTGCCAAGAGCGAGCTGGTCGGCGGTTGGACCGTATTGCGCGGGTCCATGGCGCTTGGGGGTGGCGAGTTGGCGGTGCGCGACGCGTACCGCGAGCAGGGCGGCTTGTTGGAGGTGCGCCGGCGCTTCGAATGGCGTGGCGCCGAGCCTCTGCGTCAAGTCACCTTGACAGTCAGGTGGCAAGCCCTTGATGCGCCGGATGCCTTGCCGTTCTTGCCGGGGATCTCGTTCCACGGGAACCCGAGCGGCGCGCGCACGAGCGGCGTCGATCCAGCCGATCGCTCCACGCACATCCGCGCCGCAACCGTCGTGCAGACGGGTCGCGCGGGAGAACGGTCGTTCTTCGAGGAGCATCGCTACCCGTTGCCCTTCGCGTGCGTCGAGTGGGGGACGAGCGTCCTGGCCCTGCACGCCTCTCCTGCGCCGGTGCCGGGTGCTCATCGCCGCGACCAGTGGTGGTCGTTGGGCGTGGAGTCCTTCGCCGACAAGGCCGAGCTGGCGTTGTTGTCGGGTCCATGCGCCGCGAACGGCCGCAACGCCGTGGTCAAGGCGCGTCAGGGCGAGTTCATGGCCTACGACGAGGCGTGGCTGGATCTCGCGCCTGGCGCGGTGGTCGAGAAGCACTACGCGTTGGAGTTGGCTCGATCGCCGGCGCCCGCCCATGGCTTCCGCGTGCCGCTCGCCACCAACTTGCGTCGCGCGGCACCCTTCGAGCGCGGCGCCTTGCCAAGGGCGCGGGACATCGTCGCCTCGAAGCTCGCCTTCGCGCGCTCGCGTTGGCGCGAGGGCCAAGGCCACGCGGGCTTCGAGATGTACCCCGACTTCGTCGAGGGCACGCACTACGTCGTCGGTTGGGCCGGGCAAGCCGAGGCCGTGCCGTGGGCCTTGTTGCAGCTCGAAGGCAAGGTCGACTGGCCTGACGCGCGCGGCACGGCTGTCAAGGCCCTCGACACCTTGAGTGGCGCGCCCTTCGACGCGTGGGGTTTCGCGCAGCACCTGCATGTGGAGTCCGGCGCTTGGAGCGAGCGCGATCCGGTGTCGCAGGGGCAGGCTCTCGAGTCGTTCACGCGCGCCATCGAAGCGGCACGCGCCAAGGGCATGAACGCCAAGAAGTGGGAAGTGTTCGTCGTGCGCGCGGCCAACTTGCAAGCCGAGCGTCTGCTCGAGCCCGGCTGGCGCGCACCTTCGACGGCCGAGTGCTTCCTCGTCGCGCCACTCTTGCGATCCGCGCGTTTGTTCGGCGACGAGCGTCATGCCAAGGCCGCCATGCGCGTCGCCACGGAGGCCGCGCAGCGACACATCGGTGCGGCCGAGCCGTACTGGGGCGGCACGCTCGATGCGCGCTGCGAGGACAAGGAAGGTGCATGGGCGGCGTTCCAGGCCTTCCTCGCCGCCTACGACCACGAGCTCGCGCGCGGCGACGACGCCCAAGCGCGACTGTGGCTGGAGCGCGCCTCGCACGCCATGGATGCCGTCTTGTCGTGGACGATGACTTGGGATGTGACCTTGCCTCCCGGCCGTCTGGCCGATCACGGCTTCCGCTCGCGCGGCTGGACCGTCGTGTCCGCGCAGAACCAGCATCTCGATGTGTATGGCGTGCTGTACACCCCCGAGATCTGGCGCATGGGCGCCTTGCTCGGCCGGCCGGAGTTGCAGGATCTCGCCAAGTCGATGTACCGCACTTGCGGACAGCTCTTGGACGAGACCGGCAGCGCCGGCGAGCAGATCCAGCACACGAACTTCGCCCAAGCCGGCGACATGTCGCAGGTCGAGCGCATGCGCGGCGGCTACAGCGAGGGCTGGACCGTGTTCTGGATCACCGCCCACTTCCTGCACGCCTTGGCGCGCTTCGACGAGCTGGGCGTGTCCATCGACGATCTCGACCGCTGAGCTTCGTCGCCGGGCTCCGACGACGGGCTCTGCCGTCTTCTCCGTCACGAATCGTCGAGTCGGGCACTTTCCAATGCAGCGACGGCGGATGGTCCACCGTCGACCAACCGGGACGAGGAGCAAGGCTGATGCGTACGAGCGGACGAGCATGGGGAATGATCTGGGCCGTGGCGGGCTTGACTACGATGGGAACGGCGCAACAAGTGCGCTGGGTCGACAACCCCTTGTCCGGCAAGGTTGTTGGTCTGACCTATGGAACCAGCGGTTGGAACGCGGCCGAGGCGCAGGCTGTCACCTTTGGGGGCCATTTGGTGACGATTCGCAATGAGGCCGAGAACCAATGGTTGAAGGATACGTTCGCGGGCCAGTTGAACGGCTCGTGGATCGGCTACACGGATGCCGGCACGGAGGGCCAGTGGCGTTGGAGCAGCGGCGAGCCGACTACCTTCACGGGCTGGTCGTTCGGCGAGCCTGATGGCGGCACCAACGAGAACTGGGCCCAGTTCCAAGCTGGGGGGTATGAGGAATGGAACGACCTCCGCGAGCCGGGTCCGTTGCGGAGCCTGATCGAGGTGCCAATCCGACCGGGACTGAGCTGGTCTTGGCCGGATCGTCGCGCCACCGGTCTTGATCCCACGTCTAGCGTGCTGGCCGATCTCGATTCGGATGGAGACTTGGACTGCGCGGTTGCCAGCGCGGGCAGCCGCACGGTCAAGGTCTACGACAACGATGGGTTGGGCGGGTTCACCGAGTCTGCTTCGCTTGATTGTGGATGGGTGCGCTTGCTGCGCGCAGCCGACTTGGACAACGACGGCGACCTCGACTTGATCGTCAGCGACGCCGATGGTTGGGTGCTCGCGCGCCGACGGCTTGCCGGCGGTGAGTGGGGGAGTCGCGAGAACCTGCTCTCGTCGCCATTCAGCGGCGGATTCGATCTAGGGGATCTCAATGGTGATGGACGACTCGACATCGCCGTCGGCTCGACCGGCACGGACGACAAGTTGCGCGTCGGCCTGCAGCAGCCCAACGGGAGCTTCGTCGTCACGCAGACCTTGAGCTCGGGCTTCGACGACACCTACGGCGCGACCATCGCCGACTTGGATGGCGACGGGCATCTCGACGTCATCGGTTCCGGTGGCTTGGGTGGCATTGGACCAGGGCTGGCGATCTTTCGTGGCAGCGCGAGCGGGCAGGTCGCAGCACCCATCCAATTGGGTGTGAACGGCATCGTGATCAAGTGCACCACCGCGGACCTCGATGGCGATGGAGACCTCGACCTGCTGGTGCCACGACGCGACACCAACCGTGTCGAATTCTGGCGCAACAACGGGGCGTTGCAGTTCAGCTTGCAAGGGCACTCTCCGACCGGTCCACAACCGTATTGGGTGGCCATGGGGGACTTGGATCTGGATGGACGGCTGGACTTCGTGGTCGCGACTCAATCCACGGCAACGGAAGTCTGGCGCGGCACCAGCTCGTTCAACTTCCACCGCGATGCAATCGTCTCGCTCGGTACAACCGGACATGTGACGCTCGGCGACGTGGATGGTGATGGAGATCTGGATGTGGCAACGACTTCACAGGTGTTCGACGCGTTCGATGTCGTGCGCAACCAACAAACCGCTCTCGCCGATTGCGACGGCAACGGCGTCCCTGATGCAGCCGAGCTCGCCTCCGGCAACGCCTCCGACTGCAACAGCAATGGTCGCATCGATAGTTGCGACATCGCGGCTGGTGTTGCACCCGATCTCAACGGCAACCTGGTTCCCGACACGTGCGAGCCGCGGATCGTCTCGTTGACGCCGGATTTCGCGCCTTCCAGCGTTGGAGCGACCGCGACGCTCCAACTCGCTGGCGTGCCCGATGGCGGCGTGGTCTTGGAGCTTGGCGACCTGCAGTTGCCGACGGTCGTCGTCTCCAATGCGGCCACGGTAGTCGTGCCGCCGTTGTCCAATCCTTCGGCGACGGACGTCGTGGCGTCGGCGCGAATCGCGTACTCGACCCCGTCCGGCACGGCGACGACGCTCGAGCTGCCCAACGCTTTCCGCTGGGACGTGCCGCGCATCGTGTCCGTTCAGCCCGGCAGTGGTCCGCGATCCACCGCGACTCCCGTGCTGGTCGAGGTGCAAGATCTTCTGGCGAGCACAGGTTACGGCACCGCGCGCTTTGGCGAAGCTCCGCCGCAGTTGGCGTACTTCGTCGTGCACGCAGGACAAACGAAGATCGTGACGCTCGCTCCGCCTCAGGCCAACTCCGGCAGCGTGCCGCTGCTCTTGACCTTCGGCGCCGAGACCGCGCTTTTGCCGCATGGCTTCGTGTACTTGCCGAGCGAGATCACCTCGCTGTCGACGTCCGAGGGTTGGCAGACCGGCGGCACGCAGTTGGAGCTCGACTTGTACGGGTTCCAACCCGATCAGGCGCTGGAAGTGTCCTTCGGCGCGACGACGGTGACGACGACTGTCACGGGCGACTTGCTCGCGGGGCGTGCCTCGCTCGTCGTCCCCTTCCTCCCGGAATCCGGCCAGCTCGACCTGCGCCTCTCCCAGTCGCCGCCCAACGGTTCGGCGCGTCAAGTGTTCTTGTCCAGTGGCTGGCTCTCCAAGCCGCCGACGAATTCGCTCGCCTTGTTCGGTCGCGGTCCGCAAAAAGGCGGCGGGCCCGAGTTGGCCAATGTCGAAGGCCTGGACCCCTTGCTGCCAGTCGAGGTCGTCGTCGCTGGGCAAGTCGCGGCCGGTGCCTTCGTCGGCACGCAAGCTTCTGGCACGGTCGACTTCGTGCTTCCGCCCTACACCGAGCCCATCCAAGCGGACACGCAGGTCGACGTGTACATGCGTCAACAAGGTCTCAATGGCGCGATCGCGCAGTCGAACGCGGCTCCGTATGTGTACGAGCCGCCCACGATCGCCCAAGTGCTGCCCAATTTCGTCCCCTTGGAAGGCGGAAGCTTGGTCGTGCTCGACGTGCAGGGCTTCCGCGACGGCCAACCCGCCTTGATCGAAACGGGTGGTTTCGCCGTGTCTGGCATGGTGACCACCGATCCAACGACGGGTGTGCAGCAGGCCACGTTCGCGACCATGGAAGCAGTCGCCAGCGGCGCCTTCGATGTGCGAGTCAGCCAAGACTATCTCGTGGCCTCCGCCCCGCAGTCCTTGCAGTTCGACCCGCCGCGCATCGAAGCGTACTGCACTCCGTTGCAGTCCTCGATCGGCAGTCTGCCGCACATCGACCACCTCGGCCCCCCAGCGTCGCAAGTGCAGGACTTCCGACTCGTGCTGGCGGATGCGGTACCGCGGCGATTGGCCTTGTACTTCAGCGGTGCCACGCGGAATGACTTCGCGCCCTTCTATGGCGGCACCCTGTGCGTGGCGCAGGGCGTTGTCCGCGGTCCGATGGTGCAGACCGACGCGCAAGGCGGTGCGCGCGCGCCGTTCGTGATCCTCCCTTCGATGGTCGGGACGAAGCGCTGCTTCCAATGGTTGTTCCGCGACCCGCCCGCCCCTGCCTCCGTGGGTCTTAGCGGCGGCTTGGAAGTCGAGTTCTACTGAGGACCCTTGCGCGGCCTGGGCCGCGACGGCGTCGATGGCCGGCCGAAGTGCGTCGCGAGACGGACTTCGGCCGCCTTCTTCAGCGTGCTTCGATCGGCACCAAGCGCGGGGCGCCCACGGCTTCGGCGTCGAGCCCCGTCGCGCTGGCGTCGGCGACGAGTGGCCAGAGCACGCCATCGAAGCGGTAGAGGAAGCGCGTGGAAGGGTCGACGGAGAGGTGGCGCGCGGGCGCGAACGAGTCGCCGGCGTAGACGGCGCCGGTCGTCAAGCGCACTTCGTCGATGTCGCCTTCGAAGAAGCTGGTGGGTTGTCCACTTTGGTTGACGTCGGCGCCCAGCACGAGCGGCAGTTGGTTCGTCGTGCGCTTGCCCGTGGCGGGCGCGCGACCCACCAGCTTGCCGTCGACGTACAGGCGCAGCTCGGAGCCATCGTGCACGCCGGCGATGTGCTGCCAACGCCCGTGCGCGAGGCTCGCGGCGGCGCCATCGACCTTGGCGTAGCGACCATCGAGGTGCACCGAGAAGCTTGGCGCGCCGTCGGAGACGAAGATGCCGTATTCGGATGCTTCGGTCTTGGCGAACAGTCCGCGTCGGCCGGACATGTCGCCGGGGCGGATCCAACCTTCGAGGGTGAAGGCGCCATCCGGCAACTGGAGTCGCCCCGTGTGCACCAACACGGCCTGTCCGCGGCCGTCGAGGCGCAGCGCCCGGTCCTCCTTGGCCGGGACCTGCGCCACATCGCGCGTCGCCAGCGGCACGGCCCACTCGCGCGTCGGCAGGGGCACGCGCAGGTTCTCGGCGAGGTAGTCGACATCGAGGACCGCGATCGGTGCGCGCAGGTTCTCGTCGAAGCCGCCCGCCGCGCGCCGCATCCGCAGCGCGAACTTGGTCGATCCGCCCGGGGGCACGACCATGTGCTGGTGGTCGGGCTCGAAGTGCCAACGGCTGTCGTCCGACTCGAGCGTCAAGGTCGCTTCGATGGGGGACTTGGTCGGGTTCGCGACTTCAAGCTCGGTCCATCCATCGAGCGACCCGTCGGCCGCGAAGGCCGGACGCTTCTCGAAGCGCGGGACCAAGTCCCTGTGCAGCATCTCGATGTCCTTGCTCACCTCGCCAGTGATGGCGCGCGGATCCATGGCCGCGCCGACGGGGAAGGCCGCCACCGCCAAGGGCCGGTCCTTGCGCACGACGACCACGTGGTATTGGTGCACGAAGCCCGCCTTGGCCGCGAACGCGTCCTGGTGCCCGCCCACGGTGGCGAGGGTGAAGTACTCGATCCCGTCCCTCTTGCCGTCGTAGCGCATGCGATGGATGTGGCCGGCGAACACGGCGGTGACGTTGCCGGCCGACTTCAACAGTTCGTGCACGCGATCCCAGTCGTCGCCATAGCCGCGCTTCAACCAACGCGGATGGTGCAGGAAGAGGAAGACATGGTCCGCGCCCTTGGCCTTGGCGAGCACCGACGCCAGCCACTCGAATTGCTCGACGCTCATCTTCTGCGACGCGGGCTTGTCGAAGGCCTTCAAGCCGCTCGCGGGATCGCCCTCGTCCGAGTGCAGCGCGATGAACCACGAGTTCTTGTGCTCGAACGCGTACCACAGCGGCCCGAAGTGCAGCTCGTAGTTGGCCTCGTGCTCGCCCTCGGGCTTCTGGCCCTTGCCGCGCCAGTAGATGTCGTGGTTGCCGACCACGGGGAACCACGGACACAGGAGCTTGTCCATGATCCCCTTGAACTCGCGCATCTCCGCCAGCCACTCGGGCTCCTCGTTGTAACCCTGGATCAAGTCGCCGACGGTCATGACCAAATCGGGTTCAAGCAGGTTGACCTCGGACACCGCCTGGTCGAGCACCGCGACACCCTCGGCCGGGCCGCCGGTGCGGTCGCCGAACACGACGAAGGTGAAGGCGTCCTTCTCCTCCGGCAGGGGCAACTGGAGCGCCCCTTGGCGCGAGGTCAGGAAGCGCCGCGGGTCGTGCTTCTCCGGATGGGGCTTGGTGCGGGTGGCGTGCTTGGACCAATCGGTCTTGCCGTCATGACCGACGACCAAGGGGGCGAGACAGCAGGCGGCGGCGAGGGCTTGGAGGGCGAGGCGTAGAGGCACCTGAAGGCGGGGGAGCAACATGACTAGGACGGTACAGCCCCGAGATCAGACCTCGATGAAGTCCGCATTGCGTGAAATGCGACATCGAATTAATGGCGCCTTTGCACAGCGACAGGGGCCAGCTAGGTTTGCCCCGAACAGGCAAGGGCTTACAGCCATCCAACGACCTCAGGTGGCTCCTGCAATAAAGATGCAATTTCCTATTGCGCTGCGCCCCGCTGGCCCCTACCGTTGGTCTCGTCGACTTGGGTCGCCCGCACCACGACCCTCATCGCTAGCCCCACCGTCGGGGCCCGTCGAGCTTCTCCACACGGACGGTAAAGCCATGAAGCTCCACACCCTTGCCGGTGTGCTCGCGCTTGCGATGCACGCCCATGCCCAAGCTCCGTCGCAGGTCGCCGACCTCGCGCTCGGCAGCACTTCGTCGAGTCCCGCCAACTACGCCCTGCTTGGCGCGGAGGTCCTTTTCATCGCCGAGACGCCCGCCACCGGGCGCGAGCTCTTCATCGCCCCGGCCTCCGGGGCGGGAGCGAGCTTGTTGCTGGATCTGCGGCCGGGACCGTTGAGTTCCAACATCGCGGCACTGGTCGAACTTGGCGGCGCCTACTACTTCGCCGCGGACGACGGCGTCCACGGACGCGAGTTGTGGCGCACGGACGGCACGCCCCAAGGCACGGTCCTCGTGATCGACCTCGAGATCGGCGCGCAAGGTTCGTCCATCGGCGAGATCGTCGTGGCTGGCGGCAAGCTGTGGTTCAGCGCCTACACCAGCGCCTTCGGCTTCGAGTTGTGGTCGAGCGACGGCACGGCCGCAGGAACGACGATGGCCGCCGACATCCTGCCCGGCACCTCGTCCTCCGCGCCCATCGAGCTGACGCCGCTGGGCTCCGACCTGGCCTTCGTCACGTTCGGCGGCACCAGCGGCACCGAGCTGTGGTGCAGCGACGGCACGCCAGCCGGCACGCGCATGGTGCGCGACATCTTCGTCGGCTCGGGCTCGTCGACGCCCGCCGACTTGTGCGAGTTCAACGGTCGCGTGTACTTCCGCGCCACCGACGGCATCGTGGGACGCGAGCTGTGGTGCAGCGACGGCACGGCCGCGGGTACGACGATGGTCAAGGACATTCGCGCGGGTGCGGGCGAATCCGTGCCGAGCGGCCTCGTCTCCGCCGGCGGCAAGCTGTGGTTCGCAGCCAACGACGGAGCTTCGGGCGCCGAGCTGTGGTGCAGCGACGGCACCTCCGGCGGCACCTTCCTCGTGGCCGACATCAATCCCGGCGCTGGCGACTCGCTGCCCGCGGGCATCGCCGGAGTGGGCGGTTCTTCGATCGCCTTCCGCGCCAACGACGGATCGAATGGCGCCGAACCATGGACCAGCGATGGCACGAGCGGCGGCACGCGCCTCGTCAGCGACATCCGCCCAGGCCCCGGCTCGTCGAGCCCGGAGCAGTTCACGCTCATCTACGGTCGCCTGTACTTCCGCGCCGACGATGGCGTGCACGGCGTCGAGTTGTGGCGCAGCGAGCGCAACACTCTCTCGTCGGCGACGCTCGAGGACCTGAACCCAGGCCCGGGTGGCAGCACGCCCGCGAACCTCGCGCGGGCCGGCAGCGCCCTGTGGTTCGCCGCCTCGACGCCGGCCGCGGGCAGCGAGCCGTGGATCGTCTACGGCGACTCGGACGGCGACGGCGTGGTCGATGCCAACGACAACTGCCCGAGCGTGCCCAACGCTTCGCAAGCCGACTGCGACCTCGACGGCCTGGGCGACGCCTGCGCCATCGTCGAGGGTGCGGCCGACTGCAATGGCAACGGGTTGCCAGACGCGTGCGACACCGGCACGGGCGCCAGCCAGGACGCCAACGCCAACGGCATCCCCGACGAATGCGAGATCGGCGGCGGCCAACTCGTGTGCGCCGGCGACGGCAGCACGGGCCCGTGCCCGTGCGGCAACGAGAGCCCCGTCGGCGAACAGTCGGGCTGCAGGAACTCGCTCGGCTTCGGCGCCAAGCTGCGCAGCTCGGGCGTCGCGCGCGTCAACAGCGACAACTTCGCGTTGCTCGCCTACGACATGCCTTCGACCTCCTCGGCGCTCTTCTTCCAAGGCACGCAGTTCGTCCCCGCGGTGTTCGGCGACGGCTTGCGCTGCGCCGGAGGCTCCGTGGTGCGCCTTGGTTCGCGCATGGCCACCAGCGGCATCGCGTTCTATCCAGGCCCGGGTGAAGCACTGGTGTCGATCGCCGGCGTCGTGGCCGCGGGCGACACGCGCGTGTACCAGGTTTGGTACCGAAACAGCGCGAACTACTGCACGAGCGGCGCCTTCAACCTGACGAACGGCTTGTCCGTGTTGTGGGTGCCTTGATGGCGCGAGCCTAGCACTGGACCTGGGCGCCTCTCTCGCGCGCAGGATCCTTCGAGCGGCCTTGGTGGTCTGGTGTCCCGCCTTGGCACGCAACTTCGGTCGACCGTCACCCGCAGGTGCAGGACCCTGCGGTTGACGGTCGGCCACTTTTTCGCGGCATGCATGCCCGCGCGGCGGGTGCGCGTCGGCTGGTGCTTGTCAAAAATACTGGACAGCCAATCCCGTTGCCTTGCAAGCGAGCGCCGCCATGCGCGATGCGCGCCGCGGCGCCGGCCGTTGCAGCCGCTTCGACGCGTCGCAGGTCCTGTACGCCTCGGGATGAATGGAGCGCGCACATGCTTGCTGGTCGGCGCGCACGTGCCGTCCGCAGCACCCGGTGCGCTTGGCTCGAAGCCTCCGTGGTGGCGGCTTGAGGCTCGACCATGCTCCTCCGCGCCTGCGGGCTCGCGTGGCGCGAGAGGGCCAAGCGCCGCCGGCCCGTGCTGGGCATCCCGAGTCGCGCATCTCGTGCGCACGAGACACGGCGGCGTGGGAAGCAGCTCGTTGGGCTTGCATGGGTCTGCACGGCTGGCGGGGGATGGCCGGAGTCCACGCTCCGCGCGTGGCACCCCGCAAGCCCGGCGCCGCGTGTGCAGGCATCGCGCGGTGGGACGGGAGGCCGCCGTGTGGACGACGGCCGACCTCGCCCCTGGTGGGAGCGTCCTACGGCCCTCCAATCGGGAGCGGGCTACACGGGACTTGCGAGCCGATCTTGGCCGCGAGGGTCCGCCGGGCCTATCCTCTTGGGCATGAAGCACGCCAAGCATCTGTACGCCTTGCTCGCGCTGGTCGCGAGCGCCCCCGCCTGGGCCATTCAAGCTCCTGCCGCGCAAGCTCCCGCGGCCAAGGCAGAGGTCAAGCAGGCCACCACGCTGGGCGTGGGCGACGCCGCGCCGGCCTTGAGCGTGGCCAAGTGGGTCAAGGGCCAGCCCATCGAGAAGCTCGAGAAGGGCAAGGTCTACATGGTCGAGTTCTGGGCGACCTGGTGCGGCCCGTGCATCACCTCGATGCCGCACATCAGCGAGCTGCAGAAGAAGTACGCCGACCAAGGCTTCGTCGCCATCGGCGTCACCTCGACCGACACGCGCGGCAACACGCTGGAGAAGGTCGAGAAGATGGTCGCCGACAAGGGCGACACGATGGGCTACACCGTGGCGTGGGACAAGGAGCGCGCCACGAACGACGCGTTCATGCGCGCGGCCGAACAGGGCGGCATCCCCTGCAGCTTCCTCGTCGACCGCGAGGGCAAGATCGCCTACATCGGCCACCCGATGAACATCGACAAGGTCCTTGAACAGGTGATCGCCGGCAAGCACGACATCGCCAAGCTCAAGGCCGAGGCCGCCGCCGCGAAGATCGCCGAGCAGAAGGCCTCGGCGATGCAGCAAGCACTGGGCCAGAAGATCCAAGCCAAGGACTGGGACGGCGTCGCGACCGTGTGCGACGAGATGGCCGCGTTGGGCGGCGAGTTCGTCGAGCAAGGCGCCATGATCAAGTTCCAGATCATGCTGTACCAAGCCAAGGACGCCGCTCGCGTCGCCGCCGCCGCCAAGTCGGCCTTGGAAGGCGCGTGCAAGGACAGCGGCAACGCGCTCAACGCCATGGCGTGGATGATGTGCGAAGATCGCCACAAGGTCGCCGGCCTCGACTATGCCTTGGCGGTCAAGATCGCCGAGCGCGCCAGCACCTTGGCCGAGGGCAAGGATCCGCAGGTGCTGGACACCTTGGCCCGCGCGCACTTCAAGAAGGGCGACTTGGCCAAGGCCATCGAGATCCAGAAGCAAGCCGTGGCCCTCGACGCGAGCCTCAAGCCGACGCTCGACGAGTACGAAGCCGCCGCCAAGAAGTGACGCGTGGCGGGGCAGCGCCCCGTCGACCGCCAACGCAGCGCGCCCGTCGGGTTGGACCCGGCGGGCGCGCCGCATTGAGGGGGTGCCTTGGAAGCGGCAGGGCGGGGTGCTGCCGGGTGGGCGGTGCGTGGAAATCACAGTCATGCCGCCGCGTATGCACCCCGAGTCGCCGTACGGCCAAGCTTGGGCCAGGGCGCGGACTGCGGCGACGGCGAGAGGCGGGCGCCTCGGGCAATCTCGCGACGACCTCACGCACCACGGACCACGCACCACGAAAAACGCGCCAAGCAAGAACACGAGACATGCGACTACCCGCGATCCTCGTCGTGGCGTGCGCCACGATCCTCGTCTGCGCCGCGTTGTTCTGCCTGCAGGGCTTCCTCGCGACGTTCGAGCCGACGACGAGCACCACGACCTTCCTGGTGTTCCGCCTGATCTGGGCGATCCTCGGGACGGCGAGCCTCGTGGTCGCGGCCGCTCTCGTCGCGCGGCTCGCGCGCAGCCGTCGCGCGACCTAGGCGGCGCGTCGTGAAAGGTCAGCGCGCCTCGGCGCGCGCCTTGACCACTTCGAGGATGGCGCCTTGGATGTCGGACATGACGAGGTCCGACCACCACCCAGCGTAGGCGTTGAAGCGCGTCGACAAGCGGTGCTGGCTCGACAAGTGCAAGCGCACGCGGTCCGGCGCGAGGACCTCCAGCCGGTATTCGCCTTCGAGCACGTCGAAGTACGGGCCGCCGATCGTGACGTGCTCGTCGAGCGCCTCGGGCGGCACGGGATCGGCGACGATGGTGAACGCGAGGCGCGCGAGCGGCTCCCACGTGGTGACCGTCTCGGTGAACACCAGTCCGCGCTCGAAGCTCGCCTTGCGCACCGCGCCCACGCCTTCGTGGGACAAGGTCGCCTCGATCGGCCGCGGGAACCCGAAGAGGTGCGACACGCGCCACGGCAGGTCCGCGGGATCGATGGCGCGCACGCGCGCGATCTCGCGCCACACGGCTTCGCTTCGGGCCTCGATGTCGATCGTGTTGCGCGTCGTGCGCAGCTCGAGCGGCGGCGGCGTCGACTGCTCCAGGCGCGCCGCTCCCAACGGCAGGAGCGCGGACCCCACGGCGGCGATTCCCATGGCCCGGCTCGACATGGAGCGCGCGATCAAGGCCAGCGCTCCGCCGGCCGAGGCCGAGCC
>SXGS01471401.1_pt1 | contig 16736 bp, 13 predicted proteins | sample 3174681 | NCBI WGS metagenome assembly SXGS01 (sample SAMN11356861, study PRJNA531348) | freshwater metagenome | isolation source: freshwater sample F1-80 | place: China: Fuxian Lake, Yuxi | collected 2017-12-25 | reverse complement strand
TTGTCGTGCAGCTTCTTGCCCTTGGCCAGCGCGATCTCCAGCTTGGCCAGGCCCTGGTCGTTCCAATAGAGCGTGGTGGGGACGATGGTGCGCCCTTCCCGCTGGACCGCGCCAATCAGGCGATCGATCTGCTTGCGAGGCAGCAGCAGCTTCCGGGGCCTGCGGGGCTCATGATTGAAATGGCTGGCCTTGGCGTAGGGCGGGATATCGGCATTGATCAGCACGATGTCGCGGCCCTCCACCGAGGCGTAGGATTCCGCGATATTGGCCTTGCCCGCCCGCAGGGACTTCACCTCGCTGCCGGTCAGGGCGAGGCCCGCCTCCATGGCGTCGTCGAGGAAATAGTCGAACCTTGCGCGCCGGTTCTCGGCAATGGGTTTACCCGCCATGGCGTCCTCAGATCAGTCCGGCGTCGCGCATGGCCGCCAGGACTTCCTGGCGCGAGGCCTCCGAGGCCGGGGTGATCGGCAGGCGGGCTTCCTCCGAGCAGAGCCCCAGATGCGACAGGGCGAACTTGGTCGGCCCCGGCGAGGCGTCGCTGAACAGGGCCCGGTGCAGGCGATAGAGCCGGTCCTGCCAATAGAGGGCGGTTTTCCAGTCCCCACTGAGGGCGGCGTTGTAAAAGGTGGCGCAGGCCTCCGGCGCCACATTGACGCTGACCGAGATCGAGCCGTGGCCCCCATGGGCCATATAGCCAAGGGCGGTGGGATCATCCCCAGACAGCAGCACCCAGTCCGCCCCGCAGAGCAGGCGCTGCATGGTCGGCCGGGTCATGTCGCCGGTGGCGTCCTTGACGCCGACGATGTTTGGCAGCCTGGAAAGCCGGCCCAGGGTCTCGTTGGCGATGTCCACGCTGGTGCGCGAAGGGACGTTGTAGATAATCACCGGCAGCTGAACCGCGTCATTGATCGCCGCATAGTGGGCGTACATGCCCTCCTGGCTGGGGCGGTTGTAATAGGGCGTCACCACCATGGCCGCATCGGCGCCCACGGCCTTGGCGTGCTTGACCAGCTCAATGGCCTCGCGGGTGGAGTTGGAGCCCGCACCGGCGATCACAGGCACCCGGCCTGCGGTCGTCTTGACGCAAAGCTCCACCACCCGGCGGTGTTCATCGTGGGACAGGGTTGAGGTCTCGCCAGTGGTGCCCACGGGGACCAGGCCGTGCACGCCAGCAGCGATCTGGCGCTCGATCAGGGCCACATAGGTGTCCTCGTCCACAACACCGTCGCGGAAGGGAGTCACCAGGGCCGGCATGACGCCCCTGAATAAAGGTTCGGACATTGTCTGCAAAAAGCCGTGAAAGCGCCGCATGATATTGCGGCCTATGATGTTGCGCGGACAATATGTCCGGCGCGGCCCTGGCCGCAACCGCCCGTATCGTCCATCGAGGGACGAGAGCCTGGAGTTCCTGCTTGCACGTCCTTGCGCCCAAGACGCTTCTGACCGCCGCCGCCCTGTTCCTGGTGGTCGGCGTTCCCCATGCGCAGACTCCCCGGGCGACGGGGGAGGACCCGTTCCCCAGGCCCATTGAACTGCAGCCTGTGCAACGGGCGCCCCTGGCGCCGCTCTCGGCGGGTGAGAATCAGGTCCTGCGCCAGGCCCTGGCGGCGGCCCGCCGTAAGGACGTGGCCGAGGCCCGCAGCCTGATGTCGGCGATCTCTGACCCCATCGCCCGGAAGATCGTGGTCTGGGCGCTCATGGACACCGCCGGAACCTCCCTCGGCTTCTTCGAGGCCGATCAGGCCAGGCGCGATCTGGCCGGCTGGCCCAGGGGGGCTGGCCGACAGCAGACGGCAGAGGCGCTGCTGGCCACATCGGGTCTTTCCGCTGAACAGACCATCGCCTGGTTCGGGGGGGAGGCCCCGGCCACCGCCCAGGGCGCCATGGCGCTGGCCCGGGCCCTGAACGCTACGGGCCAGCAGGCCGAGGCCACCGCCCTGATTCGACGGGTGTGGCGTGACGAGATCTTTGAGGTCGGTGTTCAGACCTCCATGCTCGCCCAGTTCGGCGGCTATCTGCGCCCGGAAGACCATGTCCGGCGGGCTGATCGGCTGCTCTATGGGCAACAGGGCCCCGCCGCCCAGGCCATGCTCGGCCTGCTACCCCCTGACGAGCGGGCGATCGCCGAAACCCGGATCGCCCTGCGCAGCAGATCAGCTGGCGCCGAGGCCCAGCTGGCGCGACTGACACCAAGCCAAGCCGCCCATCCGGGCATCGCCTTCGAACGCGCGCCCTTCCACCGCGCCCGCGGCCAGGAGGGTCGGGCCTATGACCTGCTGGCCCCCCTGCCTGCCGAACATGCCCAGGTGAGCGCGGCGGCCACCCGGGTCTGGCGGGAACGCTATCCCATGACCCTGGCCGCCCTGCGGGCCAGGGACTTCAACAACGCCTATCGGGCGGCGGCCAATACCGGTCTGGCCGCCGGCGCCTCAGCCGCAGAGGCGGAATTCTATGCCGGCTGGATCGCCCTGCGCCGGATGAACAACCCCGAGCTCGCTGACCGGCACTTCGCCGCCATCGCCGAGATCGGCACCTCGCCGATCACGCGCGGACGGGCCCTCTATTGGCGGGGCCGGGCGCACGAGGCCAAGGGGGACGCCGCCGCCGCCCAGAGCTTCTATGCCGCCGCCGCTGAGCACAACACGACCTTCTATGGCCAGCTGGCCGGGGAAAAGGTCGGTGACGGGACCATGACCCTGCCCCCCGAGCCGGAGATCACCGAGTTTGACCGGACCCGGTTTGAAGGCCGCGATGTGGTCCGCGCCGCCCGCCGGCTGAATGAAATCGGCGAGGCCAGCCTGTTCCGCACCTTCGCCCTGCACCTGAAGGACACTGTGCCCAACAGCGCCGAACAGGCCCTGATCGTCGATATGGCCCGGGGCTATGGGGACCAGACCGGCTCCATGCTGGTGGTGCGTGGGGCCGCGACCCTGGGCCACGTCCTGCCCCTGCGCGGCTATCCGCAGCGGACCCCGCCCCAGGTGCCCAATGCGCCGGAGCTGGCCTTGACCCTGTCGATCACCCGGCAGGAGAGCGGCTTTGATCCGCTGATACGGTCTCCAGTGGGCGCGCGGGGAATGATGCAGGTCATGCCCGCCACCGCCCAGATCGTGGCCCGGCAGATCGGGGTCTCCTATTCCGCCAATATGCTGGATGATCCTGACTACAATATGCGCCTGGGTCAGACCTACATCTCCCAGATGCTGAGCCAGTTCAGCGGCTCCTACCCCCTGGCGATCGCGGCCTATAACGCCGGCCCTGGGCGACCAACCCAATGGGTCGGGTTCTGTGGCGATCCTCGCGGCGCCGGCACAGACCCCATCGAGTTCATTGAATGCATCCCGGTCTCCGAGACCCGCAACTACGTCATGCGGGTGATGGAAGGGACGCAGGTCTATCGGGCGCGGCTGAACAACGGCACAGCGAAGATCACCCTGTCGCAGGACCTGTCGCGGGGCGGCTATACCTATGCCCGCCCCACAACGGCCGACGCCGCCGCCCAGTGAGGCGTCCGGCAGACGCTTGGTTCAGTCCACCGTCAGCCCGCTGAGCAGGCCCTCGATGGTCACCTCAATCAGGGCGTCCTCGGGTTGCCAGGGGAAGTTGGGGCGCGACAGCCGCAAGGCCACCACCCCGTGGCAAGCCGCCCACAGGGCCTGGGCGGCGGTATCCCCGTCCCCCAGGCGCAGCCGGCCCTCAGCGGCGATCTCGCGGACAACACCGCAGAACTTGTCATAGCAGGCGACGGCCAGCTCAGCGGTGGCGTCAGAGCCCTGCGGCAACGGCCGGGTGCCCGAGAACACCAGCTGGTAGGCGTTGGGATGCTCGAAACCCCAGCGCATATAGGCGTCCAGCATCATGCGGGTGCGATTGACCGCGTCCAAGGGGCGCTGGGCGATCTGGCTGTTGCGATCCAGCAGCTCCTGCATCACCCCCTGGCAGATCTCCAGCAGGATGCAGGCCTTGTCGGGAAAATGCATGTAAAGCGCGGTGGACGAGACACCGACCTCATCGGCGATCCGGCGAATGGTCGCGGCTTCATAGCCATCAGCCACGAAGATCCGCTCAGCCGCCTGCAGGATCTCAGCCCGGCGCATATGGCCATCACCCTTGGCCTTGCGGGCCGACCGGCGACGTGTGGCGATGACGCTCACCAACTGTACTCCCCCTCCAGTAGAGCCGGACAACGGAGCCCAATTTCACCCCGGTGACAAGCCCGCGCCCGATTGGCGAAGCTTTTCAGCTCAGATCGCCATACCACGCCGTTGAGGCTTTCATCCCTGGCGCGCGCGGCGGGTTTTTCGTAAGCGAAGCCTCATGAGCTCCAGACGCCCCACTGTCGCCCCGTCCCCCGGCGTCATGCGCACCACCGGTTGGGCCGACTACGCCCTGCTGGACTCCGGCAATGGCCGAAAGCTGGAGCGCTATGGTCCCTACACCGTTGTGCGGCCAGAACCTCAGTGCCTTTGGGCGCCGCGACTGGACGCAGCAACCTGGGAACAGGCCGACGCCATCTTTGATCCCAGCGACGAAGAGGACGCCGGCCGCTGGCGCTTTCAAGGCCAGCCGCTGGAAGCCTGGCCCATGTCCTGGGGCGCGGCCCGGTTCAATGCCCGCTTCACCGCCTTCCGGCACCTGGCCTTCTTTCCAGAACAGGCCGCCAACTGGGAATGGCTGGACGCCCGCCTCCGTCACGCTGCTTCGGGATCCGCCGAGCCGCCTCGGGTGCTGAACCTGTTTGGCTATACCGGCGTCGCCAGTCTGGTCTGCGCCGCCGCTGGCGCCGCAGTGACCCATGTGGACGCTTCCAAAAAGGCCATCGCCATGGCGCGGGAGAACGCCGAGTTATCCCATCTCGCCGACCGTCCCATCCGGTGGATCTGTGAAGACGCCCGACGATATGTCCAGCGGGAGGTCCGGCGCGGATCGCGCTATGACGGGATCATCCTTGATCCGCCGAAATACGGCCGTGGCCCCACTGGCGAAGTGTGGCGACTTTTTGACGACTTACCCGAGCTTTCAGCTCTATGTGCTGAACTTCTATCAGAAAATGCGTCATTTCTCATCTTGAATGCCTATGCCGCCCGCATCTCCGGCGCCGCCCTGGCGGGGCTGTTGGCTGATCGGCTAGCCGACCGGGGCGGGACTATCGAATGGGGCGAGCTGGCCCTGTCCGAACAGTCGGGAGACCGGGAGATCGGCCTGTCCTTCTATGCCAGGTGGGCGGCGTGAGCGGTCGCACGGTCACCTCCCTGACCAATCCCACGGTGAAGGCGGTGCGCGCCCTGCACCAGCGCAAGGCCCGCGACGAGTCCGGCCTGTTTGTGGCCGAAGGCCTCAAGAACGTCACCGAAGGGGTCGAGACCGGCCACGCGCCGGAGATACTGCTCTATGGACGAGAGGCCGCTGATCATCCCCTGCTTCGCGCCGCCGCCGAGGCGACAGAGGACGCAGGCGGCGAGGTGATCGAGGTCACCCCTGAAATCCTCGCCAAGGTCTCCCGCCGGGATAATCCCCAGGCGGTCGTCGGCGTCTTTCCGCAGGTCTTCACGCCCTTGGACGCCCTGCTGCCGCGCACAGCCAAGGCCTGGGTGGCTCTTCACCGAGTGCGCGACCCCGGCAATCTTGGGACCATCATCCGAACCGCTGATGCGGCCGGCTGCGGCGGTGTGGTTCTGGTGGGTGAGTGTTGTGATCCCTATTCGGTAGAGGCGGTGCGAGCGACCATGGGGTCCATCTTCTCCATCCCGATCGCTCGGGCCACCGAGGCGGAATTCGCCGCCTGGCGCGGCGGCTGGCCAGGATCAGTGGTGGGCACCCTTTTGAGCGCTGAGATCGATCATCGCCAAGCCGAGTATGTCCATCCGGCCCTGATCCTGATGGGGAATGAACAGCAGGGCCTGCCGCCGGAAATGGCCGCCCTGTGCGACGTAAACGTCAAGATCCCCATGCGCGGCCGCGCCGACAGCCTGAACCTGTCGGTCGCCACCGGGGTGATGATCTACGCCGCCAGTTAGCTGCGCGGTTTGGCCCGGCTCGTCGGATCGGCGATGGAGGGATCTTCTGGCCAGGGGTGCCGGGGATAGCGTCCGCGCATGTCAGCGCGCACATCCCGCCAGGAGCCGCGCCAGAACCCTGGCAGATCTTGGGTCAGCTGAAGGGGGCGACGGGCCGGCGACAGGAGCGCCAGCGTCAAGGGCCGACCGGCCACCATCGGGTGCTCGTTGAGGCCAAACACCTCTTGAACCCGGATCTCCACCCGCGGACCGCCCTCGGCCTCATAGTCGATCTGCGACCGATTGCCGGTCGGGGCAGTCCAGTGGGTCGGCAGTTCCGTCTCGACTCGGCGCTGGAGATCCCAGGGCACTAGGCTGCGCAAAGCGCCGTCCAGAAGGTCAGGGGTAAGCTCTGAGAGCCCTCGAAGGCCATGCAGAACTGGCGTGAGCCAGTCGTCCAGCCGCCCCGCCAGCGCTTCATCAGAGAGGTCAGGCCAGGTCTGCGGGTCCTGTTGGCGGAGAAACGCCACCCTTTGTCGAAGGCCCGCTGCGGCGGCCCCCCACCTCAGCCCCCCCAGGCCCTCCTTTCTCAGCCGAGCGGCGAGGGCTTGAGCCACCAGCTCCGCCGGAGGAGTCTCGTCGAGACTTTCACTCAGGACCAAACGACCCAGCCGCGTCAGGCGCCGGGCGCGGATCCGCCCCCCTGGACTCTCCTCGATGCGGTCCTCGGTCTCCAGGATGGGGGTAAAGGCCGCCAGGATCTCTCCCTCCGTCAGTGGGGCCGCCAGCAGGATGCGGTCGCGGCGATCCCCGCCTCCTAGCTCGGCCACCGCCAGCCACGGCTCCCGCGCCAGGACATCACCGGGTTCAATGAAGGCGCCTCGCCCGGTCGCAAGCTGGAATTCGCCCTGCGGTCCGCGAGCCTTGGCCACCCGCTCGGGATAGGCGAGGGCCAGCATCTGGCCGTCACTGAGCGCAGGCCCCTTCCCGGCTCGCACGGCGCCGGCCCAGCGTTCGGCCAGGGCGCGGGCGTCCCTGGCCCGGGGCGAACGGTCCCGCTCAAAGGCCTCCAGACGGTGGGAAAGGTGCGCTTCGCGCCCGCCAATCCCTCGCTCGGTGATCAGAGCGGCGATCCTCGCGGCGCGGGCGGCCTGGCCATGTTCGGCCGCCCTGAGAACCATGTGCGCCAGACGGGGCGGCAAAGGCATGTCAGCCAAGGCCTCACCATGCCGGGTCAACACCCCGGCGGAGTCTGCCGCCTCCAGACGCTGCAGAAGGGCCTGGGCTTCAGCGAAGGCCGCCCTGGGCGGCGGGTCAAGGAAGGCCAGATCATCGGCCGACTTCGCGCCCCATCGCGCCATATCAAGGGCCAGGCCTGAGAGATCAGCGTCCAGGATTTCAGGATCGGCGAAGGCCGGCAGGGCGCGGGTCTCAGCCTCGTCCCACAATCGATAACAGACTCCGGGCGCCGTGCGGCCCGCCCGCCCGCGCCTCTGATCGGCCGCAGCCCGGCTGACCCGAACCGTGGCCAGCCGCGTCAGGCCACTGGCGGGGTCAAAGCGCGGCACACGGGCCTGACCGCAGTCCACCACCACCCGCACATCCTCAAGGGTCAGGCTGGTCTCTGCAATGGAGGTGGCCAGAACCACCTTGCGGACGCCAGCCGGCGGCGGCGCTACCGCCCGATCCTGGGCCCTCTGGTCCAAAGCGCCATAGAGGGGCGCAATCAGGACATCGTCCCGGCGCAGGCGTTCACTCAGCCGCTCAGCCACGCGCAGGATCTCACCTTGTCCCGGCAGAAAGACCAGCACCCCGCCTGTTTCTTCCGCCAGGGCACGTTCGATGGCCCGCACCACATCATCTTCCAGGCGCAGGGTATCCCGGCGACCGAGATAGCGGGTCTGTACTGGAAAGGCGCGGCCCAGGCTCTCGATCACCGGGGCGTCGTCCATCAGCCGGGCTACGGCGGCCCCGTCCAGGGTCGCCGACATCACCAGCAGGCGCAGGTCCTCGCGCAACAGACCCTGAGCATTCAAGGCCAGGGCCAAGCCGAGGTCGGCGTCCAGGCTGCGCTCGTGAAACTCATCAAAGATCACGCAGCCGACCCCAGAGAGGCCGGGATCGCCGAGGATCATTCGGGTGAACACACCCTCGGTCACCACCTCGATCCGGGTCCGGGCCGAGACCTTGGCCTGCATCCGCACCCGGAAGCCCACGGTCTCTCCCAAAGGCTCATTCAGCGTCGCCGCCATCCGCTCGGCGGCGGCCCGCGCGGCCAGGCGGCGGGGCTCGAGCATGATGATCCGCCCGCCCTGCAGCCACGGCGCCGCCAGCAGGGACAATGGCGTCACGGTCGTCTTGCCTGCCCCCGGCGGAGCCACGAGAACGGCGCGGGTTCCCTTCGCCAGGGCGTCGTCGACGGCGCCCAGGACATCGTGGATCGGCAGCAGGCTGGAACCCTGGGCTCGGACGGCGGCCGCTCCCCTAGCTGATCAGCTGCGGGAACAGCCCGAACAGCAGGATCAGGAACACCGCCAACGGGCAAAGCCACGCCACCAGGAACCGCCAGACCGGCAACAGGGGCCCAGACTGCAGTCCCGTTTCCTCGTTCACCAGTTTTCGGTCGGCGACCCAGCCGATGAAGATCGCCGTGATCAAGCCCGAGAGCGGCAACAGGATACGCCCTGTGACGCCGTCGAACACATCAAACCAGTTGGCGTTGGTGAAGCCCGGCACCATGGCCAAGGGGCGATGGTCTGCCCAAACGTTGAACGATAGCACCGAGACCATGCCGATCAGGAAGAAGCTGCTGCCCAGCAGACCCGCCGCCAGCACCCGGGCCATCTTGAAGCGCTCCACCAGATAGGCCGTGGAGATTTCCAGAAGGGAAACTGAAGAGGTCAGGGCGGCAAACAGCGCAAGGACGAAGAACGCCAGCGCCACCAGGGCGCCGCCCGGCATGCTGTGGAAGGCGGCCGGCAGGGTCTGGAACATCAGGGTCGGACCAGCATCCGGGGCCAGACCAACGCTGAACACGATGGGGAAGATGGCGAGACCTGCGATAATCGCCACCGAGGTGTCGGTCGCTGAGATAATGCCCGAGGTCTGGGCAAGGTTGGTCTGCCGAGACGCATAGGCCCCGTAGGCGACCATGGCCCCGCCCCCGAGGCTGAGGGAGAAAAAGGCTTGGCCCAGAGCCGAATTCACCACCTCGGGCTGAATCGCGCGTGCAAAGTCCGGCGTGAACAGGAACGCTGCGCCGGCCGCGAAATCCCCGGTGACACCGGCATAGACCGTGATGCCCAAGAGCAGAATGAAGAAGGCCGGCATCATCCAGACAGAGGCCACCTCGATCCCCCCCTTGACCCCCCGGGCGACCACATAGGTGGTGGCCGCCGCGAAAACGAAATGGGCGATGGTCATCTTCACCGGATCGGCGAACAGGTCGGGCATCTGCTGGCGGACCTGATCTACCGTCAGGTTGGAATAGGCCCCCGCGAAGGGCTGGCCGGCGGCAATCGTGCGCAGGACATCGCCCCCAGAGGTCCAAATGAAGTAGAGCACCCAACCGGCGACCACGCTGTAAAAGGTCAGGATCAGGTAGTTGGCGATCAGGCCGATCACCGCCAGGGAGGCCCAGCCGCTGCTGGCCTTGGACTGGCGCGCCAAGAGGGCGGCGCTGGCGATCGTGGAGCGCTGGCCATGACGCCCGATCAAGGTTTCGGCCAGCAACAGCGGTGCGCCGATTAGGGCGACACAGAGAATATAGACCAGCACAAAGGCTGCGCCCCCGTTGGCGCCGGCCTCAGCTGGGAACCTCCAGAGATTGCCCAGACCAACCGCCGACCCTACGGCGGCAAGGATAAAGGCGGGCTTGGACGACCAGTTGGGCTGTCCGGCGGACGGGAGATTGGCGGCCATGAGGGTTCTGCCCCGGAAACAGGCGTCACCCCGACGCCGAAACGCTATCCTTGGCCAGCGTTGCTGGAACAATCAAGCGTCCCAGCCGCCTCCCTGCATCCCCTTGCGGGAAACCCCTGCGCCGATAATGTCGGCCCATGTCGCAAGCCCAAGAGCCCCCAATCCGCGCCCTGATCGCGCCGGTCACTCCCCTGGCGCAGAACTGCACCATCGTCTGGTGCGCCAAGACCCGGAAGGCGGCGATCATCGACCCAGGCGGGGAAGTGCCCCGCCTGCTTCAGGCGTTGAAGGACAATGACCTGACCCTGGAAAAGATCTGGATCACCCACGGCCATCTCGACCATGCCGGCGGAACCGCCGCGCTGAAGGCCGCGACGGGGGCGCCGATCGAGGGGCCACACAGGGACGACGCCTTCTGGATCGATCAGATGGATGCTGACGGAGCCCGTTGGGGCATGCCCGAGGCCCGCGCCTTCACCCCTGACCGTTGGCTTGAGAACGGCGATGTGGTCACCCTCGGAGAGACCGAGTTCGAGGTCTATCACTGCCCGGGCCACACACCGGGCCATGTGGTGTTCTTTCATCGACAGGCCCGCTTCGCCCAGGTGGGAGACGTGCTGTTCCAGGGCTCCATCGGACGCACCGATTTTCCTCGGGGCAACCATCAGGATCTGATCGACGCCATCACCGGCAAGCTCTGGCCGCTTGGCGACGATGTGCGCTTCGTCTGCGGTCATGGCCCCATGTCCAGCTTTGGGGCCGAGCGGAGCACCAATCCCTTTGTCGCCGATCAGGTGCTGGCCCGCTGAGGCCGCAGCAGCGCCTTTACAGCCGTGAAATCTGACGGTTACGCGGGAAGCCGACAATGACGTCCATGCAGACGCCCCTCACAGAAGCCCCTGGCCCCACGGCACGGATCCTGATGGTCGATGACGATCCAGGCATTCGAGATGTGGTCTCCGATTTTCTGGGCCGCCACGGCTATGCCGTGACCACAGCCGGCGACGCCCGGGAAATGGAGCAGGCCCTCGAACGGGACTCCGTCGACCTGATTGTCCTGGACGTGATGCGGCCCGGCGAGGACGGCCTGGCCATCTGTCGGCGCCTGGCGGTGGGCGAGGCCCCGCCGATCATCATGCTTTCGGCCATGGGTGAGGATACCGACCGGATTGTCGGCCTTGAGCTTGGCGCCGACGACTACCTCTCAAAGCCCTGCAATCCCCGGGAATTGCTGGCCCGAATCCGCGCGGTGCTCCGTCGGGCCGAGCAGACCCGGCAGGGTGGTGGCGAAAATCTGGGGGCCGCCTGCGAGTTTGCCGGCTGGCGGCTGGATCTGGTGCGCCGGGAGCTACGGTCGCCGCAGGGGGTGGTGGTCAACCTTTCCAGCGGGGAGTTCTCCCTGCTGCGGGCCTTTGTCGAGCGGCCCCAGCGGGTCCTGACCCGCGACCAGCTGCTGGACTTCGCCCGGGGCCCGGACTCCGACGCCTTTGACCGCGCCATCGACGTGCAGATCAGCCGGCTGCGGCGCAAGCTGGATGACGGGGGCGGTCATGACCTGATCCGCACAATCCGCAACGAAGGCTACATGTTCACCCCCAAGGTGAAACGCCCGTGAGCCGGGTTCGGGATCGGCGGGGCACCGCCTCGCTGTTTGTCCAGGTCCTGATGCTCATCGGGGTCAGCCTGATCACCGCCCAGGCGATCAGCATCTTCCTGCTGTTCAATCTGCCGCCGCCGGTGCCGGACTTCTACCGGTTTTCAGAGATCGCCGAGGCCCTGAAGGGCCGCCCGGCCGACCTGATTGAACGCCGGGACCTTCAATATGAACTGAGAGATGCGCCCCCAGAAGGCCAGGCCACCGACGACAGCATGCTATGGGCCCGGGACCAGTTGGCCGAGGATCTGGGTGTCGGCCAGGGCGAGCTCGTGATCGCCAAGACGTACCGACTGCCCATTGCCGACCGTCGGGTGTTCCGCATTGTCCGCGACCGCATGGAGCGGGAGGGCGGCGAGGGTCAGGAGGACCGCTTCCTGGTGGCGCCTTTTGAGATCGCCATGAAACGCCCCGATGGCCAATGGGCGGTCGTGCGGCCAGAAAAGGGGCTTGGTCTGAACGTCTGGCAGCAGCGGGTGCTGCTCTGGTTCCTGCTCTCGGCCCTGGTCATGGCGCCCATCGCCTGGATGTTCGCCAGGCGTCTGTCCAAGCCCTTCCGTCTGTTTGCCGAGGCCGCCGAGCGTCTGGGCCGCGATCCTGAAGCCCCGCAGCTGGCCATTCGAGGCTCGGCCGAGATTTCCGTGGCGGTGCGGGCCTTCAACCAGATGCAGGAACGGCTGCGCCGCTATGTGCAGGACCGCACCGCCATGGTCGGGGCCATCGCCCACGATCTACGCACCCCCCTCACCCGTCTGCGCTTCCGCATCGAAAATGTCCCAGAGGACCAAAGGGCCAAGATGGCCGCCGACATCGACCAGATGGAAGCCATGGTCGCCGCCACCCTCGGCTTTGTCCGCGACGCCACCAAGCCAGGCCAGCGCACCCGCCTGGAGCTCGCCTCTCTGGTGGAGAGCGTCTGCGATGAGATGGCTGAGACCGGCGCGGCCATCGAGGTCGAGCGGGCCGAGAAGCTGGTCATCGAAGGCGATCCCGTCGCGCTACGCCGGCTGGTCACCAACCTCCTGGAAAATGCGGTCAAGTTCGGCGACCGGGCCACCGCCCGCGTGATCCTCGAAGACCGTACGGTGGTCATCGAGATTGAGGATGAGGGCCCCGGCATTCCGGAGGACGAGATGGAGCGGATTTTCGAACCCTTCTACCGGCGCGAGCCATCCCGCAGCCGCGGCACCGGGGGCATTGGCCTGGGGCTCGCCGTCGTGCGCTCCATCGCCCGCAGTCACGGGGGTGACGTGACCATGGTCAATCGCCCCGAGGGCGGGCTAACGGCCCGGGTGCTCCTGCCGGCCTAGGTCCAAAGCGGCGCTGGTCCAGCCCCATGAAAATTCCAGACGGCCCGCATGCAACCCATGGTGTGGCTTACGAGTTTCTAGGTTGGAGCCTTGCATCCTCGCCGATCCGGGAGGGTGTCAGGAAGACATCGCCGCTGCAGATCAGGGTGACGTCAGACGGCCGCATCCAAATTTGAGAAGCAGAAAACCGCATCAACCCGTTGAGTTGCAGTTCTTTTGCTTCCGCCTGCGCGATCAGAGCCCGTGCAAAGGGGCTCCTGGAGTGACACATGAGTAGCCCCGAGCAAGATCCCCCCCGCGCCCGCCGAGGCTTTGCCGCCATGAGTGCGGAACGTCGCCGCGAGATCGCCCGCAAGGGTGGCGCAAGTGTGCCCAGCGAAAAGCGCAGCTTCGCCAAGGACCGTGATCTGGCCGCCTCGGCCGGTCGCAAAGGGGGCGAGGCCTCAAAGGGAAGCGGGCGAAAGCCAGCCGCCAAAACGGCAGAATCCTGAAACCTGCACAGTCCTCAGGTCGAACCGGGACTCGGCGCAGGCTCGTCAGTCGCCAGATCAGCCGCACGGCGGCGACGAATCTCGGCGCTGATCTCCTGTTGCCGCAGCCGTCCCACCGCGTACGGCGCAAACATCACCATGGCGACCAGGGCGACCAGGGCCGATCCTGGCCCCCAGGCCAGCAAAAGGCGGGTCAGAACATCGGCCGGCAGCTCGATCCCAACGGCCCGGCCGGCTTCCCGGGGAAAGCGCAGGGCGTCCAGCGCCAGGCCCGCCACCAGCACCCCCACTCCGGAGGCCGCCTTGGCCGCAAAGCCAAGGCCGGCGAAATAGAGCCCTTCCCGGCGTCGTCGGAACAGGAATTCGTGTTCGTCGGCGGCATCGGCCATCATTGAGGGATAGGCGATCATGGCGAAGCCCACCCCGATCCCAGCCATGGCGCTGTTGGCCGCAAGAAGAACGGCGGAGGCCGCGCCCTCAGGCCGATAAAGCCCGCTGACCCAGACCAGGGGCAGAATGACCCAGGACACCAGCACAAGGCCAAGTCCCACCAGCACCACCGTGCGCTTCTCGAGCCGCTGGGTCAGTCTAGGCGTGACGGGAATGCCGACCAGGATCCCGGCGAGATAGGCATAGCCCACGAACTGCATCATCTCTGGACGCAGCTTCCAGACAAACAGCTGACTATGGGTGTTCAGCGTGCCGTTGGCGCCCACGGCGGCGTAAAAAATCACCGCAGAAAAGAACAGAATTCGGAAGGAGCGGTTGCGGAGGATCTCGCTCACCTCCCCCGGCAGCCGACTGATCATGGAGGCGTCCACCGACGGCACCCGTGGCAGGGTTGCGGCGAACTTGTAGATACCCAGACAGCAGTGCGTCATGGCCGTCAGCACCAGGGCCGCCACCGACCAGCCAAAGGCTGGATAGCGCTCAGGACTCTGCAGGCCACCCTCCCCGGCGAAGAACACCGAATAGGCCAGGGCGGTGATCAGAACGCTGGTGAGAATGCCGACCACCACCCGCCAGGCGACAATGCGAGAGCGCTCCACATAGTCGTCGGCCATCTCCGCCCCGAGGGCGAGATAGGGCACCCAGAACAGCGAGATGAAGGCCCGCACCGCCACCGAGGTCACCGCAAGCCAGATGAACAGCATCGTAGGCGGGAGGCCTTCAGGCGGGGAAAACAGCAGCCCTAAACCGAGCGCCGTGAGGGGCGCGCCGGCGAACATCAGAGGGGCCCGACGACCAAACCGCGACTGAAGATTGTCCGACCAGGAGCCGATGAACGGATCGACGGCGGCGTCGGCGCAGAGGCCGATGAACAGGGCCGCCCCCACCATGGTCCCCGAGAGCCCTAGAACCGCAGTGTAATAGAAGAAGATGAAGCCCACGGCGGTGGAGAACAGGGCGTCCCCTGCGCCCCCCAGACTGTAGGCGAACTTGACGCGGCGGGGCGGACCTAGGGCCGCCGCCATTCCGGGGGCCGCATCGGTGACTGCACTCATGCGTCGGGGGTCCTGAAGTGACCGATCGCCTGGCGAAGGGCGGCGGCCGGATCGTCGCGGGGGATGAACTCGTGACCGACCCACGCGTCGTACTCGAGGTGTCGCAGCAGTCTGGCCACGGCGGGCCAGTTAATTTCCTGACGATCGTCCAGGTCCCGGCGTCCGGGGGCGCCGCCGGTGTGCACATGGCCGATCAGGGGCAGGTTCGCGCGGATCGTCCGCAGGAGGTCTCCCTCCATCAGCTGCATGTGATAGGCGTCATAGAGCAGCCGAAGGGCTGGCGAATTGACCGCGGTAACCACCTGGGCGCCCCAGGCCGTATGGTCGCACTGCTGGTCGGGATGATCGACCTTGGAGTTCAGCAACTCCAGCAGCAGCATGACGCCGGCGTTCTCAGCCACCTGGATCAAGGGGGTAAGCCCCTCAATGGTGGCCGCCAGGCCTGCCTCATCGGAACGGCCTTCGCGGTTGCCGGAAAACACGATGACCTTCTCGACCCCGCCGGCCGCAGCCTTGGCGATGGACTCCCTCACCGTCGCCTGCAGGGCCACATGATGGGCCCGATCATTGAAGCCGATCTCCAGGGGCTGGTGCCCGGTCAGGGTCACAAGGCTCAGGCCAAGGTCCCGGGCCACCGGCCAGAGGTCTTCTGGCAGCATCTCGACGCCCTGCGCCCCGGCCTTGGCCATCTGCGCCAGGAAGGCCGGGCCGTCCACCTCGCGGCCTGCGGTGAAGGACCACCAGGCGAAGGACTGACGAAAGCCGCTCATGGGGAAATCCTCGTCCAGGCGCCATCGGCGCTGTGGCTCTCGACCACAGCAGAAATGAAGGCCACGCCCTCGATGCCGTCAGCAATGCCAGGCGCCAGCTGGGCCAGGGGGTTGGGGGCGCGGCCGCTTTGGTGGGCGCTGATCAGCTCGGCGGCGTCTGAATAGATCTGGGCGAAGCCCTCCAGATAGCCCTCCGGGTGGCCCGCCGGAAGCCGGGTGGCCGCCGTGGCGTCCGGCGACAGGCCAGGCCCACCCCGGCGCAGGGTCCTCGGTGGCTCCCCAAGCGGGGTGAAGCGGAGGAGATCTGGCTCTTCCTGGGCCCATTCCAGACTGGCGTCCTCGCCATAGAGCCGCAACCGCAGACCATTGGCCACGCCGACCGCCACCTGACTGGCCCAAAGCTGACCCCGGGCGCCGCCCTCAAACCGCATCTGAACGTGGACATTGTCGTCGACCCGCCGCCCGGCAACCAGGGTTGCAAGGTCGGCGCTGAGGCTGGCGACCCGGGCGCCGGTCACAAACCGGACCAGGTGGAACCCATGGGTGGCGATGTCCCCCAGGGTGCCGCCGGGACCGGCCTGATCGGGATCCCCCCGCCACTCGGCCTGCCGGTTGCCTGGCAGCTCCCGCGCCAGCCAGTCCTGCGCATATTCCACCTGCACCACCCGCAAGGCGCCCAGCCGACCCGCCGCCATCAGGGCGCGGGCTTCGCGGACCATGGGATAGCCGGAATAGTTGTGGGTCAGGATGAAGGGTAGCCGGCTTTGCGCCACCTTTTCGCCCAAGGCCCTGGCGGCGGTCAGGTCTGTCGTCAGGGGCTTGTCACAGATCACCGGGATGCCGGCCGCCAGAAAGGCTAGGCTGATGGGCGCGTGCAGGTGGTTCGGCGTGACCACCGCCACCGCGTCGATCCGATCTTCCCGCGCCGCCTCGGCCCGGGCCATCTCGTTCCAGTCCCCATAGGCCCGCTCGGAAGCCAGGCCAAGGGACTGCCCGAACGCCTTTGAGGTTTCCGGGTCCGATGAAAAGGCGCCCGCGCTCAGGGACCAGCGACCATCCAGACGGGCGGCCATGCGGTGGACCCCGCCG